>WNGR01020371.1_pt1 | contig 12587 bp, 16 predicted proteins | sample 5407581 | NCBI WGS metagenome assembly WNGR01 (sample SAMN13153383, study PRJNA577476) | soil metagenome | isolation source: 80 cm soil or saprolite under Garry oak tree replicate 2 | place: USA:California | collected 2016-06-15
GCCGCCGAGTACCTTCCGGCGCTGCACCTGCACCTCAAGCGGCATGACGACCGGCTCGTCATGCTCGGGTGGCCACTGCCGCTCACCAGGGATCGGGGGGAATAACCGGGCCGTGGTCAAGCCGGGCGGCTGAGTCCGTGACCGCCGGTGAATCGGCCAGGGCCTTTATATTCATGTGGCCTGGGCGGCCGGGCCGGGCGCTGGAGTCCCTGATCACCGGTGGCGGATCGGGCTTGAGCAGCTTGGCCTGTGCCACGCCCGCCGGGTGTGTGCTGCCCCAGGCCAAGGCGGGGCTGGCCGCCCAGGCGAGGGCGAGTGCCAGCGCGCCGCCCGAAATGGCGACACCCAGATTCTTTGTCATCTGCCGCTCCCATGCCGTAGCCCTGCCGTCTGACCGCAGGCTAGGCACCTGTCCTGAAGCAGCCCTGATACACCGCTGAAACCCTGGGCCTGTGGGTGCCGCAAACCGTGTCACCCTATATGACCTGGGCGTATTGGTGGTTGAGGCCACCGGGCCGGTCTCGTGCTTCCGCACTACTGGATTCCGGGCCGGTACTGATAGAGATTACGGATCGTGTCCACAGCCCAAGCGGGTTCCCCACCCGGTTCTCGGCTTAGCCGGAACCTTCATCGAGTGCGGGTGTTGATCGTCGCTCGCGCAGCGTCCAGATGCGCGCAGCGCCGCCCGCCACAGCACCGTCCGCAGAACGCGCTGACCTGCGCAAACCAGCAGGCATAACCTCTGCCCAAGCGCATCCAGCCAGACGCGAACGCGCACCGAGCTGGTGACACTGATCGACCCACTGGATCGGCGCCCGGCAGGGTGTGTGGCATCGCGTGCAGGGCGCCAGGTCAGCGGCGGGGTGTCTTGCGGGCCGGCGGCAGGCGGGGCCACCAGCCGGGTACGGCCCGCCGGTAGGCCTGGTACTGGGCGCCGTAGCGCCGGGCCAGCGCGGGCTGCTCGTACCCGTGGACGAACGCGATGAAGGCGGCGGCTACGGCAGCGGCGTAGCTCAGCAGGACCGGGCGGCTCAGCAGCAGGGCCTGGCCGGTGATGACCGCCAGCACCGCCAGGTACATGGGATTGCGGACGTACCGGTACAGCCCGCGCACCACTAGCTGCTCGGTGGGCGCCGGTGGTGCCGGGGTTCCCCGGCCCTGGATCGCGAACTGCGCGAACGCGGCGAGGAGCGCCGCGGAACCCGCGGCGGTCAGCGCCGCGCCGGTGATCCGCACCGGCGCCGGATAGGCGGCGCCGGTCTGCCATCCGGTCAGCCACCAGGGCATTAGCCCGGCCACTACTCCGGGTGCGAGCACGAGGAAGACCGCGCTGCCGGCGGTCGCTGTTATCTTCCGCATCGGTCTGCACCCGGAAACCGGCCGGGCACCCTTGCCCACGGCACCACCCGCGCTGAGGACAGCGCACCGGCTGTCGTGAGCTTGCGGATGCCCCGCGTGCCGAGGATGCGCACTACCGTGCCGCGGGTGAAGTACTGCTGCGGTGGCACGATGCCGGCGAAGGCGCCGAGGAACCGGTCGGTCTCCTGCTGGTCGGCGGCGACGGCGGCGAGGAAGTAGCGCTGGCCGGGCGTGGCCGGGGGAAAGGCGGCGAGGCCGAGGGTGAAGTCGTACATGCCGCGGATGGCCCGGTCGCGGCGCCGCTGATGGTCGAGCAGCGCGCTGGCCAGCGGCCGGCTGCCGCCAAGCCCCGCAGTGACGGCGTCGGACAGGTAGCTGGCGTCGCGCAGCGCGCTGGTCATGCCCTGCGCCGAGATCGAGTCCATGACGACGCCGGCGTCCCCGGCCAGCGCCCACCCGGGCCCGTGCGGATACCGGAAGGTGTTGGCGTGGTGCGCAGCCGTTCCGCCCTGCTGCCGCTGCGGACACGCTCGCCCAGGTCGCCGCACAGGTCGAGGGAGCGCAGGTAATGACCTTCCAGGTCGGCGCGCGCCGATGCGAACTCGGTCATCGGTGCCGCCGCATAGACCATGGTGAGCTCGTCGTTGGTGGGGAAGACCGCTACCGCGCGCCCCGGCCGCTGGTACAGCTCACCGCCGGAGACCGGGACCCCGGCCCAGTAGGAGTAGCTGGCAAACGACTGCACGGGCCGCTGGCGATACCGGCGGGCGCCGACCGCGCCGGCCACCAGTGACCGCTTCCCGTCGGTCCCGATCACCAGGCTCGCGGTCTCGGCCACGGCCGGGCGGCCGCGGGCGCTGCCTCGTATCCCGGTGACCCGGCCGCCGGAGCCCGTCACCTCCGTCACCCGGAAGTTCTCGCGGACCTCCGCCCCGGCCTGGCGTGCCGCCTCGACCAGGATGGAATCGAGCAGGGTCCGCCGCGGGCTGTACAGGGCGTCTACGCCCTCACAGGCGGGGAACTGCCCGTCCATGACCAGTCCGCCGCCGGCGTCGAAACGCACCCGGCGGGCCGGCGGCGTGCCCGCCGCCGTCAGCTTGCCCAGAAGGCCCCACCGGTGCAGCAGCGCCGCGCCCGGAACCTGGAGCTGATGGGAGGAGATGGTGTCACTGGGAAACGAGACCCGGTCCACCGCCAGCACCCGCAGCCCTTGCCGGGCGAGCAGCATCGCGGTGGCCGCGCCGGCCACCCGGGCCCCGACCACGATCACGTCGTACCGGCCAGCGCCCATCGCCGCCTCCTTGTGCCCATCCGCCATACGCTACCGTATGGCCGCTCCGTACGGTAGCGTACAGTCATGGCGGAGCAGAAGGCAAGTGGCCAGCGGCGGCTCACCCGCGACGACTGGATCATCGCCGCCCTGGGCGCGATCGCCGACGGCGGCCTGGCGGCCGTGGGCGTCGAACCGCTCGCCGCCCGCCTGGGCGCCACCAAGGGCAGCTTCTACTGGCACTTCGAGAACCGGGACGCGCTGCTGGAGGCCGCGATCAGGCGCTGGGAGAAGGAGACGACCACCGACGTGGTCGCGGAGATCACCGCCGCCCCGCGCTGCTGGAGGCCGCGATCAGGCGCTGGGAGAAGGAGACGACCACCGACGTGGTCGCGGAGATCACCGCCGCCCAGGACGCGCCGGCCAGCCAGTTCCGGCGTCTGGTGGCCGGCGTGATCGAGCGCGCCGAGCAGGACCGGGTAGGCCCGGCGCTGCTCGCCAGCGCCGCTCATCCCGCGGTCGCACCGGCGCTGCAGCGGGTCACCGCCGCCCGGCTCAACCTGATCGCCACGGTGTTCCGGCGGATCGGCTTTCCCCAAGCGGAAGCCCGCCGCCGCGCGCTCCTGGCCTACAGCGCCTACCTCGGGCACGGCCAGCTCGCCCACTCAACCCCCGGCGTCCTGCCCGCCACCCGGGCCGGACGGCGCGCATACCTCAATGACGCCATCCATGCCCTGACCACCCGATGACACCCCCGGCCCAGGATGTTCCGCGGACCTGCCAGGGCGTCAGCCAGCTCTCCGTGAACCGGCAGCCGGCTGGCTCACCGTCCCCGCGCCTCAGCGGCCAGGCGAACGCCACCGTCAGCGCCAGATATCACCCCAGCCCGGCCGCTTAGCCCAGCGGCATCAGATCAACACGATCTGCGTGCCCTCCGCCGGGAAGTCCGGCAGACCGCCCTCACGCCAGATCAGGCGGCTCGGCGCGCGGTTATCTACACAGGGCAATGAGCCGCCGACCGCCTGGCAGCCTCGGTTACAGGCCCGACGTATGGTCAGCCGACCTGAATATTTATACATCGCCGTCATGAGGGCGGTCGTCCGCTTCTGCCGCGATGTGATCGCCAGTCAGTGGAACTCCGCGGTCACCTCGATCTTGCCGATAAGGCTGGCGTTCAACGCGTCAAGGTCTGCGGCGGGGATCCAGTACTCCAGGATGGTCTGGCCGCCTGGTGGATCTCGTAATTGTCCAGGAAAGACCGGCGGACCTGGAAGCGAGTAACATAACCCGCGCCGGACCGCCGGACGTTCCAGTCGCGGGCGATCATCGTGGCGTATTCCTCGTTGAGCACCGGGTAGAAGATCGGCTGGCCCTCCAGCCGGGGTGGCCACTTCCGCCAGCCCGATGCTTCGACCAGCGCGAGTTCCTCCGGCCCGGTGGGCCGCCACAGCGTTATAGTGCCTATCCCAGTGGTCACGGCCCTATGATGCCGTCCTCATGCTTGCGACAGCGACCCTATTCCTCCGCCAAGGGGCCGGGTTGCCGGGTGACGCATTGTGGACACGTCGTCGGCTGGGGCGCGCGGAGCTGGCGCGTGTTGATCAGCGTGCCGGATTCCTGGAGCGGCTGTCGAGCCAGAGCGCCCAGGGCTCTATCGTGCCGATCTGAAGCAGTCCGGCGGAAGCCCAGGGATCCCTGGCGAGGCGCGCCTTGATGTCGTTCTCATCCGCCGCCTCGACCACGTGCAGGGTCTGCTCGCCGTCGCCGACCGGGCCGCCGAGGATGACGAAGCCATCATCGACAAGCCCGTCCATGAATGCCGCGTGCTCGTCCCAGCCGTCTTGGTCCCGGATCGGCTGCGACGGGTCCCAGCCCGGGCCGTGCACGAGCCTCACTGCGAAATTGGCCATGGGCGGAGCGTACTGGCCGCCACCGACATCCAGCTCGCCTCTGTCATGCTTCACGTCTGCTACCTGAACGTCCGGTTTGCCGCGTAGCGCGGCCAGGCGCTTTTCCTGCTGCGGAGTTGTCGCGGGGCGCCGCTTCCTCGTCAGGAGGCGTGCCGGGTGAGGTGGACCGCTGGGAATGACCGGCCAGGACCGTGGCACCGCGTCGGTCACCGGGTCATAGCACATGATGGCCAGGCGGGACCGTCGTTCGAAGGCCGCTGCTGCGGCCGACACGGGAAGCGAAGGGCCGGCAGCGCCGGTCTCGGTGTAGTGGTGATCAGGGCCGCGGGCGCACACCCAGCCCGCAACCGCCTGCCAGATCTTCACCGGCCCGGCAACCTCGGCATGGACGAGCTTTACTGAGCCGTCGCTCTCGACGAAAGCCGCCGCATCTTCCCAGAGCAGGTCAGGCACCGGTCCCGGCCGGCGCGACCCACCGCAGGAGGGTCAGGCGTTCAGCGCGCGCAGCGCTGCGTCCAGGATCTCGGCCCGGTCGGCAGGGGTGAGCTTGGCGTCGCCTTCCGGAGCCGGGTCGATCGACATGGCGGCCATCGTGGCGTTCTTCACGACGCCGAGGGCCGCGTGCGCCCGGATGACTGCCGCGCGGTCGGCGCCACGGCCGGTGAGAGCCTCGATCACCCGCTCGTTCATCTGAGAGGACTCCGGTAGCTGCTTGGTGATCATCTCCAGGACTGCCGGGTCGCGATCGATGATGACGGCCAGCTCGCGGGAATCGGCGGCGAGGTCGATGAACGCGCCGAGCAGTTCCCCGGCCGGCGGCTGACGCTCCTGCAGGCTACCGAGGAGCCGGGTGTAGGCAGCGAGCGGCTCCGCTATCAGCCCCCGCAGGATGTCTGCTTTCGACGGGAAGTGGTAGTAGAGCGCGGCCGTGCTTGTGCCTAGTTCGCGTGCGATGTCGGCGATCGAGGTACCGGTGTAGCCCTGCCGGGCGAACAGCTCACGCGCGATGCCGAGGATCCGCTGCTTCGTGGAACTCGCAGGACTCATGCCCCCAGACTACTTGCTTATCGATCAGTAAGCTAGTAGCGTCGCACTTACTGATCGATAAGTAGGAAGGGTAATCGATGAGTACCGCAACCACAACGGAAACCCGCCAGACGGCTCAGGCGGCCGCGTTCACCTGGACTCGCCGCCACATGCGTTCGCTCCGAACGCCGCGGTGATGATCGCTACCCGGGCCGCCGAGGGGCTGGCCGCCGCCTTCGTCGTCCCCACCACTCTGGCCATGATCTCCGGTGTATTCCCGGCAGGGCCGGCGAGGAACCGGGCGTTCGGGGTCTGGGGTGGCGTCGGTGCCGTGGCCGGCACCATGGGCCTGGTCGCGGGCGGGCTGCTCGTCTCCGCGGCCGGCTGGCGCTGGATCTTCCTGATCAACATCGCGGGCGCGATGACCACCGGCTTCCACACTGGCTTCACCGTCAGCGCCGCCCTGCTGGCCGCCACCGCCGCCGCCGCGCTGGTACTGCTGCGCGAGGACGGTCGCGGCCAGAGCGTCAACCTCGTCGAACTGCAGACCGCCGGCGCCTTACCGGCCCGGGCACTCCGAAGGAGAGATTCCCATGAGCACGTGGTCAGTCGATGACATTCCGAGCCAGCAAGGGAAAACCGCGGTGGTGACCGGCGCCAACAGCGGCATCGGCCTGGCGGCGGCCACGCAGCTGGCCGCGCACGGCGCCGCCGTGGTGCTGGCCTGCCGTGATGAGGCCAGCGCGCGGGACGCGGCCGAGCGTATCGCCAGGGAGGTGCCTGGTGCGGTGACCGACGTGGTCCGCCTCGACCTCGCGTCCTTGGCCTCGGTCCGGAAAGCCGCCGACCGGATCCGGTCCGGGTACGGCCGGCTGGACCTGCTTGTCAACAACGCGGGACTCATGATGCCGCCATTGGGCCGGACGGAGGACGGGTTCGAGCTGCAATTCGGCACTAACCACCTCGGTCACTTCGCGCTCACCGGACTGCTGTTCGACCAGCTGCTGCGCACTCCAGGCTCGCGGGTGGTCACCATCAGCAGTTTCGGGCATCGGCAGGGCAGGATCGGGCTGGACGACCTGAACTTCGAACGCCGGCCCTACCGGCCGATGGCGGCCTACGGCCAGTCAAAGCTGGCGAACATCATGTTCACCTATGAGCTCCAGCGACGGCTGGCCGAGGCTGGTGCCCAAACAATCGCCGTCACCTTGCACCCGGGAGCGGTCCACACCAGCCTCCAGCGGCACGCTACCGGTCCCACGCGGGCAGTAGGGAACATCCTGATGCGCGCGCTCGGCCAGCCGGATGCCGCCGCCGGCGCCCTGTCTACGCTCCGGGCAGCCACCGACCCGGCGGCCAGGGGCGGCGAGTACTACGGGCCCGACGGGCTCCTTGGCTGGTCCGGACAGCACCCGAAGGTCGTGCGGTCCAGCAGGCGCTCCCATGACACCGCCGTCCAGCGGCGCCTGTGGACCGAGTCCGAGCGCCTGACCGGAGTCACCTACGACTTCACTCCGTCCAAGTGACGGGCTACCCGGGCCTTCGGCCAGGCGCGGAAGCCGCCAGACCGACGGCCCGGTCGCGTCGGCGGCAGGTTCTCGCTCGCCGGCTTCAGGCTGGGGCAACAGACGTGGGAACGGACCAGGCGGTGGCGGCGGCGTGGCAGTCGCTGGGGCCTGTGGGCGCCGAACACTGTGTCATCGGGCAGTAGCTGGGGTGCGGCCAGGATCGCCCGGTCGGCCCAGGCCGACCTCGGCGCACTCGCCGACCGTGAGGACGGCCGCAGGTCGTCCAGACCCGCGCGCAGCGTCGCTCGTCACGGCACCGTGCCAGCCTTCCACCCGGCGGCGGGCGACACGCAACCGGTCCGCTGGCTTGAGATCGGCGCCGAGGCCCCAGCGGTTTGCTGAACTCGACGATGATCCCGCCATGGCCCTGGACGATGCCTTTCGGCTTTCCCGTGGTACTGGTTCAGTCACGGAAAGTAATCGGCTCGTGATTTCGTTCGTGGGGACCGGCCGCGTCAGTGGGCTAGGCCGAGCTCGCCGGCCCGCACTCCGGCCTGGAAGCGGGAGCCGGCCTCGAGCGCGGCCATCAGCTCGGCGACGCGCCGCCGGTAAGTGCGCAGCGAGGTGCCCAGCCGCCGGGCGGCCGCCTCGTCGGTGAGGCCGGCGCCGAGCGCCCGCAGGATCTCCCGGGCCTCGGGAGCGAGCTCGGGGACCTCGCCCCGCAGGTAGGCACCGAGGTCGATGGCCGCCTCCCAGGCGGCGGTGAACAGTGAATAAACCCCGCCCACCAGGACCGGGGAGATCGTCACCGTGTACTCGCGGCCGAGCGGCGACGGCTGGCCGGCCAGGATCGCCACCCGCCGGTCCAGGATGATCGTCTCGTGCGGCAGGGGCGCGGAACTGATCCGCACCTGCGAGCCCGCCGCGTCGAGCCGCCGCAGGTGCGCGCGCTGCGCCTCGTCGGCTAGCGCCAGCGGGCTCATCAGCTTGCGCACCGTGAAGCTGTCCTTGCCGGGGGCAAGCACCCGCCGGGCGACCGCGGACCGGGCCTCCGGCTGCGACCAGGTGGCCAGGTCGCGGGCCGCGCAGGCGAACTCCTCGTGCACCGCGTCGAACAGGTGCCCCGCCCGCGCGATGAGCTCCGCATCGCCGCGCACCGTGCTGGTCTGGCCATCAGCCACGCGCTCAGTATGCTTGCCGTCTCCGGGTCCGGCAAATGGCAGCAACCTGCCAGCTCCTCGCCGCGGCCACGGGACCGGGGCAGGCTGTGAGCATGACGAACACAACGAGCACCAGCCAGCCCGCCGCCGCCTCCGGCACCTTCGCGATCGGCGGGGATCTGCCGGTCGCGCGGCTCGGCTTCGGCACGATGCGGCTGCCCACCGGGACCTTCACCGGCCCGGTCCGCGACGCGGAGGACGGGATCGCGGTACTGCGCCGCGCCGTTGAGCTGGGCGTGAACCACATCGACACTGCGAGCTTCTACCGGCGCGGCGACGTCGTCGCCAGCGAGCTGGTCCGCCGGGCGCTGGCTCCCTATCCCGACGGCCTGGTGATCGCGACCAAGGTCGGCCCGATGCTGGGGCCGGACGGCATACCCGCCCTGCAGGCCACCGCGGGCCAGCTGCGCGGCCTGGTGGAGGACAACCTCCGCGAACTAGGCGTCGACCATCTCGACCTGGTCTACCTGCGGATCGGCGGCCAGAACCCGCCTGGCGGCGAGCCGGTCGCCGAGCGGTTCGCCGCGCTGGCGAAGCTGCGCGCCGACGGCCTGATCCGGCACTTGGGCGTCAGCAACGTCGATGCCGCGCAGCTCGCCGAGGCTCGCGCGATCGCCCCGGTCGCCGCCGTGCAGAACGCGTTCCACGTGCACGCCACCGCGGACGCCGCGCTGCTGGCGGAGTGCACCCGGTCCGGCACCGCCTTCGTACCGTTCTTCCCTCTTGGCGGCGGCCTCGACCCGATCGACACGAGCCGGCTTGAGAAGACCGCCGCCCGGCACGAGGCGACCGTCCAGCAGGTCGCGCTCGCCGCACTGCTGGCAGCCTCCCCGGTGATGCTCCCCATCCCCGGCACCGGCAGCCTCGCCCACCTAGAGGAAAACGTCGGCGCGGCCAGCATCCAGCTCACCCCGGAGGACATCGCCAGCCTCGCCGGGTAACGACGTGGACGCCGAAGTGCCCGTGGGCGGTACGGCCCGATAACGAGGCCGCACCCGCACTGGTTCGAGGAAGTGCTCTCCGGAACTCAAGCGCAAGCTCGGGCGCTGACACCGACGAGCAAACCCCCGGCCTCACTCGGACGGCCGAGCGGCTTGGCGCCAGGACGCACGTGGTCAGAGGGGCTGGAGCCGGGTGTGCAGGAGGCAGAATTCGTTGCCTTCTGGGTCGGCCAGGACGTGCCAGCTCTCGGTGCCGGTCTGGCCGACGTCGGCGGGCCTGGCGCCGAGAGCGAGCAGCCGCTCCAGCTCGGCGTCCTGGTCGCGGTCGGTGGCGTTGACGTCGATGTGCAGTCGGAGCTTCCCGGTCCGCGCTCACTGATGCGGCATGCCACGCCTGTCAGTGTACGTAGACAACCTGACAGTCGATCGTCGGCCGCGTGCTGGAGGGCGACGCGCTACGCGATCCGCGTTTTGCTCGGCGGTGTCGCTCCTGCCAGGCAGGCTGCGTCTACGAGGACGAGTCGTATGAACGTGCGAAGCAGGAACGGGTCCGGATCTCCGGTCGGCCGGGCGCACCGGTGGTGGTGCTCGCGCACGGGTTCGGGTGCGATCAGGCTCGGGTCGGCGGGCGGGCTGCTGACAGGCCGTGAGCAGTGTTGCCGTCTTCGTTGACCTGGCCCAGTTCTCCTACAGCCCGGGGGACCGGGACGGCGCCATTTCTGTGGTCAGCAAGCGTGGTGACGCCGACGGCGGTGTTAGCTTGGCTTCGAGTTCGAGGTGGTCCAAGGTGAGCTGGCGTATCGACTCGGCGTAGATCTTGACCAGCCGGCGGAGATCCTCGTTTCCCCGGCGGAGCCGCTGGATGACCTGGCCGGGGTCGGCCCCGTCCGAACGAACCGGGCACTCGGGGCTGGTGACCGTCCTGGTCGCCCGGGACCGGGGCGGGTCCACGGCCGGGTGTGCTTCTACCTGGTGGACACCTGGTGCCTGGGGCTGAAGGACGCGGCCGGGCCACGGTCGATGGACCGGCGGCGGCTGGGCGGGTTCATCCAGCAGATCTTCAGCGCCTGGGACGAGCCGGCCGTGCAGGCGCCGCTGGAACTGGGGCGGCAGCTCGTCTACGGCGCGATCGGGTACGCGCGCAAGCTGGGGTTCGAGCCGCACGCGGACTACGGGCGGGCCGCCGGGTACCTGGAGGCATGGGACGGAGAGTGCGAGCTGACCTTCGGCCGGGACGGGAAGCCGACGTACATCTCTGGCCCGGACGACGACGGGGAAAGGATCATCCGCAAGCTGCGCCGCGGCCTCGGCGACGGGAACTACGACTTCGTGCACATGATCTCAGGCTGACCGCAGGGGCGGGGATGGCGCTGCCGGGCCGCGTCTGGGAACGGCAGGCAACCTACACCGATGATGGGGATGAGGGGAGAGCTTTGGCGAGCTCGCTGCTCAGCGGCGTGACCGGAGGCTGCGGCTCGGCTCCGAAGCACCATGGCTTGTGCTTGCCGCAGCAGGGCCTCGCCGTCGCGTTCCCATGAGAAGCTGGGTTTCTTCAGCAGGTGCTGGAAGAGCTGGCTGGCCCGGGCGGTATCCGCCCCGGCCAGCCGCCGGAACGGCAGCGCTGAGATGCTGTCGGCTTTCAGGTACCCGAGTACCGCCTGCCGGTGTTCGGAGTGGGCTGCAAGCCCGGGATTCTCAAACGCTTCGCGCACCAGGACGAAGTTGGCCAGGAACGTCAGACCTTCCGTTTCGTCATAGGCCAATGCGACGGTCGGCGCGCTGGCAAGGTCGCCCGGCACGCGGAACGCCGGTGTCTGGGCAGCGACGTCGGCGTCGAGGCTGCCTGCCGAACCGGCTTCCTCAAGCACCCGGCGGGTGTACCAGGTAAAGAAGCCGTTCATCCGGGATGCCACCCCCGGCCCGGGCACGACGATGAGGTCGCTGCCGAAGAACTCGATGAACATCGCCCGCTGCTTACGCGCCAGCTCCCAGCCCTGGGTCACCTTGTCGGGGTTGCGGAACACCAGCCCCGGATAGTCGGCCGCCAGTCCCGCTGCCGCCTGGAGCACCGCCGCCCGCTGGGACGCGTCGAACGTCTGCTGCGCCCCGCTGAGCATCCAGCCGACGCCGATGGGCACGATCCTGGCGATCATGAAGCATCCCGGCTCCATCGGCGTCAGGGCAACCGGGCCGGCATTGGAGTAGACCCGGTAGGTCAGCTCGTCGATGAGATTGACAGCGATGATCGCCCCGCCATCCCGCTCGCGGATCTCGAAGACTCCCTCTACCACGTCGCGCCAGCCGAGTAGCATCTGACGATCGGCTTCCGCGAGCTCAGGACGCACCGATACAAAGGTCTCCACGACGGTACGCCCGCCAGGAAGAGGACGCTGCAAGATGAAGTGGTCGACGATGTTGATGAACTCGGATTCATCAACGGCCTTACCGCGGGAGCCTGCCCTGCTGGTCAAACTGCCGCGAGAAGCGCCGGGAACGGGCGAACTCGACCAGCTGACGCTTGAGGTCACTGCAATGATCCAGCGGGCCTGCTGCCTCGGACGGCGCGGCGGCGTCGGCCACGGCATCTCGGCGGGGGCTGGCCAGCCTTCTACCAGAGTGCGGAAACACCTCAGTGGCGGCGGAGGCAACGGGCGGCGTTCCCGTCACCCGGGATTTCGCGCGAGCCGCCGTCTCGTCCGGCCCCAGCGCTGGTATGTAGGGGATGAGCCCGCGCTGGAAGGCCTCCGCCTGGATGTCGGGCGGAACGTGCCGGGCGTCCACGGCCAGGCCATTCACGTCAATGATCCAGGCCAGCGGGTTCTGCGCGGCCACATCGGCACGCTGGAACTCCGGCGAGAAGTGGCTGATCCGCAGGAGGTCGCGGACCTGCCTGGCTTTGCTACTCATGGTGCTCTTGGCCACGCCGAACGCCGCACTGAGCTGATCAGCGGTCACGCATGGCTGGCTCGCGGGGTCTGACAGGAAGTTGACATGCCCCAGCGCATACACCACCCCAGCCGCCCACGTGGCGCGGCGGCCGGCCTGCAGCGGCGAGGGCCGCTTGCGCGCCAGCTTCGCCACCGCCCGCCGGGCGAGATCGGCGTACTCCTCGTCGAGGACAGACAGGCACACCGAGTCGGTGATGCCGACGATCTCCTCAACCACCGGCCGCAGTCCCCTGGGAATCTTCAGCTCATCAAGCGCGATCACGGCAACCCCAGCCCTCCTTGGTCACCGCGGGCGTTCGTGGCGACAGCGTTCCGCGCCGGTTTCCTCGCAGCCGCCGACCGCTCCCACTTCTCCGCCGGAGTGACGACCCGGGGCTGCTCCCGGCCAAACCGTTTGAGGTAGAG
>WNGR01007730.1_pt1 | contig 12583 bp, 10 predicted proteins | sample 5407581 | NCBI WGS metagenome assembly WNGR01 (sample SAMN13153383, study PRJNA577476) | soil metagenome | isolation source: 80 cm soil or saprolite under Garry oak tree replicate 2 | place: USA:California | collected 2016-06-15
CTCGCGATCGCGACGCGCGCGCCCCACCGCGGCGGCCCCGCCCCGAGTGCGGCGAGCTCGCGCAGCACCCCCGCGAGGTAGGCGAGCGAGCCCTCAGGGCGTCCCTCGTCGTTGAGCCGCAGCTGCGCCCGCCGGCCGTTCCCCGTCCCGTCGGCGACCACCTCCAAAACTCCCTCTTCCCCGGGCCCGACGGCCACGAGCGTGCGCTCGCGGGTCGCGATCAGGAGGACGGGACCGCCGCTGTCATGGGTGTGCTCGCCCAGCAGATTCACCCGACCCGGCGCCGAGGCCGCCGCGCGTGGGGGCTCGCCGTAGGCGGCGGCGAAGACCGCCATCGCTCGTGCGCGCAAGGGTTTGACAAGCATCCGGGCCAATGCTACCGTATGCGAGCTTCTTCCACCATGCCGTCCCTCAGCTTTCCGGAGACATCTGTATGCAGCGGTTTTCCCGGTACGCGTGGCTCATCGTCGTCGCTTGTCCCACGGTGCTCGCTGCCCAGGGGTTCGGCGTCTACGAGCAGAACACCTGCTCGATGGCGCGCGGCGGGGCCGCAGCAGCCGCCCCGTGCGCCGACGGCTCGGCGATCTTCTTCAACCCCGCCGGCCTCGCGGGACTGAAGGGGGGCCACGTCACCCTGGGCACCACGCTGATCAAGGTGCAGGGCGGGTTCACGGATGATCTCTTCCTGCATAGCACCGACCTCGATGACCCGCTCCTCTACGTGCCGCAAGCCTATGTCACGTATGCGGTAACGCCCAAGGTGGGGGTTGGGGTAGGGCTGTTTGCGCCCTACGGGCTCGAGACTAGGTGGCCGCTCAGCTTCGACGGACGCTTCTCCGGCTACGACAACATCATCCACACCTTCTACGTGCAGCCGACCGCGGCCTATCAGGTGACCCCGTGGCTCAAGTTGGGCGGCGGGCTGGACATCGTGCACGGCACCGTCGAGCTGCACCAACGGATCGACCTATCGCAGACGCCGCTGATCGTCGGCGGGGTCAACTACGGGACGTTCGGGCAGTTCGGCATCGCCCCGGGAACGGACTTCGCGGACGCGGATCTATCCGCCTCGAAGACGAACGTGGGCGGCCATTTCGGCGCAATCGCCAAGGCCACCGAACGTTTGACCATCGGCGTTCATTACTTGATGAAGGTGAACCTGAACTATGCAGGGACGGGACAGTTCACCCAGGTGCTCACAAACATCGTGACTCCGGCGGACATCACGATACCGACATCACCCACACCGACCACGATCCCGGCCGGGACGAATCTGGACCAATTGATCGGCGCTCCCACCTCGCTCGGTGGGCTGGGTGTGTTCTCGCCGGGTGGCCTACTCGCCGGCCAGGCCGTCACCGCATCGATTCCCAATCCCGATATGCTGGTTGCCGGAGTGGCGTTCAAGGCGACGGGCAATGTGACGCTGCTGGCCGACTATCAGTGGACGCACTGGAGTACGTTCGACACGTTGCAGCCTACCTCCATCACGGCGGCGCCGCGCCCGCGCAGACCGTCACGCCGCTGCTGCCCGAGGGCCAGCGCAACGAGTTCTCGGCCGGGGCGTCTCTCAAGCTCGCGTCACACCTGTCGGCGGACCTCGCCTACTTGTTCATCAGACAGGACGACCGCCGCGGTCGCACGCGACAGCCTGGAGTGGGAGTCGATCCCCTCACGCTCAACAACGGCCTGTACACGTTCAGCGCGCACCTCTTCGGGGTGTCGCTGGCGTTCACGTTTTAGGGGGAGACCCTGACGATGACGATCAGTCGCTTCTCGGTCGCCGCCTGTTTGGGGCTCGCCCTCGCCGCCGCTGGCTGCAGTGACGATAAGCTGTCCCCGCCACCCATCCCGCTGTACGCGGGCGGGGCGATGTTCCAGCGGTACGTGGCGATCGGCAACAGTATCACCGCCGGCTTCCAGTCGGGCGGGATCAACGACTCGACGCAGGCCCGCGCTTACCCGGTGCTCATAGCCGCGGCGATGGGCGGAGCCCCGTTCTACCGGCCGAGCCTGGCGTCCATACCCGCCGTCAACGTTTACGGCTGCCCGCCGCCATTCGACACCCTGTTCACGGCCTCGGGCGCTCCGCACCGCATGGGTAGCGGGAGCGCCACGACCTGCGGCTATCGTAGCCTGCCGGCTCCGCCGTACATCAGTAACGTTGCCGTGCCAGGAGCCACTGTGCTCGATCCGTTCCACACCGGCCCGACGATCAGCTCGAACGCCCTCACGCTGCTCATCCTGGGCGGCCGCTCGCAGGTCCAGGCGATGCAGGCGGTGCAGCCGACGTTCGTGAGCGTGTGGATCGGCAACAACGACGTGCTGGGCGCGGCCACCGATGCCACCAACGGCGGCAACCCGGCGCTTGTGACGCCGGTCGCCACCTTCCGGGCCCGGTACGATTCCCTGCTCACCGCCATCGGCGCGACACCCTCGATCTTGGGCGGGATCCTCATCGGCGTCGCCGACGTCGCCGCGATCCCGTACTTCTCGTATGGGCAGGTCTGGTACGGAGCTTTCGGGGCTGGGCAGCAGCCGAACTTCACCGTGTTGGCCAACTGCGCACCGCCTCCCGTTCCCACCGGCATCGGCGACACGGTGCTCGTGCCGTTCCCGTACGGCTTCACCTTGCTCGCGACGGCGCAGGCCGGGTTTCCGGCCACGCTCGACTGCACCGACGATCACAACGTCGAGCCCGCGGAGCTCGCGAACCTGCATGCGAAGGTGTTCGAGTACGACACGATCATCGGCAACCGGGCGACGTCGCGCGGTTGGGCATATCTCAACCCGAACATCGCACTCGCCGCGTTGCGCGCCGACCCGAGCCAGGTGGCGATCTTTCCCAACACGGCGGCTACGAGCTGCAACGGCACCGGCGCCGCCGGCAGCCCCTTCGGGTTGGCGTTCACCTGCGACGGCATTCACCCGAGCAGCGCGACGCACCGGCTGATCGCGCAAGCGATCGTCCAGGCGATCAACACGAAGTACAGCTCGGCGATCCCCGCCCCCTGACCTCACCCCCTGACCCCCTCTCCCCCATACGGAGAGGGGGAACGGGGTGACGAGCGGCAGGGCGTGTACCATCTTGTGCATGCGAGCCATCCCCTTCCTGCTGCTCGCCGGCAGCGCCCTCACGACCCGCGCACCACTCGCCGCCCAGGCGGTCGAGCGCACCGACACGCCCAAGGGCGGCGTGCTGCGGGTGACGTTCGATCCGCGCATCCTCACGTGGGACCGGCAGTTCACCAACGCCGGGCTCGAGTCGCTCGGCGCGCCGCTCACGGGCGACACCATCGGCGCGCAGCACATTCCGCTCCTGGCGCGGCTGCAACAGGACGTGCGCACCGCCAGCGGCCTCCCGGACTTCGTTGCGACCCTGGGCAAAGGCATGCTCGTGGCCTACCAGGAGAAGCGGATCACCCCGCTCACCGCGGAGCTGGGCGTCACCGCTCGCTTCTCGCTCGCCGTGACGGTGCCGCTGGTCCGCGTAGCGTCGCGCGCCGCATTCAAGCTGTCCCAGGCGAGCGCCAACCTCGGCCCCAACCCGCTCGCCATTACCGGCGGCAGCGATCAGCAATACGCACAGTTCTTCGGCCAGTTCAACACCGCCCTGACGCAGCTGGGCGACAGCGTGAGCGCCATGTGCCCCGCACGTCCGGAGTGCACCGGGGCGCAGGCCCTACTGGCACGGGGCACTCAGGTGCGAGACGCGCTGCAGCGGACCATCTACGGCGTGGGAGGGGTGCAGTCGCCGTTCGTGCCGCTGGCGAGCTCCAACGCCGGGCGAGGGATCGACACCACCGTGGCGCAGATCCAGCGGCAGCTCGACACCGCCTACCATGTGTCGGGATTCACCGACGCGCTGCTCCTCGCGGCGGATACGCTGGGCACAGCGGCAACCTTCCAGGATTTCATCCAGGGGACTGCCGGAGACAATGGTGCGCTGTTCGGCTGGGGATACAACGCGCTGCGCAACGCCTGGCGCTACGGCCTGGGAGACATCGAGATCGCGGCGAAGTACCGGCTGATCGTGACGCCAAGCTACGCCGCGGCGCTCGGCGCCCGGGTGCGGCTCCCGACCGGCACGCGCGACACCACGCTGGAGCTGTTCGACGCATCCACCGCCGATCACGTGCTCGGCGTCGAGGGACGGGTGATCCAGGAGCTGACTATCGCGCACCGGGTGTGGCTGAACCTGGCGCTCCGGGCGGGGCGCGAGCGGCCGGGGACGCGGGCGCGGCGGGTGTCCCCGCCAGATGCGTTCCTCATCCCCTACCAGGCGACGACGGAGCTGAACTGGGCGCCGGGAGACTACGCGGCGGCGGATGTCGCGCCGCTGTACCGCTTCACGCCGCAGTTCGCGGCCGGGGTGACGTTCGGGTACTGGACCAAGCGCGCCGACCGCTACAGCTACCGGACCGCGGACGACTCACTCGCTATCGCCACCGTCCTCGGCGCCGCCACGCCGGCGAGCGTGCTCGATCAGGGCACCTCGCAGCGCTGGGTGCGCTTGGGCGTGGCGCTGACCTACGTCGGGCCGGCGGTTGAAGGCGGGTTCACGGTCGAGCGGACGGTAAGCGGGGCCGGCGGACAGGTGGCGGCCGCTACGGTGTACCGGCTCGTGCTGCGGGTCTCGCGGCGGCTCTTTTGAGCAGCTCCTCCGCGTGGCGCAGCGCCGTCGCCATGTCGCGATCTCCCAGCATGCGCGCCAGCTCCCGCCGTCGCGTCTCCCCCGCCACCACCTGCACGTCGCTCGTCGCCACACCGCCGCGCGCGCCCTTCGCCACCACGAGGTGGTGATCGGCGTGCGCCGCAATCTGCGGCAGGTGCGTGATCACGAGCGCCTGCCGCTCCCCGGTCTGCGCCGCGCCCCTGGCCACCGCGGCGAGCGCCTCGCCCACGCGCGCGCCCGCCTCACCGCCGATCCCCTGGTCCACCTCGTCGAACACGAGGGTGGGCACGGCGTCGTGACGCGCCAGCACGACCTTGAGCGCGAGCATCAGCCGCGATAGCTCTCCCCCCGACGCGACGCGCGCGAGCGGCCGCGCCTCCATGCCCACGTTCAGCTGGACCTCGAACAACACATCCTCCGCACCGTAGGCGTGTTGCGTGGTGCGTGGCTGCAGGCGGGCGACGAATCGACCACCCGGCATGCCGAGCGCCGGGAGCAGGTCGCTCACCGCGTCAGCGAGGCGTGCGGCACCCGCGGTGCGCCGCGCCGTGAGCGCGGCGCACGCCCGGCGGAAATCCGCCAACGCCTGGTCCCGCTCCGCGGCGAGGTTGCGCAGGTCCAGGTCCGCCGTGTCGAGGAGCTCGAGCTCGGCCAGGGCGGCGTCGCGCGCCGCCAGCACGTCGGGAAGCGTGGGGCCGTACTTCCGCATGAGCCGGGACAGCGCGTCCCGCCGCTGCTCGATCGCCGCCAGGGCGCCGGGGTCGGCGTCGATCCGCGCCGCGTAGTCGCGGGCCGCGCGGGCCAGTTCCTCGACGTTCGCGAAAGCGGCGTCGAGCAGCTCCTGCCACTTCCCTGTCCCCTCCGGATCGAGGCGCCCGAGTGCGGCGATGACCTTCGCCGCGCGCGCCAGGCCCGCCGCGTCGAGGGCCTGCTCCAAGTCCCGTACCAGGCGTCCCAACTCTTCCCCGTGCGCGAGGCGCTGCGCCTGCGACGCGAGGGCTTCGTCTTCCCCCACCCGAGGCGCGGCGGTAGCGACCTCCTCCACCACGTGCCGCAGGTAGTCGGCCTTGCGCAACACCTCTTCCTGCTTGGCCCGCAGCTCCTCCTCGCGCTCCGCCAGCCCCTTCCAGCGCTCATGAGCGGTCCGCACCGCTCCCCGCTCGAGCTGCGCGCCGCCGTAGGCATCCAGCAGGTCGCGCTGCACCTCGGGGCGGAGCAGCGACTGCGTCTCGTGCTGCCCGTGCAGGTCCACCAGCAGAGCGCCGAGCTGCGCCAGCACTCCCACCGTCGTGGCGCTGCCGTTCACCCAGGCGCGGGACCGCCCTTCCGCGGCGATCTCACGCTTGAGGATGAGCGTGCCGTCCTCCGCCGCCACCCCCAGGGCGGTAAGGGGCGGTAAGAGGCGGGCGGAGGCGGTCGGAGAGAATTCGAACGCGCCCTCGATGATGGTCTTGGCCGCTCCGGGACGGACGACGTCGGCCGAGGCGCGCTCGCCCAGGAGCAGCGCCAGGGCGTCCACCACCATGGACTTCCCGGCTCCGGTCTCTCCGGTGAGGACGTTCAATCCGGCTCTGAGAGGGAGCGTCACGTCGGCGATGACGGCGAGATCGCGGACGCGCAGCTCCCGGAGCACTACGGACGCTCGCGGTCGGAGAGGTCGCCCCACTGCAGCTTCTTGCGCATGCGTGCGAAGAAGCCTTCGGCGCCCAGCCGGATGAGCAGCACCGGCCGGGTAGCGCGCTTGGCGACGAGCCGCTCGCCGGGCTGGATCGTGGTGCCCACCTGGCCGTCGAACGACACGAGGACCTCTTCGGTCCAGGGGGGGATCGGCTCGACGGACACGACCGCCGTCGCCGGGACGACAATGGGGCGGACGGCGAGGGTATGGGGGCAGATCGCCGTAACGACGATGGCGTCCACGGTGGGCAGCACGATCGGCCCGGCCGCCGAGAGCGAGTAGGCGGTCGAGCCGGTCGGCGTCGCGACGATGATGCCGTCGGCCGAATACTGGCCGACCTCCTCACCGTCCACCCCGAGCCGCATGTGCACGACCCGCGCCACGCCTCCTTTGTGGACGACGACGTCGTTCAGCACTAGCGGCTCGGGACGACTCTTCCCCGCGGAGTCAGCGATCTCAGGGAGTAGCGCGAGCCGGGCCTCCGTCACGTAGGCCCTACGCACCAGGGCCTCAAGCGCCGGTACGAGGGTCTGCGGGGTGGCGGTGGTGAGGAAGCCGATGCGCCCCAGGTTCACGCCCAGGATCGGCGTGTTGGCGCCATTCAGGCTGCGGGCCGCTCGCAGCAGCGTGCCGTCCCCACCCAGCGTGATCACGCAATCGAGAGGGTGTGCCGCGTCGAGGCGCCCGGGAGGGGGGGCTGTCGGCCAGAGGGACGCGAGGCTCGGCTCGCTGAAGAGCGTCAGACCGAGGCGGGGCGCCGCCTGCGCCAGCTGCGCGAGGAGGCTTTGCAGGTCGGTGTATCTCGGGTTGCCCACCACCCCGATGTTCATGACGGCGTGAGCGACTCCTCGGCGGCGAGCGCTCGCACCCGCCCGGCGATCCCTATGCCGGTGAGCCCCACTTGGGCGAGCTGCTCGGCGCGCGGCGCGTGCTCGTAGGTGCGGTCGGGGACGCCGAGCGGCACCACGCGCACCTCGGGAGCCGTGGTCTGTACCACGGCGGCGAGGTGCGCGCCGAAGCCGTTCACGACGGCCCCATCTTCGACGGTCACCAGGAGGCGGTGGTCCTGCATCAACGCGGCCAGCGTCTCGCGATCGAGCGGCTTCAAGAAGCGGCAGTTCACCACCGTCACGCTCCACCCATCTGCCGAGAGCAGGTCGGCGGCGTCGAGGGCTGGCCCGCACATCGCGCCCACGGCCAGGATGGCGCAGTCCTTGCCCCTGCGCAGCAGCTCCCAGCTGCCGTAGGGGATGGCCTCCACCTCGACCGCATGGGGCGCTTCGCCCGGTGCCTTGTCGCGGGGATAGCGCAGCGCGAACGGCCCGTCGCTGCGCGCGAGCGCGCACCGCAACAGGCCGATCAGCTCGGCCCCGTCGCGCGGGGCGGTGACCGTCATGTGAGGCACGGTGAGCAGGTACGCGATGTCGTACAGGCCCATGTGGGTCTGCCCGTCCTCGCCCACCATTCCCGCGCGGTCGAGACAGAAGATCACGGGGAGCTTCTGGATCGCGACGTCGTGAATCACGCTGTCGTAGGCGCGCTGCAGAAAGGTCGAGTAGATCGCCACGACGGGGCGCACGCCCTGGGTCGCGAGACCGGCGGCGAAGGTGACGGCGTGCGCCTCCGCGATCCCCACGTCGAAGAACCGCTCGGGCCACTTCTTCTGAAAGATGTTGGTGCCCGTCCCCGACGGCATGGCCGCGGTGATCGCAACCAGCTCGGGGTACTCGGCCGCCAGCTCGGCCAGCGCCTCGCCGAAGAGGCGCGTCCATTGCGGCGGACCGGGGTTCACCGGCTTCAGCCGCCCGGTGACGGGATCGTACGGCGCGCGGGCGTGGTACTTCTCGAGGTCCGGCTCGGGTAGAGGAAACCCCTTCCCTTTCTCGGTGAGCACGTGCACCACGCGCGGTCCCTTCAGCGTCTTCACCAGCTCGAAGGTCTGCACCATCTGCTCGATGTTGTGTCCGTCGATCGGCCCGAAGTAGCGGAAGCCGAGCTCCTCGAACAGCATCCCCGGGGACCAGAGGTTCTTGATGCTCTCCTCGATGGTCTTCGCGAACTCGATCAACCGGGGTCCGCCGACGATGTGCGAGGCCCGCTCGATCATCGCCTTCACGTGCTCGCGGACGCGGACCGTGAAGGGACTGGCGATGATCGACCCCAAGTACTTGTTGATGGCCCCGACGTTGGGCGCGATCGACATGCCGTTGTCGTTCAGCACCATGATGATGTCGCGGCCGGAGTGCCCCGCGTTGTTCATGGCCTCGTAGGGCAGGCCGCAGGTGAGCGCGCCGTCCCCCACGACGGCCACCACCTTGAAGTCGTCGCTCCGGAGATCGCGGGCCGCGGCGATGCCGTAGGCGGCCGAGAGCCCGGTGCCGGCGTGCCCCGCGCCGAACTGGTCGTGCGGACTCTCGGCGCGGCGCAGGAAGCCGGAGAGCCCCCCCGGCCGCCGCAGGGTGCCGAGCCGGTCGTTGCGGCCGGTGAGGATCTTCCACGGGTATCCCTGGTGCCCCACGTCCCAGACGATCTTGTCGCGGGGCGAGTCGAAGCAGTAGCACAGCGCGACGGTGAGCTCGACCACGCCCAACCCGGCCCCGATGTGGCCACCGGTTTGGGACACGACCTCGATCAGCCGCGCCCGCACCTCGTCCGCGAGGGCCTGAAGCTGGGCGCGCTCCAACCGCGTGACGTCTTCGGGACCGCGAATGGACTCGAGGAGCGTCATCAATTCGGCCTTGTCACAATGTAGTGCGCCAGCTCTACGAGCACCGGGGAAACTAACCCCGCTTCGCGCAGGCAGTCCACGGCCAGCGCCGAGAGCCGCTCGGCCTCCGCCCGCGCGGCGCCGACGCCCAGCAACGTCACGAAGGTCGATTTGGCGCGCGCGGCGTCCTTGCCCGCCGTCTTGCCCAGCTCGTCCGACGTGGCCGTGGCGTCGAGCACGTCGTCGTAGATCTGGAAGGCGAGGCCGACACGCGTGCCGTAGCCGCGCAACGCCTCGGTGATCCGCGCCGGCGCACCCGCGGCGAGCCCCCCGATGACGCAGGCGGCTGCGATGAGCGCCCCGGTCTTGCGACGGTGGACTTCCTCCAGGCGCTCCGCCGGCAACGCCAGCCCCTCCGCCGCCAGGTCGAGCACCTGCCCCCCGATCATCCCACCCGCGCCGGCCGCGCCGAACAGCTCGAGGGCGACGGCGCGCCGGCGGGAAGGGTCGAGGCCGAGGGCTTCCATGCCGTGCGCCAACACCGCGGCGGCCAGGGCCACCATATGGAAGCCGGCCCGGGTGGCCGTGGGGACGTCGAAGGCCCGGTGCGTCGTGGGGCGGCCGCGGCGCAGGTCGTCGTCGTCCATACAGGGAAGGTCGTCGTGCACGAGGGAGTAGGCGTGCACGACCTCGACCGCCGCCGCCAGCTCGGCGATCGCCGCCACACTGCCGCCCACCGCCTCGTACGAGGCCACGACGAGGGTCGGCCGCAGACGCTTGCCGCCACCCAAGAGGCTGTAGCGCATCGCTCCTGCGACCGCGTGCGGCCACAGCTCGGCCGGCTGCGCGTCACTCCCCCCTCCCCACCGCGCCAGCACGGCGTCGACGCGGGCGCGGGCGGCGGCGAGGTATCCCGCGAGACCGCGGCTAAGAGTCGACGTCACGCCCGAGGATCTGCTTGACTTTGGCCTCCGCCGCAGCGAGCCGCTCGCGCACGGCGCGCAGCCGCTCGATGCCTTCCTCGAACAGCTTGAGCGACTCGTCGAGGTCGAGCTCCTGCGACTCGAGCCGCCGCACGATCTCTTCCAGCCGCTCGAGCTGCTCCCCGAACGACGGCGCTGGAAGAGGAGGAGGGGACGGCGTCATCAGGACCCCGCAACCCGGGCCGCCACCTCGCCGTCCGAAAGACGTAGCCGGAAGGGGAGGCCGGGGGGGAACTGGGTCGTGCGCTTGAGCACGCGCCCATCGGCGTCGCGCGCCACGGCGTACCCGCGCTCGAGGATCTTGAGGGGCGAGAGGGCATCGAGCCGGCCGCCGAGCGCGGCGAGCCGGTGGCGCTGCCGCTCGAGGCGCAGCGTCATCGCACCCACCAGGCGGTCGAGGCTGCGGTCCCCGCGCTCGCCCGCCAGCTCGACTCGCGTAGCGAGCGCGCGCGCGAGCCGGGCACCCATGTGCGCCAGGTGCTCGAGCACCTCGGCGCGATCGGGCGTCGCCGCGGCCGCCGCCGCCGAGGGCGTCGGGGCCCGGAAATCGGCGACCAAGTCGCACAGGGTCACGTCGGTCTCGTGGCCTACGGCCGAGATCACGGGGACGGGCGCCGCCGCCACGGCGCGCGCCACGCGCTCGCTGTTGAACGTCCAGAGGTCCTCCTTCGAGCCGCCGCCACGGCCGACGATGGCGACGTCGAGGGCGGGGATGCGCCCCAGCGCGGCGAAGGCGGCACAGATCTCCGCTACGGCGCCCTCCCCCTGCACGCGGGCGGGGATGACGACGAGCTCCGCCAGGGGCCAGCGGCGCTCCACCACGGCAACGATGTCCTTGAGCGCCGCCGCGTCGGGGCTCGTGATCACCGCGATGCGCTGCGCGTAGGCGGGGAGCCGGCGCTTGCGCGCGGCGTCGAGCAGGCCGTCCTTCGCCAGGGCCGCTTTCGCCTTCTCGAAGGCGAGCTGCCACAGCCCGCCGGCCTCGGTCGAGAGCAGCTCGAGGACGGTGAGGCGGAGCTCCCCCTTCTCTTCCCACACCGTGGGCCGGCCAAACACGAACACCTGCGTCCCATCCGCCGGGGCGCCCGGCAGCCGCCGATTGTCGCGCGCGAACATTACGCACCGCAGCTGCGCCGTACGGTCGCGCAACGCGAAGTACCAGTGGCCGCTCTGCCAGCGCTTGAAGCCCGAGACTTCACCGCGCACCCACAGCGGCGGCAGCCCCGCCTCGAGGACGGCGCGCGCCCGGCGCGTCACCTCGCCCACGGTCCAGGCTCCCTCCGCCGAGGCGGCGGCGAACAGATTTAGGCCGGCGCCCACTGCCGCGCCGCCTGCACCGTGTTGTACAGCAACATGGTGATCGTCATCGGTCCCACCCCCCCCGGTACGGGGGTGATCGCCCCCGCCACCTCCCGCACCTCGGCGAACTTCACATCACCCACGAGGCGGTATCCCTTCTTGTGCGTCGGGTCGTCCACGCGACTCGTGCCCACGTCGATCACGGTGGCCCCGGGCTTGACCATGTCCCCTGTCACGAACTCGGGTTTCCCGATCGCGACGATCAGGATGTCGGCGAGCCGCGTGACCGATCCAATATCGCGGGTGCGCGAGTGGCACACCGTAACCGTCGCGTTGCCTCCCGGACCGTCCTGCAACAGCAGCAGCGCCATCGGCCGGCCCACGATGATCGACCGGCCCACCACCACCGCGTGGCGCCCGTTGGTCTCGATCCCGCTGCGGATGAGAAGCTGCTGCACGCCGTATGGCGTGGCCGGGCGGAAGCCGCTGGGATCCCCGATCACCAGCTTCCCCACGTTCTCCGGGTGGAAACCGTCCACGTCTTTGCGCGGGTCCACCCGGCGCAGTACGCGAGCCGCGTCGATCTGCCGCGGCAGAGGCAGCTGCACGAGGATGCCGTGAATCTTGGGATCGGCGTTCAGCCGGTCCACCAGCGCCAGCAGCTCGGCTTCCGACGTCTGCGCCGCAAGCTGGAAGGTCTCGTGATACAAGCCCGCTTCCTCGCTCGCCTTGCCCTTCATCCGGACGTAGGTGCGCGAGGCCACATTGTCCCCCACGAGCACGGCGGCGAGCCCCGGCGTCACGCCGCGCCGGCTCAGCGCCGCGATCTCCCCGGCGAGCTCGGCACGCATCGCTCCGCCGACGGCACTGCCGTCGATGAGCCTAGCGGGCAAAGACCACCGAGATGTCTATTGGAGTGCCACGAGTTTTCGCTTGGCGGGCGGCAGCATCTTCACCAGGTCGTCGGCCAACGCTGTCAGCCGCGCGGCGACCTCGCGCTCCCCCTTCTTCGCCTGGAACAGCTCGTTCGTGATGTCGAGCGCCGCGAGAATCGCCGCCTTGTGAATCTCCACGATCGGGCCCTGCGCCAGCACCTTCTTCAGGGCCTGATCGACGTACGCCGCCACCTCGCGCGTGTACTCCGGCGGCAGATCGGAGCGCACGGTGTACTCCTCGCCACCGATCATCACCTTGACGGCGTGCTTCTTGGTGCTCACGACGCCGCCCCCCCCCCTCCTCCT
>WNGR01014997.1_pt1 | contig 12583 bp, 9 predicted proteins | sample 5407581 | NCBI WGS metagenome assembly WNGR01 (sample SAMN13153383, study PRJNA577476) | soil metagenome | isolation source: 80 cm soil or saprolite under Garry oak tree replicate 2 | place: USA:California | collected 2016-06-15
GACGGCTGGCCAGGAGCCGATATCCAGGTGGAAAGCGAAGTAGCCAATGCCAAAGAGCACAAGAAGCTGCACCAACGTGATGATGAACTGTGCGAGCAGTTTGCCACCAAGCAGTGCATATTTCTGGACGGGAGCGATCAGCAAGCGGCGGAATGTACCGTCTTCCTTCTCCTGCAGGATGGTTGCGGCGGCAGCGTTAATACCGAAGAGGGCAAAGAACACAGCATATCCGGGGACAAGCTGGTCAAAGCTGTTAATCTTCACTGCCTTGCCTGCTGTCAGCGTCTGCACTGCGGATTGGCCGCCAAAGGCACTGGCCTGGCCCACACTATTCGCTATCGTCTGAGTATTGATGGTGCTCTGGGCGCAATGGTTCCCTGGTTGGTTGCATACTCTATAGACCTGTCCCACAGCCGAAGTGCCCGCCAGCTGGGAACTGATCACACTGGTCACAATATTCTGTACTATGGTGGCACGCGGATCATTATTACTCGGCAAGGCGTAGAATTGAACGAGATTTTTGGGCGTGGTGCCGTTCTGGGTAGCAGCGATAACTTTATTAGTTGTGCCTGCCGGAATGACGATACCGGCATTGACATTGCTGTTATTGGCGACCTGGTCGGTAACCTGCTGGGCATCCTTGTACTGGTTCACGGTGATCTTCAACTGGTTCGTATTGATCTTCAATGCATTGACGATAGATGTGCCAACGAAACCGCTGTCCGAATTGCTCACCGCTACGGTGATCGTGATCTGGCTTGAACCGCTGCCGAACAGGTTGCCGAAGGCCAGGCCGATCACCGCAATCAGTATCAGTGGAACGGCGAGGAGCAGAAAAAATGAATTCCTGTCTTTGAGCGTCTGCAACAGGTCTTTTTTGGCGATGTACCACATCGTTTTCATGGGTATATTTCTCCTCTTCTTGATTGCAAAGCGTGTCGGATTCCTGGTATTAGTCCCGTAATGTTTTGCCTGTCAATTGGATGAACAGTTCCTGCAATCCGTGTGGTCGCTGTACTTCGCGCGTCTCGTCGCGCAGCGCCAGGAGTTGCTCGAGTGTGCCTATAGCGATGATGAGTCCCTCATCCATAATGGCAATGTGGTTGCAGAGACGCTCGGCCTCTTCCATGTAGTGCGTAGTGTAGAGGATGGTCGTTCCCTGGTCGCGCAACTGCTCAATGGTGTCAAAGATGTTCTCCCGGGACTGGGGGTCTACGCCTACAGTTGGCTCATCCATCAGTAAGAAGTTGGGCTGGTGAAGCATGGCAATCGCCATATTGATGCGGCGCTGCATACCGCCAGAGAAGTTCTTGATGGGGTCCTTGCGCCGGTCGTAGAGGCCAACAAAGTGCAGCACATCCTCGGAACGTGCCCTGCGCTCTTGCCTGGATAAGCCATAAATTTCGCCAAAGAACTCCAGGTTTTCCATCGAACTCAGGTCATTGTAAAGAGCGATCTCTTGCGGGACAACACCGATGATGCGCTTCACTTTCAGTGGCTCTCTAGTCACTGAAATTCCAGCGATGATGGTATCGCCCGAAGTGGGTTTGAGGTAGCCGCACATCATGTTGATCGTGGTACTTTTGCCTGCACCATTGGGGCCGAGCAGCCCAAAGATTTCCCCTCTCCCGATGGTGAAAGAGACGCCCTTCACCGCTTCAATCCATCGGCAGGAAGCCCATCTTTCGGCAGATGGATGGGTCCGCTTTTGGTAGGATACGATGTTGATTGTTCCACGATCATAACTCCTCATTGCTCGTTTACGATTGATAACATCCAGGTTGAGGGTATTTCCTCAAATCCTCTCATAGTAGCAGGCAAGCCTCAACAGCAAGCCAGAACAGCTTCTCACGCACAGAGGTGTGTTTATCCCAATGTCGGTAATCCCATTCACTGCCACTCACATCATCGCCGCTGTAGAGTATCTGCGCAAATTGTACCCCTCGGAAGTGGGCGACAGCAAAAAATGCCGCGGCTTCCATCTCTACTGTCAAACAGCCTTCGGACTTTCGACGCTGCACTCTGGCCGCTGTTTCACGATAGATGGCATCAGTAGTCCAGGTCTTAGAAAGCATATACTCTATATCATGAGCCTTGAGAACCGTTTCCAGCGCAGCCACCCCTTCCGAACTTGCGCTGACCTCACGACCAGGCGGAAGGTAGTGGTATGAAGTGCCTTCATCTCTAATGGCAGCTGTTGGCACAATGAGATGTCCCATTGCAAGGGCACCATCAAGCACACCGGCACCACCGCAAGCGATAAATTTTCTGCATCCCAGGGCGATCACTTCTTCGAGTATGCCTGCCGCCAGTGGTGCCCCAACGCCAGGATGAAAAACAGCCAGGCGCTTTCCCTGGACATCAAGTTCATAGACAGGGTGTGTCCCAATTTCACTCCTCAAATGTTTGATGATGGTGGTTGTATGTTGCTGAGACAGCTTGGTAATGACATCCTGAAAAAAACAAGCAACAGCATGCTCAGGTGCATCTATAGGTTTGACAATACGCTTGGGCTCAAGTATCGCCTCTGCTGCATTATCGAACTCAAGAATAGGATAGTTGTGATGGATCATTTCTTCCTCTCTTTTTTCGGGAGAATGTAGTTTTGCACCGCTTCCAGAGGAACCATAAACGCTTTGGGGAAGCTTCACGAAAAATCAGACCTTCGATTTGCTCTTTAAGAGGGCAAACATGACTAAATCATGAAAGGCGCCCTTCCAGAAGCTGCGTTCATGTAAAACTCCCTCCTCTTGAAAACCCAGTTTGTGCAAGCATACTCAACTTCAGGGCAAAAAACAATCCTCCGACACCTATCCCATGAACATCTTTAATGGCGTGGTGCAGCAGCAGCTCTTCACAGTAATTCCGGCAGGGTTCTTAGCGGCGCACTATTGCGTCCAAAGAAACTTGAGATTGTGCGATGCAGAAGATGGAAGGAAGTCGCCATAGATGAGACCGACCTGTTAGAATAGATATGATACACAGGGACTTTCGCACGCAACGGTTCGCCATGCCACTATCTGCTTGCTACGACAGAAAAGGGGAAAGAGAGATGCCTTTTGCCACCATTGAACTTGTTATTATCATTCTGCTTATCATCGTCAATGGTGTGTTTGCCATGTCTGAGACCGCCTTTGTTTCCGCACGCAAAGTTCGACTCCAACAACGGGCCAATGAAGGCGATACAAAAGCTCTCGCTGCACTGGAAATGGCGAACTCTCCCAATCGGCTCCTCTCAACCGTTCAGCTTGGGATTACTCTCATCGGCATCGTCGCAGGAGCTTTTGGTGGCGCAACGATTGCTCAGGGACTCGCCGTCTATCTCCGTGCCGTCCCCTGGCTCAGTGCCTATAGTGATGCCATTGCCTTTACCATCGTTGTCATCGTCATCACCTACCTGTCACTGGTGATCGGAGAACTGGTTCCCAAACGCATCGCGTTAAATAACCCGGAGCGCATTGCGATGTTGATGGTGACACCGATGCGCGTCTTGTCTGCCATTGCCTCCCCGTTTATCAATCTGCTGAGTATTTCAACCGAGGGGATATTACGACTGATCGGCCTACGCCCATCGAGCGACCCGCCCATTACCGAAGAAGAGATTAATGTCCTCATTGAGGAAGGTACACAGATTGGCACATTTGCGGCGGCGGAACACGATATGATTGAAAGGATATTCCGTCTGGCTGATCGGCATGTCAGTGCCTTGATGACCCATCGGCCTGATATCGTCTGGCTTGACGCTGATGATCCACCACAAGCAATCAGCCAAAGGATACGTGAGAGTACCTATTCGCGCTTCCCCGTCTGCCGGGGGAGTCTGGACAATGTCCTGGGTATGGTTCATGTCAAAGACCTGCTCGTGCAATGTCTGGAGGGTCAGCCTCTTGAGGTACAGGCGGCCTTGCAAGAACCCTTATATGTGATCGAAAGCACCAGCACCTTAAAGGTGTTAGAGTTGTTCAAGCAAACAGGACAACAAGCGGCTTTAGTCATTCAAGAGTATGGAGATATTGAAGGTTTGATCACCCTCCATGATATCCTGGAGGCGATTGTGGGTGATATCTCTTCACGTGAAGACGTGGAGCATCCACAAGCAGTGCAGCGAGAGGATAGCTCGTGGTTATTTGATGGGTTGTTGCCGATCGAAGAAGTGAAGGACATCCTGCACATTCGCGAGTTACCTGACGAGGCAACCGGTGGCTACGGCAACTATCGCTTTGAAGTCCTGGACATGGATGGTCGCCGCATCGACAAGGTGCTGGTGCAGCCTGTGAGGGCCGGTGACTCCCATCCAACGCACAAAGCTTAAGAGAGTCGGTAGGTGTGGGAGACTGCCTACCGCTTTCTTGGTGTCTGCTGAGTCCCTCTCCTCGTCATACTACCGAGTGCGCAATCTCCTGCCAGGTCCTTCCACCATCTGTCGTCTGCACGAGGGCAACCACATCACCCTTACGTATACCGCCTCCTGGCTCAGGGAGGAAAAACGTGCGGTTATCTGCAAGCGCCCAACCGAGAATCTGCACCTTTGTCCAATGTTTCCAGCCGTCGCTGGTTGTATAGAGGGACATACTATCTGTAGCATTGACCGATACAGCATGATTCATGTCAATGAACACAGCATTGGTCACATCAAACGGCACGGCCGTGCTCGTCCAGCTCTGACCTCCGTCCTGCGTGGTGAAGAGCATCGTTCCTCGTGCATATTGGGGCGCGGGGCCGCTGGTGAGCACAGGGAAGAGGCCCTCCTGCTCCGTGAAAAACGTTGGCCTCCATAGGAGAGATCTACTTTGTGCCAGGAGCTGCCACCATCGTGTGTGACATACAGCCACGAATAGTTCGACATATCCCGGTGCAGAGCCGAGCCGATGAGCCACCCGGTTGATGGCGTCACAAATTGCATGCGAGCGCTGGCGGCCAGGGGAGGTATCCCATAGGCATCGTCGCTTGTTGAAGCTATTTGCGAGGTGGATGGGCCGCTGGCAATTCTCTGCCAGGTTTTTCCGCCATCGTGGGTACGGTAGAGGACTATCTGACCTCCTATATATGCGCTGCCAGGATCAGGGCCGGGAAAGTGATCTGTGGCAAAGACCCAGCCGTGTAGGTCATCAACGAAAACTGCCGGAGTTTGCAGGTCGCGCGCATTGATCAGCGAACTCAGCCAGGTCTGACCACCATCGCTGGTGTGAAGGATACGTAGGCGCGAGTTCCGGGTTTTACTATCGTATTCAGGCTGGACGACTGTAGCAACGGATGCTGAATGAAAGTCAGTTGAACATCCTGCGATAAATCCCTTGCCGATCTCTTGAGTCGGAAGACACTGCAACATGGACTTCCAGTGCCTACCTCCATCGATGGTTTTCAGGATAGTATAGGTATTGGATCCGGTAATATCCCAGCTTACAGCCCAGCCAATCATGGCATTGATCATATGCAGGGTGGTAAAGGCCCCTGCTACTACATTCGTAGCGGGCTGGTTATCTGTCTTCACCACTGAAGAGGTCGATAACTTGTTTCCTGTCCCCTGCTGTCCGCAACTTGCCAGCAGGAGAAGGAATCCAAGCAGAGTGAGAGTAGGGAATGGTTTACACATACTTCTCGAACCAGCGTAGTATCCGTTCTTGGTAGTCACGCATATGGTCACGTTCACTTAGACCATGGCCCTCGCGAGGGTAGACCACCAGCTCGGTAGGAACCTTTCGCTCTTGTAGCGCACGGTAAAATGCGTAGGCCTGGTTAACGGGAACACACTCATCATTTTCGCCATGGACGATCAACGTCGGCGTAGTGACGCGGCTGGCATAAGTGATAGCCGAGCGTTCACGATAAATCTCAGGATGTTCCAGCGGGCTAATCACTTCGCTACTCAAGAAGCGCATATCCCAATCAGGGATATTTGATTGGGCATGGAAGCTATGGAAGTCGCAGACTCCTGCACCCATGATCGCTGCTTTGAAGAGCGTCGTCTGTGTCACGGCCCAGGCTGCCATGAAGCCCCCATAGCTCCAGCCCATGATACCGACCCGCTTGCGATCCACCAGTCCGCGCTCGACCAGGTACTCGATACCTGAAAGAATATCCTGCAAGTCTTTGCCGCCCATATCACCTAACACCGCATCGGCAAAGGCCACACCACGGCCCATGCCGCCCCGAACGTTGGGCCGCAGCACAGCATAGCCGGCCGCTGCTAACATCTGTGAGCGATAATAATCCCAGTCGTCACACCAGACTCCTGACGGCCCACCATGCACGCTCACAATCAGCGGGGGTGGAGTATTGTTCTTACGTGGAGAGGGCGGCGTAAAGATGGCGTCGATCTGCCAGCCATCTATGCTCTCGTAACTAATTCGTTCACTTTGTACAAGTTCGAGCGTCTCCTGGAGGATGGGATTCAATTCTGTAAGTCGCTGTCTGGAGGCACCATTACCTTCGTAGGTGATTTCTCCCAACCAGACGTCGGGTGGACATTTGTCTGAATGTGTGAAGACAAAGCGCTGCAGGTCAGGTGTAGTCGAGAGATGTGGCCAGTGTCTCTCCCCGATGACGAAATCCTGGATGAGCGTTGTAATTTTCCCATCGGCCTCATCCACGATGCCAACCTGGTTCGAGACGCCATCCCAGGCAACGTAAAGCAGCCTGCGACCATCGGGAAACCAGCAGCACCAGCTCGGGCTAAAATTGATCCCAGGCGTCAGGTTGCGCACCTCACCACTCTCCAGGGAAAGAACATAGATGTCGCCTCCGCCGCGATCTGGATCGCTCCATTCACCTGAGATATATGCCAGGCGGGAACCGTCGGGCGACCAGGTGAGAGAGCAGGCCTGCCGGGTTAACTGCGTTACCTGGCGCACTGCCCCACCATGTGCACCGACAATGCCGATTTGTCCGCGATACCAATCGGTCTCGTCGGGCCCACTTGCAAAGTAAACGGCGAATTGTTTACCATCGGGTGACCAGGCATATTGCCAGATACTTTGTCCATCAGGTGTAACGGGTTCGGGTGTATCGCTCTCTGGCCGGACCCTCCACAGACGGCGATGCCTTCCCTGACCTGGGATGAAGACCCTGGGATCTTTCTTCGGCTCTTCTCCTTCCAGTGAGAGAAAAGCGATATAGCGGCTGGATCCGGGGGACGAAGAAGGCCCGTCAGGTGACCATGCCAGGTCACTCACCCCGTTGGGCATCTTACAGACCTGTTTCGCTTCGCCACCTTCCGCCGCTATCAAGTGCAGTTGCGGTTTGTCTTTTTCTCCCTCGCCTTTGGAGATAAAGGCGAGCTGTTGGCTATCCGGTGACCAGCGCGGGGAGGAGTCTCCACGAGGCCCTTTGGTCAATGGTCGTGGTTCACCGCCAGGTGTATCGACAACCCAGATACGCCCACGCTGTTTGGGCCGGTCGGGAACCCATTCCCACACGACGAATGCTGCCATCTTGCCATCGGGTGAGATATTGGCATCTGTTGCCATCCGGACCTCTTTTAAGATGGTGTCTGGCGTAACTTCCACGCGAGGGCTAAGCATAGAATCGCTCCGAGACTCTGTTTGAGGTGTCGTTTTGTGTAAAGCGCTCAAAATGTGTGCTCCTATTTCTTTTTACGGTTTCTCCTCCGGCTCTCTCTGGCCATCTTACGCCTTAACTTGCCGTGAACCTTCCTGGCACCCGGGCTCCGTTCACCGGGCAAAGGAATACGGGGTCCGCCTGTTGCTAATTCGGCGTTGTAGATTGCCATCCATGCATTCATATCCTCTTCTGAAGTCATATCGAAGCCGCGTTCCTGACCCATCATCACAAACGACTTGGCTATGCCGAAGTTAGCAGGATTGCTCATTTCCTCTTTTAACTCACGGACCGCGTTGTTGTCCAGCACCTTGAGGCAGGCTGCGGCATTCTCTAAAGAGAACTCGCGCTGCAGAAATTGCCAGAAAAGCTGCAACTCGCGGATAATATCGGGAGCTTCGTCGGCTTCGGCCGACACCTTACGCGGGAAGAGATCGAACAGGATTTCGCGTAAGTCACCAGGTGACATCTGCGGCGGAGTCTTGCCCAGGTAGTCTAGACCGAAATCAATCATCATGCTGGCCCAGCCAGATTCGATGCCCTCGTCCTGGAGCGTCTGCCCTTCGGGCGATTGCTCAAACAATTCCATCAACTGTTCTTTGTACTGGTGTGCAATCTTTTCGCGGGGCATACCATCACTATCGAGCACCCGCTGGCGGATATCAAATGGCATAAGTCACCTCCAATCAATTAAAGACCATACTCTGATCTTTGCCTTTGTCACATATAATACCACTTCGGGGCTTCTGGGACATCATTCACCTTCGTACTAGTAATTTTGTTCCTCTATTGACTACTCTGAGCGATCACGGTATATTGATACCGTCGCGAGACTCTTTACGGCAGCTATGAAGATGGTATACCTGCTCATGTTGCCAGGTGTATCTCTTTCGTTATTAGAACACGTGTGTAAGAGTAAAGAACGCTACCATGATAAGGTGGCTTCTCGTGGGCAAAGAATACAGTAATTAGTTGTAAAGACGAAAGGAACTGAAAATGGCTGAAGCCTATTGTGTCAAGTGCAAAAAGAAGACTGAGATGAAGAACCCCCAGGAAGTGACGATGAAAAACGGGAGGCATGCTTTAAAGGGAACTTGCGCTGTCTGTGGTACCACGGTGCAAAGTTTTCTGAGCGAAAAGAAAGCGTAGAAACGCTTTTTCCCGTCTCCTCTCGGTGAGGAAGACCGATAATCTATAGGAGATGCTTTTCCACTCATCGTCGAAGGCATCTCCTCAGCATGTTTAGAACAGTCCAGGCAGGGGAATCGTGCGAGAACTTTTTCAGGAACTGATACATGAATTGGAACGCGGAGAGACCGTCGCTATGGCAACTATTGTCAGGCGCAAAGGGTCTGTTCCGCGTGAAGTGGGGGCAAAAATGCTCGTCCATCGCGGAGGCAAGATCAGCGGCACCGTCGGTGGTGGCTGCGGCGAGGCCGAGGTATGGCGTAGTGCCCTCAATGTCATCGACACACGACGTCCCAGCACCGTCCAGGTTGAATTGACCGAAGAGATTGCCATGGAAAGCCAGGGAGTCTGTGGTGGCATCTTCGATGTATTTGTCCAGCCCTGGCATAACTCACAACTTGCAGACCAGCCCGGCATGCAAGATTACGCTCATGCTATCCATGAGGCGCTCGAGGGCGAACATGCTATTGTAATGGTTACTCTTGTTGCCACTGCTGGTGTATGGCGTTCCCACACGGGCCAGCAGATGCTGGTCCATGAAGATGGTCGAACATTTGGGAAGCTTGAGCTTCTCGAGGCACCAACCACACTAACATCCCAGATCGTACAGGCTGCACAGACTGCCATTACCGCAGGCAAACCACACATTGAAAAAATAACTGGCCCGTCAAACACCTGGGCCGAGGTTTTTGTTGAGCCTTTCTTACCTCCTCCTGTGCTGCTCATAGCGGGAGCGGGTCATATAGCTGCCCCACTTGCCGCTATTGCTCACCTTATGAACTTCTCGGTGAGCGTTACCGATGACCGGGCATCGTTTGCTAATCGTGAAAGATTTCCCAACGCGAGACAGTTGCTGGTAGGTGATATCGAAGCAACGCTGCGCGATTACCCCATTACACCGCGTACCCACATTGTGCTCGTCACGCGCGCCCATGCCCACGATGTGCAGGGCCTTCGTGCCATCATCGACTCTCCAGCACCGTACATCGGCATGATCGGCAGTCAGCGACGGGTCTGGGCTGTCTTCAAGCTGCTACACCAGGAAGGCGTTCCCGCCGAAAAGCTCATGCGGGTGCGTGCGCCCATTGGCTTAGACCTCGGTGGCAGCACTCCCGAAGAGATCGCCCTCTGCATCATGGCAGAGATCACCATGTTGCGCCATGGAGGAACGAGCAAGGCTATGTCTGAAGATCTCCGCGTTCGCTATATGGAACGGCTGAAGCGGTTAGACGAGGATGTTGAGTAGCTCTCCTTGTCAATTCATCAATCCCCAGGGTTTGGCCCGACTGCGGGCCTTCTGCGCCTCCTTGGAATTGCCCAGCGCCTCGTAGACGTCTGCTTTCAAGGTCCATGCGCGTGCGTAGGTACGATCCATTTCAGTCGCTTCGTTGAGCGCATCCAGGGCGGCTCGGTTATGCCCCAGGCGCATCAATGCCTCGGCCTTATTGCACCATGCCACGGCGCTACTTGAGTTCACGAGCAGTGCGCGGGTATAGGCTTCGACGGCGCCCTGAAAGTCGTGCAGGCTGGAACGTGCATTGCCCAGGCCGTTCCACGCCTGGAAGCTTCTTGCATCGTAGGCAAGGGCCTCCTCATAGGAGGCGTGCGCCTCTTCTGGCATATTCATATCCAGCTGCGCGTCGGCTTTGCCGTTCCATGCGGCCACGTACTGTGGATCAAGCGACAAGGCCCGCTCGAAATGGACCAGCGCTTGCTGGTAGCGCTGTAGACGGTTCAAAACGAGTCCGGCACTGACCCATACAATAGGGTTATCCGGGTCAATCTCGGTTGCCCGTTGGTAGGCTTCCAGGGCCTTCTTATAATTGCCCTGGTTGTAAAGAGTCGTTCCTTTGCCGTTCCAGGCATAGAAATTACGTGGGTCCATGCGCAAGGCCTCTTCATAGGCCTGCAATGCCTGCGAGTAACGCTGCTGCTTGCGTAGCTCGTCGCCTTCCAGGCATTTTTCATGTACACTGCTCGTATATAGCCTTGCCGCTTGCTGGCGACCTGATCCGTCATTGCTTCCGCCTGGCGGAACTGCAGGTAATGCGGGATTCGAGATACCTCGAATTTGAGGATTATTGCCTGCTGGAGGAGGCGTATTAGCGGGAGTGATGCGCGTCCTGGCACCTGGGCGGCAGGCCAGGTCGAATGCCTGTATAAACTCCAGCATATTGGCATAGCGCTCTTCGGGTTGTGTTGCTAGAGCGCGCAACACGACTGTATCCATCGCCGGAGGTAACTCGCCGTTCAATGTGGAAGGTGCAGGAATAGCCTTTCCCAGTGGGTCGAGGGGATGATACCCTGTGAGCATCTCATACAGCACTACCGCACAGCCATACTGATCACTACGTGGGTCAACAATGCCGTTTGCCTGTTCGGGGGCCATGTAGCCTACTGTTCCGCGTACCGTTATTGTCTTCCCGACTCGTGCTCCTGGCTCCAATGAGCGAGCAATACCGAAGTCGGTAATGACGAGGCGGTAATCTTCTGGATGTATCAGAATATTCTCCGGCTTGATGTCACGGTGAATTACCGGGCGTGGCCGCGTATGTGCATAATGGAGTGCGCTGCCTAGCTGGTGGAAGTTATTCATCGTCTCGCTGGCAGGCAGAGGACCTTCTGCCTGTGCTAAACGTGTACGCAATGAGCCAAGCGTGTAGAGCGGCATCACCAGAAAGACACTTGTGCCATCCCTACCATAATCAAGTACAGGTGCAATGTTGGAATGGTCGAGTGTCGCAGCAATACGGGCTTCGCGTAGGAAATGCTCGTGTTCACTTGGCGTTGTTTTACTTGGGAGTAAGACCTTGATTGCGATACTGCGCGAAAGATGCTGGTCCATCCCATGAAAAACAGCCGCATAGCCGCCCTTACTGATCAAGGCAAGAATTTTATAGCGACCGGCCAGTGCTGTGTTCAATAAAGGTAGTGCACACGCCCGACAAAATAGATCGCTGTCCCGATTCTCATACCCGCAGTCAATCTGATCGGCGCAGCGTTTCAAAGTGGTCTATCCTCTCTATGTTCTCACACGGTTTGCCTGCTGTTCTAACGAATGCGCCCATTCCTGGCACGAATGCGCTTCCTGTCCTCTTCCCAACTTTTCCAGTACGACTGCCTTATTATACCAGGCATCCGGCTCATCAGGTGCAAATGATGTTGCCTGGTCCAGTGCTGCCAGTGCCTCATCCAATCGGCCAAGCGCAAAGAGGGCCAGCCCTTTATTGTTCCATGCTGCAATATAATGCGCATCTACCGCCAGCGCCCGGTCAAAGGCCGTCAGCGCCTCTGCATGTCGCCCTAACTCGTGCAGCAAGCTTCCTTTGTTATACCACGCGGATATCAATCCCTCGTCATACTCAAGTGCATGATCGTATGATTCCAGGGCATCGTCGTACATACGCAGGGCTGCCAGGACATTTCCTCGATTATACCATGCCCCGCCTAGTGTCGGGTCAAGTGAAAGCGCATGGTCATAAGCTACCAATGATTCAGCAAAGCGTCGCATATCACGCAAATCGTTCGCCTTATCAAACCAGGCCATCGCGTTGTTTGCATCAAGCAGCGTTGCCCGTTCATGTAGCGCTAGCGCCTCATCTGGCTTCTTCATCCGCCGCAGAATATTCCCTTTGGTATCCCAGAGTGCCGCATTATTGGTATCCAGATCTAAGGCCCGGTTAATAGCCAGTAGAGCATCATCGTAGCGTTGAATACTGTACAGTGTATCACTCATTGCCTGCCAGATGACACTCTGTCCTGGATCAAGCACCAACGCCCGGTCAAAGGCCAGTAAAGCCTCTTCTGTGCGTCCCTGTTCGGCCAACGTCATCCCGCG
>WNGR01017943.1_pt1 | contig 12582 bp, 12 predicted proteins | sample 5407581 | NCBI WGS metagenome assembly WNGR01 (sample SAMN13153383, study PRJNA577476) | soil metagenome | isolation source: 80 cm soil or saprolite under Garry oak tree replicate 2 | place: USA:California | collected 2016-06-15
TCGTGTGCGCTGTGCACATGCGTAGTTTTGAGCGTAAAGCTCAAACCCCAGTCAGCTCCAAGCGAGAAAATGGAAACGAGTGGAGAGTACAGACATACACGGCAGGAAATACAACACACATGGTAACACACCAAATCATACAATATAATAAAACGGAATGATTTTCACGGGCGCATCCCGCGGTTGGCGGGCTTATCTGCCTTGGAACCTTTCTCGCGCCGTCCATTGGGCGTTTTCCCATGCACGTTTTCCAGTTTTCCTGTGCTCGCACGCACGCCCCCATCGTTCTCTCTGCTTTCCTGTTTTCCCTTGCCACCGGAGACGTGTGTCCACAGCGCACACCCATTTCTTTTTTTGCATTTCAGCCACCCGTTTCGGCGGGAAGTGAATATTGCTCACGTGGCTTATGTTTTCCGTTTGTTTTCCGTCTGCGGCTGCAACGTCATCTTTGCTGTCAAGCGCGTCATGCCGCTATTGTCTTTTGCTCTACCGCTCCTGTCACGCACGATCGACCACAAAAGCAAACCTTGCTCCCTCCACGTCACAGAAAGTACTCGGCAAGCGCAAAGCACAGCAGTCTGAAGCAGTCTGAAGACGAAGTAGATGAGTCCACTCTTCCCACTGATGATATCTAAAAAAACGCTGTGCTATCGTCTCGCCACTGTTTCGTATTTCCTTCTCCATCATATTCACGTGTTTCCTCCCCCATGCTTCGCCCTTCCACTTTATCATACTATTTCCCGCTTGAAATTCCGTCGTAAACTGAAAGTTTACAACACTAAAACTGTATGACTTTCTCCATTCGTCCGCGTTCAACGTACGAAGGCTTCTGGACCTGTTCAGTTTCTAAATGCGAGGACTGACAGCCTTCCATCTCTACGCCTCCTGTGAAGTGAACGTGCCGTGTACTGTCGTTACTTTGCCTGTCTGTATGTACGCTGTTCTCGATTTCACTTTCCCCCGTGCTTTCCCGTCTGCCACCGCGTGTTCCTCTTTGCCTCCTCATGTTGTGTGCTTGACGAGCCATTCAACACAGACGGCGTGTCTCCGAACCAACAACCCGTCTGTCTCTGTTTCACCTTACCAGGGTTCTCTATGCTCACACACGTTAGATTGCTGCGCGCCCTTCCCCATGCTCACCCCTTCTACCTTTGCTATACTGCTTCCCACTTATACTGTACGATTTTCTCTTTGAAGCAATTTACATACATGCTTTCCCACTCACCGCGATCTAGGGCCCCAGAGGGGCCCCTGACCGCTAGTAAAAAATAAAACTCAATGCTCGACCATTCCCCAGACAGACGCACACCAGAATAACAGTGTTAACGCATTAAAAAAATTTGGTACAGCGCTTCCTACCCTGCGACACGAAACGCGGTGCAAACGAGGCGACTGGAGGTTGAGCTCCTTGTGATTTAGTCATATTACAACTGTGATGTCGTCGCGTGCCATCGATTGTGTTTGGCTTTCGCTCGCACTGTATAGGCCTGAGGCTGGACACGTGACAGAGAAGGCAGACCTACCAGCCTGATACTATAGTTTTACAGGGCCACTTCGACAACACAGACATCTCTGTATCACCACTGCACTTTGGTGTACCCATCACCGTAACTGAAGTATACTGTTCAGCAGAGGCCGCTTGCTTGGCACAGAGTGGAGTAGTTGAGCACATGCGTGATCGAACTCTGGGTTAGACATCATGACACCATGGCTTGCATGGGACTTTGCGATGTATTGGAGTACTTTCCCGCAAGCCCACCGGTCGGCTAGGATCGCGCTATACTTGAATCCAGGTCTATCCTCCGTTCCGACTTCCGGTGCAGTCCAGGACCGGGTTCCCTGATACCCCTCTACCAGGGTTCATTCACCCTCCACTCGGATGGATAGGCCGAAGTCTATAATGGACAATTGCAGTAATGATGACCTACCAACAAGGACATTTGCGGGCTTCAAGTCAAGGTGAGCAATTCCGTGCTTGTGTAGAAAACAAACGCCCTCCAGAAACTGAGTCTGCAGTGAGCCCACCACATCAGGACACCCATCCACCAAGAAATCGTCCAAGGGTGATAGCCATGGCATGACGATTATGACGACGTTGTCAGGAGCGATGATGGTATCAAGCAGGCTGATCACGTGATTCTTGTCAGCACCACAGTCGTGAAGGTAACTCAAAATGTCCAGTTCATCTGTTGAACCGCGCAGGACTTTCAATGCGACGGCCAGACCACCTCTAGTAGCTTTTTGTATTGCTTTCTGCTTCAGCCGCCAGTCGCCTTCCACTGAGAACTGGTATCCTTTGGTTGTGAGAAGCACCTGATGGTGGCCTCCTGGCACCAAACGCGCGGCGCTTGGTTGTTGACTTGAAGAACGGCTGGTTCCCGCACTACGGTGGGACCCCTGATCAAGAGTATCCAACTGGGTGATAAGGTTGACAAGGGACGATGCCACCTGGGGGAGATCACTTGAGAGGTTCTCGAATAGAGCTTTCATCGAATCCAGGAAGTTGTAGAGGCGGAAAATGAACTTGAATAATTCCTCTTTGTTGGTTAAATCGAAGGTCGTAGAGCAATATTCGACTTTACTGGCACTCTAGGGTAACGGTCAGTGTTTTGTCATTCGGCAGTGGCAATAAGCGGAATAATTACTCTTGGTATGTGATCGGTGTGAATAATCCTCTGAAATAATGTATACTCGATGGCATGGTAATTTGCGTCAATGTATACTGCCTTGACAAGGTAATTCCGGGATTGGGTTTTGAGTAACGTTGCCTAGGCGAACAAGGCAGGCAGCCTGCAACAGCATACGGCGCCAGTCAGCACTATTCGAATTGGAAGTCACCTCAAGAAGAAAGACTGGGAAGCCATTCAAGGTGATACAGAGGTCGCTGCGGGGTGTGTATCGATAAAACTTCCCATGTACGTCTATATTCAGATGTAAAGGCCATGGCTTGTTGCTACGAAACATGTGAACTCTGGGGGGAACAGGAAGTCATGAGTGGCTCACAAATGGAAAGCTATGCTGTCATCGTTGGAGATGTTTGAGGCTATGCGACCCAGTAGAGCATACACATGTGGCTCCTTATTGTCTCCATAGGCCACGCGATTGATGAAATGCTTGTCGAACAGTATATCACTGTAATGAATGAACTCCAGGGAATCCGCAGAGCGTGCGGTCGACATGTGGGTAAAATAGTTGCTGAATGTTTCCCCAAAGAACGATTTTACAAGCTGCAAATACAACGAATGAACCTGAAATGGATCTTGATTAATAGGAATACGAAAGACGAGACTGCGGGACTGACATCAGGCCCAGGGGTACGCATCTTCATCAACTCCTCATCAAATGCGACGACAAAGGCTGGCTTCTCAAGTGCATCTAGTGAGCGTATATTGTTGTCCTCACAGATATTGGGCCTAGGCGATTGGATGTTATCCCCGAATATTAATTTTATCATGATGAGATGAAAGGGGCCCTTGGTTAATTGTGGGGTCTGCAGGTGAATAGTTTCGTCTGGGAAATCTAGCATCAAAAATCTTTAACGGTCAGAGGGTAGAAAAAAGTATCCTGACTTATGATATTATCCACGCAGATAATGACGTTGACGCGGCTAGTGCTGCCCCTCCTTTTCGGAAATTCAATTTGGACTTCAGCCATTGTGTCCACGCAATCCCTGAGGTCGACTTGTGATTCGTTTAATTCAGTAGTCGACCGGCCAGAGATAGTTGAAAGAGGCTTGTGAATGCACAATATTGAGGGGTCCTTGTCACTTAGTAAGGGGGAAGCGATTCTCAAGTAAGCAAGGATGCCACAACCATCCCGTCGTGGTACTGTCAGCTCGAACGACCGAGCAAGGACTTTATACCGATGATTGATTATAATGCAGCGGAGGTCTATTAAGCTGTCGGTGATGCTGGTGACACTATTGTTGCGGTTCATAGCTCCGTCGAACGGTATATACGTATATACAACAGTGACAGCAGTGATAAAAAGAGGTGAAACAGATCAAAGTGGACAATAGTGTGGACGCGATAGCTTTGTAGCAAGCGGAAGATAGTAACAAAGTACGAAGGTTCAAGCTCCCAGTGAAAACCAGCACCGAGAATATCTGAGTGAATCTGAGCCTACCTGGGCGTGACTGAGATCAGCTGACAATTCGCGGTTCAATGTACTGCTGTAATCGATGTAATCCCATTTTTCTTCATTTTCGACATCCGGACACTCATATGCCAGAGCCACACAGGCCTCATCGGCCTCATCCCTGTCCACTGGTGGTGTGCAATGGCACTCTTATCTCAACTCAAACTGCAAGACGCCACACATCCTGCCTCACAAATTTGGCTTCGAGTTTGGTTGTTTTGGGTCCCCACAACCATTGCACCTGCGCTTGCGTGCCCTGCCCAACCACCCTTGCAACCATCTTTGACCCCATCCACCCCTTGATCCACCCTACCCAGTGATTCCCATTGTCACGCTCTGTGACCAACCTGACTTGGCCATCCCCGATGTCCAACTCGGACCTACCACCCTTCACCTCATCCTTCTTGCTCGTTTCCTTCACCTGCCCACTCCTTCCTCTAATCATTCTGAAATAGCCTGTCACCCCCAAAGGCCGCTCCTATGCCCACAACGTGTCACACAATATGACACCATCACGACAAGATGCGGCATAGCTCACTCTTCCCACATCTCACCACCACCCTCATCTCCCAGACCACACATCGCCAGTCACACTGATCACCACTTGCAATGGACTCAGTTGGACTTAGGTGATGTAGTTATCGTAGTTACTCTCAATTGCATATAGGCCATATGACAATGGGTGAGTAAACTCCAGGTCTACTCGCCCTGTACTTGAATATCAGCATACACTCATCCCTCTTTCGCCCCAGGCTGACCTCGACTGCCTCACCAACCCTTCATCTATCATCACTGCATTCAACCATCTAACCCTTGGCCTATTGGGCGCCCGACCGCAACTTAACGACTTGCCCGAAGGACCTGATTCCAAAGGACCAACCTGATGCCCCAGCTGAGGGAGTTACAAATACCGACACCGCGTGAGTGATTCTTTCACTGGAAGTCAGCATATACCAACTGATCTGTTGTATTTCTTGTACGTAAACCTGTTGCACATGCTAGCTGCCTGTCTCACCTCTGCTGCAACTCCCCCCGTCAAATGGTGATGGCAACACGTCTTGATCGGTATGTTTGCCTCCCATTCTCATGATGCAACAGGAACTCAACAATCCCTTATGGTTGCCAGGGATGGCCTTTGTGCGTGTCAGTGTGTGGACTTGAGTATGTAGATGCGTTGGGAACGTGGAGGGTTTCAGTCAGGCTCAGATAAATTCAGATGTCATCTGTACAATAACGTGTATTTATAGAAAATTCGCGCATCTGAAGATATCGGTAGAGTGCAGCAGATTGCGGTTGAACACAGATGAAAGCCGAGTACAATTAAAATCTTCTCAGATTTGACGCAGATATCATCTGAAAAGCGGACAAAATCCGACATATACGGGGGTGGTCCGAGCAATCAGTCCTGCTCAGATTGTCACAGACAAACTCGGTCTAGCTCGGTGCTGGTTTTGGGACGTTCAAGCTTTCAAGTGTGCCTGTTCCATAAACGGCGATGCTATTGTACCCCTGTACTGAGATCGAACCGAGATCACGTACTGAGATCAATTGAGTGATCATGAGATCGTACAGCTATGTAATTACACACCATTCTACAGTTACATTACCGTAATTATCCCTGGCCTCCTGTCTCGAATAGTCACGCGCCGTTAGATTGGTTGGAAAAAAGGCTGATTCATGAGAAATCATCTCAAGCGCCGCATATCCTGAAACCTCAAAAACCTGCTTGTAACAACTTTTTGTCCAATCAGAGTTCACCCTTGGTCTGAGTCGGTCATTACGGCAGCATTCATAGTGATAGGCAGTTTCTTGCACAGCTTGTTTATACCATTTGTTTGGCTCTACAGTATCTCCTGCTCTACCTTGACAGATAGAGCCAAACAAATGGTATAAACAAGCCGCGCAAGAAACCGCCTATCATTATGGAAGCTGGTGTAGTGGCCCAGACTGGCTCAAAACCCACAGCCTCCATGTGCCGCAGGTCGAGAAGATGCCATTTTTCTGATCACGCCCTTAAAAAGGAAGGTTCCCAGAAGACTCGTGTTCGAGCTCAGATTATATTAATCTTAGTCAGCACAAATAAAACCCGCCCCTTTCGCCCGCACGGTAACAAGGTGGCTTCTTCGCACCTTCTTTTTTAGAACATGATTCTCCGATTCCCTGCGGAAAAATGGCAATCTTGACGGTAATGGCGACTGGGTGCTAATTCTGCTGACTGATGTACCTCAAATTAGGTGGATGTTTCTGTAGCCTGAATTTTCACCCACGTGGACAAATAAAAGAGGAAGACTAGTTTGTGAGGTATAACTGACGAAAAAGATAGAAGGAAGTTCAAAGAACACATGATCATGGCATGCGAGATCTAGATATTGACTGTTACCACTACCAAATTTGATTTCTTTTGTCGCTCTACTCGTCATTTGCCGAAGGGTCATAGGATGCCATGTCGGGGTTCTAACAGGACACCCCCAAAAAAAAACTTTGACCCCACCTATAACGGTGTCCTACTGTATCCGACCCGAACCATCGGACACCCCCCATCCTTCGGATGTCTGGTGCTACAGTGCCGGACACTCAAACTCAACAAATTTTGTAGCGACTCCCACAGTAGTTTTTGGAGTTTTTTAACCCCACCATTGTGTTCAGAATGGCAAAATACGTCTAAAAATGCACTTTGGGGTTTTTCCCACAACTTTTTAGGGGTGGCCAACTTTTTTGGCCCAAATTTTTCGGCGCCTAACCCAAATTTGGGCTCAAAGGCCTCAGCCCGTCGTCCTCAGCCCATTGTCTGGGCTCAGGGAGTGAAGTACTTGCCCCTCTTCATTCCCTGTTTTCTTTTTTTTGCCCAGAGGACGACTGTGACGCTGATGTCAGCCCATGAGATTGTTGGTGGGTCAGTCACGTGCTGCCTCAAACGTGGTATTTACAGTCTATTCATTTCCTGGATACAATTGGTGCGACCAGAGTGTGTGCATCACACTCAGATAAATGAAACAAATCGATTAAGCCCAATTTCAAGTACCAGGCGCTAAAATTTGGGGGGTGGCCAACTATTGGGGGTGTGATTTAACAGGCGCTAAAATTTGGGGGGTGGCCAACTATTGGGGGTGTGATTTAATAACATTGTCTCTAACTGCTTTTACATCGATTCCGGGCATATAAAAAAAGTCGACAAAATTTGTCGAGTTTGAGTGTCCGGCACTGTACTCCTTAACATGTTTTTTTTGTTAAAATCTTATTATGTTACGAAGTTAGCAAAATGGCTGCTCCCCTGGTCGTGTCGGGATTTAATTTAGGTGGCTGGCCACTTTCCAAAAGTGGCAGCAAGTCAGTCAGTGCATGGTGCTAGACGCGCTCACACAGGACACTGGGAGCAGGTCGTTGACGTGAAGAAAACTATACGGCGAGCTCTGGTGGAATTGCATTTCGAGCTCCGGCATTTCTGTATTCGAAAGAAAAGTCAAGATTCGTTCAATGGGGGCATTGAGCAGGTTATCGTTTTACAGCCAGGCGAAAGTCACCCGGCAATACCGTACGAGCTCTCCTACAAACATAGCGCGCGGGCAAGAAACCCATATGCATGTTCGGAAACAGAAAGGCGCTGGTGTCGCACATTCAATCCAAATTTATACTCAATGGGGTCTTGAAAGTGCACACAATATGTTCGTAAGTCTCGGAACAACGACAGGGATCCTAGGCGCCCTAGAGGTACCATAAGAGCGGGCAGTGGGTTTTACTGGCGGAGTTTCCCACGTGTCGCTCCTTTGTGTATTCCGGAGGCATGAAGTGCAAATGAAGGTGACATTGATGACCAAGTAATTAGGGGCGAAGACAGCGATACTGTGGAGAGCAGATGCGAGTCCAAGATACTGGTTGGAATGCCATTCTTCAACGATCGTGCACAGGCGATTGCACAGCTGACGATATCAGAGATAGGAAAACTGGTACTCACCAATCCCCTCTGCGATATTTCCGACTTCTCCTCTCCTCCTTGGGACGAAACGATACTTGTGACCCCCTGTGATGGTGTTCAAACGCTGTGAATTGAAGTCATGTTAGCTCATCATAGTAGGAAAAAGGGCAAACTCAATACATACTATACGCGCACCACAGTTGTAACCATCGTCCACTTACACGACTACAACAGCTGGTGGTAGCACACTAGAAAGCGGAGAAGGTAGTACAATGAACGGTGTGAACGAGAACCGCTAGACTGAACACAGAACAACACACAACCAGGAGCGCACAAGCTCAAGTCACACAGTATCAAAACTGTGAGCTTCGGCGAGGCACTACCAATTCATGCAAATGCTCAAGCCCACAGCGTCGAGCTGCAAGCCTCGGCAAAGCACAACACTGGAAGGTGAAAAAAAAAAGGGACTGCTCTCAGTCATTGGAGGAGCCAAGAGGCGAGGAAGAGAAAGAGAAGTAGAGCGACACACAGCCAGGAGCACACAAGCTCAAGCCACACAGTATCAAAACTGTGAGCTTCGGTGAGGCACTACCAATTCATGCAAATGCTCGAGCTCACAGCGTCAAGCTGCAAGCCCCGGCAAAGTACAACATGGGAAGGTAGCGAATATTCGAATTTGTGTAATACATGGACGATGAGACGAAAGAAAAAAAGGTACTCAGCTAGTACCGCAGGTCCCGCGTTGCCAAGGCAGCTTGGTCATACCAAGGTCGACCGAGTTGACCGAATTAACCAAAATGGTGCACGTGGCCGAATGGTCAGAACGAGATTGGACAGGATCGTGTGTCAGTACTTACGGGTGCGAAGTTCTGCGCGAAGGGGGAGCCCGCCGTCGTCGAGGCCGATTCAAGTATCCTCTGTTAAATAAGGTAGCAAATCCGGGTGTAGGCGACAGAAAAATAATGAGAAAAGAACCCAAAAAAAAACGAGATGAGACCTACTAGTTGTTCCAAAGACGCTCCGCCCACCCACAAGTAAGACGTTCCCCTCGTGCAAATGGCATATACGAACCGCCCTGGCCCATTGCGAGCTCGCGGAAATTCTGCGCCGTTATATATACTGCAGGAGCGTGGATGCTAAACACAAGTCACAAAAACTATGCTAGAAACCCGACAAACTGAGGGCTCCAACGTTTCTTGATAATCTCCGAGTCCAAGATAATCCCCGATGGTATCAATGTGGTTCCAGTTCCAGTAAGTTACACGAATCAATTGAGCCATAGATGCCCGCATTCTCGCAACGCCAAGGCCTTCAACTACAGTTTCAATCCTATGGCTAGGGGACGCGGACGACGGAGGACGCCCAGACACACCGATCAAGACACAGAACGGCAGGCACCTCGCGCCTTGGCGACTCAATCGCCCCGCAACTCTTTACGCTCGACGGGAAACTAAGCCATCTCTACTGCACAGGGATGGGGGGGAAATAGGATTTCGGAGAAGGAAACAACGGATCGTTTAATTGTCGAATCTGCGCAAATGTATCGATAGGGAAGTGCTACATAGGGTAGTCTGCCCTCAGGCGCACAATAAGGGATTCAAAAAAAAAAATTCCTATGGCTAAACGCTCAAGAGGCTAGAAAATATATACAATAAAGGTCACATGCTGACACCAAGCAAGTACGAGTTGGACATACGCAATTACATCCGAGGGATGGACGAAGTTGTACCGCTCAGCCTTTGGGCGCAATACATCTCTTACATAAAGGGCGTCCCTGCCTTCGATCCACAGTGGGTCGTATGCATTGATAGGAAGGCGTGGGGGCGCATGAACCTTTTTTCGAACTCTCTGGGAGCCAACACGAATGTGGGAAAATGCTCCGCGCTTGTCCATAGACCAGCTATTGACATGTGCCCGGTGGTGCAATTGATCGAGGATTTTGAGCCAATTGTGCAGGTCGGCGTGCCGCCAGTCTGGCTTGACAACAGTGTACCTTAGCTGATTGGTGGCTGGATCCACATCAGATTCGTCGGAGGACATTCCTTCCGGTCCCAGTGCATCCAAAACCTCTAGGTGCCCTTGAAGAGGCTCATACCCCTTGGCAACGTTACGGCGGCGATGAAACAACTGCCCATAAATTAAGCGGTACTACCCTCGAAAAGAAACGATGATCACCTGGTATTTGCGCTGATGCCGGCTATGCCTTGATTTCTCTGCAGCTTTCTCTACTTGCGGGAGCCCATCTCTTTTATACTGTGTCTTCAGACCCTTAACCCTGTTACAAAACACCTTCTCTATCGCCATCCGCATCTCTTCTGTGTCGTCACACCCAATCTTCTTAATGAGATGGCCGGAAAACGCTCGGCCAGCCGAAACATTCCACGGTGACTTCAGTGCACCCACTATGTCGATCATGAAGTCTGTCGTCATGGCATTGCAAGCTTTCGCGCCACGGCCTGTGCGCTCCCATTCAGCTTCGAATGCGGCGATCTGAGAACGATCGGGCACGCAGCCATACGGCGGTTTCGCCACTAGAAGAGATTTGAGCTCGTTCCGGACCAACTTCTGCTCAGGTACAGCCAGTTCAGAAACACACCGAAAGCGCCGAGGAAGGGGCTAGGACTGACGGCTAGTGATTTCCCCTCAGCCCCTTGCCGCTGTGGGCTTCTACGCCTGCGATGGATCTTCGGATCGCGGTCGCCAATGTTTCTCTCAAGGGTACGGTTTTGGTTCTGGAGAATTTGGTTGAGCAGCCCAACGACGGTAGCGTGGTCACCCTGCCGGCTATCTCCTGCGTGCTGGAGTGCGATGTGGATGTGAGGGACAACGTTGTCCGAAATCGGGTAAAACACACGTACAGGATGATTACCTAGTGAGGTACCTCGGTCACCACCGACTTGCCAATTATCTTGGTTTCCTGACTCGATTGTCTCACCGAATTCCTCAGCGGATCTATACGATACTTGGTCTGAATCATAATCGCTGGGCAAAGGCGACTTGGAAGCATAGAAGCTTCGTGGGTCTTGAGCACGTTCGTCAATTGGGAGGTGGTGCTTCGCTTCAGTAGAACTTCTGTCGTGCGAATCGCTTCGCACACCCTCAGATGTTCCATGAATGGGGCCCTAGGTGAAAAAGGGAAGTCAAATGTCGCGCCAGCACTGCAACAATAAGCAGCCTTACGCCTCCCTCCTGGACCCACTCTGCACCTGTGATGCGGGCATTACCTTGAGACGTTGCCCGCGGTGTAGCCAAGGTCTCCTCAGGCTGCTACCCAAGATACAACCACTTAAGAACAGCCAGCGCATATTGGGAAAACCAGCACACCATCGTCGCTGGGCCATGGCTTCTGTTTCGAGAGGCGTTTTTACCCTTCGATTGGTGGAATCGCTTCTGCTTTCGTGCTTGAAACGACATTGGGTTGGTGCACTGCCTATAAAGCGGACGTAGCGTGTGCTCACATGTCTGGTCCCTCTCTGAGGCGGTCTCTGACTCTGTAGCCAACTTCGATGAGCAATGCTCATCTTTTCCAGAGTAGAGGTCTCACCTCCCCCTGAAAGGCAAATGCGACGCTTTGCGAGTGATGGAGACGGCGTCATTTGGCGAACGCTTGGACCTGCCGCATCGGAGCTGCTTTTAGTCCCGTCGTCTTCGCTGCCGGCCTCTGACGGGGTTGTGTCCCAGGGACTACCAGTATACCGAACCCTTTGCCGACTGATGACAGCCTTCGGGGTTGGCCTGATGGCCCTTCCTTCGACGTCGTAGCACACGGTTTAGTAAATACCGTGATCCTAAGCTGACAGTACTCACCAGATCTAGAGCGAAATGGAACCTCAGATTGGCCAGCACCGGTTTGAGGGCGGTCCATCGCTGTACAAGGCGTCAACTGGAAAATCTTCCACCAGTTTATACGTACCGCATGTCATAACAATAGGATTCTGTTGCCAAGTCCGCTGCCATTGTCTTTCAAAAACGGTCGCAGCAGGATTCCAATCAGTAAGCGCTTGGTTGCGACTTATGAGTCAATTCTGCATGAGTCAGTCACAATATCTGGGGATCACCCGCAGAGACATACGGGGAGATGCAGCTGGCCTTTGACCTCACATAGTTATGTCGTCGACATCGTTGCAAACATCGTACAAATGAAAATGTGAAAGAAAAAAGAAAAAAGAAAGTTTTTTTTTCCTGCCTGCGAGATCATGATGTTATGCGCCGGAGGCTGCTCAGTAAAAACGAAAAAGTCGGAATGAGTCAGCGGCAGTCCGGAGAGGGTCGGCTGGGGTCAAATCTAGTCAAATTTGGGTCGAGCTGAGTCAGAAATTTTGCTCAAGTCGTAGACATTCCGACCAAGTCGAATGAGGGTCATTTGGTGGTCGGATCCAGTCAGAATCTTACAGTACTGTACCGTATATGAGATTTGACAGGTGTCACATGTCACATGTCACATACGGCGCTAATCAATCAAGATCACATGTCTGAGCACTCCCTTGGGTCACTTGTCCCGCCCGCACTTGCTTGAATTATTTAGACGCCCC
>WNGR01009064.1_pt1 | contig 12579 bp, 12 predicted proteins | sample 5407581 | NCBI WGS metagenome assembly WNGR01 (sample SAMN13153383, study PRJNA577476) | soil metagenome | isolation source: 80 cm soil or saprolite under Garry oak tree replicate 2 | place: USA:California | collected 2016-06-15
GCCTCCGCACTGCGCGCCAGGAGCGGCGGCAGCGCCCGCGCGGCCCGCGGCTCGGCTCCGGGCGCAACGGCGAGCGTCCGGGGCGCGACCCGCGCCACCATGTACCCGCCCGTCCCGAGGTCGTAGTACGGGTACCGCACTTCCGGCAGCAGGAAGGAGCCGGCCGAGTCGGGGACGACGAGGTAGTGAAACGTCTTGGTCCCCGCGATCAACCCACCGAGTGGAGCGAGGCGCGTGGTGGTCTGCGCGGGATAGACGCGGAACCCCGCGGGCCACCGCACGGCCGGATCCGCCCACAGGGCCACGTTGCCCACGCCCGCCACTGCGGCCGAGACCTCGATCGGCTCCCCCACCCGGGTGTCGGTCGGCTCCACGGTGAGCGCCAGGGTGAGCCCCCGGCCCACGACTCCCTGATCACCCGCCGGACGGCCGGCAGCCGGCGGCGCCAGCGCGACGATGGCGATCGAGTCGCTGCGCAGCTCGTAGCGCTCCTCGCGGCTGAAGAACGAGAACGTCACGGGGACGCCGTAGGCCACCGACGCGGGCGGCAGCACGATCCGACCCGGCGCGAGCGGGAACACGATCTGGTGGACGACGAACAAATCCATCCACTGGCCGCGGATCTTGCGCGACAGGCCGACGCCGTCGGGCGCCGTCGGCGGGTACGCCCAGACGCCGGTGGGCGCTTCCAACGTGAGCACGGGTCCCTGGCGCAGTCGATGACTGAGCTCGCGGGGGAACCACGCCGCGGCCACGACGTCCACCTGTTGTCCGACGATCACGGTGTCCGCGGGCACCACGACCGCGACACTCACATGGTCGGTGCGGCCGGGCGGCGGGAGCGGCGCCGCCTCGAGCAGCGCGCGGGCGATCGGCCCGAGATCGTTGGGCGACCCCGCGGCGCTGTCCACCGTGATGGTGACCGGATCGGTCCGCACCGCCCGCACGCCCTGGCGCACGGTGACGGCGCCGATCACCAGTGCTCCCGCCCGATCGGCGCGCAGTTCCAGCGACCGGCTCGTGGTCCGTACCGGCCCACCGCTGCCGCCGACGGAGACTTCGGTGAAATCGCGAGACCCGACGATGGTGAAGCCCGCGAGCGAGGGCAGGGCGATGGCGAGCGGGTCCGGGGAGCGGGACCGCGCGCGCACCGTGAGCGTGACGGGCTCGCCGACGCGCACGCGCGTGCGGTCCACGCCGGCGGTGACGTCCGGAGGTCCCTGCACGAGCGCCAGGAGCGCGAGCGCCGTGATCACCAGTTCTTGACTCCCCGTTCGGCGGCCTGCCGCGCCCGGCCGGTGCGATCTTTGCGCGTCCGCAGCTCCTCTTCCCCGATGGAGTTCAGGATCTCGGTCGCCTGTTGTGGCGACACTTGCCCCGCGTTTCCGCCCGAGGGCGGCGGTGGGGTCGCCGGGCTCGGGGCTCCCGCGCCACTCGCCTGGCCGCCGCCCTGGGGCGGCGGGTGAGACGGCCCGCCGCCACGGCGCTCGCGAATCGTGAGCTCCAGGTTCCACTTGGCGGGTAGGTGGTGAGGCTTGAGCAGCAGCGCTTCGCGGTACGCCCGCTCCGCGTCGGCGAGGTGCGGCTCGCGGCTCGCGCTGTCGGCCCGCGCCTCGCGCAGGCCGAGCAGGCCAAGATTGTACAGGGCGCGGAACCGGATCTCGGGGTCGAGCGACGTGGCTGCTTTCGCGAGCGCCGTGCGTGCGTTGGCAGCGTCTCCCGCCTCCAGGGCCTCAGTGCCGAGGTTGTACCAGGTGGTGTCGTCCGCGCCGCGGCGGGCGAGCTGCTCGAAATAGCGGGCCCGGTCACCGGGCTCCAACGGCCGCTTCCCTCCGGCGGCCTGCGCCGCGGCAGTGCCGGCGCCGACGACCAACGCGAGTCCGATCAAGGCCGCCGTACGCCCCGCCACCGATGCCCACAGCAGCACCGCCGCCGCCAACGTCAGCGGAATCCAGGCCCGGGGGCGGCCGCGCTCCGCGCGCGACTCGGTGGAGCGACTGCGCTTGTAGGAGGCGACGAGGTCGCGGACGGCTCCGGCCTGGTCGGGGAGGTCGGCGGCGACGAGCGTGCCCTGCGCGGCGTCGGCGACCGCGCCGAGCACCTCGTCGTGCCGCGCGGTCTGGATGACGGCGCCGTCCTCGTCCTGCTGCCACCCCTGGAGCTGGCCGCGGTTCGGCGAGGCGCCGCGCCGCCAGCATCACCTCCGGCAGCGAATCGTGCGCCTCTCCGTCGGTGAACACGACGAGGACGCGGTCGGCGAGCGGCGAGCCGGCCTCCACCAGCTCCCGGCCCTGCTGCAGCACCGGGGCCAGCGCCGTCCCGCCCTCCGAGGCCACGTCGGGGTCGATGGCATCGAGGTACAGCTCCAGCGCGGAGGCGTCCACCGACAGCGGCGACAGGATGTAGCTCTGCCCCGCGAATGCGATCAAGCCGAGGCGGTCCCCCTCGAGGTCTTGCACGAGACGGCGCGCCTCGCGCAGCGCCCGGGTCAGGCGGTTGGGGGCGGCATCTTCGGCGAGCATCGAGCGCGAGATGTCCATCGCGACGACGAGGTTCAGTCCCCGGGTCTCCGCGACGATCCGCTCCTCGCCCCACCGCGGTCCCGAGAGCGCGATGGTGCCGAGGAATGCCGCGACGGAGAGGGCCGTGGGGACGAGTCTTCCCGCAGCGCGCGCGGTGCGCCCCGTTTCCGCCGACCACCGCAGCGCCCGCCGGATCCGCACGCGCCGCGCCCAGGCGGCAGCGAACCACACCGCCCCGCCGACGATCGGGGCGCAAAGGAGAACGAACGGGGCGTCGAACGTCATCACGGCACCCGCACGACCAGCGTGGCCGAGAGCACGATCTCGAGCGCCAGCGTGAGGAGCCCGAGCCCCAGGGGCAGACGATACGCCTCGTCGAAGCGGCGATAGATCACGCGCTGCACCGTACTCTTTTCCAACCGGTTGATCTCGTCGAAGATGCGGCGCAGGGACTCGGAGTCGGTAGCCCGGAAGTACCGGCCTCCGGTCTGCGTAGCGATGTCCCCCAGGAGCTTCTCGTCGATGCGCACCGGCATCGTCTGGTACCGCATCCCCAGGAAGCCTCGGCCGGTCGGGACCGGGGCTTCCCCCTGCGTGCCCACGCCGATCGTGTAGATGCGAATGCCGAACGCGCCCGCGGCTTGCCCAGCGGTGCGCGGGTCCACCGTGCCGCGATTATTCTCGCCGTCGGTGAGGAGGATGATCACCTTGCTCCGTCCAGGCGTGCGCCGCAACCGGTTCGCCGCGGTGGCGATACCGGTGCCGATGGCGGTGCCGTCTTCCAGGGCGCCCACGTGCAGGTTGGCGATCGCCTGATCGAGCACCACGTAGTCCGTCGTGATCGGCGCCTGGGTCAGCGCCTCCGCGGCGAACGCCACTACGCCGATCCGGTCCGATTGGCGGCCGCGCACGAAGTCGATCGCCGTCTGCTTGGCGACGTCGAGGCGGTTTGAGGGCGAGAAATCCTCCGACAGCATGCTGCTCGAGATGTCCACCGCGATGACGATCGAGATCCCCTCGCTGCGCACCTCGGCGCGCGCCGCGCCGAGCCGCGGTCCCGCCGCGGCGACCACCAGGGCGCCGTAGCACACGCTGCGCAGCACCACCGGGAGCCGCGCGATCCACACGCGCTGCAGCAGCCCGACGGCCGGCCGCACGTCGGAGTAGCGCACGCCGGCGAGCCGTCGCAACCGCTGCGCCCGCGCCCACCACCACAGCGGCAGGGCGAGAAGCCCCAGCAGCAACAGCGGGCGGGCGAAGTTCACCGCGCCAAGGCCGCCGCCAGCGCGCGGGCCCGCTCCGCCAGCACGCCGACATCTGCGCCGTGCGCGGTCGCGAAGCCCACCTGATCCAAGGCGCTGAGCACCTCGCGGAGCTCGCGCAGCGGTGCCCCCCCCTTGGGTGCGCGGGCGGCCACGACGGCCAGACACTCCTCCGTCGAGAGCGCCGCGTGGGCTTCCGACACTACTCCCGCGACCCCCGCTCGCAGACGTGCCGCTGCCCGCGCCGCCACCGCCTTGGGCTCGCCCGCCGCGAGCCACCGCGCATCGGCCACTTCCGGCTCGCCGCGGATCGGGGCCGGCGCCGGCAGCCGCTTCGGCCGGCGGCGGCGCAGCAGAACCCCGGCCGTGAGGGTCAGCCCGGCGATCACCCCCGCGCCGAGGACGGGCAGGGCGGAGTTCTCACTGCGGCCAATCTCGGGGAGGGCTGGCTTGGGCTCAGAGCGGCGCGCGGAGTCGGGTGACGGCAGCACGCTGCGCACTTGCACCGCGGCGACGCCCCCCAGGACCGAGTCCGCCTGTCCGTCGGGCCCCAGGCGCCACACCGGCGGCAGGGCGAGCTCGTGGCGTCCGGAAGTCCACAGCACGACCGGGTAGCGGACCAGCCAGCCGCCCTGGGCGCGGAGCACCACCGCCTCCCCAAGCGGCTCGAGATCCTGCGCCGGGTCGAGCCGGCCCGCGCGGACCCGCCAACCCGGATCGGCCGTCACGAGGCGCGTGAGCCAGACCGTGTCGCCGACGGTGGGAGCGGGCGGTACGACCACCCAACCGCCCTGCCCCGTTGCAAGACGCCAAGGCGCCACGACGCCAAGAACGACGAGGCAGACCACCCTGACTCGTCCGCCCATCATCTCCGCAGTCTCCGGGCCCGCTCGGCGAAGGCGCGCCGCAGCGGAGCGCCGTAGGGGATATGGGTGTGCAGGGAGACCCGGTCCACGCCCGCGCGCGTGAGCCTTTTCTCCCGCTCCTGCACCTGCTGGGTGGCGACGGCGAGGACGCGGTGGCGCGTCGCGGGATCGCTGGAGTTGAGCAGGATGCGGCGGCCGGTTTCCGCGTCCTCGAGGTCCACCCAGCCGGCGTCCGGCATCTGCAGCTCCCGCGGGTCGTCCACGGAGATCGCGACCACGTCGTGCTCCGCCCGGAGCCGCGCCAGCGGCTCCTCCCAACCATCCGCACGAAAGTCGGAGAGCACCACCACGATCGCCTGGTGGCGGAGCAGCTTCATGGCGTAGCGCAGCGCCTCGGGGAGATTGGTTCCCCGCCCCCGGGGGCGGAACGCCACGAGGTCGCGGATCACGCGCAGGGCGTGGGGGCGGCCCTTGGCGGGCCGGACCACGTACTCGACGCGGTCGGCGAAGAGCAGCGCCCCGACGCGGTCGTTGTGGCGCGCCGCCGCCAGGGCGAGCACGGCGCCGACTTCGACCGCGAGACCGGCCTTGGTGTAGGGCGCGCCGAAATGCTGCGACCCCGACTGATCCACGACGAGGAGCAGCGTGATCTCCCGCTCCTCGACGAAGCTCTTCACGTACGGATGGCCCATCCGCGCGCTCACGTTCCAGTCGATGGACCGGAACTCGTCGCCGTCCTGGTAGCCGCGGACCTCCGCGAACTCGATGCCCTGCCCGCGGAACACGGAGCGGTACTCACCGGTGAACAGGGTGTTGACCAGCGAGCGGGTCCGGAGCTCGATCCCCTTGACCTGCCGCAGCACCTCGGGGGTGACCGCCCGCCGGCCGGCGCCGATCGGAGCAGCGACGACGCGGCGGCGATCTTCGCCGGCGTACGTCACGGCACGCCCACGGCCTCCAGAATCTTCCCGATCACGCGGTCGGCGTCGGTGTCCTCGGCCTCCGCCTCGAACGTCAGCAGCACCCGGTGGCGCAGCACGTCGTACGCCATCGCCTTGACGTCCTCGGGCACCACGTACGCGCGGCCGCGCAGATACGCGTGGGCGCGCGCCGCCTGCGCCAGGTAGATGGAGGCGCGCGGGCTCGCGCCGAAAGCGATCAGCGTCTTCAGCTCGCGCAGGCCCACGGCTTCCGGCTCGCGCGTCGCGCGCACCACGTCGACGATGTAGTCCACGACCTTCTGATCCATGAACAGCTCGGCGATCGCGCTGCGGGCGGCGAGCACGCCCTCGGCATCCGCCACCCGCTCGACCTCGATCGGCCGCCCGCTCGCCATCCGCGCCACGATCTCCTTCTCGGCGTCGCGCCCCGGATATCCCACCCGCACCTTCAACATGAAGCGGTCGAGCTGGGCTTCCGGCAGCGGATACGTCCCCTCGTGCTCGATGGGATTCTGCGTCGCCAACACCAGGAACGGCTCGCCGAGGAAGAACGTCTCACCCCCGATCGTCACCTGTTTCTCCTGCATCGCTTCGAGCAGCGCCGACTGCACCTTCGCGGGCGCGCGGTTGATCTCGTCGGCGAGCACCAGATTGGCGAACAGGGGGCCCTTCTTCGGATAGAACTCCTGGCTGCGCTGGTCGAACACCATCGTCCCGATGACGTCGGCCGGGAGCAGGTCCGGCGTGAACTGGATGCGCGAGAACGCGATGCGCAGACACTCGGCGACCGTCTTCACCGCCAGCGTCTTCGCCAGCCCCGGCACGCCCTCGAGGAGGACGTGTCCCCCCGTCAGCAGCCCGATCATCAACCGCTCGACCATCACCTCCTGCCCCACGACGCGCTTGCTCACTTCCTGCGTGATCGCCTTGGTGAGCGCCGCATCGGTCGTCTTCGCCGCGCGTGTGGTCATTTGAGGGCCGCCTCCGCCGCGCGCTGGACGCCCGGCTCCTTGTCCTTGCTATAGAGTTCGAGCAACGCCCGCGCCTCCCCTCGCTTGAGGTGACCCAGCCCCTCCACCGCCGCCGCCCGCACATGCGCCGACCGCCGCCGGCCCCGGGCTCCGGGGTCGGCGTGTCGCGCCAAGATCTCCAGCGCCTCCTTGGCGCCGAGCCGGCCGATCGCCTTCAGCATCTCCGCCAATACCCCTTCGTCCGCCTCCTGCTCCAGGCGCCGGGCCAGGACCATGGTCGCCGCCGCCTCGCCGCCGACCCCGATGACGCGCGCGGCCGCCGCCCGCACGTGGGCGCTCTCGTCCTTCAGGGCGGGCATCGCCGGGCGCGCCACATCGCGGCCGCCGATCTCCGCCATCGCGTACAGCGCCGCCTCCCGCACGACGTCCGCCCGGTGGTGCACGAGCTCCACGAGTAAGGGTACCGCCTGCGGGCTCCCCGAGAGCCCCAGGAATTCCGCCGCGGCCACGACCGCGGTTTCATCCTTGTCCGCGAGACGCGCCTGCAGCGGCTCGAGCGCCCGGTCCGCGGCGGCCCGGATCGCCGCGCGATACGGCTCGCGCAGCTCGGCAGGTGTCGTCCGGAACGTGTCGAGCACTACGTTGCTGGCCACCGCGGCCAAGGCCCCCACCGCCTTCACCAGCATCGCCCGCTCAGCGGGCGGCACTCGCGCCTCCCCCAGCCGCTTCACCATGCGCTCGACCATCGCCGGATCCGACAGCGCGGCGCCGACGGCCCCGATGCGCTCGGCGACTTCGTTGTCCTGCACCTTGGGCAGGGCCGCGTCGAGCGCGCCGATCACGTCGGCGATCGCGGCCACGTCCCGCACGGCAAGCAAACCCGTGACGAGACCCTCGAGCCGTTCCACCGCCGCCTGCTGGGCCTCGGGGGTCGTGGCCTCGCGCAGCGCCGTGACCGCGCGTCGCCCCTCCACATCCGCTGGGACGACGTCCGGACGAAAGACCGCTCCGCCCCGGCTCGAGTCCGCGGGCTGGGGCGTGGGAGAAGGCGCCGAGGGCGGCGGAGGTGGCGGCGGTGGCGAGGGCGGTGGCGGCGCCGTTGCCGCGGCCGCGACTGGAGGCGGCGTCGTGGCGGCCGGCACCGCCGGCGCGGCCACGGGGGCCGGAGCGGGCGGCGGCGCGGGCCGGAGGCTCGAAGGGCGCGCCGGGCGGCGGCCGAGCAGCAACGTGATCCTCCCCAGCGTGGGATCGTCCGGGGGAAGGTTGCCCGTGGCCACCGCGAACAACGCGAGGATGTGCTCGGGGGTCACCCCGGGGTTCGTCTGGATCGACCGCACCCCGCGCGCGTACAGCAGCTCCGACAGCTCCGCGACCTGCGAGTTGCGCGGCAGCAGGTGCTGACCCTGCCAATGCAGGCCCGTCGCGCCGATCTTCCACTCCAGCGTGCCAATTGCCGCGAGCCCCGGGAGCGCCGCCGTAAGCTGCCGCAGGGACTCCTGGACGGCCGGGTGTGTCGGCGGGTAGAGCCGGCTCAGGCGGAACGTGGTGCCGATCGCGCCCAGAGCGCGGTCCACAGCGGTAGTGTCGACGGCCATGTCAGCGCTTGATGCGCTCGCCGCGGTCTTCGTGGCGGAACACCCAGGTCGCGAATCGCGCCGGCGACACGGCGTCGTCGGGGCCGATCGCGACCCAGTCGGCGTCGCTGCCGGACGAGGTCGGCGCTCCAGCGTGGGCGTCGGCCTGCCGCACCATCTGCCGGGCGCGCTCGATCCATTGCCCGAACTGCGCCGGGCGCAGGTCCACCCAGCCGCGCGGCGCGGCGGCCAGGGGATCGCCGCCGTCCGGGGCGGGAGGAACCACCACGAGGCTGCCGCGATAGACGCAGCGGCCGTCGGGCGTGACGATCGGAAGCCCCACCGACAGAATGCGGCGGCGCAGCGCCGGGTTCTGCTCGACGAGCGCCAGGGCCTCGCTCGCCAGGGGCCCCGGCTCACTGCCGGCGAGGGCCCGCACCGACGCCCGCAGCCGGCCGCAGAGGTGCGCCTCGAAGAGCATCTTGGTCAGCCGCGGCGGGCCCAGCATCTCGTACGCCACCGCGGGGCCGCGGTCGCGCTCGAGCGCGTCGAGCCGTCCCAGCGCGTACTCGCGCAGGATGCCGGCGCGGTACGTGGGACCGGCGGTCGCGGCGTCGAGCGCGGCCACGGTGTCCTTGCCGGTCGCCCGGCCCTCGAGCTCATTGATCACGTAATCCGCGACTTCTTCCGGCGTGATGAACTCCATCTGTCCCAGAGCGGTGACGGTGGCGAACTCGTCGCGGGCGAACAAGCCGTTCTCGCCGACGTCGATGTAGGCGCCGTCGAGCGCCTCGCCCGTCTCCCGCCAGCCGGCCGCTCCCGGCCGGAACGCCGCGGCGACCGGCAGCGGCGTCGGGCAGTCGACCAGCGGAATCGGCTTGCCCTTCCGGCGCACCGGGCCGTAGGCGATCTCGCGCCACGCGATCGTCGCCGTCGGCTTGATCTCCACCGTCGCCGGGGCGCCCGGCGTGCGTCCCATGAGGAAGAGCAGCAGCGAGTGGGCGCCCGCGACCGCCGACTTGGTCAGCAGGGTGCGGCTGGGGCGCTCTTCGGAGTGCGTATAGGGAATGTTGAAGCCCATCCCGCCCGTGCCGCTCGTTCCGATCTTCACGTACGCCTGCGTCCCCGCGCGCTTCAGCGCCTCGACCATGATCTGCATGTGGCGGATGAGCTGCGGCATGGTGAGCGTCATGAGGTGCTGCTCGACGTTGGCGGGCGTGACAGCGCCGCTGTGCGCAGCCTCGAGCAGGTCGCGGGCGCTCTGGAACTGGTCCTGGTAGGCGAACGCGGTGGCGGTGTTGATGCTGTCGACAACGGCGTCCGGACGGTAGCGGTCGAGGATCTGGAACACGAGGCTGCGTCGCAGCACGTCGTCGGTCAGGTCGCCGAGCATGTCCTCGATGACGAGGCGGCGATGGGCTCCGTCGGCCAGGAGCGCGGCGCGGTCGAGCCGCGCCACCGGAGCCGGCAGAAACACGTTGCCCCACTCGACCTCGATCGCCGTGCGGCCGCGATACGGCGCGAGCGCGGTCGCCGCGGCGCGCACCTCGTCCTCGAACAGCGCCACGAGCACCAGGCGCTTCGGGCCCGCACCGAGCACCCGGCGGGCCACGGCGTGACCCACCAGCCCGCTGCCGCCGAGGATGACAACCGTTCGATCACGCAGGTCCATGCAGTCGCTCGATCTCGCGGATCTCGTGCGCGGTGAGCGCGCGGTGCCGGCCCTCCGGGAGCTTCCCCAGGCGCACGGGGCCGTAGGCGACGCGGTGCAGCCACTCCACCTTCAGCCCCAGCTGCTCGGCGAGGCGGCGCACGATGCGCTGCCGCCCCTCGGCGAGGGTCACCTCTACCTCGACGCCACCACGGGCCAGTCGCACGCGGCTCGCGACGATGCGCACGGGGCGGTCGTCGATGACGATGCGGCCGGCAAGGGCGCGCTGCACCGCCTGCGCCTCCAGCCCGTGCGCGCCAAGCCAGTAGGTGCGGGGCACGGCGAAGCGGGGGTGCATGAGCCGGTGCGCCGCCGCCCCGTCTGTCGTCAGCAACAGCAGGCCCGACGTCATCACGTCCAGACGTCCAACGTACGTGAGGCCGGGCACCTTGGGGAGGAGGTGGAAGACCGTGGGCCGGCCCTCGGGGTCCCCGCGGCTTACCACGTACCCGAGCGGCTTGTTGAGCGCCAGCCAGGCCGTGCGGGCCGGGCGAACGGCGCGGCCGTCCACGGTGACGCGCTGGCCCTCGGGATCGACCGACTGGCCCAAAACGGCGACCGCGCCGTCCACCTTCACGCGGCCGGCGCGGATCAGCTCCTCGGCCTTGCGCCGGGAGGTCACGCCCGCGCGCGCCAAGGCGCGCTGCAGGCGCATCAGCGTCATTCCTGGTCTGCGGCCGGCGCGGGCGGGTGCAGCGCGACCGACAGCTCGTCGAGCCGCGGCAGCTCTTCCAGCCCCTTCAAGCCCAGGATCTCCAGGAACTGCGGCGTGGTGCCGTACAACAGCGGGCGGCCGAGCCCCTCGCCGCGCGAGGCGACCTCGACGAGACCGCGCTCGAGCAGCCTCTCGATCACGGCCTCGGAGTCCACGCCGCGGATCTCGTCCACTTCCAGGCGGCCCACCGGCTGGCGATACGCGATGATGGCGAGCGTTTCGAGGGCGGCCGGCGATAGCCGCCGCGGGCGCAAGGCGAACTGGGCGCGCTCGAGCGCTTCGGCGTACTCGGGTCGCGTCAGGAACTGCCACCCCTCGCCGATTTCCACGAGTTCCACGCCGTGATCGCCCTTCCCGGCCCACGCCGCCCGCAGCTCCGCGAGCGCCGCGCGCGTTCCCACTTCCCCCGCCTCGGCGTCCAGCGTCGCCAGCTCGTCGAGCGTGAGCGGGCGGCTCGCGGCGAACAGCGCCGCTTCAAGCAGCTGCGCGAGCGGGCTCACGGCGGATCACCATGGGGGCGAACGGCTCGGGCTGGTCCAGCCGGCAGCTGCCGCGCTTGGCGAGCTCGAGCAGTGCGATGAACGCCGACAGCACCTCCACCACTCCGGCCCCGGCGCCGACGACGTCGACCCACGCGAACTCCTGCCGCTCCGCGAGCAGCGCCGTGATCCGCGCGGTCGCCCCCTCGACGTCGAGCGGCCGCGGCACCACCCGGTGCAGCACGGGCTCGGGGATGAGCGCGATGACGCGCTCGGCGGCGGCGAGCAGATCGTTCAAGCCGATCTCCAGCGGTGGCGGGGGGAGATCGGGCGCCGGCTGCTCGAAGCCGCGGCCGAAGCGATCGGCCCGCTGCCCGGCGGCGTGGTGCAGCCAGTCGACGAGCTCGCGGATCTGCTGGTATTCGAGCAGGCGGCGCACCAGCTCCGAGCGTGGGTCTTCCCACTCGTCGTCGCCCAGGCGCCGCGGCAAGAGCAGCTGCGCCTTGATGCGCAGCAGGCGGGCAGCCATCTCCAGGTAGTCAGCCGCCTGGTTCAACCCCAGGTCGGCAATCGCCGCGAGGAACTGGTCCGCGATCCGCGCGATCGGCAGGTCGGTGATGTCGACCTCGTCCTCGCGGATCAGGTGCAGCAGCAGATCGAGCGGTCCGGAGAACTGCTCCAGCTCGACGACGAAGCCTTGATCCTGCACCGGCACGCTCATGGCACCACTCCCGTCGACAACTGGTAGCCGCCGACGACCGAGCGGGCCAGCTCGAACAGCTGTTGGGCAGGCCACAAGAATACTTTTTGCGCTCCCGGCAGCAGGTACAGGAAGGCGATCACCAGGAGAAACCCGCCGCGATACAGCGCGCGGAACTGGAGGCCCGCCTGCGGCGGCAGCAGATGCTTCAGCACGTGGCTGCCGTCCAACGGCGGAATCGGGAGCAGGTTGAAAAAGGCGAGCACGAGGTTCACGTACATCCCGGCGAGCAGCATGCGCTGGAAAATGGCGAACGACGCCGCCAGTCCCGCTGCGTGCGCCCCGATCACCCCCGCGACCACGAACAACACTGCGCAGGCGACGTACAGCCCGATGTTCGTGGCAATCCCAGCGAGCGAGACGATGATGTCGCCGCGCTTATAGTTCCGGTAGTTGCGCGCATTGACGGGCACCGGCTTCGCCGCGCCGAAGATGAACGTGCCGTGGGAAGCGTACCAGAGCATTACGGGGACGATCACCGTCATCAGGGGGTCGATGTGCTTCAGGGGGTTGAACGTCAGCCGCCCCAGCATGTAGGCAGTGTCGTCGCCCTGGCGGTAGGCGGCAGCGGCGTGGGCGTACTCGTGGGCCACCATGGAGAACAACAGAACTGGGGCCAAGATCAGGATGCTCGAGGAGATGGCGCGCCCCGGGTCGGTGACTGCCAAAGATAATGAAGGCCCACACCCTGGGTCAACGTCGTAGGGCCTTGCCGCCCCGTCACTTACCGCCTAACTTGCGCGCCTCACCAGGAGGGATTTGTCGTGCCGAGGATCAA
>WNGR01009595.1_pt1 | contig 12578 bp, 10 predicted proteins | sample 5407581 | NCBI WGS metagenome assembly WNGR01 (sample SAMN13153383, study PRJNA577476) | soil metagenome | isolation source: 80 cm soil or saprolite under Garry oak tree replicate 2 | place: USA:California | collected 2016-06-15
AGTGGTATGGAGCGGCTTGCGAGTGGCTGGAGGCGGCTGGAATTGCGCAGTACGAGATATCCAACTTTGCGCGGCATGGGTGCGCGTCGCGGCACAATGCGAAGTATTGGCAGCGGGAGCCGTATGTGGGATTCGGGCTGGACGCGCACTCGATGCTGCGGACCGGCGAAGGCGCCGTGCGGTGGGCGAATACGAGTGATCTGGAATCATACTTGACCGATGGGCCAGATGTGTTTGGTCTGCGTGCGGTGGCTGTGCCGGAGGTTGAAGTTGTGGGTAAGGAGAAGGCGTTTGAGGAGACGATGTTTCTTGGCCTGCGGATGAATGAGGGAATTGATATCGAGGCGCTGCGGTCGGAGTTTGGCGTGGGACTGACACGGGATGCAGTGGTCGCGCTGGGCGACGTGGAGGACGCTGGGTTGGTGGAGCGCAACGGGAATTTCGTGAGGCTAACGGCGCGTGGGCGGATGGTTTCGAATGAGGTCTTCAGCCGGTTGCTCGTAGCGGCGGTCTGAGCCCGTGAAAGCCAAAACACCCACCTCACATGTGGCTGACCGCTGATAGCTGACTGCTGAAAGCTGATTCACAAAGCGAGTTTCGTCCCCCGATTTCAACAGTTTTCCGCCCAAACCGCTTGACACGCAATTTATGATGGAAGAATGGAGGAGCGGTGGTGCGCGGCGAAATGCCTGGCCCACAATTCCTGCGGGGTGGTGAATCGATGGGGAATAAGTCTTTTATTGTCAGGATTTTGTCTGTAAGTCCCTTGGATGGAGGATTTTGCGATAGAGTTCCTTTGTTTTGAGGATTTTAGCGGCATTTAAAAATTCTTCACGATGAGTGGTGAGCACTGGGTTCATGCAACACTTGAGCCGAAAGGTTCATGCAACGCTCAGGATGGGAGCAAGGCCCGTCATTCTCGACTCATTCTTGAAAGTTGTCATTCTTGACTCGCAGGGTCAGAATCCCGGTATTTGCTCTTCCAACCAGCAACCAGCAACCAGCAACCAACAACCAACGGGAGAACAGTGTGATTGATTTGCGAAGTGACACGGTGACGCGGCCGACCGCGAAGATGCGCGAGGCGATGGCGTGCGCCGAGGTCGGCGACGATGTGTACGGCGAAGATCCGACGGTGAACCGGCTTGAGGCGCGGGCAGCCGAGGTGTTTGGGCGTGAGGCGGCGCTGTTTGTGCCGACAGGTTCGATGGGGAATCAGATCGCAATACGCGTGCAAACGGAACACGGACAGGAGGTGATCTGCGAGGCCAGGGCGCACGTGCTGGACTGGGAGATGGGAATGACGGCGGCCTTCTCCGGCTGCACATTGCGAACGGTCATGGCGGACCGCGGAATTCTGACGTGGGATGTGGTGCAGCGGGCGGTTTTCCAGAACGTTCATTTCCACGCCTCGACCGGATTGATTTGTATCGAGAACACGCACAATATGGCGGGTGGCACGGTGACGCCGGTCGAAACGGCACGTGAGATCTGCGACGGAGCTCATGCGATCGGACTGCCGGTGCATCTGGACGGAGCGCGAATTTTCAACGCGGCAGCGGCCTTGGGAGTTGGCGTGCGCGAACTGACCAGCGGATTCGATACGGTGATGTTTTGCCTGTCGAAGGGATTGGGTGCGCCGGTGGGGTCGATGCTGATGGGTTCGAAGGCCCACATGGAGCGTGCGAGGCACTTCCGGAAGTCATTGGGAGGCGGTATGCGGCAGGCGGGCATTCTGGCGGCCGCAGGGTTGATCGCATTGGAAGAGATGCCCGCGAGGCTGACCGATGATCATGCAAACGCCCGTCTGCTCGCGGACGCGGTTGCGGCGCACGAGGCGGCCGAGATCGACATGGCAACGGTGCAGACCAACATCGTGATCTTCAAGCTGCGGAGCGGCCGAGATGCGTCTGCATTTTGCGCGGCACTAAAAGAACGCGGAGTGCTGGCGAGTGGCATCGGGCCACGATCGGTACGGTTCGTCACGCACTTCGATGTGAGCGCGCAGGATTGTGAGCGTGCCGCGAACGTGACGAGGGAGTTGCTGGCGGGGTGGAACTAACGAGAGGTTAGTCGCCGCCTGGATCGATGACCGGCTTCGAGGCGAGGAAGATGCGTGCGGTAGTGCCATGGTCCGGGCCTTCGGTGCAGCTTTCGAGGTCGATCGTGCCCGCGTGTTTGCGGATGATTCCGCGTGAAATCCAAAGGCCAAGACCTGTGCCGTGTTCGCCTTTGGTAGTGAAGAAGGGCTGGAAGAGATGTTCCCGGACTTCGGGTGGAATTCCCGGACCGTTATCGGTGATTTCGACGATGGCTCCAGGCTCCAGCCTTTGCCCGGATGGATCGGGGCCACCCGTTTGGGGAATGACACGGACGGTGACGACGCCGCCTCGGTCGGCTGCTTCGGCGGCGTTAGTGATCAGATTCGTGAACACCTGGCGAAGTTCCGCGGGAAATCCTTCCACGGTGATTTGGGGCGGGAGGTCTGTGGAGGTGGTTACGCCGATGGTATGGAAACGGCTCTCCATCAGAAGGAGCAGGTCCTCTAGCATCTCTTTCAGGTTGATGGGGACGGGCGCCTTGGACTCGCGATAGAGGCTCAGCATGGCGCGGCTGATCTGGGTGACGCGCGCTAGTTCGCTCTGCGCGATATCGAGGAAGTGCCTGGCCTCTGCATCCTGCGGAGAATTCTGAAGGAGGTAAAGCAGGTTCGCGACGGAGTCGAGAGGGTTGTGGATTTCATGCGCGATGGTTGCGGCAAGTCGTCCAGCAACTGCCAGCTTCTCATTAGCGAGCAGGGCGGCCCGGGTTCTGCGCTCCATGGTGATGTCGCGGAAGACCATGACCACGCCGGTGAGTTGGCCGGCCTCGTTACGAATGGGTGCGCCACTGTCGTCAATCGCGATCTCCGAGCCGTCCCTGCGGATTAGAACGGTGTGATTCGCAATGCCGACAACGCGGTTGAGGCGCTGCACCTTGGAGACAGGATTTTCGACGGACTCGCGGGTAGTTTCGTTGATGATGCGAAACACTTCGTCGATAGGCCGGTTGCTGGCGTCGGACTCGATCCATCCGGTCAGCTCCTGGGCGACTGGATTCATCATCTGCACCTTGCCGTGGACGTCGCAAGTGATGACTCCGTCGCCGATGGAGGCGAGAGTGGTGCGCAGGTTTTGCTCGGACTGGAAGAGTTCTTCGGCGCGGTGGCGTTGCATGTCCAGCGAGCGGCGGAACATGTCGAAGACAGATTCCATGCGGTTCCGCGTGAACACAGCAATGATGAGACCGATTGCTACGGTGACTTCAATGAGGACTGCGATGGTGTTGCCGGCCTGTTGCAGCCACTGGGAGACGCGGTCCGTGCGGCGCTGCTCGGAGTTCCTGACAACCTGGTCGAGGAGCGCGCGCAAGGTGTCCATCCTCGCCCTTCCGGTCAGGTTGAGGTCGTCATCGTTCGCACGGCCTCCGGCGGAGACGACGGCGATGACCGGCTCGGCAAACGCCTGCTGCCACGTCCGGTGCTCTTCCATAAATTTCTGGAGGACATTTTTTTGTTCGGGGGTGGCGATGGACCGAAGTTCCGCGACAGCGTTGTCCAACTGCGACTGGGCATCGTGGTAGGGCTGAAGGAAACGGCGGTCTGAGGTGACCTGGTACCCGCGAAGGCCGGTCTCTTCGTCGGCAACGAGTTTCTCGATTCGGGTGACTAGAGCGATTCTTCGGTCAGCCTGCTGAATCAGACCCACGGTGGCATTGGAGTTGCGGACTTGCCAGACGAGGACGCCTGCCAGCACGAGGCAAGCGGCGATCGGAAGAATCATGACCTGCCGGAGGGTTCGTTTGAATCTTTTGAGCTCCAAGCCTTCTCGTCTTTCTTCCGGGCTACTCTGATCCTTCGTTCGCCCCGGCTAGCGGGTGGGATGCAGCCGGGCCCGAGAGCAGGTTGCCCAGCTTGACAAGAAGCGCGGGCGCTCCCTCGCCCTTCGTCATGTAAACGTCGACCAGGGAACTGACCTCGTCAGGAAGACCAACGTAGGCGGACAGCAGAAGAATGGGAACTTCAGGCTTGGTCTGCCGCATCTTTTTCGCGACTTCGCCGCCATGCATTCCTGGCATCGCATAGTCGAGAACGACGACTTCGACTGGTTCCTTGGCGAACAGTTCCAGGCCGGAATAGCCATCGGCCGCGGTGAGGACCTGGTACCCGGCGCGCTCGAGGAGAATCCTTCGCACGCGCAGGCCAACGACCTCGTCGTCAACGCACAGAACTAAATGGGCTTTCTTTTCCACGATTGTAGAACTCTCCGGGGATCACGGAAGATACCACAGTATACCTGTCCGGCGGCTGGCAAGGCACTGAAACGAAGCGAACAATTCATCGAACGTTCGCAAAAAGGTGCATACGTCTGGGCTAACCTGAGTACGGCGGCGCCGAACGGCTGCGCCAGGAATGGAACGACAATCTGAAGGATTCACGGCGTAAACTTGCGGTATCGAGTAAGCATCGCGAGCGGCGGGTTCTGAAAGCGGTAAGAGCGAGGGATTGCGCATTGAGTCAGACTGTTTTCGTGCTGGAGGACGACGCCGATATCTCGCGGCTAGTCCAGTACCATCTGGAAGCGGCAGGGTTTACTGTACGGCCGTATATGGCGGTTGGACAAATCGTAGCAGACGCGGAGCGGCAACCGCCGGCTGTTTTTCTGCTGGACATCATGGTTCCGGGCGGGGACGGGCTGGATCTGTGCCGCCGACTACGAAAGAATCCGGCGCTCAGCACGGTGCCGATCATCTTTCTTACGGCCCGGGCAGCCGAAAACGACCGGGTTATGGGTCTGGAACTGGGCGCGGACGATTACATCACCAAACCGTTCGGAACCCGCGAGCTGGTGGCCCGGGTGAAGGCGGTTCTGCGGCGATTTGAGCGGCCAACCGCGCCCTCCGTGGTGAAGTTCGAGAATGTCGAGATCGACGCGCACGCGATGCAGTTGCGGGTGGATGGCGATCTGGTGACGACCACCGCGACGGAGTTCCGTTTGCTGGATTACCTGGCCAGACATCCGGGCCGGGTGTTCAGCCGCGACCACCTGCTGGATGCGGTCTGGGGCGATGCGCGGTTCGTGACGCCGCGGTCGGTGGATGTGTATGTGCGGCGTATCCGGGAGAAGATCGAGGCCGACGCGGAGACGCCGCGGTATCTTAAGACGATGCGCGGCGCTGGATACCGGTTCGAGATTCCGAAGGCAGCGCCTACCGGGAACTAATGGCAGAAGAAGGCGACAATGTGGGAGTAAAGGCCGGACTGCCGTTTTCGGTCTGGGTCTTCGTCATGCTGCTGGTCGTCGCTGCGTCAGTCGGCCTGGTATCGGCACTTTTTCCTGGCCACGCTCTGGCGATGCTGCTCACCGGCATTGTCCTGGCAGCGGGATTTGCCGGGCTGGCGCGATTGCGGCTGGTTGCCGAGTCTCGCCGGCTTGAGCGGATCGTGGCGGAGCTTCCGGAGTTCGATATCCAGTCGACTTCGCTTCCAAAATTAGGGGAATTTGCGGATGCGGCGCGGGCCCTTCAAGGGGCGTCGCAGAGGATGCAACGGAGGCTCGGCGGAGCGCGCGAGGATCGGCTGCAACTGGAAGGTCTGCTGGACTCGATGCAGGACGCCGTTGTGGCGGTGGACAGCGCGGGCCGGATCCAGTGGACGAACCAGACCATGCAGCGGCTCATTCCAGGGCCGTCCGTGCAGAGCAAGGTGCGAGTGGGTCACGCCCTGGTGCAGACTGTCCGCGATCCTGAGGTGTTGGAGTGTGTGAAGGCTGCGCTCGAAGACCGGATCGTCTGCGAACGGCGCACAACGACCTTGTTGCCGGGCAGGATCTTTGAGGTGAACGCATCGCCGATGCCGGGAGGCGGTGCGGTCGCGGTGCTGCACGATATTACCCGCATCGAGCAGGTGGAGCGCGCGCAACGGGACTTCGTGGCGAATGTCTCGCATGAGCTAAGGACGCCGTTGACTTCGATCAGCGGCTATGTGGAGACGCTGCTGGATCACGAGAATTCCCTTAGTCCGGTGGCGCGGGAATTTCTAGGCACTATTTTGAAGAATGCCACACGGATGAACCGGTTGACCGAGGACCTGCTGACGATGGCGCGGGTGGAGTCGCAGGAGGCGGAGATGCATCCGGCGCCGGTTCGGGCCGACCTGCTGGTGCGGGATGCTGTGCAGGCGATGCGCGGCCTGGTGCAGGATGAGGAGGCAGAACTGGAGGTCGGCGAGACGACGGGGATTGAAGTCTTCGCGGACGCGGATTCGATGCTGCAGGTTCTGGGCAACCTGATCGAAAACGGGATCAAGTATGGCAGGCCGCACAAAGCGGCGCAGAGCCGGGTGGTGGTGAGTGCGCGGGAGCTTTCCGACCCGATGGATGCGGTGGAGTTCAGCGTCCGGGACTTCGGGCAGGGAATTGCCTCCGAGCATCTGGGACGGATCTTCGAGCGGTTCTACCGGGTGGACAAGGCGCGGTCGCGGGAGTCGGGCGGGACCGGGTTAGGACTGGCGATCGCCCGGCATATGGTGGAGTCCCAGGGTGGGACGATTCGAGCTGAGAGCGAGCTGAATGCCGGGAGCAATTTTCTCGTAACCCTGCCAAAGGCGGCCTCCTGCCGCTAATGGAGCGATTGTGGGGTAAGGGTTTATCGGGGTTTTCACGGCTATGTAACCTTCCCGTAACACAAGGACCGGAGACTGATAACGACATACAAGGCAGAGCGTGGATGTCAGAGACATCGAGCGGTTCGATGTGGAAACCGATGAGCTTGGTTCGAGGAGATGCGAGTGAAATTGAAATGGTTTGCGGCAGTGTTGACGGTGATGGTGGCGGGCGTCGCGGGAGCGCAAAATATCAATGCGGCGGGAGCGACATTCCCCTACCCGATCTATAACCGGTGGTTCTCCGAGTATGCGCAGGCGCACCCGAGTGTCCACATCAATTACCAGTCGATTGGATCGGGCGGCGGCGTAACCCAAACGTCCGAAGGCACGGTGGACTTCGGAGCCAGCGACATGCCTGTGACCGACGACAAGATCGCAGCGGCCAAGGTTAAGTTCATGCATATTCCGACCGTGCTGGGTGCGGTTGTTCCCGTCTACAACATACCGGGGGTGACCAAAGAGTTGAACTTTTCGGGCGATGTCATTGCGGACATCTATCTGGGCAAGATCACCTCGTGGAACGACCCGAAACTGATGAAGGACAACCCGGGAGTCAGCCTGCCGAACCTGGCGATTCTTCCGGTATACCGATCCGAAAGCAGCGGCACTACCTTCATCTTTACCGACTATCTGTCCAAGGTGAGCCCGGATTGGAAGAGCCGGGTCGGGAATAACTCAGCCGTGAAATGGGTGGCCGGTATCGGCGCCAAGGGCAACGAAGGCGTAACCGGCATGGTGCGGCAGATGCCGGGATCGATCGGCTATGTGGAGCTAATCTACGCGATCCAGAACAAGGTCGCTTACGGTACGGTGCGGAACGCTTCCGGGAAGTTCTTGAAGGCGACGCCGGACGGCGTGACAGCTGCGGCTGCTGCGGCATCGAAAACGATGCCGGCGGATTATCGCGTTTCGATCACGAACGCGGCTGGGCCGGACTCGTACCCGATCTCCAGCTTTACGTGGCTGCTGGTCCCCACACATATCAGCGATCCGGCAAAGGCCAAGACGATTGCCGACTTCCTGCACTGGATGCTGGAACATGGAGAGTCCGAGGCGTCCGGAATGGGCTATGCTCCGCTGCCGAAGCCTGTGGCGGATAAGGTTGCGCTGACGATCGGCAAGATCAAATAGAACAGTTCGGCTCGCGCGGCTTGCATAACGCAGGCCGCGCGATCTTAGTTTCCAACGCAAACTTCCTGCATCGCATCCATTCGGCCTGACCGCCCAGCTACAATCACCCAGAGGGTGGGCAATTTTCGGAGCTTGCGGTCCGGGACGGAAATCAGGAACGAGACGTGACTTGCCGAACATGACCATTGAGCGAGAACCGAACCCGTCCGCATCCGGCACGCCTCTGATGGCGCCTGCGGTGACGAACTTTGTCGGGGAAGCCACGCCAGCCGCGCCGGAGGGTCCCCCGTCGCCGATCCGCCAGTTCCTCAAGACGCGAGGCAGCGGCGGCGTTGCCGACAGAGTTTTTGCCGGCGCGATGCTGGTATGCGCGCTGAGCATCTTCGCCATTGTGCTGTTCATCCTGTCGATCCTCATCGCGCGGTCGCAGCCCACTCTGGCGCAGTTCGGGTTCGGCTTTTTCATGCGCTCTGCCTGGGATCCGGTGGCGGGGGATTTCGGAGCGCTTCCATTCATCTTTGGAACGCTGGCGACCTCTCTGCTGGCGCTTGCCATGGCAGTGCCGTTAGCGTTGGGGGTGGCGGTTTTCCTGACTGAATTGTGTCCCGCGAAGTTGCGCGCCCCGATCTCGTTTCTTACTGAACTGCTGGCAGCGATTCCAAGCGTGGTCTATGGTTTGTGGGCGGTGTTTGTCCTGGTGCCGCTGATGCGCGATTCGCTCGGCCCGTTCCTGGTCAAGTATTTCGGCTGGACCGGTTTGTTCAGCGGCTACAACTTCGGGGTTGGCCTGCTGACCGCGAGCATCATTCTGGCAATCATGATTCTGCCAATTATCTCGTCGATTACGCGGGACATCATGCTGGCCGTGCCGACCTCACAGCGCGAGGCCGTGCTGGCACTGGGCGCGACGCGCTGGGAGATGATTCGAACCGGCGTGTTGCGCAATGCGCGCATCGGCATCGTGGGAGCGGTGATCCTGGGGCTCGGCCGCGCGCTGGGCGAGACCATGGCAGTCACGATGGTGATTGGAAACCATCCCGACATCGGGAAGAGCCTGTTTGCGCCGGGATACACGCTCGCGAGTGTGATTGCGAATGAGTTCTCCGAAGCCACCGGCAATTTGTATCTCAGTGCGCTGATTGAGATCGGCCTTGCGTTGTTCCTGGTGACAATTGTGGTGAATGCAATTGCGCGCGCTCTGGTATGGGCCGTGACGCGGGGCACGCCGGCGAGGGCACACTGACATGGGCGCGAATCCTTTCCACACCCCGCCACCATCTACCGTCGAGGCGCCGTTGCGGCCTCCGATGAACTTCCAGACGAAGAGGATGCGGCTGAATTCGGCGCGGCGGTATGTTGTGAACCATCTCGTGACCGGGCTGGCGCTGCTGAGCACGGTGCTGGTGATTGCGCCGCTGGCTGCGATTCTGATTTACCTGATCTACAAGGGCGCGAGTTCACTCAACATTGCGTTTTTCACCAATATTCCGGCGCCTGTAGGCGAACCCGGCGGCGGAATGGCGAACGCCATCATGGGTTCGGGAATTGTTTTGGTGCTGGCGAGTCTGATGGGAATTCCAGTGGGGATTGCGGCCGGCGTATATCTCGCCGAGTTCGGCCAGGGCAAGTTGCTGGCGATGTCGATCCGGTTCACGGCCGACGTGCTCAACGGCGTACCGTCCATCGTGATGGGCATCGCAATCTATTCGCTGATCGTCATGCAGCAGAAGCATTTTTCTGCCTTTGCGGGCGGCGTGGCGCTGGCAATCATGATGGTGCCAACCATCACGCGAACCACCGAAGAGATGCTTGCGACCGTACCGCACGCAATCCGCGAGGCCGCGCTGGGATTGGGAGTCCCGAAGTGGCGTACCGTGCTCTCCGTGAGCCTGAAGACGGCGTCACCCGGGATCATCACCGGGTGCATGCTGGCGTTTGCGCGTGTGGCGGGCGAAACGGCTCCGCTCCTGTTTACGGCGTTCGGCAATCAGTTCTGGAGCTTCAAGCTTTCCGAACCGATCGCAGCGCTGCCGCTGCAAATCTATGTGTATGCCATCTCGCCCTATGATGAGTGGCACAGGCTGGCGTGGGCAGGATCGCTGGTATTGATTGTGATGATCATGGTGGCAGTGACGCTGGTGCGCATCTACGCGAGCCGCGGTGTACTCAAGGGGACAAGCTAGTGGGCGTCAGCATCGATGTACAAGACCTGAATGCGTGGTACGGAACGAACCACACACTGCAGGACATCAACCTGAACATCCCCGCCAACCATGCGACGGCTCTGATCGGGCCGTCGGGCTGCGGCAAGAGCACGTTATCTGGACATCTACAAAGACGCCGAGCCGGTGGAGATCCGGCGGCGCGTGGGAATGGTGTTCCAGCGGCCCAATCCCTTTCCGACAATGTCCATCTACGACAATGTGGCGAGCGGACTGAAGCTGAACGGATTCCGTAACCGGGCAGTGCTCGACGAAACAGTGGAGCGGAGCCTGAAGGCATCGGCCCTGTGGGACGAGGTGAAGGACGACCTGAAGAAGAAGTCGGGCGCGAGCCTCTCCGGCGGACAGCAGCAGAGGATGTGCATTGCGCGCGCTCTGGCTGTCGATCCCGAGGTGCTGCTGATGGATGAGCCTGCATCGGCGCTCGACCCGGTGTCGACGTCGAAGATCGAGGATCTGATCTTCCAGTTGAAGAGCCAATATACGATTGTGATTGTGACCCACAATATGCAGCAGGCCGCGCGCGTCGCCGAAAATACGGGCTTCTTCCTGAATGGCAAGATGGTGGAGTTCGATTCCACCCACAAGATATTTACCAACCCCAGGGACAAGCGGACAGAAGACTACATCACGGGGAGGTTCGGATAGATGGCGACACGCATCAAGTTTCAGCAGAACCTCGACGATCTGAAGGAGCGGCTGCTGATCATGGCAGGGATGGCCGAGCAGGCGATCCAGCGCTCGATTGAGGCGTACCGCATGCGCGACCTCTCGATCTGCGAGCTGGTCTTCCAGTCGGAGCCGATGATCAACCGTCTGGAGCGCGAGATCGATCAGATGGCGCTCGACCTGCTCGCCATGGAGCAGCCGATGGCGATCGATCTGCGATTCATTCTCTCGGTAATCCGCATCAATGCGGACCTCGAGCGCGTTGGCGACCAGGCGGTGAACATCGCCGTGCGCGTGCGTGAGATGGGCGCCTTCGCGAATATCGACCTGCCGGTGGATATCCCCAAGCTTGCCTCGCTCTCGTCCGCTATGGTGCGCAAAGCGCTGCAGGCGTTTATCGAAGCGGACGCCGATCTGGCGCGCTCGGTGCTGACGCTGGACGATCAGGTCGACGAGATGAATGACGCTGCGTTCTATGCCCTGAGTACGCTGATCAAGGAGAAGCCGGAGCTGACGCCGCAGAGCCTGAATGCGCTGATCATCGCGCGGAACCTGGAGCGCGTGGGCGACCATGCAACCAACATCGCCGAAGACGTAATCTTCTGGGTGCGCGGCAAGGATGTCCGGCATCACAATATCCCGGCGTAAGGTCCAGTTCTCAGTTCTCAGTTCTCAGTTCTCAGTTGCGGGCGCGGACGCCTTCCACCAGATGAGGCGTGGGAGTGTGGGGAAGTAGAGCGCAAGGCGGACTTCCTCGTGCGATTTGGAATGTGCCGGCTCCAGGATGCGGGCATAGCTTTCGAGCTGGGGAGCGTAGGCCGCGCGCTGTTCGGCAAGAAATTCGTCGAGGCCGGCGCGACCGTGGGCAGTGGTTTTGTAGTCGACGATCCAGAGGTGGCTTTCGCCTGGGGCGTGGGGCTCAGCGCCGGCCTGGAAGATGCGATCGACGCGGACTGAGGCGGGCCTGGCGGTGGCTTGGCCGTCGATGTTGCGATGCCACGAGGTGAGCGCGAACTCATTGGCCGCGTGGGCATGGGCTGCGAGCAGCCATAGGCCTTGGTGATCTCGGAGCACATTTTGCAGGGCTTCGCGAGTCTCGCGAGCAAGACGGTTGACGATGTCGCGAGGAAGGCCGTCGGCGCGCAGGATTGCCTCGATGCGAGGCGTCCACGCAGGAAGCTCGGCGAGCAGCCCTGCGGGAATCTGGCCGGCAGCAATGCGGCCTGCGAGGATTTCCAGGCAGGCATGAACGGCATTGCCGAAGGAGCGCGCGGCGAACGAACCTTCGGGGCGGGCGAAGAGGGCATCGCTGGAAGTGGCTTGGTCCGCCTGCCCATAGGGGAATTTGGGCGATTGGGCGGAGAGGAGGGCTCTCGGATCGAAGTCGAGCGGGAGGCGCTGCAGCGGAGGTCGCAAAATGGGCGCGGCGGAGGCGGCCATGTCGAGGACGATGGGTTGCACCGGCTCTTCCACGGGGGCCGGAGCAGACTTGACGGGGACGATTCCCGTTTGGGCAAGCTCCCACTCGTCGAACTGGGGCCTGGCGGCGGCCCAGGCGGATTTCAGCAGACTGTCCCATCGAGGATTGAGGTCGCCGCGGGTGGTCAGGTCGGGGGCGGCGAACAGGTGAAGTTCCTGCCGCGCGCGAGTTGATGCAACGTAGAAAAGTCGCTTGCGTTCAGCGGCTTCACGGCGCTTGTGAATGTCCTTGATCCAGATTGTGAGTGCGTCGATTTCTTCGCCTTTCGCGGCGATGGGAGCCATCAGGATCGGTGCCGGGCCTGCGGGGTCGGAGGCGTCTTCCAGTTCGGACCATGTGAGCAGGCGCGGGCGATTTGCTCCGGGGCTGCGCT
>WNGR01006397.1_pt1 | contig 12577 bp, 16 predicted proteins | sample 5407581 | NCBI WGS metagenome assembly WNGR01 (sample SAMN13153383, study PRJNA577476) | soil metagenome | isolation source: 80 cm soil or saprolite under Garry oak tree replicate 2 | place: USA:California | collected 2016-06-15
CTTCGTCGATCTCTTTTCTTCGCTGGTCTTTGAGTTCGCCGTAGTCCTTTGTTTTCTGTTCGATTGTTTCGAGTCGTTTCTCTTCTTCTTTCTGGAGTTTTTCCATTTCGCGGATTCTGCTCTTCAGTTCTTCTGAGAGATGTGCGAACTCTTGTTGGCGTGCTTCGAGGGTCTGCAAGTGGCTGGCGGTTAAGTCGAGTTTTGTCGAACTGCCTTTGCTCTGGGCGGTTAGGTTCGAGAGTTCTTTGCCGAGACCGTCGACCTCGTCTTGAACCTCCTGCAGTTTCTTGTTGTCCTGGTCGAGGGACGCTCTGGAGGCTGTGAGCTTTTGGCTCATTTTTTCGACCTTGGTTGAGGACTCCTCCATTTTGACTTCGAGGGTTTTCTTGTGTGACTGGAGGCTTTTGATCGAGCTTGCGAGTGGTTTGATGGAGGTTTCCATCTCTTCTGCTTGTTTTGTGAAGGCTTTGCGTTGTCTTGTCCGGGTTGTAACAAGGTTCTTCGCTGTTTCGGCGGCGGACTTTGCTTCGACGATGCCCTTGCTGGCTTCTGCGATGCGTCTTTCGAGATCGAAGAGTTCTTGGTTTCCTTGGGTGACTGTATTCTCCTCGAAGCTACGTCGGTCCTGTTCAATCTTCGCTCTCTGCTGCGTTAAGTCTTCTCTTTCATGCCTCACTTGATCGAGCTTGATCTGTTCCTGTTCGAGGATCTGTGACATTTCCTGATGGCGGTTTTCGAGGGCTAGTATTTGGGCGGAGAGGATGCGAGCTTGTTGGCTGTTTATCTCGGTCTTGAGAAGATTGGACCGGAGAAGGTCGTTTCTTTCTCTTTCCAATTGTTCTATTCTCTGTCTAACCTCGTCAACTCTCGCGGCGGCGACTTTGAGGTTTAGATCTGCCTCTTGCAGCTGCACTCTTGCTTCGGCTTTCTTAGTCTCGAAAGTTCCGATTCCGATTAGGCTTTCCAGAATCTTTCTTCGTTCTTCGGTGCTGATCTCTGCGAGACGAGTGACCGCGTGTTGTGAGATGAGGTTGAACCCGGTAACCTGGATGTCTGCTGAGCTCATTATGTCCTGGACTTGTTTTCTAGAGAGGCGTCGCCCGTTGAGCCGGTAGATTCCTTCGCCGCCCTTCGAGAATTCCCTAGATATTGTTACTAGGTCAGAGTCTACGGGTAGCTTTCGGTCACTGTTGTCGAACTGTACCGCTACGTAAGCGGATCGTGCTCCTTCGCCCTGTGACTTGTGGACGAGGTCGGATAGGCTTCTGCCTCGGAGCTCTCTAGGGCTTAGCTCACCGAGCGCGAACTTCAGAGCATCGAGAATGTTGGACTTGCCCGAGCCGTTGGGTCCAGTTATGACCGTGAATCCTGTGCCGAGGTTGACAGAGACCTTCTTGTTGAAAGTCTTGAATCCTCGCAGGTCAATTCTCTTGATGAACACCAAGGCTGAGGCCCTGGACTCTCACTCGGAATCGTGACGTGTTCTCATCGGCCGTATCTTCTATAGCGCCTCTGGTAGAGTCTGATGGCCCTTAAGAAATCGATTCTACGAAACTCGGGCCAGTAAACGTCTACAAAGACAAGCTCGCTATACGCAGATTGCCACAAGAGGAACCCGCTTAGTCGCTCTTCGCCTGACGTCCGTATGACCAGGTCCGGGTTTGGGTTGGGGAGGTGCGCAGTGTAGAGGTACTTGTGGAATATTCCTTCGTCGATGTCTTGAGGTCTCAGGTTTCCTTGGTAGACATCCTCAACGATTTTCTTGGTGGCGTCGACGATTTCTGCTCGTCCTGTGTACGCGATTGCGATGTTTAGGAAGTGTCCCGTGTACGCGCTTGTGTCGTCTTCAAGTTTCTTCAGCGCGTCTTGAAGGCTTTCTGGGAGGAGGTCTGTTCTGCCGAGGGCTTTGACTCGAACCTTTTGGGTATGAAGACGATTGTCTCTTCCGAGTTTTCGGGCTTCTTCCTCAACGAGTTTGAGGACCGCGTTCACCTCTTCGGCCGGTCGGTCGAAGTTCTCTGTCGAGAACGTGTAGAGTGTTAGGGTCTTGATTCCGTATTCGAGGCACCAGTCCAGCACTTCTTCTCCGACCTTAGCTCCGATAGTGTGTCCATCGTTGGGCCGGAGGGCTTTTTCCACGGCCCATCTTCTGTTGCCATCTAGTATGATTCCAATATGCTCGGGTAGCGGTTTTCCTTTGACTTGTTCGGTGAGCCATTTTTCGTATGCGGTGTATACTCCTGCTATTCTAAGTAGACTGTCTAACAGGTTTGTTCTTTGACCTCCGGTTTGTTGAGTTGGGCTTGGGCGAGCGCTCTTCCGCAGGAGCAGCTCTCTCTCGTCTCAGGTATCTTGCCTATAGCTTCTATGAGAATCTTGTTCAAGATCTGGCTGGTCTCCTTTCCTTTCTCTTCAACCTCTCTTGCGGAGAGTGTTCGCTGGAGGCCGGCTGCCATGTTGGAGACGAAGCTGATTGATGCGTAGCAGAGCTGGAGCTCTCTTGCGAGGAAGGCTTCTGGCGCGCCTGTCATTCCTACGATAGCGCCGCCGAGTGTCTTGAGCATCCGGATCTCTGCTGGTGTCTCGTATCTTGGGCCTTCGGTGGCGGCCATTACGATGTCGTTTCGCAGGGTTTTCTTGTTGTCAGAGCCGGCGCTGCTTATCGCGTTTCTCAGGGTTGGACAATATGGTTCGGATACATCGACGTGTGTGACTGGGGGGTCGTCGTAGAAGGTTCCTCGTCGAGATTTGGTGAAATCGATCAGGTCTGATGGTACGACGATCTCGCCCGGTGTGAGGGTGGTGTCGATTGCGCCGACGGCGTTTGTTGCGATTATTCGTTCGACGCCGAGACTTTTGAGTCCCCAGATGTTGGCTCGATAGTTTACCTTGTGGGGTGGCGCTGTGTGTCCTTCGCCGTGCCGTGGCAGATAGATTGCTTCTCGTCCCTTGACTTGTCCAATGGTCAGGGTGGGAGTAGGACCGTAAGGCGTGCCGAGGATCTTTTCTTCGCCTTTGATTATGGATTTGACTCCTGAGCCGCCGATGATGGCGATGGGCGGTCTCATTCTTCTTCCTCGTACAACGCGCTCAACTCGTGGAGCGAGAGTTTTGCGCCTTGGCTGAGCTTCTTCTTCGCAACCTCCTTCAGGTTCTGCTTGTGGGTTTCTTCTTTTTGGCGCTGGGTCATCTTATCAGCTAGATCGATAGATTTTCTGACTGCTTGGTATTGCTCGTCTGCGTCCTTGTATTCTCCGCGGAGCTGGTTTAGGGATTTTCTGACATCATCCTGTTTTATCTTGAGTGCTTCGAACCGTTCGGATAGTATCACGATCTCCTCGTGGTGCTTCTGGCTTTCCTCTGCGAGCTCCTGGACCTTTGCGTGTAGCTCGTCTGCTTCTTGGTTGGCTTTCGCGACCTCGTCTCGTAGTCGGGTGATCTTCTTGGCTGCGGTAACTTGGATCTCAAGAGCTCTGATCTTTATCATCAGACGCTTTTCCTCTTCTTTCCCTAACGGGGCGGATTGCACCTGCCACTCGAGCTGTTGTAGCTCATGCTCGGCGGTTACGGACTGGAGGAGCTTTGGTGCTGTTTTCTGGAGAGTCTTCAGTTTTGTGATGTTCTGTTTTGCCTTGTCTCGGAGATTGTCCCGGGTCCTCTTGAGGGCTCTGACTGTCTCGTTAAGTTCGTCGCGGGTCTTCCGACTTTCCTGTAGCTCTGTGCGTGTAGTGTCGAGCTTGCTTCTTACCTCAGAAAGTGTTCCTAGGAGTTTGCGTTCGTCGGTCTTGATCCGCTGGCGCTCGTCAGCGAGCGTTTCGAGATTGGTCATGGCTGGATCCCGTTTTGATGTTTGACGGGTTCTGTTTGTTGGATTGGGGGAAGCCGGCTTATAGACGTTCAACTCGCGATATCCGCAGGGAGGTTAGCTAGCGTTGGAACGGGTTGGGAGTCGTTTGTCCCTGATCGGGACGGTGCACGTGGACCCTGCCAGCGCTGCGAGTGTTAGAGATACTATTGTTGGGATGAAACCGGAAGTCGTGGCCTTGGAGCTGGATGCGGCGCGTTTGATGGCGCTGGAGAATCCGAAGGCTCAGAGTGGACGGGGAGCGGGAGTATCATTCTTGACTATGGCGTTGCTGGAGAGGTTTGCGGGACAGATGACAGGGTCGCCGCCTGGAACAGAGATGTTGGAGGCTGCGAGGACGGCTAAGGCTGTCGGGTCCAGAGTGGAGTTCATTGATCTGCCTATCGCGAATACGGGTGCAGCGTTGAGGAAGCTGCCGAGGACGGAAAAGGCGAAGCTGGTGGTAGACGCGCTGGCCAGCCTTGTGGTTCTGCCGTTCAGCAGGATAAACTGGTCGAAGGTGACGGAGGACATGGACTCGCAGATCGGGGCCTTCCGGAAAAGATACCCGGTCTTGAGCAAAATATTGATCGATACGCGCGAGGAGTATATGATCAGCCGTTTGAAGGGGGTGATGGACTCGACGACCGGGCAGGTCTTGGCGGTTGTAGGGTTCGGACACAGGGCTTCGCTGGCGAGGGCGCTGGCGGGGTACATGGAGGGTCCGGGGTTTGCGACAAGCTTCTCCTGGCAAGTGTCCACTGGCAGCTGAAAGCCAATCCATGATTCCGCTTTGGGTTCCAGGACCGTTTCACGAAGGGCGGAATAGCATGTTCAGCGAACGGGCCGAAGGGGACCTTGGACTAGGGTCCAGGACCCGTTCATGGCCACGAAGGAAGGAGGCAATGGCAGGAGCTGGTGAACGTGGAATTCTCAGCGTTTCACGAAGGGCGCGGCGCGGGAAAAAGAGACCCCCGGGGGGGTCGAGAAAAGCATGCTTAATTTTTGATCCCTGAAAAAATAGTTACGAACAGAGAGAAAAGTTACGATTCAAGCATTTCTTGTCGGGCTTTTCTTACTCTTTCGGTCGGGTGAGGCTGACTTCGATAGTTCCCGAAGGAGATAGGCGATGGCGTCGTCCAACTCTGTGCGAGAATCAGGGTCCACGCTGTACACGTGGAGTTGGATTAGGCTTCGGATTCCGCCTTCCCGGCCTCGCGGATGGGATTTGAAATAGAGCCCGGGAAACGCCTTGCGCGTACGATCTAGCGCAGGCGCGAGCGCCGACTCGATAATTCCCACCAGCCCAATCGACACCTCGAGGGGTGCTTGTCTCTCTGCCGCTCTCAACATCGGAACTACTGATCTGGTAAAGATAGCTTTCATCTCCGACGGAACTCCTGGAAGGGATATGAGGCTCGTCTTGCCAACCTTGATCAGAACTCCCGGAGCGGTGCCGACTGGATTTGGGAGAGGGCGAGAACCCTCTGGCAAGGTGGCCATTTTCGTACGAAACCTTGTCAGGCCTGTAGAACCCTCGAGTGCATTGTAACGGGCCTTGACCATGGCCAAGGCGTCCTGGTTCAGCACAAGCCGCTTGTTCAGCGCGAGGGCAATCCCCCTGAGAGTCATGTCATCATGAGTCGGTCCAAGACCCCCTAGAGTAATCAAAAGGTCAGGCTTTCTTCCGAGGGACCCCTTAACCCCCTCCTTTATGGATGCCAATGAGTCGCGAAGGACAGTGATCCTCTGAAGCGTCCAACCAAACCTCGTGAGACGTTTTGCAATCCAGTGAGAATTGGTATCCAGCGTGTGTCCGATCAGCAGTTCATTGCCGACAGAGATTATCTCTGCTGTCAGAGATCTCTTCACTCGGTCAAGCCTCTGAAAATCCTGGACTAGTGTTTCTCCAATGAGAGAACAGCCGCGAGTGCGCCGGAAAGAGCGCGGTTCGCGTCCTTCCCAAACCCGATGATCACGAGATCGTTTTCTGAGGGACGGAAGAGTTCTCGGATCCGAGCATCTTCGCTTGGTGAGAGTTCGGCGACTTTCTTGTTATCGGGTGGCATCGAAAGCTTTCCGTTGACAACTGCTATGGTTAGGGTCCCTTCCGCGCCTACCTTGATGGCTTCGTCCCGCTGCGAGACACCCGTTATTCCCGGCCTATACCTCTTCGCTAGGTGAACTCCTACTGAGACTTTTCCGGGGACGAGTTCCGTCTCATCTAAGGTCTTGATCTTCCGGACTCCTATCTGCTTGAGATATCTCTGCAACGTCTCTCTCCCTTGCTTGGAAAGCTTGACGCCAGTTCCCTCACTAACCTCGACCACGCCCTGTTCTGCGAGCCTCTCCAGCAAACCACGAGTGACACCATCGTTAATCTGAAGAGCTTGGGCAAGAGTGCGGCGTCCAACAGGACCCTCTTGGTCGATTAGAACCAAGGCGTTCAGAAGCTGGACGGGTGTGAGCTGGGGAAGAGGACCCCTCGCTCCGCGACGCCACTTCTCAAGCATCTCTTCAAGCAAGGAGTCCGACGACCAAACCAATCCTGCCGATGGAAAATTAACTCTTCCCAAGAGAAGAAGAAACACTATTCAGGGTGGACGACTCCGAACCCTTCCGCATGACAGGTGACTCTAGAACAAAAAGGGATTGGGCAAAAGTTCTGTTTGTAGACCATCCGCAAGTGTTTCTTCCATGGATGAAATCAATGATAGGACAGGCGAAAATGGATGTTCGCGGCTTACAGACCGTTTTCGAGAAATTTCAGGTTCGTAAAGGAGCCAGAATCCTCGATCTAGCGTGCGGTATCGGCCGAATATCGATAAACCTGGCCAAAGCAGGCTACAAAGTCGTCGGTATCGACATCTCCAGATTATACCTAGACTTTGCAAAGGAATGGGCTGAGCAAGACGACGTCCGAGATCATACTCGGTTCTACGAGATGGACACGAGACATGTCTCTCGGCAACTGAGGAGAAAAGGTGAGAAAAACTTCGACCTGATTCTGAACTATGGAACAGCCATCGGATATCGCGGCGAAGACGAGGATGCTGAGATGCTCACGAGCCTCCTAGATATCGCCTCTCCCCATGTCGTTCTCGTGATAGAAACAGTGAACCGTGACTACCTAGTCAAACATTTCGAAGAAGAGTCCGTTTCGACGCTTGAAGGCGTTGAATGGCGAGAGTTCAGAAGATTAAACCTAGAAAACTCGTTCATGGAGAACGAATGGAGGTTCTACCGGAAAAAAACTAGTTCTCGTCGGTTGATCCTAAGAGTGCCCGTTTCTCATAGGGTGTACTCGCTACATGAGCTGAAACAGCTTATCACGAACGCGGGATGGAAGTATGCCGGGTCTTATGGAACGCCTGGAAAACTTTCGACTGTTACCACGGATTCATTTCACATGACTGTCATAGGACAGAGGTAGCGCTGGAGGAACGCTTCCAAAAGAGGCGTCGAAGAGTCAAAACTCTGGATTGAGAAACGAACGTTGAACGACTTTCTGACACGGTCGACTAAAGCATCGGATCGCCCTTGGATTACCTCCTTCGTGAAATCTCATTGGGGTTCGAATATTGTCGTCGCAAAAGGCCGGGTCCTTCACCCGGTGGAGCTCAGCGGGTTCGCAACTTTCAAAGGAAGTAATCCCGTTGGCTTGCTGACATACAGGATAGAGGGCGGTGACTGCGAGATCGTCACCATCGACAGCACGGCTGAGGACGAGGGAATCGGAACCGCTCTCATTGAAGCGGTTAAGAAGAGAGCCAAAGTGAAAGGTTGTCGGAGGATTTGGCTCATAACCACCAACGACAATCTAAGGGCTCTAGGCTTTTACCAGAAAAGAGGGTTCCGTATCGTTGCGCTCTACCCCAATGCAATCGAAAAGTCCAGAAAACTCAAGCCCCAGATTTCCATGAAGGCGGTGAACGGTATTCCGATCAGAGACGAGCTGGAACTCGAGCTTAACCTCGAAGAGTCAGAATGATACATGGGTGAGCTAAGTTAAAGATGAAGAATTCTTGACGTGTAGGTTGTTTTTAGGAGATGTGAGCGTTGATCCTAAGAGATAGCAAGGGAGCAGAATTCGAGCTCTCAATTGCAGGTTATGAATTTCCCCATGACCACGAAAATTGGCTACTAATGGATGTTAGACTGAAAGGGCCCAAGGGCGAGCGAGAGAAGCGCGATCCGTGTATGACAGTCGAAGAAGCCCGGGAACTCGCGGAATGGCTCCATGAACTAGCACGAATCGATCCCGAAGGTGATATTGGTCCGGGAATGCCGAACCTCACTGAACCCAACCTTCGGATTGTTCTCAAGGCCGGCCCATCAGAGGTTCAATTGAGAGTAGAATTCATCTTCGAGTCCAAGGACACTCCCCCTGTATTCGACCATGTCGACCTAGAAATTAAAAGACCGGACCTAGAGCGCGCGGTTTCAGACTTCAGAAGCGAGGTAGAAAAATATCGTTAGCTACTTTTTCTTGTCGCTGAGCCACCATTTCAGATAGTCTTTGTGGCGGCGTTTCTTCTCTTCGTCTGCGGATTCTTCGGTGCGGAGCATCTTTTCTCGTCCTTCTAGAAGGTTTTGCTGGGTGAAGGTTAGGCCGCAGCTCTTACACGCGTATTGCTTGATTGCAGGGTCATAACTTAGGTTTCCACCGCATTCCAAGCAATAGTTAGGCAATCTTCTCCTCAGCAAGAAATTTGGCTCCAGAACAAGATAAAGATTCGGTTACTTGAACGGCCAAAACGGGAAAAAATCAGTCCGGGAATATCGAAAATCCTGTAGGACAGGGAACGGTTAATATGCCGAGTACATCGGTCAGAAATCGATTCGATTGCCCCGATATCACGGTAACCAGCACAAGAAGAAACCTACTGGTGGGGTCAAGCGTCACTGGCGTGGAAAACGAGCCTTCGAAGCCGGTGGAGAACCGGTTGAGACGACCCTTGGGAAGGTCAAGCAGAGAAGAGTTGGAATCCGAGGCGGAGCTACGAAAATAAAACTGGCATCGGCTGACTGGGCTGTTGTCACCGACAAGTCGACGGGTAAGTCGTCGAAATCAAAGCTTCTGCGGGTGGTTAAGAATCCGGCGAACGTTGACTATCAGAGACGGGGAGTAATCACAAAGGGCGCGATCGTCGATACGGAGCTCGGTCAGGCGCGAGTGACCTCTCGTCCGGGACAAGACGGGGTCATCAACGCAGTCCTCGTATCCCAAGCCAGCAAGTCCTAAGATAGAACGGTGGAACCAGGGTGAAAAACCCGGGTCACAGTATCATCTGGCCATTCCACCTAGACAGTACGAAGACTAGGGGCCAGGGAAGAAAACTTCCGATAGCGCGAGCTATAAAACAGCCAAACCTCAGAGAAATTGTACAGGCAGCGACGATTCTAGGTTATGTTCCAGAACCGAAGGAAAAATCGGCAATGCCCAGCCTTCACTGGGAGAAGGCAGGATATGTTACGGTGAAGAAGACGGCTCCGAAGGTTGCAATGCTGAAATCGATTGCCGGGGAGATCGTGAAGATACGGCAGAAAGAGGCCCAAGCCGCCGAGCCGAAGAAGGACCGTCGATAATAGGGCCCATGCCCAGAGAATATCGATTATCACAGACTAACTGATTAGCAGCCGTTCGAGATGATTCTTGTTGAATTCAAGGCAGATTGTTAGAGCAAGTTACAACAAGATCGCCTCGGAGTACGAGGCCACCAGAAAACATGATTCAGAGGATGTGCAACTGTTACGTAAGCTACTCGAACGATTATCAAGGAATTCGACCGTTCTCGATGCCGGTTCCGGCTCGGGTTATCCCGTGACGCAGTTCCTAGCCCTTCATTTCCAAGTCACTGCGATAGATTTTGCTCTTGAACAGATACGATTGGCGAAAGATAGAGTGCGAGGTGTCGAATTTGTGTGTGCAGATATTACGAAGCTGCCGATCCGTCCAAATACATTCGATGCAGTTTGTTCCTACTATGCAATTATTCACATTCCTCGCAAAGAACATCAGAAAGTCCTTGACAGTTTTCTCAATATTCTGAAGCCCGGTGGACTCGCTCTGTTATGCACGGGAGCAGGGGACCTTCCAAGAGACAAGAGCCGCTACCACGGCGTTCCTATGTTTTGGAGCCATTTTGATCGCGAAACTAACCTTAGGATGATAAGGGATACTGGACTTCGCATTCTCTGGTCCAAGACTATTGTGGACCCTACTAATCCAACTAGCGCGCATCTCTTTGTCTTTGCTCAAAAGAGAGAATAAGATTCGGCATAATATCTGAAATTCTCTTCCGGACTAGCCGTGTTTCTTGTTTGGGTACATTATGATCTTGCCTGAGCGTCCGGATTTCATCAACGCAAAGGCTTTCGAGAACTCTTCAAGCTCGAACCGATGAGTTATCAGCCTAGAAAGGTCCACCTGACCAGCCTTCAAGACCTCGGCTGTTTTGTACCAAGTTCCAAAGAGCCTACGCCCGAAGACGCCCCGAATACGGGCGTCCTTGAAGACGATCCAGTTGGCAACGTCAAGTTCGATCTTCTTCGAGGGCAGTCCGAAGAGGATCGCGGTTCCCCCGGGACGAAGAACTCTGAACCCCTCTTCGAAAGAGGGCTGAGCACCTGACATCTCGAAGAACGCATCAACCCCACGACCATCGGTCAAGCGCATGATCTCCTTCACAGGATCCTGTTGGTAGCCGTTGATCAAAACGTCTCCGCCCATGTCCTTCGCCAGTTTCAACCTGTAATCGACAATGTCAATGCCGAAAATCTTGGTTGCGCCAAAGGATTTGCACAACCCAATCAAGCAAGCGCCAATCGGACCGCAGCCAAAGACGGCAACAGTATTGCCCGAGATCTCAGCTGCGGAGGCAGCGTGTACGGCATTGCCCAGGGGTTCTTGCGCGGATGCGACCTCAATCGGGATCTTTCGGTCGTTCAGCCAAGCGTGCTGTTCATTCAGAACGTGATATTCTGCGAAACAACCGTCTGTATCTACTCCTCTGAGGAGCATTCGTTCGCAGATGTGAGCGTTACCAGTTCGACACTGGAAGCATTTGCCGCAGAAGATGTGAGTCTCGCCAGAGACAATATCGCCTTCGCGGAGGTCCGAGACTTCCTTCCCTACCTCGATGATTTTTCCAGCGAACTCGTGTCCCATAACCATTGGAGGCTTGACCTTGTCCCTAATCGATTCGTGCCAATCGTAGATGTGCATGTCCGTTCCACAGATCGAGGTGGCCTCGATCCGGACGAGAATGTCTCGGAGACCGGGCTTGGGGGTTGGCCATTGTTCGAAGACTGCGCCGGGACCCGGTGACGCCTTCACAACAGCGTGCATCTTTTCTCTCAACAGATTTCCTCGAAACTAGGGCTAGCCGCCAAGAGAGCGCTGTAAAACGTTTTAGATTAGGGACAAATTATCGATCTTGAGAGTATGAACCAAGAGTCCGGTTTGCAGAGAGCGCCGCTTCTAGATGCATTGCGGGAAGAGCTTAGAGGACTGGATCAGCATGATTTGCTATGGCGGGTTAGGACCCTTCAAAGTCCATCCGCGCCGCACGCCAAAGTGGACGGCAAGAACGTCATAGTTCTCTGCTCAAACAACTATCTGGGATTGGCGAACCATCCCAAGCTAAAGCAAGCGGCTATCGCTGCAACTAGAAAATACGGAGCCGGGAGCGGATCGGTACGAGTTATCGCAGGAACATTGGATCTTCACGTTAAACTGGAAAAGGAATTAGCAGACTACCGGGGAACTGAATCTTCGATCACGTTCCAGTCAGGATACGCCACAAACCTCGGAACAATCATGTGCCTTGTCGACGAGCGTGACTTGATCATCAGCGATGAACTGAACCACGGCAGCATAATCGATGGCTGTCGCCTGACAAAAGCTGAGAGACGAGTCTACAAGCACAAAGACATGGGCGATCTTGAGAAACAGTTGCAGGGAACGGAACGGTTCCGAAGGGTCCTAGTCATTACTGATGGCGTCTTCAGCATGGACGGAGACATTGCACCACTGAAAGACATTGTCAATTTAGCTCAAGAACACAATGCGATGACCTATGTTGATGATGCTCACGGAGACGGTGTTCTAGGAGAGAACGGCCGTGGAATTACCAACCACTTCCATCTTGAAGGGAAGGTGGATATTGACATGGGAACCTTCTCGAAAGCCTTCGGATGCGTCGGAGGATATGTTGTCGGATCGAAGGACCTCTGCGTGTATCTCCAGAACAAGGTCCGAAGCTACCTCCTCTCGGGGTCCCACCCGCCGGCCGTTGCAGGTGCGTGCATCGCAGCCCTTCAGCTCGTCCAGAAACAACCGTCCTTGGTCAAGAAGCTCTGGGACAACACCCGCTACTTCAAGAAAGGCCTGAAAGACATTGGCTTCGATACTGGGAATAGCGAGACCCCGATTACGCCGGTCATAGTTGGAGAGGCCGGGAAGGCTCGCGAACTAGCAGACAATCTCTTCAAGCTAGGAATATTTGTCCTTCCGATCGTCTTTCCAATGGTCGCTCGGGACAAAGCTAGGGTCAGGACCATAGTGACAAGTGCTCATACGAGAAAAGATCTCTACACTGCATTGAGAGCTTTTGAGAAGGCTGGCAAACAACTAGCACTAATCTAATCGAAACAGTCCTTGCTCGGGGTCCGAGTTGGCAACCAAGAAAAAGAAACGTGCGAAGAAGCCTCGAAGACTACTGTTCAAGG
>WNGR01006400.1_pt1 | contig 12572 bp, 12 predicted proteins | sample 5407581 | NCBI WGS metagenome assembly WNGR01 (sample SAMN13153383, study PRJNA577476) | soil metagenome | isolation source: 80 cm soil or saprolite under Garry oak tree replicate 2 | place: USA:California | collected 2016-06-15
GCCATCCCTGGTCTCCCGGCTGATAGTTACACCACCATCGCATTTGATTTGAAAGCTGCGCAGACTATCTACGTCGGAACCACGCATCATGGCGTACTTACCAGCACGAACAGCGGCGCATCCTGGTCCGCCGCTCAAGCGGCTCTGCCTGCCGACGCCGCGATCAACAGTTTGGCCTTTGACTCCGATGCGCACCAACTCTGGGCGGCAACAGGCATGGGCGTCTTTCGCTCACCGGATGATGGGAAAAACTGGCAGGCATTGAACACCGGACTGCCTGCGGGCATCAACGTCTTTGCCGTCCTACCCGCTTCTATCTATGGGGGCGATAAGAGCCTGGTCTACCTCGGCACCAACCAGGGCTTTTACCGTTCGCAAGACGATGCGGCCCACTGGGGCAGGAGCCAGACTCCCCTTATGCGCGTCAATATTTATGCCTTGTTGATCGATATTCACTCGGTCTCAACGGTGTATGTAGCGACAAACACCGCCGGGGTGCTGCGCAGCAACGACAACGGCCAGAACTGGGGAGCTGTCGCCGGAGGCTTCCCCACCAACCAACCGGTATACGCCATCGCGCAAGGGGCAAGCGATTACGGGCAACTCTTTGCTGCCGCCAACGACGTGTACCTCTTTCCAGGCACAAGCAGCGCTTTCGATGCCTCACACCTCATCCCACTGCTGCTGGTGGTTGTCCTCTTCTACTTCCTCATTCGCCTGACTATGCGCGGGCGCAAGAGCCGGCACACGATACTCAAGCCGGAACGCATCATCGAGTCATCCAACCCGGAGCAGCAAGAATCACCCCCGGTTGAACTCCGGTCACGCCCGGTAAGCGAGGAAGGTGACACGAGCAATACAGTCGATAGCTAACCACCCATTAACCAGCGCAAAATGGCCCGAACATTGTTCTCGTGCGCCCCGGAATAAAAGGCGCGATCCACTTTCTCGCCGCCCCCTGCTATCACCTCGTCAAACGAGTAATCAATCAGCAGGGAACTCCGCTCAAGTTCCTCATCCGTTGGTCGGCGCCTTTGCAGCAACAGCCTGCCGCGTCGTTCTATCTCCCGCAGGTAGGCCAGGTTCTCTTTCACAAGCTGTGGGCTAGTGCTATTCCCATGCGAACAAAGCACACGCTCAGGCTGTAGTGCGATAAGCCGCTCCAATGTCCTGAACATATGCAGCACGCAGTCAGCTCCCTCAATGAGCGGCAACGGCCTCTCCACGGCATCAAAGGCCAGCAGCAGCCGCAGTTCGGGTATCCACGCCACAATCTGGTCGAGGTGATGGCCAGGGGCTGCCAGCAACTCAATGGTCAGATCACCACCATGAATAGTCAGCCCATCAGAGAAGGTGATCGTTGGAGGTATTAATCGAACATCGTGAAAGATACTATAACGCTGCTGAAATTCAGCCAGCTCTCTTCTGGCCTCGCCGGATTGCAGTCGCGTCAGGCAATGCTCGTGTGCAATAATAGGTGCCGCGTGCGCGCCGGTAAAATAGGCGTTCCCCCAGGCATGATCCCAGTCAGCATGACTATCCACGCCCAGCGCTGCACGCCCTTCCAGTTCACCTTGCACCGCTTGCATCATGATCGAGACATCTCCCGGGCAGAGCATAGTATCCAGGACGACCACGTGGCGCTCCGTTATCGCCACGTACGCGTCAACCTCCATCCCCTCGAATTCACCCGCCGCATCAAAAACCCGGCGGAACACGCACACACGTTCATCGCCGCTTAACCCAGGTACCGCAAATAGCTGTTCATCCGCCATGAGAGCTTTCCTCCTCACGCGTGAGCCTAATGGTGAGCGCCAATATAGGCGACCACCAGGTACACCACGTAAAGCAAGATACAAACCAGAATAAAGGTACCGTAGCAGGTCAACGTCCAGGCGCGCTTGTTATTCAAAGCCTGGCGCAATTGCTCTTCCATATCAGGAGGATCAAACTGCATATCTGGACAAAATTCACGGATACGGGGCAGCATCGCGCCAAAATCACGCGCGTTCGACATTCCCTCGGCCAGAATAACCGTCGTATCGTCATCAAGGTCTGCCATCAATATCAGCCTGGATGGATTGGGATCGCCTGGCATCAAAATCAATCGTTGGATCGACTCCAGCCGCAGGCGTATCTCCTGATCCTCCTCTGCCCCTGTGATCACCAGCTCATCGGGATACAATCGTAGTTCTTTTCCTATGCCAAAACGCACGACGCTGACAGGAAATTTTCTCACACTTTGTTCTTCGCTCATGTAGTATCTCAAACGCCCATTCCAGGAGTACTATCTTTCAGACGCTATAGATTGTACAGCAATTATAGCAGAGCGTCGATAGCAGCACACGCGGTGGGCAATACCAACACAGAGACAAAAGGCTCTTCCCTTGACAAAGCACTAAGATGCACTTTAGAATTGTGTCAATATATTTACATTTAGCAAACAGGGAGCGCAAGGTATTTTATGGCTCGTGTTGGCCTACTGGAAGACAATTCTACCATCGCCAGGCTTGCTGCCACCATGCTTCACCATGTCGGCCACCAGGTCACTGTCTATGAAAAGCCCATAGAGTGCCTGGCTGCTTTATCTCTGATTGAGACATGCAACGCAGCGTGTTCCTTGCGTGAACCAATCACGAAGATTATCCTACCGGTTGAACTGCTGATCCTTGACCTCCATCTGCCCGAAATCGGCGGACTGCATATACTCAAACTCTTACAAGAACACCCCCATACTCGGTCGTTACCTCTCATCTTTTGCACCGCTGCCACCGAACGAGAGATCGCGCATGCCTTTCAACTCGCGCCACAGGCACGACTGGTGGAGAAACCTTTTAAGATGCAGGCGCTGCTCTCAGCAGTATCCAATATCCTGCAAGTTCCATAGCACTTATCTATTGCTAGGACTGCCAGGGCGACCGCGAGGGTCGCCCCTACAATATACGTTTACGTGTAACACAGGCAATATGTATTGTACGGGCGACCCTCGCGGTCGCCCTGGCAATCATTCACAGATCCTACAATCGGCATCTCAGAGGGCTTGCAATTTCCTGCTGACACGTTACAATGTGAACGGACAATCGTAGGTGATACTGGTTGCTGGGATACAGCTCATCGTGACATCCGCAATGCTAGCCGTTCTCAAAGCAGCCTGTGCAAATATATTTGACACCGGGCATCTCACCATAAAACTGTTCGTCGTAGAGGGACGAAACGAAAGGGAACAACGAATTCATGGAACGTACGTTAGTGCTAATCAAACCAGACGCGATTCAACGCGACCTGGTAGGAGAACTCATCCGCGTCTTCGAGCGCAAGGGGTTGAAGCTTGTGGGTATGAAGATGATGGCTTTGAGCGATGAACTCCTGAACGACCACTACATCCATCTGCAAGGACGCGACTTCTTCGCTGAAATCAAAACCTTCATGCGCAGTACACCTGTTATCGCCTGCTGCTGGGAAGGGGTCGATTGCGTGAACACAGTACGCACGTTGTGCGGCATTACGAAAGCGCGTGAGGCCGCGCCCGGCACTATTCGCGGCGACCTGGCGATGAGCGTGCAGGCCAACCTGGTGCATGCCTCGGACTCGCTAGAGACCGCTGAAGTTGAGATACCACGCTTCTTTTCGGCAGATGAACTGTTTGAATATGAGGATGTACTCAATCCATTTATCTATTCCTCGCGCGAAAAATAGCATTGTTTTCTCATCGGTGGTGGGCGCGATTACTCGCGCCCCTTTGCAGCATTCCCCTCAAGCTCGATACGTGGTGTATGCATCCAGTCCCCCTTTGCATAAAAGTTGCTTTGCTGTACAGGTGTACGTACAAGGAGTCCGTATGGATGTGTCTGTTACCTCTTCTATCGCATGGCATTGTATATAGCTGAGCATATTGTATCAAAAGGTCTCATTCAGGTTTCCGCACCGGTAATGTAGTCTTGTGCCTGATATGGCTGCCAGTCCTTGCCATCAATCTGCCTGGTACCCTGATAGGGACCACTCCATGCAGTGATCTGCTGTCCAGTAAACAATTTGTGAACAGCTGTCACCGGAGGTGAGCGCAAAGGGAGTGACAAGCCCCCAATGGGGAGCGATATTAGACTATGGGTATTTGCGGTGAGGTACGCGTTGGTTTTTGAGGTATGATAGAGGTTGCAGAAACACGAGCATCCCAGGAAACATGTCTCTATCCTGGCATATTATAACACTGCTCACTCACTTTTAATCGGAACCGTTCTATAACACCGTCGATCCTGCAAAGGTGATCGGCGAATTCGATCGGCATGAACAGAGAAAAAGGAAATCGAGATGGTCGCACCAGATTCCCAAAACACGGCCCAGCTCCTCGTCACGTGCCTTGAAAACGAAGGGGTCGAGTATATCTTCGGCATTCCCGGCGAAGAAAACATTCATTTCATTGATGCGTTGCGCAATTCATCCATTCGCTATATCCTGGTTCGCCATGAGCAAGGGGCGTCATTCATGGCCGAAATCTATGGACGTCTAACAGGCAAGCCCGGAGTCTGTAGCGCCACACTCGGCCCAGGCGCAATCAACTTGTTGCTGGGCACAGCGGATGCCACAACCAATAGCACGCCATTGGTTGCCATCAGCGCCCAGGTGGGCCTCAATCGCATCTACAAGGAGTCGCACCAGATTATTGACCTGGTCAGCATGTTCAAGCCAGTGACCAAGTGGGCTGAAACGATTCTCACTCCGGAGGCTGTGCCAGAAATGGTGCGCAAAGCATTTAAGCAAGCGCAAACCGCTCGCCCCGGAGCCGTCTACCTGAGCATTCCTCAGGATATCGAGACGATGGCAGCGCCAAAAGGTGCGCGCCCGCTCCCGGTCAACATCGTGCGCGATGATGCCCCATCCCCCTCGCAACTTGCTCGCGCGGTGAAGGTGCTGCAACACGCCAAAGCCCCCTTGCTGCTCGCGGGACATGGCGCTGCTCGCGCTCATGCGCAGCAAGCCCTGCTCCGCTTTTCTGAGAAGCTCCACATTCCGGTGGCCACCACCTTCATGGGCAAAGGCGTCTTCCCCGACAATCATCCCAACGCCCTGGGAACAGTGGGCTTCATGCGCCGCGACTACGTGAATTTTGGCTTTGACCAGGCCGATGTGCTGATCTGTGTGGGGTACGAGCTACAGGAGTTCTCGCCCGCCCAGATCAACCCTCAGGCTGATAAGCAGATCATTCACATTCACACGTTTCCGGCAGAAGTCGATGCCAACTACCCGGTCGCGGTTGGCATCGAGGGAAGTATTTCAGTCACATTGGATGAACTTGCGCAGCAGCTGTCCCCCGCATCCGGTCTAACCGCGATGGGTCAGCACATCCGCGCCGTGCTCCAGGAGGAACGCGAGCAAGGGGCAAAGGATATGTCGTTCCCTGCGAAACCACAACGGATAGTGTCGGATATCCGTGCCGCCCTGGGTGAATCAGACATCGCGTTAGTTGACACGGGGGCCCTCAAGATGTGGATGGCACGCCTCTACCCAACCTATCAGCCCAATACATGTCTTTTTTCCAATGGCCTCTCGACCATGTCATTCGCCGTGCCAGGAGCGATTGGGGCAAAGCTGGCCTTTCCCAATCGAAAGGTGCTGGCTGTGACAGGAGACGGTGGGTTCTTGATGAATGCACAAGAGCTGGAAACGGCGGTGCGGGAGCAAGTTCCTTTCGTGAGCCTCATCTGGGTCGACGATTCCTATGGACTGATCAAGTGGAAAATGGATATGGAACTCGGGCACCACGCCGCGGTTGATTTTCGCAATCCCGACCTCGTCAAGTATGCCGAAAGTTTCGGTGCGAAAGGGTATCGCATTGAGCATATCGATGAGCTTCTGCCCGCGCTCAAGCAGGCACTTGCGGACGAGGCCATTTCGGTGATTGTCTGTCCGGTGGACTACTCCGAAAATATCAAGCTCACGGACAAACTCGGCTCCCTGACAGAGCCTATCTAATGGTACCTGTCCTTTTGCGGGTTACCACCATCAAGGCTGGCACGACCATCCTATCAAACTTCTCAGAGCGGGTGAGTGATCTCTGTATTTACGCACCCCAATACTGTTCTGCCGGAACATCGAGGGAGGATATCTATTGCGTCTACGAGGCTGGTTATATATCGGCACGACAGCGTGCGTATTTGGGCTAGGCGTTGTACTCGCGAAACTGATCACCAGTGTCTTGAACTCATTTCTCATCAGTTTCCTGGCTCTTTTTGGAGGTGGGGTACTCGTTGCAGCATATTTACTCGTCAAGCGACAGGCACTGCTGCCTTCCCTCTCGTGGTCAGCATGGAGCAATATGCTCTTGCTGGCCATTTTTGGAACAGCTCTCCCTCTACTCCTGGTGATCGCCGGCTTTGCTCGCACGAGCGCCATTATAGGAGGGGTGCTGCTGCAAGCCCAGGGACCGGCGGCAGTACTCTTCGCCACCCTCTGGTTACACGAGCGGCTCACCTGGCGACAGGTGGCCGGTACCGGCTTGCTGTTGATCGGCAGTGTCCTGGTCGTCGTGCAAATTGGGCAAGCATCGATATGGCAGGGTGGCGGCGTGGGAGCGCTGCTGGTGCTAGGCGGCGCCCTGGGATATGGCTTCGGCCTCATTCCAGCAAAAAGACTTGTCGGGCAGGCAGATGTCCTTCAACTCAGCGCCCTACGTTTGCTGCTGGGAGCCTGTTTCGTAGTGCCCCTGCTCTTCTTCCAATCATCGCTGATCCAGGGAACGCTTTCCTGTTCCATCGCCTGGACGCTCGTACTCTACATCGTCACCAGCTATTGCGTAGGGTACATTACACAGCAAGCAGGACTACGCTTTGTGAAAGCATGGGAAGCATCAGCTATACTGCAAACGATCCCTCTGTTTACAACTTTCTTCGCCCTGGTGCTGTTGCACGAGACACCCACACTCCTACAGGTAGGTGGAGGTATGCTGGTGATTGTGGGCGGGGTCATCGTAGCCCGTGGAGGGCCTACTCCTCAGAAACCAGCAGGAGAACAACTCTAACGGATTGCCGTCCACCATCGTAACGTAACATAGGAGGAAGTTCGTGATACATTATAGCAGGAACAAGTACGCTGTCCCTACTAACATAACATATATCTCGCTAACCATAACTATGGCATCGCCAATGCCGATGCCAGAAAGAAGGTAATTTGTGGCAACACTCGTTTTTTTACTTGACGTCGATAATACACTCATCGCAAATGATGAGGTGAAGGAAGACCTGGATCGACACATTCGAGTAGAGTTGGGAGACAAACTCGCGGACCGCTTCTGGGAACTGTATGAGGAGGCGCGCAAGCAGGAGGATGTGGTCGATATCCCGCTGGCGTTGAAATGGCTGCGCGAAACAACGCCGTTGACAGAATTGGACGAGGAAACATACCGGCATGTCGTCTCGATCTTTGAAAATTACCCGTTTTATCAAAAGCTGTATCCCTATGCGCTGGAGACCTTGCAACACCTGCGAACCCTGGGTTTGACCGTGATTGTTTCCGATGGGGATATGTGCTTCCAGCCCGAAAAGATTTACCGTAGTAGCCTTGCAGAAGCAGTAGAGGGCCGTGTGCTTATCTACAAGCATAAACAAAAGCATTTGGATGAGATCAAACAAATGTATCCTGCTGACCACTATGTGATGATCGATGATAAGCCGCAAATTCTGGCCGACGCCAAAGCGATTATGGGGGATACGCTAACAACGGTGTTTGTGCGGCAGGGCAAATATGCGGTGAAACTTGAAAACTTTACGCCGGATATCACCGTGCCACACATTGGCGACTTGCGAACGTTTACAGCCGAACAATTTTTAGAGCCGAAAAAAGGAGTACGATAGCTTATGCGTTTCCACATTCGAGAGAGAGCCTGGAGCCTGACCGAGGCATTTGTCGTCCGCGATGACGCGGGTCAGCCCGTATTTGAAGTGCGCGGCAAATTTTTTCATATTGGCGACGACCTGGTGATGTTTGATATTCGCACCGGGCAGGAGCTGGTACATATCAAACAGCGCGTGCTTTCACTATTGCCCCACTACGAAATCTACCGCAATGGTCAGCTTTGGGCCAGCATGCACGAGCAATTCAGATTGTTCGGCGAACGCTTCAAAATCGCGGGCGCCAACGGAATGACGTTCCATGTTGATGGCGATATCTGGAACTGGAATTTCTCGGTCAGCGATGATAACGGCAACTTGCTGGCGCAGATAGGCCGCCAGTTCTCCCTGTTCCGCGATAGCTACGCGGTCGATGTTGCCCAGGGAGTCGATGCACCGTTCGTGATCGCCCTGGCCATCGTGATCGACATGGTGCGAGAACACCACGAACGCCGCGACCATTCGTAGGGACAAGGGGAAAGGAGGGGTGGATGAGGGGGCCTTGTGCTTGTCCTGACCGGGTTATCGCTCTTCCATCCACGACAGGTACCACGCCCCAACCCCTCATCCACACCCCTTCCTGTCCCTACTCATGCAGAGCGAGGTCTGTCTCGATATACTTCGTCATATGCTTCACGGCCCGCCGCATATGGGTACCATCTTTGTAGAGATTGCTCAGCATCACCGCGCCCTCGAGCATGCAGATAAAGAGTGTCGCTACCTCGTCCGCGTCCACGCCCTGGCGAATCTCCTGTCGTTCGATCCCCCTGGTCACAATGCGCGAAATGGTGGTGCGCCAGTCATTCATCGCCCCGCGAGCGCGTTCTCGCAACGCCGGGTGAGCATCATCGGCCTCAATAGCGGTATTGAGGATCGGGCAACCACCTGCTACGGGAGGGTCATCCACAATCGACTGAAAGACAGAAAGAATTGCCACCAGGCGCTCAACCGCGTGCTTTTTGCCCGTGAGAGCCTGGCGGACGCGCTGCTCAACCAGCTCGTATGCGTAGTCGAATGCCTCCAGCGCAAGTTGCTCTTTGCTGGAGAAGTGATTGTAGATGCCTCCCTTTTCCAGCCCTGTCTCGCGCATAATATCTGCCAGCGAGGAGCCAAAGTAGCCCTGGCGGTTGAAGAGTTGCGCCGATCTTGCGAGGATTCTCTCGCGCGTCAGTTCACCTTTACTCATCTCTATACTCCTTTTCCCGCTAAAGCCCCGGCAGCGTGTCCGATTGAAGTAAGCGCTGGAAAAACCGGTTCATGCTCTCACTATTAAGACGGCTGCCAGGACGAGCCAGCAGAATGTTAGCCGGGTCCATACGAATATTCGGCTCGGAGGTCAGATATTCGGCGAAGCCATGTGTCGCGAAGAGTTGAGCAATCATCTCTCGATAGCGAAAGCGGGATATGCCCAATCCTTCCATATCCCAGTGCCAGGATAAACCCAGTCCTAGAATAAGATACTCCTCCAGGGCTTCAAACTCAAGCGCGAACGAGATCAATTGATGCGCAATGCCCATTTCGCGCCAGCCTGTACTGACCTCAACCGCGATCTCGTATGAATTGCCAATATCTTGCCACCAGTTATCTACAGGCGCAATAGTGGCCTGGCCAACAATCTTGCCCGTAGCTGTGTAGGCCAGCGTCAGCATATTTTCAGGCTGCCGGGCAATCGAGAGCAGCAGGTTATGCTCGCGTTCGGGCCGTCGGGCAAAGGCGCGCAGCCCTGCATCGGCTCTCAAACCTTCTACAAGGGAGGCTGAACAATAATTACGCAGGAGCAGCAGCCCTGCAGGTGTTTCATACATTTTAATACGGGAAATGCGTGTACTTCCAGGAAACTCGTGGTCGCCCGAAGTATACTCCCTTTCTTTCAACATCTCTGTCGCCTCCTTTTATAACTACCCATCACAGCAGAAGGTACACCTTACTCCCGGGCTGTGGATGACGATGGACGTAAAATGATGCACGTAGTCGTGCCATGCGCGTAAAGTTTCCCATCAGCATCGGTCAAGCGGCCCTCGGCAGTAGCTATACGTCCTCCCACGTGAATGATCTTCCCCTCGCAGTACACGATGCCCGTCTTGCTGGTAATTGGTCGCAGGTAGTTGACTTTGAGTTCAAGCGTGGTATAGCTCGTTCCGGCGGGAAGCATCGACTGCACCACACAGCCCATCGCGGAGTCGAGCAAGGTTGCCATCACGCCGCCATGCACCGTTCCAAGTGGGTTGTAATGATATTCCGCCGGTTCTAAGGCAAAGACGACCCGGCCTTCGCTCACCTCGCTTATCCACATACCCATCAGTACGGCAATGGGCGGCGGTGGTAGCTCTCCTGATTGCAACGCTTTCAGATACGCTATACCGCTTATGGTTTTGCCCGTTTGCACTGCGGCGGTTGGGTCTTCCCAGGTAATCTTGCGTGTACGACTCGTTTGAACTTCGCTCATGGGGCATCCTTTTTTGATTTATTCGTTGAACAGACCAATTGGTCTGTTTTATGATAAAATTTTAAGACCGATTGGTCTTAAATAAATTATACTCGATTTTGCCGAGTTGTCAAGGGAAGCAGAGTCACTTCCACTCATAAATCGTCTCTTACAAAATTCGAGTGAGACAAGAAGTGCTCTGGGCTCTGTCAGTCAAGTTCTTGCCAATAAGCCATTAGAGTCACCTTTCTGATTTATGAGTGGATGTCAGCATCGAGTCATTTGACCAAAAGCCATTCGCTCAGGGAGCAACCCATAGTTCCAAAAAAATGGAGCGTTCTAGTGACCGCTTGCTTTTCTTGGCTTCGCAAGGGTCATCCTTGCAGGATGGACTACATAGGGCATAGCCCTACCATCCTCTACACCCTCCGCTGTGAAAGCATCAGGTGCTACTTTCCGTACAATATTGTACGCGCCGTTCAGATCGGCATTAATGTATCGTTTCCCAGATGCACGGTATAGCCCGCGTTTCACCCGTTTCCCGCTAAAGGTGTACTCGGTGTCGTCTTTCGGGCTACGTACTGGTAACGGATCACGATCAAGGAAGCTAGCCTTTGAGGTGTAGGACTCTTCCGTAATCAGCACGGTGATGCCGACTAACTCCGCTTTGTAGGTCAACATCTGGATCAAACGGGCGTGCGGGATCTGGACAAACTGTTGATTGTTGCGCTTGCCCATATGGACTTCCTGTTTCCAGGCGTCATTCTTGCCGATGACTAACACGCCGATCTCTTCCTGCACCAGCAGGTCAATAACCCATCGGCTGACCGTGTGCAGATACTGATCGATGCGACGGTTGCGCTTGGTGGTGATGCGCTCCATGCGCTTGGTGGTGCCAGTGTGACCAAGCTTCTTCTGTAGTTCTGCTTTGCGCTTGTTGTAGAATTGGTTGGTGGACTTCACTGGACGCCCGTTAACGACTACAGGAATAAACCCTGGTTTGTTTGAGGCTAGCGCTACCAGATTGTTCATACCGATGTCTATGCCAGCGTAGTAAGCAGGGTTGACAGGTGCTTGCACAGGCTTCTGCTCGTAGACGACTTCAACGACGTAGTAACCCTTTTTCGGGACGATCCGTACTTGATCGATATCCGTGTGCTGGGTCTTGACGCTGATCGAAAGCCGAGAGGGTTGGATAAGACCGCACTTCAAGCCTCGTTTACTGATCGCCTGGATGGTGTACACCAGGATGTTGCGGCCTTCGGTTTTGTGCTTGTACTTGGGTAAACGTGGGCGTCCGAGAAACTTGGAAGGGTCTTCCTCGTAGGCTTTCAGGGCCTCAAAGAACGATGTCCAGTTCCGCTCAAGCACCATCAGGATTTGTTGACTGACCTTGGCTGGGAGGGCTTTGTAGGCTTCATGGGACTGCATCCGACGCTGTATCTCGTGGTAGTTGAGATAACGCCCCTCGTGGATAAACGCCTGCCGTATTTCATAATTGGCGGCATTGTACAGGTTCTTGGACTTGAATGCTGCTTCATCGATCACGGTGTAGCGCGGGTCGTTTTTGCCGATGCAATGTTGCTCAACTAGCTGCATACTGTTCACCTCATCGAGGACGGGCAATCTCGCCCGTCCCCCATCTACATCCCTCTTCTTCTATACCCCTGGCAAAACGGTCGGACGTTGCTCTATGCGGGCCTGCTCCGCCTCACTCTGGCTCGCCCCTCGTTGCTCTTGCAGAAAGGTGGCAATCGCGTGGTAGCCGATGTGGGCCTCGCGCGCCAGCCACTCATAGGTGACGGGGAGGCCCTGCTCGATCAGGCGCCCCTGCGCCTCTTCTAAGCGCCTGCGTGCCTCCTGAGAGAGGGGAGGCCGCGGTGCTTTGTGGGTGACGGTCGGGCGCGGCTTTTCCGTCGGATGGGCTTGCTGCTGGGGATGGGCCGCAAAGTAGGCCAGGCGGGCCCTGGAGGCGGTGGTCTTGCTGCACTGCGCTACCTGCATCAGATCGACTGGTCGCAAGGTTGGGTTCTCTGCCAGCAGCCCGTAGATGCGCTCGGTCGCTGTTGTGTGGACGGGTGCCAGCTGCGGGTGCTTCTGAAAGTAGACTCGGTGTGCTCTGGAGGCAAGCCCATCACTACAGCCTGTTACCCGTAGCAGATCCGCCGGTCGCAGGCTTGGGTCGACTGCGAGCAGCTCAGAGAGCTGCTCAGTCACCGTCTTGGCGGTGGGTGCCTGCCGCCTCTGACCTGGGCGCGCGGCCT
>WNGR01006402.1_pt1 | contig 12571 bp, 13 predicted proteins | sample 5407581 | NCBI WGS metagenome assembly WNGR01 (sample SAMN13153383, study PRJNA577476) | soil metagenome | isolation source: 80 cm soil or saprolite under Garry oak tree replicate 2 | place: USA:California | collected 2016-06-15
GTGCTCAAGGCATTCGGCCCAATCGAAGCAATAGTCGATTACGTCGGCCCGGATTGGGGAGCTGTATCCGAACCCGATCTGTTTGAGCGACCGACACGCGCCGACGAGGTGGCTCGTCACGTCGAGCACAAGATCCGAGAAGCCGGTCAACTGTACTGAGAGCGACGAAGTTCCCTTCGGTCGCTGAAACACGTGATTTATTAGACGACCTTGAGGTGAAGCTAGGCACCGTCTACCGGCTGATGCAGCGGCTGCCGAACGCACGTAATGCGTTCAACGTTGCTCGGGACGAGGGCGTGCTCGACCCAGACAACGAAGACTACGTTCCGGCACGCGACGAGTGGGAGCACCTCCATTTGGCGATCGAGGACGGCTGGAGCAGAATTGGGTACTTGCTTAGCCCCGAGGTGAATTTGGGTGAACTGCTGGAACAGCCGCCAACCAACCAGAAGAATCCGGAGCGTGTGTTGTGGGAAGCCATCTTTGCGCTGCTACGTGAGTGCGGAGTTGAGCCGCTGGAAAAGTACCAACCTTTGATCCACACGCTCAGAGCTGCGCATCTATTGTTGGGGATTGATGAGCCGCCGAACGCCAACAGCGTCGGCTACGCGAAGTTCGAGTTCCGGAACCAGCAGCCCGGCAGTGGGAACCAGCAAGGATTGGATAAGGGGGCCAAATAATCCCTAGCTAAATCTTCACGGCAGGTCTGCCCTTACGGCTCAATGAGAAACCTCGTCGACTCAGCGCGGCGAGGTTTTTTCTATCTGAAACCGGGGTCGTGCCAGGGCTGACGACCCCGCTAGAGCGGAGTCTCCACCCCATGGGTTTCACCATCGTCCCGCGCGGCCGCAAGCCGAAGCCGCCGATCCCGTTGCATCGCTTCATGCGCAGTGCCTGCCGCGACATTGAGCGCATCACGCGTATGGCGCTGGCCTGTGCGCCGACTGATAGCTGGTCGCAGACGTTTTTCACCAACCTCATCCGCGCGATGCGCAATGCGGCGGATGAGTTGGAGCGTGCTGTCGAGCTGCGCGTTGCCGAAGATCGCGCGGCTCATCAGGAGAAGCTCGCCACGATCCGTGAACGCGAAACCGACGCGCGTTTGCACAAGTAGTGGCGGCGCGACAATGAGCACTACTGACATTGTTTCGCAGTCGGCTGACGAAGACATCACGCAAAGCGATGACGACGTCGCCGGTCAGACCGACTTGGCAGGCGCACAACTGACCTTGATCACGAAAATGGACAAGCCGTCGCTGATGTCGAAGCGGCTGTCGTTGAACGACGACGGCTCGCTGAACAGCGACGGCTCGAAATGCTGGATGAGTAACGGCATTGCTACGCGCGCATTCGCCGCCACCGCGGCTATCCTTGCCCGCGTCATCGTCGCTTGTCGTCCCAATCAAGCGATCGCGCTCGGTTCGATGGCGAAGAACATCGCCGCGCCTGTTCACGTCGTCACGAAGGACCGCATCGACCGGAGCCCAGGCAGCATTGCCCGTACCCGAGACTTCATCGACTATCGGTCGGGCATGCCGTCTTGGGTTTTGATCGATTTTGACAGCAAAGGCATGCCCCCGGAAGTCAAAGCCAAAATCGAATCTAGCGGCGGTATGTGGCCGTCCCTGCTCACGGTCGCTCCCGACCTCGCGCTTGCCGCCCGTGTGAGCCGCGCCAGCACGAGCGCGGGGCTGTCTCGTTCAGACACCGGTGATTTGATCCCGGGCTCGGATGGCGAGCATCACTACTTGCTCGTCGCTGACGGCGGCGACATCGAGCGCTTCCTGACCGATCTCCACGACCGATGCTGGCTGAATGGATACGGCTGGTACATGATCGGCCGCGCCGGCCAATTGCTCGAACGGAGCATCGTGGATCGCATGGTGGGCTTTGGCGAGCGCTTGTGCTTCGAGGGTGCTCCCTTGCTCGTCCCGCCGCTTGTCCAGAACTCTTCGAATCGTGAGCCTCGCGTCTTTGACGGCCAGGCGATTGACTCCAGCCGCATCGTGCCGCCGCCGACCGAGTACGATCGGCACAGGATCGGCCTGGCCAAGGCGGACAGCAAGCGAGCTTTGAGCAAAGCCGCCGCCGAGGTCGCGCACAAGCACGACGAAGATCTTGCCACGGCCATGTCAGCTCGGTCAGGCACGCCGATCGCTACCGCGCTACGTTTGATCAAAGCGCGGCACCAAGGCGTGCTCTATCCCGACATTGCGTTGGAGTTCGATCGCCTTGGTAGCGTCACCGTCGGCGCCGTGCTGGCGACGCCGGAGAATTACGTGAATGAAACGCTTGCCGATCCGCTAGAGGGCGTGTCGTACGGTCGCTGCAAAGCCATGGTCATGCGAGGGCGCGATGGCGATCTCGTGATCCATTCATTTGCGCACGGTCGTTCGTTCTATTCCCTGCGTTACGATCTGGCATCAGCAAAGGCTATCGTCACCGCCGGAACCGCTGCCGGGATGGTGGATCACGCGATGGCGATCCTCGCTCAAGCCAAGCTTGAGCTGAACGAGCTCGACGACTTTGCTGCGTCGGTGGCAAAGGCCGCCAGCGTGAGCGTGCGCACAGTCAAAGCGCGAATGAAGAACGAACTCGCTGAGCGAAAGATCGAGGCGCGAAAAGTTGCTGCGGAAGCGACGACCGATGCCCGTATTGTTCGTCCGCTTCCGTACGCAAATGAGGAATTGTTGCCGACGGTCACATTCATCGACGCTGTTCTCGCAAAAGACGGCAGCCCCGAACCCCCGATACGCAACGCAAACGGTGTTCCTGTTCGGATCGACGAAAACGAGCCGTGGGCTCTCCATCTTTTGACATCCGCGTCGGCAAACGCAACCGCTCGCGCCGACGAGCTGATGAAGGCGCCGACCCAGCCGGTGATCACCGAGCTGACGGCGAGCAGCCTGCAGATGCAGATCGAGAAGCATCTCCGCTGGAAGAAGGTCCGCAAAGATGGATCCTTCTATTTTGCGGCAACGCCATTGCCGTTCATCAAAGCGCTGTATGACTATGCAGGCAGCGAGATGCCCGTCGTCCGCGCGATCAATCAGGCGCCGCTCGTGACTGCATCCGGACGAGTGATCGACGGAGACGGCCTCGATCGGACTCTCGGTGTTGTGCATCGCATCGATCCCGCACATCGTGCGTGCCTGCCTGCCGGTAAGCCGACGGACAACGAGGTCCGCGCGGCGCTGGAATCGTTGATGCGTGAATGGCTCGTTGATGTGGCTCTCGATGATGCTGGCAAATGCGTCGTCATTGCTCTCGCGATCACCCTGTTGCAGCGTGCGCTGCTCCCCGAGCGTCCGGCGTTCTTCGTCACTGCGGGCCAACGCGGTGGGGGCAAGACGACGCTGATTCAGATGATCGTCACGGCAATTCTTGGCCGACCTGCGGCGGCCGCCGCCTGGTCGGATAACGCGGAGGAGCGAAAAAAAGCTTTGTTCTCGTATCTGCGTCAAGGTGTCGGTGTGTTGATCTGGGATAACATCAGTCGAGGGTCCACGATCAGCTGTCCGCATATCGAAGCCGCGCTCACTGCGCCCGAGATCTCGGATCGCGTGCTGGGCGTTTCGATGTTCGAGACCGTGCCGGCGTCGACCATTCAGGTCTTCACCGGCAACTCGATCGCGCCTCGTGGCGATATGGCAAGCCGATCGTTCATCCTGGCGTTGAACGTGGATCGGCCCGATCCGGAGAATCGTGATTTCAAGCACAGCGATCCCGTGGGCTGGACGCAGGCGAACCGCGCGCGTGTTCTTCGGGCGCTCTATTTGATTCTGGTTGCCGGCATTCAGAACCGGCCGTGTGATCAACAGGCGAAAACGCGCTTCAAAGCCTGGTGGAACTTGGCCGGATGGCCGGTTGAGTACGCGGCAGCTTTGGTCGGCATTGACTTCGATTGCGGCATGCTCCTCTTGGCCGGCGAGGCCCAGGACGAGGAAGCGAACACGACGTCGCGCGTCCTGACGGCCCTTTGGTCGCGGTTTGGTGAGGAGGAGTTCACCGCGCGGTCAGTGGCATCGCTGCTCTCGGACTACAATCTCGCTACCGACGAGGATGCCGCTGAGCTTGCGGACGGATTGGCGGAATTGGCGCAGAAAGCGGTCGATAAGGCGACCGCGCAGGGTATCGGCAAGCTCTTCCAGAAGCATTTGACCGGCCGCCCAACGTGGATCGAAGACCGCGTCGCTTTCCTGCGCCGCGTCCCCGGTCATCAGCAGAATCTGTACCGGATCGAGATCCGTGGGACGGCTGACGATCGGCGGTCGCCTGCAACGTCCGGCGATCGTGACGATGATCCCTTCTCTTCGAATGCCGCCGATTAATGCCTTGGCCGACTGGGAAAGAGGGGAAAGAGGGGAAAGTTTGCAGCCTCGTCGCAGGAAAATGCGCGATTGTTTTGCCCGGGATGATCTCTTTCCAAGTTTTCGAGAAGATCTCCGAGGCGCGGGCTTTCACATTCCCCACATTCCCCTTTTCCAAGCGACAACCGATTTCGGAACAAGTGCGGCTGGCACGGGTGAGTCTGATTCCGGATCAAACGGTGACAAAACCTATTGGAGGATGTCCGTAATGAGGTGGTCGGTGAACGCAATTTGTTTCGCAATTGGCACACAGAGCTGTTTGTAACCGCCATGAACATTCACAAACTCAAAGGTCCTGCAGTTATCAACGAGCACCTGATCAGGGCTCGTGCCGAGCTTGAGGCGAAACTCCGCCACGCGTCGATCAGTTCTGAACGAAAATGGCTGACCGATCAGGTTGCAACAGTGGAATTCGTTCTTCAGGAATTGAGCGAGGATCGGAATCGCCCGACAGTTTATCGTGAGCTTGATGAACTCACCGACCGTGAACGCGTGATGGCTCGCATGGCCAGGAACATCGGGCGCGGACGCGATGTCGTATACCACGGCACTCGCGCCCTTCCGGAAGTCATGCGAGCGGGCAAACTCGTTCCCCCCGATTTCGCAGAGTCCGCTGTTTTCTTCACCCGCTCCGCAGAGGTCGCTGCCTATTTCGCCTGCCTTAGGGGCGAGAAGGAAGAGCGGCGTTCAGCCGGCGTATTGACCCTGGACAGGAGTTCGCTGCGCCAGAGCTATCGCCTGGAGCCTGATCGCTACGATCCATTTGATGGCCGCAACGAGCGCGAGGAGGCAGTCTGGGGGCGGATAGTAAGTTTTCGGCGTCATCTCCTGGGAGTTGTCAGCGAGGTGAATGTTAGCGAAGTGCTGGGTCCGCCTGAGTGGCTGTATCTTCCCCCAGGGTTCGTGCGTTGGCCGGAAGCAAGGCGTCGCAAGTTCAATGAGCGGCGGCTGGCATCAGGGCGCGAGTTCGTTGCCAAAGGCCGCGCGGCGGTGCGGGACCTTATTGTTGCAGAGCGATTCTTAAAGAGCAAAATGGGATGAACTTCCCGTGGCCGATGGGGAGATCCAAAGCATTGGGTCCTTCCTGACCATGGCCGGATGCGGGGTGCACGAGCGCTCTATATATATCTTGGGTCGTATTAAAAACGAGGAGTAGGAAGTGAAATGGCGACGATAGCTCAGGCGGCCGCACACATCTGCTGCTCGCGCGCTCAGTTTGACCAGTATTTAGCGGAGGGCGCGGTTACGCGGCGACCCACTGGCCAATACGACCTCGATGAGGTGCGACGCGAGACGTTCACACATCTCCGCTCTGTTGCGGCAGGTCGTGGTGGCGCTGCTGGTGACAAGCTCACTGCTGAACGCACGGCCTTAACGGCTGCGAAACGGCGGCGCGAGGAGCGCCAAGATCAACTCGAAGCCGGTCAACTTGCGCGACTTGCGCTGGTCCGACGCTACGTTGAACAAATGCTCTTGGGCATCCGCAATCGACTGCTCAGCCTGCCCGGCGAAACCGCCTACATGCTGGCGATGCGTCCCCAGGCGGAATGCTTCGAAGTTCTGGACGATGCCGTTCGTGCCGCGCTCGAAGAAATTGCCGATCCGGCCTTCGCTGCCGCTGGTGCGGCTGCTGCGGGCATCGAGAGCAAAAGCGGCGCAGAATAGGAGAGAGACGATGACCCGGAAGAAGATTATGGTTCCGACGTGGCTTGAGCCGTCATGCGGCTTTCGCATCGGCCCGGACGGTGAAGTAGAAGTGATGTCGCCGGCTGAGACCGAGGCCGCGGTCAATCGAGCTATCCGCGAGGCGATGTATCGCGCCGGCTGGCCGCGGGTTGAGCGGACGTTGCATTGATAATAGGCCCGTGAATTGCCAACCGACGGCGGTGAAGTGGTTGTAAGGGTCGCGCTTGCCGATGGGCTGCCCCCAATTTTGCCAATCACTTCAGCGCAGGCCGTACTGAGAGTTCGAATCTCCCTCGCTCCGCCAGCCAGCCACAGTCATCTCGTACTTCGATGTACAAACAGGTCGAAAATCCGGCCGTTTTCCTGCATTTTCCTCGCCAGAGAAATCCCGCAGCCGATCAAAATAGGCCTTCGAGAAGCCCGGAGAATCGAATTTTCTCCGAATCTTAGTACCCCTCGAATCGGTCTAGTACGGCGTTTTTCCGGCAAACTGAGCGCTTGTTTGGGGGAAGTGGTTTGGATCCCTCTCGCTCAACCAAGCTGATAAAATACAGAACTGGAATTGCCAGTTCGTTTCCTTTCCGCCCCAGCCCGGCAAACCCCGCATAAGTTTTGGTGGACCCGAACTCGCGCGTTAGTCCACCCTAGTCTCGCGGGTGAGGGTTAATCGTGTTTTGGATGGATTGACTGATAGGCCCTTTGCGCTCAGCGCTTCCTGGACATAATAAAAGTCACTGAGCAAGGTCTCCTTGTCGTTTGCAAAGAGCACAAAGTCATCCATGAAGCGAATTAGCACGTCAGATTGTAGCCGCCCGGACTGCTGCACAAACTCCAGAAACGCGCTGCCCATCATCTTCCCGGGATAGAGGCCCTGTGGTAGGCAGTCGATGCTTCGCCCCGAACTGATCTCCCTCAGGAAGCTGCCTAACGCGCCGACGTCTTCGGATGATGCCCCGATTCGTTCGAACCAGTGGACGAGATCATGGTGGTAGATAGAGTTAAAGTACGAGGCGACATCGAAAGAGATGCTGTGGGCATAGGACTTATCAAGTAAGCCCGCATCCCAACCGCCGCGAACTGGATATGTTGCTAACAACCGGTGAGCGCATCAGCATGTCGTTGATGAGCATGGCCCTGTCTGATCTCGGCGCGCCAGCCATTAGTTTTACCGGCAGTCAGGCCGGTGTAATGACAGACGAATCCCATTCTTCGCGCATTTTAGATGTGCGGCCTGCGCGCGTGCTCGAAGAACTTGGTCGCGGACGCATCGTGGTTTTAGCGGGCTTTCAAGGCGTGAATCCGCGAACCAAAGAAATCACCACACTAGGCAGGGGCGGCTCCGACACCACTGCAGTCGCCATGGCTGCGGCGCTAAAGGCCAAGTGCTGTGAAATTATCAAAGAGGTCGATGGAATTTGCTCGGCCGATCCGCGCGTCGTGGCGAACGCAAAACCATTGCGCCGGCTGGATTTTGCATCGTTATCCGAAATGTGTTTTTGGGGCGCCAAGGTTTTGCATTTTCGCAGCGTGGAGCTGGCACAAAGCCAAAATATCCCTTTGTTTTTACGAAAATGGGGCAATTCCGAACACAGCACGCGAGTGATGAAAGAGGTTATCGGAATGGAAACCGGAAAAGTTTTGGCCGTCAACTCGATGGCTCGTGTTGAGCATGTGGAGATCGATTCGACGAATCTCAGTCACGGTTTTGAGAAATTTGCGCAGCATCTCAAGCAAAACGGCCTATCTTGGCCGCAAGTCCTGGCGTCGGTTTTCATCGCCGAAAAAACGCGCATCATGATGACTTGCGAGCCGGAATCGCTCGACACTCTGCTGCGCACGCTGGAAAGGAGCAAAGACTTGCGCAAACACCGTGAGACTTTAAGTTCGGTGAGCCTCACTTGCTTCGGCGGCGTTTCTTCAGACCTGCCATTTCAGGCGATCCAAATTCTGCAATCCCACGGGATTGTCGTTGACAAATACATTCAATCACCACATTCGATAAATTGTTTCGTTCCTGTGGAGACCCGCGAGGCTGCGGTCGCGGCCTTGCATTCGCTGATCTAACAACCTCTTTGAGAAAAAATGTCACGAAATCGCGTAAGAGGAGGTTGGTCAGAGGGAAGGTTCGCCACCTCGATGCGGCGACAACGAGAATTCTTAAACTTGCGAATACTGCGCCCGTCCGCCATCATTGGTGTCAATTCATTATAGTCGCGAGGCGGTGATCATGCCGGGCACCATTGGTTGGCTACTTCGCGAGGGCGAACGAATCATTGCTTGCAACACAGGCTTATTAGGTCACAAGCACCTTTTAATCGGCATCACCCGCGTTCGTAACGAAGCGCTTATTCTCAGAGACACACTGGACTACGTCGGCAAGCACGTCGATGCGATAGTCGCTTATGATGACGCGAGCACGGATCGTACGCTGGAGATTCTATGCGAACACCCAAAAGTCGCTCTGATCGTGACAAATCGGTCGTGGGAAGCGGACATCGAGGCACGCCGAATTGCTGAGGGTCGGCATCGCGGCCTCTTGTTGCAGACGGCGCGCGAACATTTGCAGTTCGACTGGATCTTTTGCTTCGATGCGGATGAGCGCGTTACCGGAGATTTACGCGGATTCATAGAAGGAACGCATTCTAGCGAATGCGACGGCGTGCGGGTTCAGCTGTTCGACGCCTATATGACTCCTGGGGATCATGCACCCTATCAGGCCGATCGCGAACTGTTGGACTTTCGTCGTTTCTTCGGTCCGGAACGGCGAGACATTCTGATGTTGTGGCGAAACCGGTTGGAGGTCATCTTCGCAAAGCACCATGCGCGCGAGCCGGGTGGCATTGAACGCGTGGCGACTGGCCTCTATTGCCAACACTACGGCAAATCGTTGTCGGTCGACCATTGGGAAGAGACCTGCGACTACTACATGCGACACTTTCCGTTCGATACCTACGGACGAAAATGGCGTGAGCGCAAAGGTCGAGCAATCCACACCCAATCTGACTTCATGCGGCCGTTGTACGAGTGGGGTGACAGGCTCTTCGCGAATGCGGTCAAGATGTGATTGTCCGAAAACCGAGCCGCCCCGTGCCAATGCGGCCGCTTCGAAGTCGGCCACGTCCGGTACAAACCCGGTCCTAGTAAAGGAGAAAGAAGCTCTGCACAAATTAGCAGGTCGGTTCGGCTTCGAGGTCCTGCACTATAATATTACGTCAGCAGACGATCTGGAGAACGCCTTTGCCGCAGGCCTTGGGGACGACGTCAGCGCATTCTATATTTCCGGCGAGCCGCTAATGTTCAGCAATCTGTCGAGGGTGATCACCTTCGTCACGGACTCAAAAAAGCCAACCTTCGGACCTTACCCCGAATGGGGGCGGGCCGGCCTGCTAATGTCGTACGCGCAAGACCCTTTGGAGGGATACCGCAACGCCGGAGCTTACGCAGCAAAAATCCTGAAGGGCGCAAAACCTGGCGATTTGCCCATCCAACAAGCCAGTAAATTCATCCTCGTGATAAACCAGCGAGCTGCAAGGTCACTGGGTATCGTGATCCCGCCGTCCCTTCTGGCGCTCGCTGACGAAATCATTGACTGAAAGGGTTTACTGCGACGCGTGAGTCTCCTGTTAGCCCATCAGCGAAGTGGCAAGCGAGCCTGAGCACGTCCGGTCACAGGGGTAGACCGGAAGAGAACCGTACACACCAAAGTGACGCTCTTGACCCAGAACGGACCTCGCACTGCTTTGGCTTAGGTGCGGACATCAAAATTTTTGCACTAGAATTGCGGTCGAACAATTCCAGCGGGTTGCGCAGCGGCATCGTGTGTTGGTGGGGTGCGTCGCCGCATCAATGCGTTACCACGATGAAATCCGTGTCTTTTCCCGTCTCATGGCTAAATCCGTCGTCGGAAATAATCAATGAAGAGGCCGGCGTCAGAAGTTTAGAGATCCTCTCAACGGAATCCTGCGGTATTTCGATGCGGTTGAGGACAGCGTTGGCTTTATCGGGCGACGGTACCGATAGGGCGGTTTGCTTCACGGGCGCTTCGCGCTCTTTCGTGGCACCCTCGATGCGAGGAAATTCGTCCGGAATCGACACGACGGTCCAGCGAATAGCCGCTTCCTCGCTCTGGAAGTCCATTGCGGTAAACACGTGCGTTCCCAGGGGCTCCTCCGGATTTTCGATCTTGACCGCGACATCAAACAACGGCGAGAAGCCCTGACGCACGAAGAGCTTGCTCAACTTACGACTCACGAACACGGAGATCGGAACCATCTTTCTAGGTGCGCCTTCAGCGGCAGCCAAGTTTGGTGCCTGGAGACTAGTGGCTTCCGGAGTCTCGGCCTTGGACACCAGTGATCCATGCGTTACCGCGGCTGTGCTAACGCTCTTACCCGCGACTGTGGCAGCCTGAAATTCCGGCGAACCGGACACGGCTTTCGGCTTAAAGAGGTGCGGATTGGTTATCTCGACCGGCTGGACATCGTCGTGCGCAATGATTACGCGCGTGCCGCGCTTCGTGAGATGCCAGAGTCGAATGGCAAAGTCATTTTTCAAACGGATGCAGCCGTGTGACGCCGGATGCCCAGGCACGACACCGGCATGCAACGCAATCCCTGACCAGGTGATGCGCTGCATGTAGGGCATGGGGGCCGCGCTATAAATATTGGAACGGTGCCATCGTTGTTTGCTGATCACGCTGAATACACCGAGGGGTGTAGGATGCCCCTGAGTTCCCGTGGACACCGATGAGCTTGCGATCAGGGCCCCGTTGTCAAAAAGCGAGACCCGTTGGTCAGCGATCGAGATGATGATCTGGAGCGGGCCCTTCGGAGGGTCCTCGGGCCGAGCGTTCTTCGCGGATCCAGAGTTTGTCTGCCGGTTGTGGTGCTTGTGTTTGAACGCAGCGTAGTGGCCTGGCCAGAACCTGTCCTGCGGCCAAAACAGAAACTGAGCGTGTGCGATCCCTGTAGAGAGCATGAAAGTGGCGAAAGCTATTATTGGAGTCTGCTTCCTCATCCAGAGCCTCATGCAGTGAAGTTGCATGCGAGGTCCAACCAAAAAAAGCGTGGCGTTACCGACCATAGCCTCGTCTTCAAATCTGGTCGCAGTGGGTCGAAAATTGGACCAATTCCAATGACGAGGCCAATCTGCTGGAAGAAGACAATCGGCAATGGCCGTCGCGCCGATCGCCGGGCCGATCAATGTACGGTGTGAGGGCCGTTGCGACGGACGCTTTGATCTCGGGCAATGGATTCGGCTCGCTCAGAAGATCCCATAAATCGTCAACGACAGACCGCTCGAGGGGACGGCATCCGCGCCAACGGCCACTCAAGCGCACCTGTTGGTCCGACATTCACCATGGCGGGCTCGCCCCGAACTGGCCGCATGCGTCGCATGGGTCCGAAACTTCCCTACACGCTTACGTCGGAGAACAATTGCTTGCCGGCGGCGCCGTTGCATGCGGGCAACACTTCGTGGAAAAGATGATGAGCCGCGGTTTGCGCCATTGCGCGGCCATGTCTCGACCCGAAAATCCACCCGTCGCGTGCTTGGCTGTGCAGCATGGCTCAGGTGGGGCCTTTGGAGGCGACGGGATCATGAACCCGCGGCGATTTACGGCAGTGGCGCCGACGTTTTGCGGAACGGTCGTTCTCGCGGGGTGGATCGTTGGCTGGCTGGCTGGCTTCGGTTCGGCCGGCACCGAGAACACCCGCGCAGTGCCAATCGAGGACCGCGCAACGTCTCTCGCCGCCAACGCCAGGCTCGCGGATGGATCGCAGGCAATCGCAATGGACAACGCCGTTGTCGCGAACGCCGCTGTCGCTAGCGCCGAAGTGGCGACGGCCGCCGAACCCGCGGCGGGGACGGCCACCGACACGACGGCGGCCTCGGATAAGCCGGAATCGATCGTCGTGGCCGCGTTGCCCGATCCGTTGCAGACGCTGTCGGCCGATTTACCGCCTGTGCAGGAATCGGTGGACTTGGGCCACCATGATGTCGCCCAACCGGTGCCGACAACGCGCAATGCCTCCAACCCGGCGCCGGTGACGCAGGATTTTCGGTATCTCATCTATTACGTCTGGTCCGAACTGCCCCCTGCCGAGAAACCGGCGGATATCGTCTTAAGGTCTCTCAAGGACACCCCGGTCGGAACGCCGGTCGAGGAGATCAAGCGCGCTTCCGACGCTTTCGGTCTGGATTTCAATTTCATGAAAGCGGTTGCCAGGATCGAGTCCGGTTTCGACCCCAAGCAACGCACGGGGTCGTATATCGGCCTGTTCCAACTGAGCAAATACGAGTTCAACAAATTCGGCTCCGGGCAGATTCTCGATTCGCGCGACAATGCCATTGCGGCAGCCTACAAGGTCATTACCGAAGGCATTCTGTTCGAGTGGGTGACGCAGAAGAAGCCGACCTTGAGTGATCTTTACTTGATCCATCAACAAGGCTGGGAAGGCGCCGCCGAGCACATCAGCCAACCTGATCGCATCGCTTGGAAATCCATGTGTGCCACC
>WNGR01029225.1_pt1 | contig 12571 bp, 14 predicted proteins | sample 5407581 | NCBI WGS metagenome assembly WNGR01 (sample SAMN13153383, study PRJNA577476) | soil metagenome | isolation source: 80 cm soil or saprolite under Garry oak tree replicate 2 | place: USA:California | collected 2016-06-15
CGACTGGCGCGGCCGGACGTTCATGGCGATCGGCATGAAAGACCCGGTGCTCGGGCCGCCGGTGATGCAGGCGATCCGCCAGATGATCCGCGGCTGCCCTCCGCCGCTCGAAGTCGCCGAAGGCGGCCATTTCCTCCAGGAATGGGGCGAGGGCATCGCCCGCGCGGCGCTCGGCGCCTGGGACCTCGGCGGCTGACGCGATTCGAGCGCCGCGCCCGCGGCGACAAACCACAATTGCGCGCAGCCGGATCCACGGCCTGGGGAAGATCCCGTGAGCGAGGCGAAGAGCGTCCCCGAAGGGTTCCGGCCGATCGACATCCAGAAGGTCGGAGCGCGCCTCGCCTTCGCCAGCTGCTACCTGGTCGTCGGGACCCGCCGGATCCTCCGCGCCAGCGGTGTGTTCGCGCTGGTGCCGCCGGCCAGGCCGAAGGAGTCCTTTGAAGGATGAGGCCCCCTGCGCGGCACGCGCGTAGCACAGCCACGTCTGGTCTGCTACGGTGCGCAGTGACCGGGGCGCAGGAGCGGACGGAACAGCGGTTATCCGTCCTGTGGCTTCAATTATACGTTCGCGGTCAGACGCGCCTCACACGAGAGGACCCATCCATGATCCGTGCGGACATCCTCCAGAAGTTCCCGGACCTCTTCGGGACGAAGCGAGTGAACGGCCACGAGGTCGACGTCGAGCAGACGATCGCCACCCTCACCCGGGAGCTGGAACCCGAGATCGCCGCGGCCCTGAGCGCGCGCCGGGCGCTGCTCCAGTCCCCCGCGGCGGTCAGTCAGAAGTATGCCTGGCCGAAATGGGACGACACGTTCGAGGATCCCGTGAGCGGGCAGCCCTGGACGTATCGCCAGATCGTCCAGGGCCTCATCGACAACTTCCTTGGACGAGACACGAAGTGGCGCTGGCGGCTCAACGACGACGCGCCCATCCCCGAGCACGTCCACCCGTCGAGGATCCCCGGACTGGAGCTCACCGGCCCCTGGCATCCGCTCGAGATGGCGTTCAACGCCCTCAACAGCCCGGCGCCCCTGAACATGCCGGACTTCGAGGACGCCTCGCCGCCGCACTTCCAGCCGGACGGCACGCCTTCCAACGAGCCGGTGGGGATCTTCGCGGCGATGCAGAACGCCAAGGAGATCTTCGAGGGCCGCTGATCCGATCGCCCTTACGAGGTGGTGAAGAAGGGAAAGAAGCGCGCGTACAAGATCGACAAGCCCGCGGCGCAGTGGCCGACCCGGCTCGCGCGGCCCCCCAGCATTCACGTCCGATACGACCACGTCACCGTCGACGGGAAGCCGGCGCCCGGTCTCGTCGTCATCACTACCCTCTGGGCCTTCAACAACTACGACCCTCTCACCCGCGCCGGCAGCGGCGTGTACTTCTACATCCCGAAGCTCCAGACGTCTCCGGAAGCCCTCATCGTGGAGAAGCTCCTCGCCCGGCTCGAAGGCCTCATCGGCGTCCCCGCGGGCACCTTCAAGGTGAAGGTGCTCTACGAGGAGGGGAACGCAGGCCGGCTGCTCCCCGGCATCGCCTGGGTCTTGCGGCGCCGGCTCCTCGGGACGAACGTCGGCCGCTGGGACTACCTCGGAAGCCTCATCGAGATGTGGAAGGACGATCCGAAGGGTGTCTTTCCGGATCCGCAGACGATCGGGATGGCCACCCCGAACATGATCGCCTACCAGCGCTACAACGCGCTCTTGATGCTCATGGCCGGTATGAGGAACGGCGAATTCAGCAACGCCGCTCCCATCGGCGGGATGGCGGCGGTCATGGTCTATCAGGCGAGCGATCCCTACGGTCGCTCCCGGTACAACCCGCTCGCGCTCCGCGCGATCGTAATCGACAAGCTGCGCGAGCGCCTGCTGGGCCTCATGTTCGTGCCCGACGCGCCGCTCGCCGCGGGTCGGCAGCCCACGATGGAGGACATCCTCGCCGGCCGGGCGAAGGGGCGGCTTTACGACACCTACCGGCAGAGCTGGGTCGCGAGCCCGGAGCGGGACTACGTGGGCGCGGGCAATGCGCCGCTACGAGCCCGCGTCACCGAACTCCAAGCGATTCTCGACGCGCCGCGCGAGACCGTGGACGTGAAGGGGAAACCGGTGCCGACGGTCGCGAGCGGCCTCAGCGACGCGGAGCGGCAGCTGCTGCAATCCTGCGGCTTGCTCAGCGCGCAGGGCAAGATCACGCCCTTCGTCATCGCGAAGGAGGCGCTCGACACGCCGGAGAAGCTCTTCACGCAGGAGCTGTGGAGCTCCATCTACGGCGTGCCGAAGGGCGACGTCACCATCGAGCACATCCAGCACGCCTTCTACATGTCGGCGAACTACGGCTTCCAGATCCTGAACGGCAACTTCGCGGCAGCCATCGACGACTACGAGCTGAAGCTCCGGTTCATGAACGACCTCGCCACCTACCGGATCAACGTGTCCTGGCTGTGGGCGCTCGTTCACCACCAGGCCCCGATCACCAAGGACGGGCGCCTCCAGCGGCAGACGCTTACTGAGGACGGGGTCGTGATTGGCGCGAACGCCGCGCCCATCAAGGCCGGCACACGCCTCACCCTGGAGCTGTTCCAGAAGGTCTGGGACTACCACGACGAGTGGACGAACGCGTTCTTCGCCGAGCAGGACCGCCGCGGCGACCCGGCCCGCTTCGACCGCTCCAAGGCCCCCGTCATCATGGAGCTCCTGAAGCGGCAGCTCCTCTCGCCGCGCTACATCCAGCACAGCGCCCGCGCGCTCTTCGTCGTGGCGCAGGCGAACCCGAAGGAGCGCGCGCAGATCCTGGACGCGCTCTTCGATCTCTCCCGCCCGGAGATCGTGAAGCGCGTCCAGGCGAGCACGCTCAACGAAAGCGCGCTCAGCGCGCACGACTACGTCTACGACATCTTCGAGCGAGCCCGCTTCAGCAGGCCGACGGGCTCGTGAAAAGCCCGAAGTCGATGCGCTTCGACCGGATAAGAGACCTCCGCTCCTCGGACGGACACCCGGTTCCGGCCTACCTGCTGGAGCCGGACCGCCCGGCCGGGGCCATCGCCTTGGTCCACGGGTACGGCGGCGCGAAGGAGCAGATGCTGGGGCTGGCGGCGCGCCTCGCCGAGGCCGGCTTTGCCGCCTGTTGCCCCGATCTGCGAGGGCACGGGGAGCACCCGGCTCCGCTCGGTCCCGGGCTCCTGCACGACCTCGAGGCCGCGGTCGGCTACTGTCGGCGCTATGGGCGAGTCGCGGCCCTGGGTCACAGCCTGGGCGGACGACTGGCCCTGATGAGCAGCGCGGATTTGCTCATCGCCGTTTCCCCTGCCATCTCGAAGCGCCCCTCAGAGGAGGGACGGGCGATGCTCATCGCCTTCGGGAGCACGGCGGTCCGCACGGCCGATCCGGCGGCGATCCTCCCCCTGCTCCAGGCCCTGGGCCCGGTCCCGGACTCCCCGCGACCGAAGCTCCTCTTGGTGGCCGAAGGGGATGTGCCGAGCCTCCAGGAGGGAGTCGCGGAGGCCGCAGCGGCGCTGACGGCCGCTGAGCGGCAGGTCATCACGCTACAGCAACACCACGCCGCGGCGCTCCCGGCGACCATCGGGGCCTACCTCCCCCATTGGTTCAACCATGCCGATCTCAAGACGAACCCCGAGGTGGTGGAGCGGATCCAGGCCTGGCTCGCGTGCCGGTGGGGGCCGAGGGATACAGCCTCGGTGACCCGCGGCTCCACCTGAACTTGTGAATCGTCGAGTACACACTCCCACCGTCAAGCAGAGGGCTCGGCGTTCAAGAGGGCGGGGTAACGTCGGCGGGCTTCTCGCCCGAACCCCGTGGAGAGCTCGCGTACAATCGCTGCCGTGAAGGACGAGCTGCCAGCCGTGCCGCGCATGCCGGCCGCTGTGCAGATCGCGCGTTGGACCTTCCGGCCACTTCCGTACCTCGATGAGTGCGCGCGGCGGTTCGGCGACATGTTCACGCTCCGCTGGACTGGCGTGGGAACGCTGGTGGCCGTCTCCCAACCCGATCTCGATGTTGCCGGCGCTCCTGCGGACACAAGAGCTGTTCGCGATCCAGCCGTGGGCCTCGCTCGCGGACTTGAAGGAGCAAGTGGATCGCGCGATCTATGACGAGATCGCGCGCCGCATCGCGCAGCCGGCGAGGGGCGAGGACGTGCTGTCCATGATGCTCGAGGCGCACGACGAAGCGTCGCAGGCACCGTTCGGCGCGCGTCCGGGGAATCCGCGACATCCTTTTCGGGAAAGCCTATCTTCCCTGTGAGGGATTGACGATGAAAATGAAGAAGGGCTTCCGCCAGATGGTCGACGAGGCCAAGTCGCGGATCAAGACGATCGGCCTCGACGAGGCGAAGAAGCGTTACGGCCGCGACGACGTCGTCTTCGTGGACCTGCGCGACGTGCGCGAGCTGGAGCGCGAGGGCATGGTCCCCGGCGCCTTCCACTGCCCGCGCGGGATGCTGGAGTTCTGGATCGATCCCGAGAGCCCCTACCACAAGGACGTGTTCGCGTCCGGCAAGGAGTTCGTCTTCTACTGCAACGCGGGCTGGCGGTCCGCGCTCGCCGCCGACGTGGCCCAGCAGATGGGCCTGCCGCGCGTGCTCGATCTCGGCGGCGGCTTTACCGCGTGGAAGGAGGCGGGCCTCCCCGTCGCCGAGCGCGCGAAGAAAACCTAGGGCGAAGTCCCCAAGTCGTCAAGCCGTACCTCGGGGAAAGCCCGAGCGCGGCCGAATCAAAGTCCCCGACGGTCCCCAAGGATCGCCGTGCGGGCCGCTCGGAGAACCTCCTGCATGGCGTCGGCAACCGGCCCCACCTGCCGGCCGAGGATCCTCACCGTGACGCCCCCGCCGGACGGGAGCTCGCTGGTCCCAGCGAGGACCTCGCCGTGCTCCTGCAGGAGGCCGTGGAGGCGGTCGCCGAGCTGACGTGCGAGGACCTTCCTCGTCAAGAGATGAAGCGTGCCCAGGACGTCGAACCGACCGAGAAGCCCGGGCCGCTTGGGAGAGATGGTGGCCGGCGTCAGATGGGTGAAGTCGACGAATTCCAGGACGCCGTCCTCTCCCTCCGCCGCGACGCGCGAAGAGTAGAGCTCGTACGCGTGGGATTCGCCCATTGCCACCCGACCGGGGCTCAGGATGCTGCCAAACACCAGCGTCGCCGTCGGGTGGGCCACCAGCGTCACCTCCTCCAGGAATCGGGCGCCACGAAAGGGAATGACCGGCCCCGGCAGGTACTCGACGTAGGTTTCCGCCCGGGCCGAAATCCTCACGAGGTGACTGGCGGGGGATGCCGGCGATCGATAGATCTTCGTCGCGGCCGGGGTGGTCAGGTGAACCTGCGCGCCGTCCCTGGCGACGATCTCGGTCCGGAGCCGGTCCCCCTGGACGATCCCGCCGGCGACGGAGACGACATACACCCAGGCCATTCCCGGGATCCCGCTTGATGAGCGCCACGACGTCGTCGATTCCAGCCTCAGTCATGCAGTTGGTGAACACGAACGGCCTGGCGTCCCGCATCTTCCGGGAATCCCTCGCCATGACCTCCAGGCTCGCCCCCACATGGGGCGCGAGGTCCACCTTGTTGATCGCCAGGAGATCGGACTGGGTGATGCCGGGCCCGTTCTTGCGGGGGATCTTGTCGCCGGCCGCCACGTCGATGACGTAGATGAAGTAGTCCACCAAGGCCGGGCTGAAGGTCAGGGTCAGATTATCCCCACCGCTCTCCAGAAAGACGAGGTCCGAATCCGGGAAGCGGGCCTCCATCTCCTCGAGGAAGGCGAGGTTCATCGTCGGGTCTTCCCTGACGGCGGTGTGGGGGCAGGCCCCCGTCTCCACCCCCAGGACCCGCTCCGGATCGAGGATCCCGGCGAGGGTTCGCTTCACGTGCAGAGCGTCCTCCACGGTCACAATGTCGTTCGTCACGACGATGACCTTGCGCCCCTCAGCGATCAACCGCGGGACGAGCCTCTCGATGAGGGCAGTCTTCCCCGACCCGACCGGGCCGCCGACCCCGATGCGCGGGATCCGTTTAGCCATATCCTCCTCCCGCTCAGCTGACGAACAACCGCACTGGGGCTCGCTCGTGCACCATCCCCATGACGTCGATGAGAGGGGCGAAGACGCGCATTTCATCGAGGCCCTTGTCCATGTTCTCCTGGACCACCCGGACCAGCAGGGGCTTCAGCCGCCACAGAATGAGCTGGGCCTCTTCGTGGTCGAGCCGGATCAGGCGCATCGCGGCGCCGAGAACGCTCGTGGTGAAGGCGTGGAGCTCGATCAGCATCGCCTCCCTCCGCCCGATCCTGAGCGTGGCCGCCGCCGCCCCGAGCGCCACCGCCGAATTCCCCGGGCAGGCGCCGGCGGCGACAGCGACTCGGTAGTCCTCCAGCAGGCCCCCGGGGGTGAGCTTGATCGCCGTGGTGAGGATACGCTTGCCCACCCTCCGCGATGAGTCGCGCGCTTCCCGGACCAGCTTCATGGCAAAGAGGCGGCGGTCGATCTCCTGGAGGCGCCCGAGGTCCTGCTCCAGGGTGGCCCGATGCGCGTGGGAGAGCGCCACGCCGTCGGCGGGGCCCAGGACGTTCTCCAGATAGTCCCGCACCAGCAGTTCAACCTCCGCTTTCGAGAACAGCCCGGCTTGGACAAAGGCCTCGAACCCGTGAGAAAGCGTGTACAGGCCGGTCGGAAAGAATGTGTCGGACAACTGCAGGGCGCTCAGGAACGCCACGCCGGACAGACCGGCGGGTGGCCTCTCGGCCTCGGACGGGAGCTCGGCCTCAGTGGTCATGCGCATGGGGGTGCGGGTGCTCGTGCGGGACCACTCTGGAGATGGCTCCGACACTCCCGCGTTCGAATCGATACTCAATCCCCTCCAGGCCGTAGGTCTTCAGGACCGTTTCCATCACCTTCTTATCCACCGACACCGGGACATACACCGACGTCCCCTCGATTCTGACTGGCCAGTGCTGGTTACCCAGGACATGCCCGAGCTGGACGGCAACCCGGAGGAGGTCGGCGGCGGACGGGGCCGGCTTGACGCTGATAACAAGCACCTCCTCCGGCTTGAGCCGCGCCACTATCATCCGTCCCTCGGACTCGTTCAGATACAGAAGGTCTCCATCGCGCAGGACCGTACCCCGCCCGAGGCTCATCCCGATGGGAGTGCCCCTGTCGGTGACGGTCCGGAGCCGCCCCTTTTGAGCCTCGAGCGCCGTCAGCTCCACCGTTTCCGCGCGGCCCGTCGCCTGGCACCGCCGGTAGAGATCGCCCAGACTCGCGTCCCCGTCAACGTTGCCCAGGATCTCCTCGATGACGATCATTGCATGCCCCCGACCTCGATGGCCACGATGTCCGGCCGCCGCTAGAAGAGGAAATACCGTTGCGCCATGGGCAAGACGCGGGCCGGCTCGCAGGTGAGGAGCTCGCCGTCGGCACGGACCTCGTAGGTCTCCGGGTCCACCTCGACCTTGGGGAGGGCCGTGTTGTGGATCATGTCCTTCTTGCCCAGCGTGCGGCAGCGACGCACGGGGATCACCTGCTTTTGCAGTCCGAGCTTCTTGTGGATCCCGGCCTCATAGGCGGCCTGGGAGAGGAACGAGACGGAGACAGACTGCTTGGCGCGCCCCAACCCGCCCCACATATACCGGCCGATGATCGGCTGGGGCGTGGGGATGGTCGAGGCGGGATCGCCCATCGCGGTGTAGGCGATGAACCCTCCCTTGATGACCATCTCCGGCTTGACGCCGAAGAATTTCGGCTTCCAGAGCACGACGTCGGCCAGTTTTCCGATCTCGAGGGAGCCGAGGTGCTCCGAGAACCCGTGGGCGATGGCAGGGTTGATCGTATACTTGGCGATGTACCGCTTTACCCGGACGTTATCGTTGTCCCCCCGTTCCTCCGGCAGGCGTCCCCGCTGCCGTTTCATCTTGTCGGCCGTCTGCCAGGTCCGGATGATGGTTTCGCCGACCCGGCCCATCGCCTGGGAATCCGACCCGATCATGCTCACGGCGCCCAAGTCGTGCAGGATGTCCTCGGCGGCGATGGTCTCGGCGCGAATCCGGGCCTCGGCCTGGGCGATGTCCTCGGGAATGCGCGGGTCCAGGTGGTGGCAGACCATCAGCATATCCAGGTGCTCTTCCACCGTATTGACGGTGTAGGGCATCGTCGGATTGGTGGACGACGTGAGGACGTGGGGATAGGAGACGATCTTGATGATATCGGGGGCGTGGCCGCCACCCGCCCCCTCCACGTGGTAGGCGTGGATGGTCCGGCCCCCGATGGCGGCGATCGTGTCCTCGACGAAGCCGGTCTCGTTCAGCGTGTCCGTGTGAATCGTCACCTGGACGTCATACTCATCGGCGACCTTCAGACAGCAGTCAATGGCGGCGGGGGTGGTCCCCCAGTCCTCGTGGAGCTTGAACCCCATGGCGCCGGCCTCAGCCTGCTCCCGCAGCGATTGCGGAAGGGAGGAGTTTCCCTTCCCCTGGAACCCGAAGTTCATCGGAAACTCCTCCGCCGCTTCCAGCATCCGATGGATGTTCCAGGCCCCGGGGGTGCAAGTGGTCGCGTTGGTGCCGGTGGCCGGGCCGGTACCGCCCCCGATCATGGTGGTGATGCCGGAGCCGAAGGCCTCATTGACCTGCTGCGGGCAGATGTAGTGGACGTGGGAATCGATTCCCCCCGCAGTGGCGATGAGCCCCTCACCGGCGAGGGCTTCCGTGGAGGCGCCCACCACCATACCGGGGGAGACGCCCTCCATGATGTTCGGGTTGCCCGCCTTGCCGATGCCCACGATCTTTCCATCCCGGATCCCGATATCGGCTTTGACAATTCCCCAATGGTCCACGACGACGACATTGGTAATCACGAGGTCGAGGGCCCCGCTCTCCCGCGTCGCGTCGGGGGCCTGGCCGACGCCGTCCCGCAGGACCTTCCCCGGTCCATACCGGGTCTCCTCGCCGTACACGGCATGGTCCTTCTCGATCTCGACGATCAGGTCCGTGTCGGCGAGCCGGACCCGGTCTCCCGTCGTCGGTCCGAACATCCCGACGTAGCTGCGCCGGTCGATGCTGAGGGTCATTTGGTCGCTCCTTGGAACCGTCGGGCCCCGGCCCGCTCCATCGCCTTCCTGCGAACCTCGGGAGAGTTCAGGTCGCCATCGGTCAGGTTGTTCAACCCGCGCACGATCTTCTTCCCGAGGATCTCCACCAGGGTCACCTTCCGCTCGTCGCCGGGCTCAAAGCGCATCGTGGTCCCCGACGGGATGTTCAACCGCATGCCGAGGGCCTTTCCCCGGTCGAACCGAAGGGCCTTGTTCACCTCGAAGAAATGATAGTGGGCGCCAACCTGGACCGGGCGGTCCCCGGTGTTGGCCACGACGATCTCGACCTCGTCGATCATCTCTGCGACGCCGTCCATCACGTCCGCTCGCGTGAGGATCTGGGTCCCGGCCTGCATCAGCTCGGACACCGACTTCCCGTCGCGGGCTCCCTCCATGATGTCGGCCGCCATGATCGCCATCGCCTCCGGGTAGTTCAGGCGGAGGCCCCGCGCCCGGCGGCGGCGCGCCACCTCCGCGGCGGTGAAGATCAGAAGCTTCTCCTGCTCGCGCGGTGTCAGATGCATAGGCGACCTCCCGGATGCGGCGTTCGCTCCAGGGGAACCGTCACACGCTGAGGTAGGCGCTCACCTCAGCCATCCGGAACACTTCCGGATCGCTCTCCGGAGCCACGACGCCCTTTTCGATGACGTAGAAACGATCGCAGATCGAGCGCGTGAAATCAAGGTACTGCTCGACGAACAGAATGGATCGCTTCCCCTCCCCGTACTGGCTACTTTCTCCATCCGAAAAGAACACGGTCTCACGCCGCCCTTCGGTAGTCGTGATGCAGCCCGTTGAGGACCGGGTATGCGACGACACGACCATTTGCCTCGGGTGTTCGAGGCACGGGTTGTTCCTGCCGAAGGCCCTGGTGTGGCCGAGCCTCGTTGAAGAAGCGGATGTACTCCGCGACGAGGCGCAGCAGATGGTCCTCCCCGAGCACGAGCACATGGTCGAGCAATTCGCGCCGCAGGGTGCCGACGAAGCGCTCGGCGAAGGCCGCGTCATTCCCCTGGGGCACTTGTCGGGCCATGCGATTCTGCTGCAGCCGCCACTGACCTTACTCGCCCTCGCAGCGTTGAAGCACGTGGGCCTGGCGTTTAGCGGCACTTCTTGAGCCTTGGTCGCGTGCCGTGAACGAGCGAGAAGGACCCGAGTTCCTTCTCGTCGCGGACCACCGTCAACGCCATCGTCTCGCCCGCGACGCGTCCGACGTATCGGGTCTTGCTCTGCAACGCGCTCTCGTCGCGGCGCACGGGGCCTGGGTGCTCAGGCGTGAAGGTCCCGTTCACATCGAATCGACCGTGCACATCGACCCGCAGCGGCTCATCGATGTGGCCATGCGCGCAATCGAATTCCAGTTCGGCGCCAGACTCGGTCACTTCGAGGATGACGTGATCACCACCCCAGGTGCCGGTTGGGATCGTGCGGGCGGCGTCAGCCATGGCGGCGTGAGCGTAGCAGAGGAGGACGCACAGCACCGTCCAGCATGCCGCTGTTGCGTGCCTTTCGACGAGGATTCGCAGCTTTGAGGAAGACATCGTCTCGCACACCAGGGATGATCCGTAAAAACAATACATTACCTGCTATCGCGCGAGCAACGAACGACGGTGGCCTGTGATCGCACATGCGCCTGTGTTACCTGACGTGCGCGCCTTGTGCTTGGAGGGGAGCCCATGGCCACCCAGAGGCCGCCCGCGTTTCGTACGCTCGCATCCATCCCTCTGGCGCTCGTGCTGGTGGCGGCAACCGATGCGCAACCCATTCTCATCGACACTGGTGCGACGGCGGCCGGGCTCCCGCGAGCGCCGATGTCTCCGCCGCGCGAGCATCGCCTCCATCGCGCCGCCCCTTTCCACGGCGATCTGCGCGCCCTGCCAAAGGCGCAGCCGCGGAAGTTCGAGCGCCCCGAACGCGAGGGGCCGGTTCCGCACCCGATCTTCCTTCCCGGGACTACGGTTGCGACATCGCCGCTGATCGCCGCGCCCTCTGTCGCTGATCGAAGCGCGCCAGCACCGTCCCCGATCCGGAGCTTCGACGGCCTCGACTTCGCCAACTGGGGCGCCGGCCATCCGCCCGACACGAACGGCGACGTGGGACCGAAGTACTTCATCGAAGCCGTGAACACGTCGATCGGCATTTTCAACAAGTCCGACGGGACGCGGGTGGCCGCGTTTACGTTCGACACGTTCATGTCGCAGGGACATTTCGGCAACCTTTGCGACACGGACAACTTCGGCGACCCCGTCGTGGTCTACGACTCGTTCGAGGATCGCTGGATCATCACCGATTTTGCATTCAAGCTCGACGCAAGCGGAATCGCCAACCCGCCGGGCGCCTTCCAGTGTCTCGCGGTCTCGCAGTCGGGAGATCCAGTCTCCGGCGGTTGGAACTTCTACTCGATCAACACTGCTGGCGGCCTCGGCGACTATCCGAAGTTCGGCGTCTGGCCGGACGGTCTCTACATGTCGGCCAACATGTTCGATTTCGCGGCGTCCGGGTCGTTCCAGAATCCGCGGGTCTACGCCTTCAACAAGGCGCAGATGTATGCGGGAGCGCCGGCGGTGCAGGTCGTCTCGTTCGACGGTCCATCCGCCGATTTCACTCTTCTCCCGAGCAACGCGCGACTCCAGACCGGCACGCCGCCCCCCGGCACTCCGAACTTCTACGTCTCCACCTGGGAGTTCCTGAATGCGCTGACGGTCTACAAGTTCCACGTCGATTGGGACCGGATCGGGCTCTCCACGTTCACGGGGCCCGACGTTCCTTTCACGTCGACAAGCTGGCCGAACGCCGGCGTTCCCGACGCGCCGTCGCAGGGCGGCAACAGCCTGGACGTGCTCGAGATCCGCGCGATGATGCAGAACCAGTACACCAACATCGGCGGGTCCGAGTCGCTGTGGACCACGCACACGGTCCGGAGGCAGGACACGATCGGTTTTGCCGCCCCGCGCTGGTACCAGGTCGTCGTCAACGCCGGTACGGTGGCCCCCACCCTTGCACAAGCCACGACCTGGGATCCGGACGGCGCGAACGTGATCCACCGATTCCTTCCCAGCCTCGCGGTCGATCGCGCGGGCAACATGGCTCTCGGCTACAGCACGTCCAGCAGCGGGACGAAACCGGCGATCAAGTACGCGGGCCGGCTGTCCGGGGATCCGCCGAATACGTTCAGCCAGACCGAGCAGGTGCTGATCCAAGGCACGGGCACGCAGACGGGCAATTGCGGCGGCGCAGCCTGCAGCCGATGGGGCGATTACAGCGCGATGACTCTCGATCCAGACGGCTGCACGTTCTGGTACGCGAACGAGTACTACGCCCAGGACGGGCTGGACGACCTCACCCGCATCGGCGCATTCACGTTCCCGAGCTGCACGCCGCTGACGAACGCCGGGTCGCTCCAGGGCACGGTGACCTCGTCGGCCGGCGGACCCATTGTCGGCGCGACGGTCGCTCTCGGGAGCCGAACGACGATC
>WNGR01006404.1_pt1 | contig 12569 bp, 8 predicted proteins | sample 5407581 | NCBI WGS metagenome assembly WNGR01 (sample SAMN13153383, study PRJNA577476) | soil metagenome | isolation source: 80 cm soil or saprolite under Garry oak tree replicate 2 | place: USA:California | collected 2016-06-15
TCGGCTATGGGGGCAACGCGGTGCAAAACATCCCCGCTCGTCCGATGACCCACCGTTCCTGCTCAACGCCTGGGCCGCCGCCCGGACCCGGGAGACCCGCTGCATGCTCCGGGCGCCACGCCGCAGGCGGGCTTCCCGGTGTGCTGCTGTGATTGCCTCGCTCCTTCTCGACGCCAGCCTTCGCAGGCGTCAGAATGCTAAGGAGGCTGAGGAGAGCGAGGACCCGGTTGGCGGTCTTTCCTGCGGTCTACCGTGGTTGCTAGCGGTCGGTAGTGGGCTCCGGCCTCCTGGTGGTTCCCGCCTTGCATGGAGTTGGCGGACCGGCAGAAGGGATTCGGATGCCTGCCGAAGATCGCGCCGATGAGCGGGGCGGAACTGGATCGGGGATTCTCGACGAGGCGGCGCTGCGGGCGCTCATCGAGCACATCCCGGTGACCGTGTATATCGACCGGCTGGATGAGGCCGGTTCCAACGTCTACACCAGTCCCCGGCTTGAGGCCGAGCTCGGTTACACCGTGCAGGAGTGGGTCTCCGACAAAGACCTGTACGCGAAGGTTCTCCACCCCGAGGACCGTGAGCGGGTGCTAGGCGAATACAGGCGCAGGCGTGACACCGATGCACCGTTCCGGGCGGAGTACCGGATGATCGGCCGTGATGGGGCCGTGCATTGGTATCACGACGAGGCGGCGGTGATCTGCGATGAAGTCGGCCGGGCCGCCTACTTCCACGGGTTCCTGCTCGACATCACCGAGCAGAAACAGCTGGCCGAGGCGCTCCGCGGCAGCGAGCAGGAGCTCCGGCGGCAGAAGCGGTATGTCGAGTCGCTGGTGGAGATCAACCCGACGGCGATTGTCACGGTGGACCGGGACGGCAGCGTCACGTCCTGGAACCAGGCCGCCGAGGACCTGTTCGGCTACTCAAGGCAAGAGGCGATCGGGCGGGAGCTGGATGATCTGGTCGCCGGGCGAGAAGATCTGCGTGGCGGCGGCGTGAGCTATGAGGAGATTATCCGGGCGGGACGATTCCATGCGGTGACCCAGCGCGCCCGCAGAGACGGATCGCTTGCGGACGTCGAGCTGACCGTCGTGCCGGTGACCGAAGAGGGCGAGAGCACCGGTTGTCTGGTCATCTACCACGACATCAGCGAACTGCAGCGTCAGAAGCAGTACTACCAGTCGCTGCTGGAGGTCAGCCCTTCCGCGATCGTCACGGTCGATCCAGACCACAAGGTGACCTCGTGGAATCCGGCGGCGGAGAAGCTCTTCGGCTACCGCCGCGAGGAGGCCATCGGGCACGACGTCGACTCGCTGGTTGCCCGCACCGATGCGGTGCACCGGCAGGCCCTGGAGCTGACCCGGCAGACATGGGAAGCGGGGCAGGGGCACGTGACCACCCGCCGGACCCGCAAGGATGGGTCTCTGGTCGATGTTGACGTGCGGGCCGTGCCGATCCGCGTGGGGGACGAGATGGTGGGCCTGTATGCCCTGTATCACGATGTCTCGGAACTCCAGAGGGCTCGCGAGCAGGCCGAGGCGGCCACCCGGGCCAAGAGCGCGTTCCTGGCGGCGATGAGCCACGAGATCCGCACGCCGCTGAATGCCGTGATCGGCATGACCGGGCTGCTCCTGGATACTGCTCTCACCCCCGAGCAGCGCAGCTACGCGGAGGTTATCCGCAGCAGCGGGGACGCGCTGATGGCCGTCATCGCCAGCATCCTCGACTTCTCGAAGATCGAAGCGGGCCGGCTGGAGCTGGAAAGCTGGCCCTTTGGCCTGCGCAGCTGCGTGGAGTCCGCGCTGGAGCTGGTCGCGGCTACCGCGTCGAGCAAGAGGCTCGAACTTGCCTACTTCATGGCCCCTGGGATTCCGCGCGTCATCGTGGGCGACAGCATCCGCCTGCGCCAGATCATGGTCAACCTGCTGAACAACGCGGTGAAGTTCACCGACACGGGCGAGGTGGTCCTGTCGGTGGACGGGGAGGCGCTCGGGTCAGACGATGCCGGGGGGAAGCACAGGCTCCATTTCGCTGTCAGGGACACCGGAATCGGGATCGCTGAGGACCGGCTGGACCGTCTGTTCGAGTCGTTCAGCCAACTCGATGCGTCGACAACCCGCCGCTATGGCGGCACCGGGCTGGGCCTTGCGATCAGCAAGAGGCTGGCCGGGCTGATGGGCGGAACGATCTGGGTCGAGAGCAGGGCCGGGGAGGGCTCCACCTTCCACTTCACGATCGAGGCTGAGGTGGCCCCTGGCCCAGCTCCCGCCCACGAGCGCGGCGCGCCGCCCCAGCTTTGGGGCAGGCGGGTACTCATCGTGGACGACAACCCCACCAACCGCCACATCCTGCGGCGGCAGGCGGAGTCGTGGGGCATGCTGGCGCGCGAAAGCGCCTACCCCGCTCAGGCAGTGGAGTGGATCGGCCAGGGCGATCCTTTCGACTTGGCGATCCTTGACATGCAGATGCCCGACATGGACGGCGTCACGCTGGCGGCAGAGATCCGCCGCTTCCGCGACGCGCGTTCTTTGCCGCTGGTGATGCTGACGTCGCTGGGATCGCGGGAAGATGTCCCCGGAAGGGTGGAGTTCGCCGCCTGCTTGACGAAACCGGTCAAGCCCGCGCAGCTATACGACGCGCTGATGAGTGTCTTCGGTACGGCTCCAGCCCGTGTGCAGGCGCCCGAGCCGCGGGAGCGGCGCGTAGGGCAGCTCGCCGAACGTTTGCCCTTGCGGATCCTGGTGGCGGAGGACAACGTCGTCAACCAGCAGCTTGCCGTGCTGTTGCTGCAAAAGCTCGGCTACCGGGCCGACGTGGCCGCGAACGGGCTGGAGGTGCTCGACGCGCTTGACCGTGAGACCTACGACGTTGTCATCATGGACGTGCAGATGCCGGAGATGGACGGGCTCGAGACCACCCGCCAGATCCGCCAGCGGTGGCCGGCCTGGCGGCGGCCCCATGTGATCGCGGCAACTGCCAGCGCCATGCAAGAAGAGCGTGAGGCGTGCCTGGCAGCGGGAATGGACGCATACCTGAGCAAGCCGATTCGCGTGGAGTCTCTCGCCACCGCGCTGAGCAACTGCCGCCCGCGGGCGCCCCGCATTCCCCCGGCTCCGGCGGGGGAACCCGGTGTAATCTCCCGGCCTCCGACTCCCGGGATGCCCGAGCAGCAAGGGCGGGCTTCCTCCGCAGGGGTCGTCGATTCCGCGGCACTCGAGCGGCTCGTAAAGATCATCGGTGACAAGCCCGGTCCTCTTGCGGAGCTGATTGATGCCTTCCACGACGACGTGCAGCGGCTGGTCGACAGTGCGAGGCGGGGGCTGCAGCAGGGCCAGGTAGAGGAAGTCCGGCGAGCGGCACACACGCTGAAGTCCACCGGGGCCACCTTCGGCGCAACCAGGTTCTCCGAGCTGAGCAGGTCGCTGGAATCACTGACCAGTTCTGGCACGCTCGACGGAGCGGCCGATCTGATCCGCCGGGTCGAAGCCGAATACCAGGCGGTCAGGATCGCTCTGGAGAAGGTGCGGGAGGGAAGCAGGCGATGAGCGAACGTCCTGGCTGCGTTCTCGTCGCCGACGACGATTGGGTGAACCGCCTGCTCCTCGCCCGCGGCCTGGAGCGGGACGGCCATCGGGTACGGGCAGTAGCGAACGGGCTGGAAGCGCTCGAAGCGCTGCGGGATGGGCTGTTCGACTGCGTGCTGCTGGATGTGCTGATGCCTGGCATGGACGGCTATCAGGTGCTCGAGTGCATCAGGAGCCAGCCCAAGTTCCGGCACATCCCGGTCATCATGATCTCCGCACTTGAGGACATCGAGAGCGTCGTCAGGTGCATAGAGATGGGCGCGGAAGATTACCTGCCGAAGCCGTTCGATCCGGTGCTGCTGCGGGCCAGGATCAACGCCGGGCTGGCGAGGAAGCGCCTGCACGATCTCGAGCAGGAGTATCTCGAGCAGGTGGGCCGCGTTGTCGCGGCCGCGGCGGATGTCGAGGCGGGCAGGTTCGAAAGCAAGGAACTGGACAGCGTGGCCGGCCGCGGCGACGCCCTCGGGCAGCTGGCCCGCGTCTTCCAGCGGATGGCGATCGAAGTCCTGGCGCGTGAGCGGTTGCTGCAGCAAGAGGTGCGGCAACTGCGCATCGAGATTGACGAGGCACGCGCGGCCCGGCAGGTTGCCGAGATCATCCAGACCGAATACTTCCAGGACCTCCAGGCCAAGGCCGCCATGCTTCGCCTTGGCCCGGACGCCCAGGAATAGTAAGCATCCCCAGAATGCAAAAGGAGCGGGACGATGTCGAGGATCATCTCGGTACATTCGTTCCGCGGGGGCACCGGCAAGTCGAATGCCGCGGCCAGCGTGGCGGCACTGCTGGCTGCCGAGGGCCAGCGCGTCGGGGTCGTCGACACCGACATCCAGTCCCCCGGGATCCACACGCTGTTCGGGTGGAGCCAGAAAGCGATGCGCTACTCGCTCAACCAGTATCTGTGGGGCATCTGTGACATCATGCAGGCCGCTCACGACGTGACGGCTAGCCTCGATGTCGGAGTACCAGGGCGGGTCTATCTCGTGCCGTCCAGCATCAAGGCGAGCGACATCGCTCGCGTGATGCGCGAGGGCTACGACGTAGGCATGCTCAACCAGGGCTTCCGCCAGCTCGTCAAGGAGCTGTCTCTGGACGTGCTCATGCTCGACACCCATCCCGGCTTGAACGAGGAAACGCTGCTGTCGATCGCCATGTCCAACACGCTGGCGATCGTGCTGCGCCCGGACTACCAGGACTACGAGGGCACCAGCGTGACCTTGTCGGTGGCCCGCAAGCTGAAGGTTCCGGACCTGGTGCTCGTGGTCAACAAGACACCACCGGTGTTCGACCTGGAGCAGGTCAGAGAACGCGTGGAGAAAGCCTACGAGTGCGAGGTCGCAGCGGTGCTGCCACACTCCGACGAGCTCATGGCCCTGTCGAGCGCGGGCATCTTCGCGTTGCGCTACCCAGCTCATCCCGTCACGGGCCTGCTTCGGAAGCTCACAGCCCGTCTTACGGCCTAGAGAGACCGCGATGGCCACAGACGAGACGGACCAGTTCCCCGACCGGGAAGAACTCCTCGCGGGCCTGCCCGCCAGGCGGGCGGACACCCTGTTGTTCGTGATCGAGAGCCGGACCGCGCACCTGCTGGCCCAATCCCGCCATGCGATGACACCGTTCGCCACCGAAGCGGACGACGACGAGACCGAGCTAGAGTTCTTCGAAGCCTTCTCACAAGGCCGGGACCCCCCGATAAGGCCGGCAATCCAGGATCTCGAACGCCACTCCGAGCAGTGGGCCCCGCTGGTTACCGCGAATCCCCAGGTCCGGGCCGCCGTCGCCTATCGCCTCGGGAGAAAGTACCGCTTCACCCGCCGGGACACACCGGGCATACGTCGGGCCCTGGCGCTGGATGATCTCGAGGTCAGCCGGGCATACCGCCGCCTGTACCAGCAACCACTCGAGGAGATCTTCCTCTCCCGGGTGTCACGTGCCGACCGCCTGCGCTGGGCGCGGGCCGCCGTGGGCGCGCGCCTGGAGCGCCTGTCCCCCTTTTGGACCGCGTACTCGCTGACTCTCACTGAGACGGCGGGCGCGACTATTCTCGCCCTGCCCATCGCGCTTGCGAGCATTGGCCCGCTGGCCGGTGTGGCGGTGCTGGTGGTGCTCGGCCTGGTCAACATCGTGACGATCGCCTGCATGGCCGAGGCGGTGACACGCAGCGGCGCGATCCGGCACGAGGGCGCCTACCTCGGCCGGCTGGTGGGTGACTACCTAGGCGCGACTGGTTCGCTGGTGCTGTCTGTGAGCTTTTTCGTGCTCTGCCTGCTGGTCCTGCCTGTCTTCTACATCGGCGTGTCGACGACGCTGCAAGATGCCACGTCCGTGTGGGCTCCGGCGTGGGTGGGCGTGCTGTTCGCGGTAGGCCTGTACTATCTGTGGCGCAGGTCGCTGAATGCCACCGTCGCTTCGGCGCTCCTGGTGGGCGCGGCGAACATTGTCTTGCTGGCGGGCCTTACGGTCCTCGTCGCGGCGCACTTGCGGATGAGCAACCTGCTCCATGTGAACGTGCCGTTCGTGGCGGGTCGGCCGTTCGAGCCTTCGGTCCTCCAACTGGTCTTCGGGGTCGTCCTGGCCGCCTATTTCGGGCATTCGTCGGTGAGCCTGTGCGGTCGGCTGGTGCTCGCTCGCGACTCGGGCGGGCGTTCGCTCATGCGGGGCTGCACCGCCGCGCAGGCCACCGCGATGTTGCTGTACTGCGCCTTTGTCATCGCCGTAAACGGGGCTATCGCGCCCAAGATCTTGGCTGCGGACCAGGGCACCGCCCTCGCACCAATCACTGCCGAGGTCGGCCCGATCGCGGCCGTGCTCGGCTCGCTGTTCGTGGTCCTTGGGATGGGCATGGGCACCATCCACTTCTCGCTGGCCTTGTCAAACCTCATCCGCGAACGGCTGCCCTCGTCGGCTGGATCATGCGCCAAGGCCGCGCCACCGCGGGCGAGGCGGCCAGTCACGCCGGGGAGGATGAATCCGCTGTCGCGGCCGGGCTGAGAGCACTCACCGGCCAAGGGCTCGCGCAGGAGACAGAATCTGGGTCACGCTTTACCGCCCGGCTGGCGCCCCGGCGACGCCGGGTCCTGCCAGAGGAGATCTGGAAGGCGCTGGGCGAACAGCCAGCACCCAAAATCCCCGGGGAAGTGAAGCACGGGACGCCAGATCGGCATATGGGCCGCGGTGCCCTGCTCGGGCGGCACGGGCGCTTCGTGCTCGGAGCCGCCCCGGTGTTTGCGTGCTTCGCGATGGCGGAGTGGATGCTCCTCACCGGCTCGGGCTCATTCGCGGGCCTGATTGGCTTCATCGGCATCATCGTCGTTTCCCTGCTGGCGGGCATCTTCCCCGTGCTGCTGCTGGTTGCGAGCAGGCGGAAAGGTGAATGCATACCAAGGGCGGTCCATCGCCTGCTGGGCCATCCACTGCTGCTCGGAGGGATTTACCTGCTGTTCCTGGGCAGCGTTCTGGTGCACGGCCTGGTGATCTGGCAAGAGCCTTGGCTGCGGGCCGGCGCGGTGCTCATCGCTGGCGGGATCGTGGCAATGACCATCCGCATGGCCCGCAACGGCACCTTCAGCCGTCGGCTGAACATTGAAGTACGCGAAGACAAAGCTGAAGGCCGCGCGGTTTTTGCCATCACCGCGGACGGCCAGCAATCACCGGGCAAGGTCACGCTGAAATATGACGACAGCGAACGGTGTCTGCAGGCCAGCGCGGGCGAGATACCGGCCTTCTCGTCTCTGCGGCACGCCCTCTTCGAACCGGCACTCGCGCACTCACCGCGGCAACGTCCCCAGCAACTAAAGATCCGGGTCCACACGGTGACACCCGAGGGAGATTCCGAACCCATCGGCGGATCCATCACGGTCCAAACCGGCGGTGAAACCAAGACATACGACATCCAGCTAGCCAACGGCCAGGTCACTCAGCCTCTGACCGGCGCGACCTGCTGCGTGGACATCCAGCCAACGGAGATACTGCACCCCAAAACGCAGGAAGCGTGACAACGACAGGGCACCGGTGAGTGAGCGATGACACCGGCAGCAGCGGATCGCCGAATAGTCTGGCGCGGGGCCCTTGACCTTCGGGTCGCGCACTGTCGCCATGAGCACGCTGGTTAGATTCTCGGTTCCTGACCGAGGTCCCAGGCAGCCCGTTTTCTGCTGGTCCGCGGCGCGGAAAGGGGTGTGGTGATGAAGGAGCCGCAGGAGATACCGGACGAGGACTATGAGCGGGTCCTGGAGGGGGTGGCCGCGGTCGATGTGGCCAAGGCGTCGGGGATGGTGTAGCCCCGCGAACGGGTTCGACGGCGCCTCCGCGGCGGCGGTGAGCCCGGGCGGGGCCACGGTCTTCGTGACCGGGTACAGCGACCCCGGCCGGGCGACCGCAAATGACTACGCCACGGTCATCTACAGCGCTGCCACCGGGCGGGCAGCTGTGGGTCAGCCGCTATCACGGGTACGAAGCACGCGCGGCCGGATCCCGGCCAGCGTCACGCACCGTGAAGGGAAATGAAACCCGCTTCGCGCCAGTCCGCCGATTCTGGCGCGAGTGCTTAACTGCGGTTCGCGGTGCTCGACCGGCTCAGAACGACCAGTTCGTTCTCCGCGCCGGATTGTCCATGCTGGCACGGCGGACCGGCAGGCGAGGGAGGACCTGGAACTCTACCCGGACCTGGAACTCGAGATCGGGGCGGTGTGGTGTGGTGTGGTGTGGTGTGGTGTGGTGGATCGGAGTGAGCTCTCGCCCGAGCGGCGACCTGGGGGCCCGGGTCGGCCGCAGGCATGCCTTGGCCCTGACACGCCGCGCTAGCCGGCCGGCGGGTTATGTGCATGTGACATGTCGGGGCGGGATGCGATCATCTGGGCGTGGACGCATCGGCGGTTCCCTGCTGGAGTGACGCGGTAGCTGAGGCTGACTGGATCGGCCCGCGGTTGTCGTGCCAGGCGCATCCTCACGACGGCATCCGGAAACGCGCCGGATTGCGCTGGACGGAATCCGGGGCCGATCAGGCACGGTGAGTTGGCCCGGCCGGGCAAAGTCATGCCCCGCCGGTTATGCGCAGATGCCGGCTGCGCCGTTTGCGCGGCTGACCGCCTCCATCAGATCTGGTTCTGCGCGGCGGCGCTCTGCCCCTCCAGCACTGCCGGATCGGGTCGGCCGGCCGGTTGGTCTAGGTGCCCGGCTAGGCGATCTTGCAGGCGAGCGTGGCGGAACTGGTAGACCGGCCCGATGACACGCAGCACATTGCGCTGGTGGGCATCTTCCAGGAACCGCATGAGCCGTGGCGGTGTATGCCAGCGTACGGCCAGTTGCCCGAAGGCCAGGGAAGCCGGCCATGTTCTGGTGCTGAAGAGCATGAAGACGATCCCGGCGGTTAGCCCGGTCCCGATCCCTGCGGCGAGCCCGGATTCGACCCCGGCCCGGGTCGCAGGGCCGAGATCGAAGTTTGCGTATGCCAGCCCGGATACGATACCCAGCAGCAACCCGACCACGAGCCCGCATATCCGCCCGAACGCCAGGTCATTGCGCCACGAATTGATCGGAGCGGCAGAACTGGCATCATCGGCCTGGGGAACAGAGAACATGAACACCAGTGCGGTCACGAGTCCTGCGGCTGGACCGGCCGCTATGCCCGCCGTCTCGTGCCCTGTCTCCAGCCAGGCCACGAGCCCGATCCCGAGCCCGACTACGACCCCGGGCACGAGCCCTCGCGCTAGTGCCTCCCGGCGTAGTGCCTGGTGCCACCGGCCCAGCCTGATCTGCCGTGGAAGGTGATGTCGGCGGGCGGTAGCGATCCGGAAAGCTAGCCCGAGGACTAGCCCGAACGCGAGCCCGTTAGGGAGCGAGATATCGAATATGAAGGCCGATCCCGGCAACGATCCGGTAAAGGCCAATGGTGCTGCCGCATATTCTGCGAGCCCGATCGCGGTCCCGAACGCGAGGGCTGCGATCAGAATGCGCGGCGTGGCTGCCATCCACCTGGGGATGTCCCACCACCGCAGGTCGCGGGTTCCTTCCCGCCTCATCTGAGCGGCGAGCCGGCACAAAGCATGCTGGGTCTTGTGAAGGTCGTATCGTGGTGGCAGCTGGCCCGGCTGCCAGGCATACGCGGCGGGCAGGACCCGGTCCAGGAGATGATCGACGACGTGCTCCCGCGAGAGGACGGTGGACGTGCTGACGCAGTAGCCAAGCAGCTCATCGTCATCGTCAGCGCCACGGTAGGTGTCGCGAAGCAGGGCCAGCGTCAGCGGGCTGCTGAGCGCCTGAGCCATAGGGCTGTCAGGGACCTCGCGCAGGCACCTGGTCACCTCGCTCCACCCTGGGGGCGGCGGGTCGAGCTGGACGCGGGTGAGGTAATCGGCGGCGGTCGCCGCGTCTAGCGGCTGGAGTTCGGCGGCGGCGGCGCCATCCAGGTGATTCTGGGCGGCGGCGGTTGCCATCTCGTCGGTCCTGGTCAGGATCACCAGCCGGAAGGTCGCCTGCTGGCTGAGCGCCCGCAGCGCCGCGGGCCGCAGGTCCGCAGCGATCTCATCCAGCCCGTCCAGGACCACCGCGATCCTGCCTGCTGCCAGCAGCCGGGCCGAAATCGCGGCGCCGTCAGGGCCGCCCAGGACCGGGTAGGTTTGCCCGAGCCGATCTGCGAGCCATTCCTGCACCGGCTGGGTAACAGGATCCCATCCGTGCAGAGTGAACATCACCGGAACCGGCACCTTGGGCCGGTCAGCGTCGGCCACCTGCTCACGGTGAGCCAGCGCTGCCAAGATCAGCAGTACAGCGGCCCCGCTCTTGCCCGACCCCGGCGGGCCGGCGATCACCAGCCTGCCAGACCCCAGACCCCCGTAAAACCGGTGCAAATCGCCGATGTCTCCCTCGGACAGCTGCGCCTCAGTCACTAAGGTCATCCCAGGCAGTGGCGGGAATCTCCGCGCGGCCGCCGCGGCCGCCGGGGGACCAGCCAGCGGCACGGACGGACGGCTCCACCGCACCTGGATCGGCTCAGGCACCAGCAGACCGCGATCAGCGGCCGCGCGTGCCCACTGGCCAGAGACCGCCCCTGCCAGCACGTCAGCAACGTGGTCGGCATCCGGGCCGTCCACCGCGCCGACCGGCGTCTTGGCTCTCGCACGCCATACCCAGGAAACCCAGCCCGCCGCGATCGTGACGACGGTTGCCACCAGCCCCCAGTAAGCGATCAGGTCATTCCGGTGCGGTGATCGCCACACCGAGTAGAGCAGCAAGCCAGCGCCAGCCGTAATCCCCGCTACCGCCGCAACCGGCCAGATACCGCCGAACTTGCGCCTCATGGCCAGAAGTCTGGCAGCCAGCCTGCGCCAAAGGCCATAGCCAGGTGAAACATCCCTGACCAGCGGGAGCGGCCGATCCGGTCACCGGCATGGAGGTAAATACGAGGCCGTCGCGCCATCGACGGATCGTGAGCCATTCAGGCCCGGGACATCCCCCTTTTCCGCCGCCAGGTCTCAGACATGCCAGCGAGACCGCCAAGGCGCGACGCCCGACCGCACCGCCGCGCCGATAACCGGTTCTTGCACCGCACCGCAGGCAGCCAGTAAGACTGGCTTTCGTAGTGCCGCTCGCCGAGCGCGGGCAGCCCGGTCATGCGCCAGACCGATCACAGATCGTGAGAGCGCCGAAGCGCGTCCGTAGCGCGTACCGCCGAATCGGCGCGGCTTCATTAGAATCTGCGGGCTCTGCGGATCACACCGCTGAGTGCGTTACGCCAGTAGGCATAGTCGTGGCCAGAGAGCGTCGCCGTCCATTGCCCGGTCCATGGCTGGCGGGTTCATTCGCTCAACTCTACTCGTACCTAAATCCTGAAGAGTCAAGGTAGGTACGGCTGCAGCGCCCATCTGCCAGGGACCGACGGCGTAGGCGACTGGGGCCATCTGGCGCGCAGTGCCAGTGGCGTCGGGCCGGTCTTCGAGGCTGCGCGACCCGGAAGCAGAACGTCCTCAATGGGGCTTACGGTGGCGGCATGACTGATACGGACTGCCCGTGGGAACCGCCCCTGGCTGGTACCGAGGTCGCGCACTTGACCGGGGCGCTCGACCGGCTGCGCACGACGTTCCGGTTCAAGGCTGATGATCTTGACGCGGCCGGGCTGCAGGTCCGGGTCGGCGCTTCCTCGCTGACTCTTGGCGCGCTGCTCAAGCACCTGGCCGTGTGCGAGGACTACATGTTCACCGTCAAGCTCAGCGGAGCACCGATCGGCGCGCCGTGGGAGGGCGCCGACTGGGACGCCGACAGCGACTGGGAGATCACATCCGCCGCTGACGACACCCCGCAACAGCTCTACGACCTGTGGGACGGCGCCGTCGAACGGTCGCGCGCGAGGCTCAAGGCGGCCCTGGCGGACGGCGGACTTGACCAGCCCGTGCACCTGGCCAGCCCCGACGGCCGCCATGCCAGCCTGCGTCGGCTGGTCTGCGACCTGATCGAGGAGTACGGCAGGCACACCGGCCACGCCGACCTGATACGCGAGGCGGTCGACGGGCGAGTCGGTGAGGACCCGCCCGCCGGATGGCGCCCGAGAGCTGGCCGCTATCGCGTCCATGGCTGACGTCCTGACATCAGCGGGCGGCCGCTGGCCCTCGCAGATCCAGCTGAGCAGTCCCGCGAACAGGCACCCGGGGCGGAGCCAGGACGCTGTCGTGCGGGTACATCCTCGTTGACGACGGTGCCGGCGTCGTGGCCGACGCTGGCTCGGCAGCATGCCCGAGCCGGGCCCATCTCCTGCCGTGTCCGCGCGACCTGGATCTCCGTCTTGCGACGCGCTCGGCCGTGTTCCCGGCGGCTTGGCTCCGGGCCAGCTGCAGGGTTTCCGCCACCTCGTCGAGCCGGCGCAGCGCCCGCGCCCCTTCACGCAGACGGCCATGATTTGGCAAGGGGCGGGGCTCAATCCCGCATCCAGCCCAGGTGTCAGCGTCTAGGCCGCAGTCACGGACCGTGATCGCCGCCACGTGTGCAGAGCCAGCCATCAGA
>WNGR01006405.1_pt1 | contig 12569 bp, 10 predicted proteins | sample 5407581 | NCBI WGS metagenome assembly WNGR01 (sample SAMN13153383, study PRJNA577476) | soil metagenome | isolation source: 80 cm soil or saprolite under Garry oak tree replicate 2 | place: USA:California | collected 2016-06-15
TAATCAAATAAATTTATATTATTAAAATTTATATTAAATAATAACCCTATATTTGACTTGTGAACTTGTGCAACTTGCACTGCTTTCCTGCTGGGCACCAGTAAAAAGTCTGGCAGTAACCTGTGTTCTTGCTGATGCAAAAATAATAACTCTTGTCATAACTTTTATTACAGTGCCCATCTGATGCACTTGGATGTAAGCCTGAGCACATTATTGATAACAAAAGCGACAGTGCAGAAATGCTGACAAAAACTGGGAGCCATCCTTTGCCCAGAATTCTATTATATTTCTCTGTTTTGATTTTTGAAAAGTGAATTGGCCAGTCACGTGTACGCTTACATAAGCTATTCAAAATTGGTGGTGACTAGGTGACGTGCACCATAGTACAGTCAAAATTCTCATAGTGCATACTGTGATAATGCATATTTCTGATAACACATTGGGTTGTGACTTGGAATCATAGAATACATAGGGAAAACCTGATGATATTGCATAATACATAATGCATGGCCAGCCTACCATCAAAAATGCATTATTGAGCCCAAGTGTGCCTCTAAAATTACTCATCAACAAGTCATGATGACTCAGAACTTTTGTTTTGCCCACATTTTTCTCCAAACTGACCATGCCCACTGAGCACACCTGCAAAGTCTGGGCTAAACCCACACCTTATGCCTTAAAACCAGGCCCCAAGGGAGTCAATGGGGAGGCAGAAAGTGAGGTTGATGAGGACAAGGTTGAGGAGTGCCCAAAGCCTCAAATGAGTAGGCTGGAGATGGCTAAACTCTCCAAAACTCTTAGGATTTTTATTTTTGAAATCCATTTATATTCCAGTTTAACAGGTCATGGACCCAGACTGGTTATAGCATGAGCCTGCTGAAACTCTTAGGTTGGTCTGCATTGGTGCAGAGGTTGAGGTGGCATATGAGCTCTCAAAGGTGCTGAGGAAGTTTGAGGCTCAAATCAGAACACTAGATCTGCAAAAGAGTACCCAGCAGAGGCTGGGTGGGTGGCTTAGAGTCGGTGAATTGTCGTCATTGTTGTAGAGCTTGTTGTAGAGCCTCAAACACTTGTTGAATTGATAGCCACCCAGATATCCCCAGACTGTGGGAAAACCGTAGTCTTGCATATTTACGATAATGCATAATGTTTCAGCATGGAATCATGCTATGTGTTATGAGAATTTCAACTGTACAAGGAAGTTTGTCAGGGACAAACTCATGACACAGGTTGGTGTTGCATGACATAGGATGATGTCATCCTAGTATAGCTACTATCTGGAATCAATGAGTTAAGAGTATAGTGAGATCATAATGACATCATGATGACATCATAAAACAAGAAAGATGAGCCAGCATGAGTGATAAGAGATGATGTCAGAGATAGGTATGTAAAGAAGTAACTGTGTCCAGAATCATAACATTACCCCCCTACTAAGCTTGAAGTTGCCTCAACTTCAACTTAGTCTGAGCCTGCATAGTCATAGACATCAGCCCTAGGGTCATTAACCTTGTCTTCTCCATCTTCCTCCTCTACACACCTATGAGTCTTGAGGAAGCCCAATGGACCATGTACCCAGCACTTTCTGCATCCTTCGTATTTGGGGCAATCGACTTCATTGTGCCTGGGCATGTTGTGAAGGCATTTGCTGCACCAGTTGCTAACATGTTTGGCTTGGTGGATGTGGGCTACATTTTCCAATACTATAGCCTCCCCAAGCATGTTGAGCCATCTAAAGATGCACTCATTGGGGAAGTGCAGACAGCTGTTGCAGTGGCAACAGTACTTCTTGATGGCCTTGGCTTTGGGACATTTCTTCACAATGTGTCCCTGTTTGTGACAGTTGTAGCAGAGGTGATTGTGGCCTCTGCCTTGAAGAAGGGGATGCTTGACTGGACCTCCATAATAGGGGGTCAAGGGCATCCAATCTTTGGTGGCTACCCTTGCCAGGGTATAGGCAACATGAGTGTTACTCAGCTGCTCCATAACCTGCACCTGCTCCATCCTCCTCTGCACTCTGTCCATCTCCATGTTGACCACAAACAGGGTGTGTGATAGCAGCTGCTCCTGTTATTGTAGGTTGTCCAACTGCTTCTTGACCTGCCTCATCTGCACTAGTCCATCTCATAATTGAGAGACCTCAGTGGTCAGGCAAGGCTGATTGAGCCATACCAGCACCTTATTGATGGTGTAGGCTTGGCTGTCATCAGGGTGGAACATGTCCATCTGTGTCATGGTCATGGGTATGGCAAGTTGCATGGGTTTGTGAGCCACCAAGTATACCAAATCACCATACCATGGTTCTCCCTTTCCCATGCATCTGACTACCTCTTGTCCCTTCTTGCGATAGAAAATGTACGTGGCAAGGACACAAGCTGGTCCATTGGGGAGGGGATTTTCAAGTTGGATGTACAGAGGGTAATAGCAAGATGAGGTGGGGTCATTAGGGAAGAAGGGGAGCCCTGGGTCATTGGGGTCATTGTTCTCCTTATCCTCCTCCATTCATTCATAGTCAATGGGGGTGTTACGTTACCACCCACATGTGACCAGAGGCAGACTGTGAAGTCACGCTGGCTATCATCAAGAGCCAAAGATGCTGAAGACTCAGACAAAGAAGACTGGGGCTATGGTCTGAGTGGACTAGTGGCCTGTATGGGGCAGATGGTAAGTGCTCTGTAACGCCACGACTGGTGCTATCGTGCGACGTGCATTCATAGGTCTGGTTCTTCGTAGAGCGAAGTCGTATCAGGGCTTCAGTTCGGTGATGCACAAGTACCAAGTCGAGCCTCGCTCAAGACTGGTGTGAGAGGGAATGCCAAGTCGTCAACACGACTAGCAGGTGTGAGACAAATCGAAGGTCCACTTCTGATTGGGTATGCGAGGCAAAAGACGAAGGCCCGCGATCGATGAGAGACTTCAAGATGAAAGTCCTCCTTTGGAACAACCCAAGAGTTCCCTTGTCTGGTTCTGGAGACTATGTCGTGATTGTGGAAGAAGTCAAGTCTACCGTACAAGCTAGGTAGACTAGGGTTTATATACTCGTACAAGATGTTTGTGTTGCACAAACATATGACGTGATTCTGGTTGTTACGGTTGCGTGTAAAGACACTTACTCATCGGTTGTGACTACTTGAGTAAGCGGTAATTAGTCACAGACTTACCATCAGTCAGCAAGAGTATCACATGTATGATAGTATGACTCGACCCTAGGATAGCGATACTCGGTTTCAGGTTCAAGAGGCGCTTTAAAGCCCTCTCGTTGTAGTACTTAAGATGTAGTCGTTGAAGACCAAGACTCCAGCTTGGTCTTCTTGAATCGCCACTAGTCTTCTATCTACTGCGAGACATAAGGGCTCTATCTCCCTTTCTCCACTTGTGATCCTTTCAAGCGACCCGCATCCAAGTGTCATTGAACCTTGTGACTATCCGAAGCACGTGATTACAAGGATCCGTGTCTATCTTCGCTAAGTCGTGTTGTGTCCCACGATCCGAGCCTAAGTCAAGGCTAACGTTCAGTGGCAACGTAACACTGGTAGGTATGAGTCATGATGACGTAGGTGGGTGAATAAGCATGAGTCAGCGTGCGTCATAGTGATGTCAGTAGTGATGTCATATGGAACGATTGGTAAGTAATGAGTCATGAGTCTGAGTCAGAATGAGTCATGGGGTCTCGGCATGTGTAAGGTAGTGATTCAGATGAGAAGAAAGAAGTGGATGTGTCCGAAATCGTAACATTACCCCCCCTTTTGGATTGAAGTCAGCTCGACTTCAACTCTCCCCGTCTCCATAAAGGCTGGGATCTGCCTTGTTATACTCCTCTCCATGCATACGCTGGTCAGTTTCTTCGGTGCATTTGTGAGTCCGCAGGAAATATAGGTTGCCGCGTCTTCCACAGTTTCAGCAGAGTTCCCTAGTGGGACAGTCTACCTCTTCATGACCCGGGTTGTTGTGTAAGCACTTGCCACACCACGTCGGGATGTGGTCGGTGTGATTGAGTGCTTCTTGTATGGTGCGTGTGGGGGGTGGTGTCATGTTGAGCCTTTTGAATAGGCACTGTGGGGATCGGTGACTGTGACTTTGGCAATACGTACACTGCTGATTCAGGCAGTTTCGGAAAGGGCACCATTTGTGCCAGTGTGTTCTGCTCCCACACTCCCAACATCCTCGGCATCAAGGCTCGTCACACAATTGGGGCATTTCGAGAGGACCCTGGGGGCGTAAGTTCAGTGGTTGGTCAGATGGGGAGTGTGTCGGTCTTATGACCATTCATGCGTATGCATCTGCCAGTGTCTGATATAGACACGCCCTCTCCATGCGCTCTTGGATGGCGTCAATGGTTTGTTCGACGGTAAACTGCACCCCTACCAGTCTCCGCTCCTGCTGGCGTATGTTGTCGAGCTGTTTTTGGATTTTGGTCTGTAGCTCGAGCTTGTCTTGCAGTCTGGATACTTCCGCGTTGATACGTGGGTCCTCCAGTCATCTCAGCACCTCATCGATGGCATAGGCACGAGGGTCGTCAATTGCGAACTGACGAATCTGCATTTTAGTAAGCGGGATGGGGAGTTGTACGGGGTTTGGAGTATGGAGGTAAACTGGTCCTGCATATGGGGGGGCACCCCGCTTCATGCACCCTACCACTTCTTGCTCCTTATTGCGATAGTAAATGTAAGGTGCAAGCACCTTTTTGTCAGAGTGATCGTTGTGTGGGATGTATAGGGGGTAGAAATGTAGCAATGCGGGGTTGTTTGGGAAGTAGGGGAGGCCAGGGTCCTCATCCTCTTCGACTTCTGCCTCTCTATGATAGTCGATGGGTTCTTCTACCATTTCGATTCTTGTGGCGGCACTCGCTAGACTTTCGAGCATGTCGACAAACGTGGTGTGAGGTGCCTCTCTAATGGTGTCGGCAGATGGGATCGTGAGTGGGGGTGGTGTAGCTATGTGTACGGGGGATGATGGGATGACGGTTGTGACTCGGGGGGATGATATCGTATCTCTTTGGGCTTCATTAGCCAGGACAGCATTGCGGTAAGCGCCACGCTCTCCTACTGATTTGTACTCGTTGGTGGAGAAGTTCATAATGGTAGCGAGGGGATGTGATGATATGGGAGTTGGGATGATGTCGTTTCTGCTCTGTTGGCCCTGCTTTTATGTCTGTTTGGGTGCTCCTTCTTCGTTGGGGTATCGGCGATAGAAGTCGGCGATAAGTTCTGGGGCGTGTTTCAGGTGTTCCACAGGCTCCCATGTACTGTCACTCGTGGGGAATCCCTTCCACTTAACTAGGTAGTGGAGTTTGCGTCCTCGGCCTTGTCGGCGGACTTTTTGCACTTCTTCGGCTTCATACTCCTCTTCTCCATCGATAAGGTCAGGTGGAGGTCAGGTGAAGTTGGGGCCGTGTAACACCATCTCCTTATAGGGCATCAGGAGGTTGGCATGGATCACTGGGTGTATCTTCCATTGCGCTGGAAGTTCCAATTCATACGAGACGTCTGATAGAACTTTCTTGATGGGAAATGGTCCGTATCTTTTGGGCGCAAGTTTTGATGTGGGATAATGGGTGCGAAGGTTTACCCCTTCTAGCCATATGAGGGCTCCCTGGGCGTAAGGCATAAATTTTGTTTTGCCCCTTTCCGCCATAAGGCGTTGCGCGTGTTTGATACAATCTTGTGCCTGGCTGCAGGCACGTTGTATATCTTGAAGGCGGTCATCTACTGTTTGGACTGTCGTTCTTCTTTCCTCCCATGTTGTTCTTGGCTCGCTTCCCATGAGCAACTTGAATGGTGAGTTTTTCGTTGTTGCGTTTGGCCATGAGTTGTGGGCGAATTGGGCTATGGGTAGTAGGTCGGCCCAGTTGTCTTGTTGAGTGTTGCTCCAATGTCGGAGGAACTGTTCAACCCATTGATTACTTCATTCTGATTGACCATCAGTTTGAGGATGGTACACTGACGAGATGTTTTGCTTTATCCCCAGGACTTGGCACAAATTCCTCATGAAGATGGATATGAACTGCGCTCCTCAGTCTGTGATCAGATGCTTGGGTATGCCGTAATGGGGGTAGGCATGTTGGAGGTATAGTTTCGCGACTCCTTCACTTGTTATGGTCTTGTTACAGGGAATAAATAGGGCTGCTTTGGTGCAGTCGTGATCCGTTATGGTGAGTATTGAATCGTATCCCTGTGACGGTGGTAACTTCGTGATGAAATCCATGGTGACGACTTTGAACGGCTGTGCTTCGGGGTCCGTGGCGATGGGGTATAGGTGTGGTTTTTGATGGTGTGTGTTGATTTTGTTGGCTTGACACACTGCACATCCTTTGACGTATTCTTCCATGTCCTTCTTTAGATTTGGCCACCAATAGTTTTGCTTTAAGAGCACGGCTGTGTTGCCGATTCCAGGGTGTCCGCAGTATGGTGGGTTGTGAAACGCGGAAATTACCCCCCTCTTAAGATTGTTGTCGCCGGCAACAACCAAGGCGTCTTCCTTCCACCAAGTGTTGTGCTCCTGGTGTAATTGGTATGTGTTAGCCCACTTCTTGATAATTTCTTCGTTTTCCAGGTTGCTCATGTTGATTTTTGAGTGGGTATCCACTTCTTCGATTGGTTCGTCGCTGGCCAGTTTGATGAAGACATGTGATGGTAATACTATCACATTGTCATTGTCTTCTTCTCCAGTACTGTAGTCGGGTCGTCTGGAGAGGGCGTCGGCCCATGTGTTCTTATGGCCTGCGATGTGTTTGAGCACAAAGTTATATTCTTGTAATTCCTGGAATTCTCGGGCTATTCTTTGACTGATTTTGTGAGGTTCTTTCCAATATAGAAGATTGGAATGATCCGTGTGAATGATTATTTGATGAGGCGCCCCTGCTAGGTATGTTCTCCAATGACAAAGAGACTTTACGATGGCTAATAGTTCCTTGTTGTAGATGTTGTAATTTCTTTCAGTTTCAGAGAGTGTGGTGGAGTAGTATGCCACCGGGTGCCAACGTTCCAATTCGTCCTTCTGGTTTAGGGTTGCGCCTATGGCATAGTTTGACGCATCTACCTCCAGTTCGAATGGCTGATCCAATTTGGGCATCAGCAATACTGGTTCTTCGCATATAAGTCTTTTGAGGGTTTGAAAGGCTTCCTCCCTTTCTTCAGTCCATTCCCAGGGGATGTTCTTCTTGGTGAGTTCATTAAGAACCCTTGCAATTTTTGAGAATCCCTTGATGAACCTTTGGTAGAAATTGATGAAGCCCATCCATCCTTGGAGTTCGGTGAGGTTTTTCGGGCGTCGCCAACTGTCTACTCCTTGGACTTTTACTTGGTCCATGTGTACCCTTTCGCCTCCTATGACTAGTCCCAGGTATTTGATCTCTTTTGCTTCAAAGGTGCATTTCTCAGGTTTGAGGAAGAGGTCATGTTCCTCTAGTCTGTTTAGCACTTGATGGACAAGATATTGGTGGTGTGGGACATTGCTGGGTGTTGCGATGAGAATATCGTCCATGTATATTACAACTTCTGCTGTTGCCGTGAGATCTCTGAAAATTGTATCCATCATAGTTTGGAAGGTGCTTGGGGAGTTTGTTAACCCGAAGAACATGACACAGGGTTCATAGAGTCCTAGGTTGGTCTTGACTGCTCCCTTCCACTGATCCCCTTCTTTTATTCGTACGTTGTTATAGCCCCAGCAGATATCGAGCTTTGTGAAGAGGGTGGCGTTCCGAAGGCAGTCTATAAGTTCAGGGATTAGGGGTAGTGGATATTGGTTCTTGACTGTGAGGGAGTTCAGTCGTCGGTAGTCTTGTACGGGTCGGAGTTTTCCATCCTTTTTCTTTATAAAGAAGAAAGGTGACGAATATGGGGATTTGGATGGACAAATATACCCCTTCTCTAGTTGTTTGTTGATGAACTCTCTCAGGCTATCTTCTTCTCCTCGAGCCATGGGGTATATTTTACAATCGATGGCCTTTGGTGTGTTGGGAATGAGGTCGATGGCGTGATCCCAGGTTCTTTCTGGTGGAAATCGATGGGACTCTTTCTCGTTGAACGTTTTGGCATGTCTTCGATACTCCTCCGGTACCATTTGTTCGAAGGTTTTTGGGGTCTTGTCCATAGCCTTTTGAGCCAATTCTGATGCCGTTGTAGTTTTACGTAGCATGGCATAAGGCACTTCCTCTGTTTGACCCATTTCTTCCCATTCTTCTTCAGTAATCGTTGTTGCAACTTGAGCTTCTTCTGGTTTGATGCTTGTTATTACCACTGGTTGGCATTTCTTGTCAAGTGTCACGTCTTTCCAATGTATGATGGGCTTGAATGCCGTGAGCCAGGGGTAGCCCAATATTACTTTGTCTTTTCCTAGATTCGTTATTAGGAATCGAAGGATTTTTGTTTCTGTCCCTGTTTGTACTTGTAGGTCGGTGAAGTGAGTGATGGCCCCGTTTTGGTTATGGGTTCTGTCTACGTTCCAGATCTTAATGGGGTTTTCTACTGGGAGGTATCCAATCTTGAGTCTTTGGAGTACTTTTTCAGAAATGAAGTTGTCGGTTGCCCCTGAATCGACAAGAACTTCTCTTTCAGCCGTCGCGTGTGCAGATTCAGATAGGACTGGGATTCGCATGGATCGATATCTGCTATTGTACATGCTAATTCATAATGCCTTTGCCCAGGCTGCCAGGTTCAGGCGTTGAGAAAATCCTTTTTGCCGAATAGCTCGTTGGCGAAACAGTCGCGAACTTCTTCCAATTCAGAGTGAAGGGTGGCGATGAGGGCCTGGGCTTTTTGGGTGGCGCTAACTGGTCCTTGTGTTTGAATGGTAACGATTGGGGTGTGGGATGTAGATGCTTCTGCGGCTCTTGCCCCCTGGTTTGGACAATATCGAGCGATATGTCCCTTTTGGTTGCAATGGAAGCAGAGTCCGCTTTGAATCCTTTGTCGTTTTTCTTCATCCGTAAAGGTGGCTCACGCTCTGGTACGCCCTATGTCCATGGCGTTTGGGTTACGATTGTTGAGGGTGTTCCTCCATTGGAATTTGGTCGCGCCTCCTCTTTGTTCGCCTCCCTTGACCCTTTCCTTCAGGTAAATGTACTCCTGCTAATGATGTCTTGCTGCTCTAGTCCAGTCATTCCAGGTTACTGGGTGATCGAATTTTATGCAGTTTGCTACCAATTTGTAAGGTAGTGCTCTCTGGAATACATCGAGGGTAGCTTCTCCATCGAGATCGTATCTGGCTTTCTTTGCTGTGGTGGCAAATTGGGCTATGAACCCATCGAGATCGTCACCCTTCATTTTGAGTTCCCGTACGCTATGTTGGGCTTTTTGTTTTTCCGCGGTGTCTGTGTAGGCTTGGCGGAACCTTGTTTTGACTGTTGCCCACAAGTTTTCTTCGGCATGGGGTACTCCTCCTGTTACTTGATCTATAAGCCACTGGGCTTGTTCTTCGACCCAATCGTTTACGAGGGGTCCTCGAATATATGACAGGAATGTCATGCTTCGTTGGTACGGGATGGCCAATTGTTCCACATGGGGGTTCATTCCTCGATACAGGAGGAAGTTGAGTAGGAAAGCTTTGCTTTCTTCCCTATCTCCATGGAATTCTTTTGGTGGGTTGCCTCCCAATTTTCCTGTGAGCGTGGGTGGTGCTGTGGGGACTCCACCGCCACCCCCTCCGCCTCCTCCACCCCCTCCACCTCCACCTCCACCTCCACCTCCACCGCCTCCTCCTCCTCCGCCTCCCCCTAAGGGAATGCTTTGGATGATGAGTCCACTTCCACTAGTGGTTGTGGTGGTGGTAGTTGTTTGTGCTTGGGTACTGGCCATGGCATAGGGTGTGAAAATCTGCGGGGTAGGTGTAACTTGTTTTCCTTTATCTGTGGGGTCTTCGGTATCTGCGAGTTCTCCTTCTGATGAATCAATGTCTGTTACGTTCCCACTAAAACATCTACCGTGACTTGCGATGATTTGTGTGTACGCTTTCGATGTCGACCTCTTGAGGCTCCCTTGGACACTCAAGGCAATGACGATAGAGCAAAATGAAGTATCAGGCCCAAGCTAAGGGCGACGACTGCACACTTATGAAGGAAAGGAAGTGACAGAAGGGATCTGCTATTGACTATCCAGTAACAACCAGGGGATTGTTCAAGATCTCAAAGCTACCAACTACAAGTCAAGTAAGGCAGCCTTATATACATCTCTGAGGCAGCTTTCAAGCTCCTCTCCAATCACGAACCCTAATATAGGTAACCAATAGTACGAGGGCGTAGTACTGTCAGAATCCAAGTATCCACATGACTCACAAGATAAGGAGTCCAGACTCTGCAATAAGGGCCTAGGCATACCCACGAGGTAGCACCCATGTTATCGTCCAATCACAATCATCAGTCCATCAGCGCTCATGTTGCGCTCATACGTCACCAGGATATCTCTCTTCTGGGATCCATAGATAAGGGCCCAGACGTGCCCAGGCTGCAGATCACGTGCTTGATCACGTGACCACGGAACTTCTGTTCTTCACACATCATCCTGCTCATCCTTGGAAAGGGATGTGCTCACGTATCAGGTGTAAACTCTGGTTGGTGTGGTTAGTGTCTCCGTGACGCCGTCCTTGTTCTTGATCCATACGTCTGCGCTTGCCATCTGTTTGTGCTTTGCTGTCTGTCAGTCACGTGGGGGCATATACGTAACAACATCTATCCCGTGTGCGGGTTTGTTTCGGTAGGGTCCCAAGCTGTATTCAAGTGGGGCTGGTTCAGTTGTGTACCAACTCTGTGCTTTGGCGTTGTAGTCAATTAATGTCCACAGACATTTGTCTTTGAGGTAGTGGATTGGGAGATAACCTTGAAGATTTTTGTTGAATATGTAGTACCCTTCTTGATCAGCGAAACTTTTGTAGACTGCTGTTCCTTTGACGTTGTCTGGGAGATCGTCGTCTGTACTTCTCTCGATGAGCTCGGACTGAAAGGTTGCTCTGGCTCTGCTGGTGGAAGCCACGTTGGTGAGAGACTTGACTTAGTGTAATGCCACGACTGGCGCTATCGTGCGACGTGTGTTCGTAGGTCTGGTTCTTCGTAGAGCGAAGTCATATCAGGGCTTCAGTTCGGTGATGCACAAGTACCAAGTCGAGCCTCGCTCAAGACTGGTGTGAGAGGGAATGCCAAGTCATCAACACAACTAGCGGGTGCGAGACAAATTGAAGGTCTGCTTCTGATTGGGTATGCGAGGCAAAAGACAAAGGCCCACGATCGATGAGAGACTTCGAGATGAAAGTCCTCCTTTGGAACAACCCAAGAGTTCCCTTGTCTGGTTCTGGAGACTATGTCGTGATTGTGGAAGAAGTCAAGTCTACCATACAAGCTAGGTAGACTAGGGTTTATATACTCATACAAGATGTTTGTGTTGCACAAACATATGATGTGATTCTGGTAGGTATGAGTCATGATAACGTAGGTGGGTGAATAAGCATGAGTCAGCGTGCATCATAGTGATGTCAGTAGTGATGTCATATGGAACGATTGGTAAGTAATGAGTCATGAGTCTGAGTTAGAATGAGTCATGGGGTCTCGGCATGTGTAAGGTAGTGATTCAGATGAGAAGAAAGAAGTGGACGTGTCTGAAATCGTAACATGCTCCTTATGAAAGGAATGAGCAGGATTACACTTGAAGAATAGGTTTTGCAGTCACGTGATCAACCACATGATCTGCAGTCTAGACCTGGGCTAGGCCCTTATCTATGGATCCTGGAAGAGAGATATCCCAGTGATGTATGAGTGCAATATGAGCACTGATGGACTGATGTTTGTGATTGGACGATAGCATGGGCACTGCCTCATGGCATGCCATGACCCCTTATCACAGAGTCTGGACTCCTTATCTTGTGAGTCAAGTTACTGTATGATTCCTGACTGTTATTGTGCCACCTTGTCATTGGCTGGCTATATTAGGGTTCATGATTGGAGAGGAGCTTCAAAGCTGCCTCAGAGATGTATATAAGATGGGCTATTATGACTCATAGTCATTAGCCTTGATATCTTGTGCAATCCCCTAGTTGTTACAGAGATAGTCTAGAGCAGACCCTTCTTGCCACTTCCCTTTCCTCCATAGTGTGCAGTCGTTGCCCTTAGCTTGGGCTTATATCATCTTTGCTTTGTCATTGTTTGCCTTGTGTGCTATTAAGGAGCCTCAAGAGGTTGTGATACAGAAGCATTCACCAAGAGAGAACATTGCAAGTTGTGGTAGATGTCTGGTGGGAACATAACAGGGGGAGTCTAAGGTGTCATCTGGGAGAGGTTGGTGCAGTGCCATTGGCAAGGGGTTATTCCCAGTAAAAAAGAAAGTCATACTAAAGTCACTAAAAACTGCACAAAGTCCTGAAACAGTCAAGTGTCAGTCAAGATTTTTGACAAAGTTAAGCAAAGTCAATTGTCAGTCAGTCAAAGTCAATTGAAACTTGGGGAAAAAAATTGCCTTGACTAGGATATTGTCTGACAACATGATCAAGTCAGGCAAAGTCAATGCCAGTCAGTCAAAGTCAAGTGAACTTGGAGAAAAAATTGTGAAGATAGGGGTGGGGTGGGTGTGGGTGTGGGTGTGGGGGAG
>WNGR01008322.1_pt1 | contig 12569 bp, 10 predicted proteins | sample 5407581 | NCBI WGS metagenome assembly WNGR01 (sample SAMN13153383, study PRJNA577476) | soil metagenome | isolation source: 80 cm soil or saprolite under Garry oak tree replicate 2 | place: USA:California | collected 2016-06-15
TCGCCGCATCAACAACATCGACGACATGCTGGGCACCGCAGTCAACGTTCAGGCCATGGTGTTCGGCAATCTTGGCGATACCAGTGGCACGGGCGTGGGCTTCACTCGAAATCCCGGCACCGGCACGAAAGAGTTTTACGGCGAGTTCCTGATGAACGCGCAGGGCGAAGACGTAGTGGCTGGCATCCGCACACCGGTCCCAATCCTCGAACTCCAGAAAGTGATGCCCGATGTTTACAGCCAGCTCCGTGAAATTACGACCAGACTGGAAAAGCATTACCGCGACATGCAGGACTTCGAGTTCACCATCCAAGACCGCAAGCTCTACATGCTGCAGACGCGTAATGGGAAGCGCACCGGACGCGCAGCGGTGCGTGTGGCGATCGACATGGTCGAGGAGGGGCTGATCACGAAAGAAGAAGCCATATTCCGCGTTGAGCCCAACCAGCTTTATGACTTCCTGGTTCCGGGGCTGGACGAGAAGAGGTCCAAGGTTGAAGTGCTGGCCACCGGTCTTCCTGCGTCCCCCGGCGCCGCAGTCGGACAGATTGTTTTCACCGCGGATGAAGCGGTCGAGAAGGCCGGGCATGGTGCGAATAAAAATCCCGTGATCCTGGTTCGCGCCGAAACTACTCCGGAAGATATTCATGGTATGGAAGTCGCCGCTGGCATTCTGACTTCGCGCGGAGGCATGACCAGTCACGCGGCTGTCGTTACGCGCGGCATGGGTAAGTGTTGCGTGGCCGGAGCCGGGGACATCCACGTGGATGAAAAGAAGCGCGAGATGCACGTGAAGGGACAAGTGTTCCGCGAGGGCGATTGGATCTCACTCGATGGAACCACTGGCCGCGTGATCAAGGGCAAGCTGAACACGCTCGACGCATCGCCTGACAATCCGGAACTGCAGAAGATCATGGGTTGGGCTGAACCTTTCCGTAAACTGAGGGTCCGTGCCAATGCCGACATTCCGCGTGACGCCATTCAGGCACGCGCATTCGGCGCAGAAGGAATCGGTCTGTGCCGCACCGAACACATGTTTTTTGCTGAAGATGATTTCCGGTCACGATCCGCCTGCTCGATCCGCCGCTGCACGAGTTTCTCCCGCGCCGCGAAGAGCTGATGGTTGAAATCGCCGTCCTGGAAGCAACAAAGCCGAAATCGCCAAAGTTGAAAGGATTGCGCAAGCTCCTGCGGCGAGTTGAAGACCTGCACGAGGTCAATCCGATGCTCGGGCATCGCGGCTGCCGCCTGGGGATCACTTATCCTGAGATCACGGAGATGCAGGCGCGCGCCATCTTTGAGGCTGCAATTGCAGTCTCAAAAAACGGCGTCAAAGTCTTACCTGAAGTGATGATTCCGCTGACTGCGACCGTGAAAGAAATGGCGAACCAGGGCGCGATCGTCAGACGCGTTGCCGATGAAGTCTTCAAGGAGAAGGGCGCGAAGGTCGCTTATCTGGTCGGCACCATGATCGAGCTTCCACGCGCAGCGCTGGTCGCCGACGGGATCGCAAGAGAAGCCGAGTTCTTTTCCTTTGGCACGAACGATCTCACGCAGACAACCTTTGGCTTTTCGCGAGATGACGTGAACAAGATCCTGCCCACCTACATCGCGGAAGGCATCCTCAAGCAGGACCCGTTTGCGGTGCTCGATCGCGAAGGTGTTGGCCAGCTCGTCAAAATGGCTACAGAGCGCGGGCGCAAGACGAGGCCTGCCCTGAAAGTGGGAATCTGTGGAGAGCACGGCGGCGAGCCGTCCTCGGTGGAGTTCTGCCATCAGATTGGATTGAATTATGTTTCCTGCTCACCCTTCCGGGTGCTTACAGCCCGCCTGGCCGCAGCGCGTATCCCGACACGCAGTATCAGGAGAAGGGCGCGAAAGTCCTTTCGGACCGTGCGGCTGTCTTCTCGCAGTGCGACATCATCGTGCAGGTGCTCTGCCACGGAGCCAATGACAACAATGGGGCGAGTGATCTTCCGCTGATGCGCCGCGGGCAGGTGCTGGTTGGGTTCTTGCGTCCGCTCGCCTCGGCCGAGATGGTTCAGCAGGTAGCGCAGACAGGCGTGACGTCCTTTGCGGTGGAACTGATGCCGCGCACCACGCGGGCGCAAAGCATGGACGCGTTGTCAGCGATGGCGTCGATTGCCGGATACAAAGCTGTGCTGGTGGTAGCGAATGCCTTGCCGCGAATTTTCCCTATGATGACGACCGCTGCGGGAACGCTTACTCCGTCGCGGGTTCTGGTGATTGGCGCAGGAGTGGCCGGCCTGCAGGCAATTGCTACAGCGCGGCGGCTGGGAGCAGTTGTCTCGGCATACGATGTGCGTCCGGCGGCAAAGGAGCAGGTGCAGAGCCTGGGCGCGAGGTTCGTGGAACTTCCCCTGGAGACACAGGATGCGCAAGACGCGCGCGGATATGCGAAGGCCCAAGATGAAGCGTTCTACGCGAAACAGCGCGAGTTGTTGGGGCGCGTAGTGGCGGAAAGCGATGCGGTGATCACGACGGCAGTGGTTCCGGGCAAGAAGGCTCCGGTGCTGGTGACGGCAGAGATGGTGAAGGGGATGGCTCCGGGATCGGTGGTGCTGGATCTGGCAGCGGAGCGTGGCGGAAATTGCGAACTCACGCGGCCGGGAGAGGTTTTAGTCGAACATGGAGTCACGCTGATTGGGACCATCAATTTGGCGGCGGGCGTTCCGCATCATGCCAGCCAGATGTATGCGCGAAATCTGACGTCGTTTCTGACAAACCTGGTGAAAGATGGGAAAGTGCGTCCGGCGGAGAGCGATGAGATTATTCGCGAAACGTTGTTGACGCAGGGCGGGGAAGTGGTGAATACGAGAGTGCGGGAGTTGTTGGGTATGCCGGCCTTAGTGGCGCAAATTGAAGCAATTTAAGAATTGTCGAATTTACGATTGAAGTTGCACTCCGTACTTCAATTCGTGAATCCGTAAATCCGTACATTCGTAAATTCGGGCAGGAAGCAAATTATGGGTTCCTCTCTCATTGATGGTTTGTTCGTCTTCATGTTGGCGGGGTTTATCGGGTTTGAAGTTATCAAACGAATCTCGCCCTTACTGCACACGCCGCTGATGTCGATCACCAATGCGCTTGACGCAATCGCCGTGGTTGGCGCGATTGTACTGGTAGGCAAACACGAAAGCCGGCTGTCTTTCATTTTGGGCATGCTGGCCGTGATTGCCGCCACCAGCAACATCGTGGGCGGGTTTTTAATTACTGACCGCATGTTGAGGATGTTCAAGTCCAGCCGTCCGGCAAAACCATGACCGAGTACGTAGGCAGCCAGCACATCATCGAGCTGATTTATCTGATTGCGAGCGCGCTGTTTATTCTGGCGCTCAAGTGGATGAACACTCCGGCCACGGCGCGGCGCGGAATTTTAGCCGGCGAAATCGGAATGGTGCTGGCCATCGGCGGCACGCTGTTGCAACACGGGATCGTTGATTACAAGTGGATCGCAGTCGCCCTGGTGATCGGCTCTGGCATTGGTGTTCCGCTGGGGCTGGTGCAAATGACTGCGGTGCCACAGCGGACAGCGCTCAGCCATGCGTTTGGTGCCTTTTGCGTGACTCTGGTGGGCACTGCCGAGTTTTATCTCCGCACTCCGAATGTGCAGCCCTTTATGATGTCGGTTTTGTGCTGCGAAGTGATTCTCGGCGGACTGACAGTCACGGGCAGCTTAATGGCGGCAGGGAAACTGCAAGAAGTGCTGCCCCAACGCCCAATCACATATAAAGGGCAAAACCTCGTCAATCTCGTATTGTTTGTGGTCGCGGTCGGCATTGCGGCCTACTTGGTACACAATCCTGGTGCGACTCATTTATATCCAGTAATGGTCGGCATTGCGCTGGTGTTCGGCGTCATGTTGGTGATTCCGATTGGCGGCGCAGACATGCCTACCGTCATCTCGCTGCTGAATTCCTATGCCGGACTTTCCGCGGCCGCAATGGGATTTGTACTTAACAACAAGCTGCTGATCATCGCCGGCGCGCTCGACGGTTCGTCGGGATTCATTCTGTCAGTCATCATGTCGAAGGCGATGAACCGCTCTTTTACGAACGTCTTATTCGGGGCGTTTGGCCAGGTGGCGGCAGCGGCGGCGGGAACTGAGGAAGCCAGACCGGTCAAGAGCGCCAGTCCGGATGAAGCTGCGGAAATTCTTGCGGCAGCAAGCAAGGTTGTGATCGTTCCTGGATACGGCATGGCCGTGGCGCAAGCGCAACACAAAGTTCGCGAACTCTACGACTCGCTGACCAAACGCGGAATTGATGTGCGGTTTGCGATCCACCCAGTAGCCGGACGAATGCCCGGACACATGAATGTGCTGCTGGCCGAGGCAGACGTCCCTTACGACCGGCTGATGGAGATGGACGACATCAACGGCGATTTTGCGCAGACCGATGTATCGCTGATAATCGGCGCGAATGATGTGACCAATCCGGCAGCGAAGACCGACCAGTCGAGTCCGATTTATGGCATGCCAGTCCTGGATGTCGAAAAATCCCACACCGTGATGGTGATTAAGCGCAGCATGAACCCTGGATTCGCCGGAATCGACAATCCCCTTTATTACATGGACCAGACGTTGATGCTGTTTGGCGATGCGAAAGTGTTTGTGAGTAACATCGTGAAGGAACTCTCGGGCACACACGGCTGAGCACCCTCACGGAGGGCCTTTTCAAAGTGCGCAAAATTCTGCGTTTTTTTCCAGAGCATGCCATGAAACCACGGGTTTATACTCTTTCGGGCAGCGAGTGACCTCCCCCGAGTTCATTTCTCGTTGCTGAACGCATGCCGGTATCCCTGACCATCCATTCCGACCGCCGTCTGGTCTACTCCGCGTTTCACGGTGACGTAAGTGAAGAGGAATTCTTGCGCCATGCGGAAACCATCAAGTCGGATCCTAACTTCGATCCCAGCTTCTCTGAAATTGTTGATTTGAGGGGAGTGACCGAGCTAAGGGCGTCCACCGAGACGTTGAGGCAAATGGCGCAGCGGGAGAGTGTTTTCTACCCCGATTCAAGGCACGTGGTAATTGCGGCTCCGGGGCTAGTTTTTCGTATGGCTCGCATGTTCCAGAACCTGGCGGAAGAAACGCGGCCTAGACTGAAAGTGGTAAAAACGCCCGAGGAAGCATTTGATTATTTGCGAGGGAGCATGAGTCTCATCTAAGCGCGATGATCAGCTTTCTTTCCATTATTGCCCTGGGATTTTTCCTGGGGATGCGGCACGCAACCGATCCCGATCACGTAGTCGCGGTCACGACTATTGTGAGCCGCGAGCATCAGATTTCGAAGTCGGCATGGATCGGCGTGTTCTGGGGGATTGGGCACACCGTCACTATTTTTGTTGTGGGCGCGGCAATTATCCTGTTCGATCTGGTCATTCCTCCGCGGATCGGGTTGAGCATGGAATTGTCGGTCGGGATGATGCTGATCCTGCTTGGCGTGATGAATGTCTGGAGTTTTCTACGGTCGATGTCCGCGTCACGAGCGGACGCTGGTTCACAGGTTATTCATTCCCATGCTCACAGTCATGGTGATTATGTCCACAGCCACCCGCACGGACACGCGCCCGAGGTCCACTCGCATGTTGCCGGAAGGGACCCGCTGTCGTGGCTGGATCGTTTGCTGTCAGGGTTCAGAGCTTACCAGCCCATTCGGCCCTTGATTGTTGGGATTGTGCATGGGCTGGCGGGTTCGGCGGCCGTGGCATTGCTGGTCTTGGCTACGATCCGGAATTCCCGATGGGCGATTGCATACTTGTTGGTGTTCGGAGTGGGTACCATCGCCGGAATGACGTTGATCACCGTGAGCATTGCCTCGAGCTTCCATTTGGTCAGGGGAGGAAATCTTTTTTTTCGTCGGCTGGCATTGGCTTCCGGGCTGCTCAGCCTCGGCTTTGGTCTGGTGGTTGCCTACCAGATCTGCATAACGAATGGGCTGTTGACAGGCCATCCCCATTGGACTCCCCGGTGAGTTGCGCTGGCGCATTCCGTCAATCAGCGCCGGAGTTCTTGAATCAAAACGCTATGCTTACCATCTAAGTGACTTGGCACGGTGGGGTGCGTCTCGCGATGAAACTTCTCCTTCATTATTCGAAGCAATACTGGAAGCTGGTGGTGGTAGCTCTGTTGCTGGCCGCCACGAACCAGATATTTTCACTGCTCGACCCGCTAATCTTCCGTCACATCATTGATGGGTACGCCACCAAATATCACCAGTACACACAACCGCAATTCATTCGAGGCGCGGGGCTGCTGCTATTGGCGGCGGTTGGAGTAGCGTTCGTCTCGCGCGTGGCCAAGAATTTTCAGGACTATTTTGTGAACGTGATCGTGCAGCGCCTGGGAGCACGGATGTACTCGGATGGGATCCGCCATTCACTGGATTTGCCGTACCAGGTTTTTGAAGACCAGCGCAGCGGAGAAACCCTGGGCAAATTGCAAAAAGTGCGCCTCGACGTGGAGCGATTTATTACAGCCGCTATCAACGTGCTTTTTACTTCGCTGATCGGGGTTGTTTTCGTCATGGTGTACGCCTTCAACGTCCACTGGGCCATCGCGCCGGCATTCCTCATTACGGTGCCGTTGCTCGGATTGATCAGCTCCGTACTCAGCCGGCGGATCAAGAAGATGCAGAAGGTTATAGTTTCCGAGACTACAGCGCTGGCCGGTTCGACGACAGAGTCGTTGCGCAACATCGAATTAGTGAAGAGCCTGGGCCTGGCGCAACAAGAAGTAAGGCGGCTCAATGGAGTTACCGGGAAGATCCTGAATCTGGAACTCAAGAAGGTGAAGTACCTGCGCAGCCTGAGTTTCATCCAGGGGACCGCGGTGAACGCTCTGCGAAGCAGCCTTTTATTTTTGATGCTCTACCTGATCTTTCGCCAGGAAATTACGGTCGGACAATTCTTCTCACTCATGATTTATTCGTTTTTTATCTTCACTCCCTTGCAGGAGTTGGGGAACATCATCAACACCTATCGGGAGACCGAAGTATCGCTGCAGAATTTCCAGCAGATACTCGACACTCCTCGCGATCCCAAAACTAAAAATCCTGTGCCCATGAAAGAACTGATGACTTTGCATTTCGAAGAAGTGAGTTTTCAGCATCACAGTGCGTCAGTTCTGGCATTGGATTCGATTAGTTTTAATGCTGCTCGCGGAGACACCGTTGCCTTTGTCGGTCCCTCAGGAGCAGGCAAGACGACGCTGGTAAAGCTTCTCGTAGGCCTGTATGCACCGAAATCGGGAGAGATCCTCTACAACGGCATTCCAGCGCGGGACGTGGATTTGGATGAGTTGCGCGAGAAGATTGGATTCGTTACCCAAGACACGCAGTTATTCTCTGGCTCGATTCGCGAGAACTTGCTTTTCGTTAATCCTAAAGCAACCGACGAAGAATGCATGGAGGTACTGCAAAAAGCAGCCGTGCACAGCCTGCTGGAACGAGCTGATCGCGGCTTGGATACGCTGATTGGAGAGGGCGGAGTAAAAGTTTCTGGAGGGGAAAAACAACGTCTTTCGATTGCTCGGGCCTTGTTGCGTCATCCACATTTGCTGGTATTCGACGAAGCGACTTCCTCCCTGGACTCATTGACCGAAGAAGAAATCAGTCGAACGATTCGAGAGCTGGCCAGCAATCAGGAAGCAATCACTATTCTCATCGCTCATCGACTGTCCACCGTGATGCATGCTGATCGCATCTACGTGCTGGAGCGCGGGCGCATTGTAGAGTTCGGACAACACTCCGAGCTGCTCAATAAAAAAGGCTTGTACTATGCGATGTGGCGCCAACAGGTTGGCGAGCGCGAGGGAGTAGAAACCAGCGCCTGAGGCGAACCAATTTCTTACAAATATCTGGGATAACTCGCTCTCCATTTTTGTAAATCGCGCGAAAAACCAGTACAGGCAAGGCTTTCCAGCAATTCCTTTTCGAGAACCACCCAGCGCAGACCAGCGCACAATGTGAGATCCAGGACACCAGAATTAGCACCTGAAACACCGGTCAGTTGCTGCCGTGCGTAGACCACGGCATAACTTCCGTATCGCCCCGTGAGAGCTGAATTTCCCACCCGCTGTCGTCGACAACTCCACCGCTCGGGGCCGCATCACAACATCGCTGCTGGGTTGAGCTTGGATCGCTGAGGCGAATCTCTGGAAACGGATCTGATGTCCCGTGCATGTGTCAGGAGTGTTTTTCTTTCTATTCGCGACTGCCGCGGGGGCCCAAGTTGCGGTGCTGAGCCCCGAGTCTGCCTACGAAGGGCAAAACGTCGCCGCGATTGATCTCATCGCAAATCCTCATCGCGACGTAGAACCACTTCGGTTCCTGGTCGCACAGAAAGCGGGACAGCCCTACTCGCAGGCCAAGGTGGAAGCCAGCATCACCGCGCTCGAGCGCACCGGACAATTTCCCAAAGTTCAGGTGAATGTCGTCCCCGATCTCTCTGGCCTGCGGTTGAACTTCCTGCTGGAACCCGCCTATTTCCTGGGCATGGTCAACTTTCCGGGCGCGGTGAAGGTTTTCTCCTACACGCGTCTTCTGCAGGTGGTCAACCTCCCCGACGAAGATCCCTACGCCAAGGCCCGGGTAGCGGTTGCTGAAGAAGCATTGCAAGAGTTCCTTCAGCACAATGGATACTTCCAGTCAACTATTCAGACCGACTCCCAAATCGACGACACCCACCAATTGGTCAACGTGAGCTTCTCCGTCAATCTGGGAAAGCGGGCGCGTGTGGGGGACGTAAGCTTTCAGGGTCCTAACGCAAGCGAGAACGCCGATCTGCTGCGCTCGATCCGGTCACTCCGGGCGCGCTTTACCGGAGGACTTCTTAAGCCGGGAAAGGCTTACACGCGCGAGCGCGTTAGAGCGGCTACGACGCTGATCCACCGAACGCTGTCGCGGCAGCACCGCCTGGCCAGCCACGTCCAAGAAAATCCGCCTAAATATCATCCTGAGACCAATCGCGTAGACGTGTCGTTCAAAGTTGACATTGGCCCGGTAGTCACCGTGCGCACGACTGGGGGACGTCTCTCCGCGCTGCCGTTCATGTCTGGGCGGCAGATGAAAAAGTTAATTCCAATTTATTCCGAGGGAACCATCGACAGCGACCTGGTTCAGGAAGGCCAGCGAAATCTCGCTGATTACTTCCAGAAAAAAGGCTACTTCGACGTCGAGGTCAAAACCAGTCTTCAGCAACAGCCGGGCAAGCTTCTGCTGGTGTACCAAATCGAAAAGGGCAAGAAACACAAAGTCGACCGCATCGTGCTCCAGGGAAACCACGAGATTTCAGAGAAGGAACTCCTGCCGCTTGTCGTGGTGAAGAAATCTCATATCTGGTCGCACGGAAGCGTGAGTCAGAAGCTAGTGCGGCAGAGCGTCGACAACCTGCAGGCACTCTATCGCGATCGGGGATATGAAGGCGCCAAGGTGAACTCCCAGATCATTGATCGCGAGCCCAAGATCGACGTCGTTTTCAACATTGAAGAAGGCGCTCAGACAGTCGTGCGTGAACTTGAAGTCACCGGAAACGATCATGTCCCATACGGACAACTTGCGCCTCCGATGGGGTTGCAATTACGTTCCGGCGCTCCATTCTCTCCCCGGCGCCTTTCCGAAGATCGCAATCGAATTTCCGCCACCTATCTCAATCGCGGGTATCTCGATGTCGAAGTCACCCCCAAGGTGAATCGCGACCCAACGATCCTCACCACGTAGATGTCACGTACGTTGTGAACGAACACCAGAGTGTGCGCGTGGGGGACGTGATCTATCTCGGACAGAAGCAGACCCGGCTCTCCCTGATCCGCAAGACCGCAGAGATTGCGACCGAGTCTCCCATGAGAAGAGGGGATCTACTCCAAGCCGAAAGCCACCTCTACGACCTGAACATCTTCGATTGGTCAAGCGTCGGTCCGAGAAGGCCGATTACTGATCAAACGGAGGAAGCTGCGCTGGTCAAAGTGCACGAGGCGAAGCGCAACGAAATCATTTACGGATTCGGCTTCGAGGTGTCTCATCGTGGCGGGAACGTGCCGGGGGGAACCGTAGCCGTGCCCGGGGGGCCCCCGATCCAACTCGGCGGCAATCGAGTTGCGCCGAGCCAATCTACTTTTGCCAGCCCGCGCGGGTCGATCGAATTCAATCGACGCAACCTGCGCGGACTTGGGGAAACCGCGAGTGCCTCGCTGCTGCTCTCCCGCCTTGATCAGCGCGCGCTCGCTACCTACACCCAGCCTCACTTCTTGAATTCACAATGGAGTTCGCTCACCAGCTTTTCGGCGGAGCGCACTACCGAAAACCCGCTTTTCGCCGCCGGACTGGGAGATCTTTCCTTTCAGGTCGAGCGACTAATCAGCAAGAAGCACAATACGCGCCTGCAAATTCGTTACGACTTCAATAAGACGTACCTATCGCATTTGCTGGTGCCCGCGTTGGTCCTGCCGCAGGACCGGAACATCCACCTATCCACCTTTTCCGGCACCCTTCTTCGTGATACACGGGACAAACCTCTCGATGCCCACCGCGGCATTTTCAATACGCTTACTTTGGGCATTACACCGACGGCTCTCGGCTCCAGCGCAAGCTTCGCCAAACTTACAGGCCAGTATGCCTACTACAAGCCGTTTCGCTACCTGGTCTTCGCCAATAGCATTCGGCTTGGCCTGGCGAAGTCCTTTGCAGGAAGCTTCGTCCCAACCAGTCAACTCTATTTTTCCGGTGGTGGTAATTCTCTGCGCGGTTTCCCCATCGACCAGGCGGGCCCGCAGCGGATTATTCCTTTCTGCAACGTACTGTCAGGGCAGACCGGATGTACCAACATTACCGTCCCGGTGGGTGGACGCCAGCTCTTCATCTTGAACTCGGAGGCGCGCTTCCCCCTGGGCATCATGAAGGCCCTCGGCGGCGTTATTTTCTATGACGGCGGCAACGTCTATAGCGCGATCAACTTGCCCAACTTCGTGAACAACTACAGCAACACAGTTGGCCTGGGCCTGCGTTACACGACCCCGGTTGGACCCATCCGCTTCGATATCGGTCGCAACCTCAATCCGATCCCAGGGATCAAGCCAACCCAGTTCTTCATAACTCTGGGCCAGGCTTTCTAGGAGCAATCATGAATTGGAAAAAAATAATCCGCCGGACGCTCGCAGTACTCGCAATCATGTTTGTAATCGCTATCGTCGGGGGATATTTCTACCTCAAGAGCAGCACATTCAACCGTTTTGCGATGCGGAAGATTATTGAGCAAGCCAACCAGGCCACCGGCGGCCACACTCAGATCGGGGCCTTCGACTTTGAGCCGTCAACGCTGACTGTGCATCTCTATGGTGTAGTCTTGCGCGGCACCGAGCCCCCCGCGGCTTACCCGCTTCTCGAGGTCAATAAACTAACGGTTGGTCTGAAAATCCAATCCGTGCTCCACCACAAAATCAACCTCAGCGAGTTGCTGATCGAGCATCCCGTGGTGTACCTCCAGGTTGATCGCAAAGGCAACAGCAATGTCCCTCAGGCACCGCCAAGTAAGTCCGGCAGCAACATGAGCGTCTTCGACCTTGCAGTCGGTCACGTTGCGCTTACCGACGGCGAAGTCAACTACAACGACCGAAAGACGCTGGTCGATGCCGACCTTCACAATCTTAGAAGCGATATCGTTTTCGAGCCTTGGGCCACCCGCTACAGCGGTTCGGTTTCCTACGACAACGGCCACTTGCGTTACGGCCAGTACACGCCCCTGGCACACAGCTTCAATGTAAAGTTCAACGCTACGCCGTCCGTGTTCTCGCTCGAATCGGCGGTCCTGAAGGTAGCTTCGTCGACGGTTGCATTGCATGCGGACGTAACCAACTACAGCGATCCAAATGTGTCGGGGAACTATGACATTCAAATCCATACCCAGGATCTCGCCGCAATATCGCGATCGCCATCCGTGAGGACAGCAGGCGACGTGTTGCTGACAGGCAAACTTCGTTACCGAAGTAAGAACAACGAGCCACTGTCACGAAGTGTCGCGATAGACGGACAGATCGGAAGCGAGGCTCTGTCGGCGGTTTTCTCCGGCCGTCACTTCGATCTTCGGAAACTGCGGGGTAAGTATCAGCTAGCGAATGGCTCTTTGCGGGCCAGCGGCGTTGAAGCGGAGTTGCTCGGCGGCCGGATTAGTGCCGACGTCGAAATGCGGAATGTTGATGCCACGCCGACGGCGAGAGTCCGGACGGCTTTGCACAACATCTCGCTTCAGGCGGCCCAACAGGCAACGATAGGCTTGCGAAAAATTCCTGGGAACAACAAACACTGTGTTGTGCTATCGTCTGACATTAGGGAAGCCTCTTTTGTTGCGCAAACATTGTCTAGTCAACATGTTTGTAACAGAGGAGGCTTCTTTTGTCTTCAGATCTTTCAGATTCACGAATAATGCGGGTTAGAAGGCGGAATGGATCGTGAGAAGGATGTTCAAATGACGAACAGGAAGCAAGGAAGGGAGCCCTTTCGGTCGGAAGACTCTGATCATTCTTACTTTCATTCGCCCGCTGCCGGCAGAGAGGG
>WNGR01016042.1_pt1 | contig 12568 bp, 13 predicted proteins | sample 5407581 | NCBI WGS metagenome assembly WNGR01 (sample SAMN13153383, study PRJNA577476) | soil metagenome | isolation source: 80 cm soil or saprolite under Garry oak tree replicate 2 | place: USA:California | collected 2016-06-15
CCGTTTAACCTGCGCGTTCGCGCCGTGCCTTGAGGGTGAGATCCCTTCTGGTCGTTTTCCCCACGTCATAGCGGGGTGCGGGGTTCCCCTCGAACCGTGGAGACTTCGGTTGTGGTGATCATGGCCAGGACGGGCTGGGCTTGGTGCGCCGCGCCTGGCCGGGGCAGGCTCGGGCCTGCCCGCTTTTCCTGCTCCGAGGGGCCGCGGGCACGAGCAGGCGAGCACTCCTCTGACCAAGATCACCACAACCGAAGTCTCCACGGTTCGAGGGGAATCCCGAGTTCCGCAAAGCACGCCCTGGACTGGGCAAACCCCTGCCCGCCTGGCTTCTCGCATACCCTGGCATCGGGCTCCTTCCCGGCGTTCTGGTCTTGGACAACCAGGAACGTAACGGGCAGGTGCCCTCTGCACAGGCAACGACACGGACAGGCGGGCCGATACCGTCCGGGCGGGTTATGACACCGTTATGGCTGCTGGGGGACCGACGGGGTAAACAGAGGGTCGGCGGAACCCTGGGCGAGGCATTCTTCGTATAGCCGGATCTTGAAAGTGATCAGGTCTAGGCACTCGGTGAGCGCGGCAATCTGGGCGGTCACGTGCTGCTGGTGCTGGCGCAACAGGCTGAGCCGGTCTTCCTCGTTGCCTGTTCCCTCCCTGACCAGGCCGGCGTACCGGCGGATCGCGGTGAGCGGCATGCCGGAGGCACGGAGCTTGACGCAAACTTCGAGCCACTCCAGGTCCCACTCGCTGTAGACCCGGCGGCCACCGGCCTCACGGTGCACGGGGGTGGCGAACAGGCCCTCGCGCTCATAGAAGCGCAGCGCGTGAACGCTCAGCCCGGTGCGCTCGGCGACCTGCCCTATGCTCAGGCGCGGCTCCATTTCCGGGGGAGCTTCCGGCCCGGCGCCCGGTGGTGTTTCGGGGACAGCGGCTGCTTCAGGCACGGCGTCCAGAATACGGACTTGACCTAGAGCTGACTATAGGTCCTAGCATCCTCGTGACTTTGAGCTACTGGTCCGGCGCTGCGCCGATGCCCGGCCGCCGATCGCGCCGCGGCCAAGACGAACGTGAGAGGACTGTGATGAGACAGCGCATCTGCGTGACGGGAGCCAGCGGGCAGGCGGGCAGGGCCGTGGTGCGGGAACTGCGCGAGCACGGCTACGACGTGGTGGCAACGGACATCGCGGCTACCAGGCAGGACATCGAGAACGACATGCTGCGCGCCGACCTGACGGACTACGGCCAAGCGCTCGAGGCGCTGCAGGGCGCCGAGGCAACCTGGTGGCCGGCCGCCGCTGCCGGGCGGCAGAGCGAGCAGGTGCTCGAGGTGCTGCGGGGCGCCGACGCCGTCGTCCACCTGGCGAACATCCCGGCGCCCGGGCTGTGCATCCCGGCGGTCACGTTCAGCGCGAACATCACGATGAACTTCAACGTGTTCATGGCCGCCGCCAGGCTCGGCCTGGGCCGGGTGGTGTGGGCATCGAGCGAGACGACACTGGGCCTGCCCTTCGAGGTGCCGCCGCGGTACGCGCCGGTGGACGAGGATCACTACCCGCTCCCGACCACGACGTACGCTCTGTCGAAAGTGGCCAGCGAGACCATCGCCGGGCAGATCGCGCAGTGGTCGGGAACGCCGTTCATCGCGCTGCGGTTCTCCAACATCATGGCGCCCGCCGACTACCAGGACTTCCCCTTGTTCTGGGGCGACCCCTCCGAGCGCAAATGGAACCTGTGGGGCTACGTCGACGAGCGGGACGTGGCCGCGGCGTGCAGGCTGGCCCTGGAGGCTCCCGCGGAGGCAGTGGCGGGCAGCCCGAGCTTCATCATCGCCGCCGCCGACACCGTCATGAACCGCCCATCGGCCGAACTGCTCGCCGAGGTCTTCCCCGACGTCCCGCTGACAGGCGAGGTCGGCGAGTTCGGCACGCTGCTTGCCATCGACCGCGCCAGGAAAGTGCTCGGCTTCGAACCCCGCCATACCTGGCGCAACCACATACCCACAGAAGCCCAGCAGACGCGCTAGCACCCGGCCCCGAGCCAGACGCTGCCGCCTGCAGCCGCTCAACGGCCCCACCAGGGCGCCATGTCACGGACGGCCCTTAAAGGGCAAACCCCCACAAGCCCGTCAGCTGGAACTCACTCCAGGAGAGCCGCACCCACAGCCGATGGCGATAATCGTGTCGTCGGAGTTTACCGATGTTGTCCTTGGAACAGGGGTCGTCAATGGGCGCTGGCGGTGATCGCGCCGGGCTCTTCGGAGATCTGTTGCGCCGGTCGCGGCTGTCTTCGGGGCTTACTCAGGAGGAGCTCGGGCGCCGGGCGGGGCTTAGTGTCCGTGCTATCAGCGACTTGGAGCGGGGGAAGACTGCCCGGCCTCGTCTGCGGTCGGTGGGGGTACTTGCTGGTGCGCTGGGGCTGAGCCCGGCGGCAAGGGACAGGCTGGCGCGTGCGGCACAGGCTGGCGGGCCCGGCGCAGCCGGTAGCAGTGGGCCGGCCGTGCGTGGAGGGATCGCGGGCCGGGATGGGGCCCAGGGTTCGGGGGCGCTGGTGGTGGCGCAGCTGCCGGCGGATGTGGCGGATTTCACCGGCCGGGAAGGACTGGTGCAGGAACTGTGCCGGCGGCTTGGCCGGAACGGCCGGACCCGGTCCCCTGGTGCGGTGGTGGTGTCGGTGGTGGCCGGCCAGGGTGGTATCGGCAAGACTTCGGTGGCGGTTCACACGGCGCACCGCATGGCCAGCCGGTTTCCCGATGGGCGCCTGTTTGTGAGCCTGCGTGGCGCCAGCGCTCACCCCCTCACTCCGGCTGAGGTGCTGGCGCGGTTTTTGCGTGGTCTGGGGGTGGATGGTTCGGCGATCCCGCCATCTGAGCAGGAGCGGGCGGCGGCTTACCGGAGTGTGCTGGCGGGCAGGCGGATGCTGATCGTGCTGGATGACGCGCGTGATGCCGCCCAGGTGCGCCCGCTGCTTCCGGGCCGAGCTGGCTGCGCGGTGCTGGTGACGAGCCGCAGCTGGCTGGCTGATCTTGACAGCGCGGTCATGGTGGAACTGGAGGTGTTGTCCCGGGCGGAGGCGCATGCGCTGTTTGCGCAGATCGTGGGGAAGACGCGGGTCGCGGCGGAGCCTGCCGCGGTCGCGGCGGTGCTTGATGCGTGCGCTGGGCTGCCGCTGGCGATCCGGATTGCTGCTGCGCGGCTAGCAAAGCGCCCTGCCTGGCCTGTCGGCGGCCTTGCGGGACGGCTGGCCGATGAGCGTCAGCGGCTGGGCGAGCTGGCCGTGGGTGATCGCGCGGTGCGTGCGGGTTTCCAGGTGAGCTACGCCGCCTTGCCGTCGCCGCCGGGTGCACGTGGCGTTGATCCGGCTCGCGCGTTCCGGCTCTTGGGTCTGTGGGAGGGCAAGGACCTGAGCCTGCTGGCGGCGGCGGCGCTACTCGGCCGCCCCGCCGAGGTCGCCGAAGGTGAGCTTGACGTGCTGTTGGATGTCCATCTGCTCGGGGCGCCCGAGCAGCGGCGCTATCGCTTCCATGACCTGCTGCGGGTGTTTGCCGCCGAGCAGGCCCGGGAGCAGGAGAGCGGGCAGGCGCAGGATGAGGCGATGTGCCGTTTGCTGGCCTGGTATTTGCACACGACGGCTGCGGCTGCCCACATTCTGGTCCCGGTTCGGCAGGTTCCCGCCCCCGGCCGCCCCGCGCCCACCGGGGAGCTGCCAGTTTTTGGCACCTACGGGCAGGCGATGGGGTGGTGCGATGACGAGCTGGCCAACCTGGTGACCGCCACAGACCAGGCGGCCCGCTGTGGCTTGCATGAGATCGCCTGGAAGCTGCCGGTAGCCGCGTGGGGATTTTTTGACTTGCGCAAGCACTGGGCGGAATGGATCACCACCCACCGTGTCGCGCTGGCCAGCGCCCGGCGCCTGGGTGATCGCTACGGGGAAGCCTGGGTGCTGAACAACCTGGGAATCGCCCACGGGCAGCAGCTTCAGTTCACCGAAGCCATCGAATATCTTGAGAAATCCCTCGAGCTCCGCCGCCTGATCGGCGACCGGCGGGGCGAGGGGTGGACCTTGAACAATATCGGCAACGTGTTGTTTCACCAGGGCCAGTACCAGGAAAGTATCGGCCATCATGAACGGGCTCTGGCGATTCGCAGGGAGATCGGCGACAGGTACGGCGAAGCGACGAGCCTGAATAACCTCGGTGACGCCTACGGGCAGGCCGGGCTATCCAGCAGGGCTATTGAATACCTTCAAAAGGCACTCGCGATCCGGCATGCGATCGGTGACTGGCAAGGCGAGAGTGAGGCCATGGAGGTCCTTGCTGGGCTCTTCAGTGATATTGGGGAGTACGGGGTAGCGCTGGAGTGGTGCGGAAAGTCCCTGAAAATCGCGCAGGAGATCGGGGACCGCTTCGGCGCCGCAGAAAGCCTGGACCGGATGGGTAACGTGCTCTCCAGGTCTGGCCATCCTGGCCGGGCGCGGGAATCGTTGGAACAGGCTCTCACGCTTTACCGGAAGCTGGGCCACCCAAACGCAGCCAGAGTCCAAACTCTTCTTGGCCGGCTCTCTGGCGAGCGCGCACAGTCCCGGCCCAGCTAACCCGGCAGCCTCTGCCCGTACAGGCTCAGCAACGGGTCCGCTGTATGAACTGGCGACAGGAGGATCGGGTCCCCGGCCCGCACGCCGGCCGCGTCCTCCCGCGTCGGCAGGTCCTGCCACCGGTCCAGCAGCAACCTCCGCACCTCGCCCAGCACAGCGTCCCGCGGCACCCAGAACACCCTGTGCCGCTCGGATACTCGATTGCGTGCCTGACCTGCGCTATCGCCAGCAGGGCTTGTCGCGGTGATGGTTGACTGGCCAAGTGCTGCTCAAGATCGTCTACTTGCTAGTGTCCTGGGTCTTTGATCCGCCGCAAAAGTCGCCCGAGTGATTCGAGGATTTCTTCCGCAGATTTCGTCCAGATGAATGGTCTGGGGTCTTCGTTCCATGTGTCCACCCAGGCGAGGATGTCCGTAAGTATTCGGTGATCCCGTCGGCCTGAGCGGTGCGAGCCCGGGCGCGACACGTGCGCGGGCCAGGTGCGCTGGTGCTGGACACAGGCGGGGACGTCGTGCAGCCTTGGCGTCGTGGCCGCGCCAGCTTGCTCTCCTGACGCTGGCCGGGACGGTGGCCTCGCAGCGGGAGCAGATCACCGCGCTGAGGCAGCGGCTGGTGACGCTGAGCCGGATACTGTTCGGCAAGTCGAGCGAGAAGGGTGATCCCGGTAAGCCGGACGCCGGCGGGGACGGGCCGGCAGGCGGCGGGGATGAGGGCCGTGGCGGGGCTGGCCGCCGGGCGGGCGGGCGGCGCCGGGGCCAGCGGCCGGGGTCGGTGGGGCATGGCCGGCGCCGGCATGAGCACCTGGACACCGAGGAGCAGGTCCACGACGTCCCGGAGGGCGAGCGGTCCTGCCCGCGGTGCGGCCAGGCATATGAGCCGTTCGGGGAGGATGTCAGCGAGCAGGTGTCGTGGCGGATCAAGGTCGTGCGCATCGTGCACCGGCGGTGCAAGTACGCCCGGTCCTGCCGCTGCCCGGTCCCGGCGGTGCGGACCGCGCCCGCCCCGCCCCGCCTGATCGGCAGGGGCCTGTTCACCACGGAGTTCTGCGTTAACCTGCTGATCGCCAAGTACGCGCTGGGGCTGCCGTTCAACCGGGTGATCGCGATGCTGTCGTTTCAGGGCCTGGAGGTTGCGCCGGGCACGCTGGCCGGGGTGGCCCGGCGGCTGGGCGGCCTGCTGGCGCCGCTGGCGGCCGCGATCACCGCCCGCAACGCCGCCGCCGGGCACGCGCACGCTGATGAGACGTCCTGGCGGGTGTTCGGGCAGCCGGCGGATAACGGCGGGGGCCGCTGGTGGCTATGGGTGTTCACCGCGGCGGACACGGTGGTGTACACGATCGCGCCGTCCCGGTCGCTGAAGGTCCTCGAAGAGCATTACGGCGTGACCGAAGGGCAGCTTCCCGCCGGCCGCGGCCCGCTGGTCATCTCCTCGGACTTCTACTCGGTGTACCAGTCGTTCTCGCAGCTAGACGGGGTCACGCCGCTGTGGTGCTGGGCTCATATCCGGCGGCGGTTCATCCGGGCCGGCGACGCCCACCGCAAGGACCTGGGGCCGTGGGCCGGTGCCTGGATCACGCGGATCGGCGTGCTGTACGCCGCGCACCGGCGGCTGGCCGCCGCACCGGAAGGCACCAGCGGGCACGCCCGCGCGGCGAAGGCGTTCGGGGCGGCGCTGGATGAGATCGGCGCTCACCGCCGCATCCAGCAGCGCCGGCCGGACCTGCTGCACCCGGCCGCGGCGAAGGTGCTGGCCACGCTGGACCGCGAATGGGACGGACTAGTGCGCCACCGCGACTTCCCCGATCTTCCGCTGGACAACAACACCGCCGAACGCGCGATCCGGGCGCCCGTCGCTGGCCGCAAGAACTACAAGTGCGCCACGAGGCGCTGCTATTTCCGGATGGAGGTGGAAGACCGTCCATTTCTCCGCCGTCGCAGCGGCGGGGTGAAGCTGGAGGAAGCCCGAGCCGGGGGTCGCCGGGGAGGGCGGGAGCAGCCTCGACAAAGTCGCGCCGGTTCAGTACGGCCGGACGGGCCGGGTGCGGTGAGCGAGACGGGAAGGTACACGCGAGAAACCGGTTACGTTACGCCTCTTGATCTTGCGCCAGCTCAAAACCCGGTGGATCTGGGCTGGTTCGCGGCGCGCACCCATCCTTCATGACGGGTGGGGAACTCCCGGCTGGGTCTTTGTAGCCCGGGCTGGGAGGTCATGGTGAATTGTCTGCGGCGTAGCCGTGGCGATGCCGCAGGGGTAGAGCCGGGTGCCTAACCCGTCAACCGGATAGCAGTGAACGTGGGAACCATCCGCGTACGCTCCATCGCCTTCCCTCGTCCGGAGGTAGAGGAGATGGATAGGTGCGACGCCTGCCGAAGGCGCGGATGGGGCGGAGCCGCCGTAGTACTCCGGGCGCGGGAGAGCCGCGCGCATGGGGAAGGGCGGCAGCGTGTCAGCGAAGGAGAGAATGCAATGTCCGAAGATGCGCTGGTGAATACCGGCGCCGTGGCGTGGCCGCATCCCGATTCGGCTTACTTCGCGGTACAGAGGATGCAGATCAAGTTGCACCGCTGGGCGGGAGAAGATCCTTCCCGCCGGTTCGGTGACCTGTTCAACCTCGTCTACGACCCGGCGTTCCTGGTGCACGCGTGGGAACGCGTGTCCACCAATAAGGGCGCCCAGACTCCGGGTATCGACAAGGCCACCGTGGCCCAGATCGAGACCTGGATCGGGGTCGGGGCATTCCTGGGCCAGATCCGGGACTCGCTGAAATCGGGCGAGTTCGGGCCGGCCGAAGTGCGGCAGGTGATGATACCGAAGGCAAACGGGAAACTCCGCAAGCTCGGTATTCCGACGGAACCTGCAAACTGCCCGGTCGCGCAGGCCTGATGAGGTTCTGGAATCTTTCGTCACGGTGACCCACCCGTTCCATCCGCTGGCCGGGCAGCGGCTGCGGGTGCTGTTCGAGCGGAAGCTGGCTGACGGGCTGGCGGTCAGCTGTGAGGGCGGGCCGCTGGGCTCGCTGATGCTGCCGCTGCCCTGGACCGACCGTGGCCCGGCAGCGGCGGGAGCGCCGCTGACCTATGAGGTCCTGATCGATCTGGCCGCGGTGGTCTCGGCCATCAAGCCGCGACACGAGGGGTGAGGTCGTTGACCGGAGGTCTCTCACCTGGGAGTGTCTTGTGTGATGAACATACACAGGAACGATCTGGCGGCGCTGTCCGCGCCGGGGCTGCGCCAGCGGCGGGACTGGCTGGTGGCCGGGCTGCCGCAGGCAGCGGCGTTCCTGGCCGGCTCGCTGGTCGAGCAGCGCCGCCGCTGCGGGAAGGAGGGATGCCGGTGCGCGCGAGGCGAGCTGCACGGGCCGTATGCATACCTGTCGGTCGCGGGCCGCATGCTCTACGTGCCGGCGGTGCTGGCGGAGGCGGTCCGTGCCCACCTGGAGGTCTCGAAACGGCTGCGGGAGACGCTGGAGGAGATCTCGGCGGTCAACCTGGAGCTGCTGTCCCGGCGGGAGCTGGACTAGCCGATGCCCCCCGCCTGCGCGCCGGCGCCGCCATCCGCGGCGGCCGCCAGCGCGTGGGCGGAGATGGTCGCGCCGCTGGCCAACATGGCCGAGTCCGCGCTCGCCGGCGGCGCGCGGACGGCCGCCAGCGGGCCTGTGATGGAGGTGAGCGGCAGTGATCCGCGGCGAGTCGAAGGTGACCCGCGCCCACCTGGAGCGCACGGCGATCGTGTATGTCCGCCAGTCCACCCTGGTGCAGGTCCGCGAGCACACCGAGTCCACGCTGCGCCAGTACGACCTGGCCGGCCAGGCAGCCCGGCTGGGCTGGGCCGCCGCCGGCATCGAGGTGATCGACGCCGACCTGGGCCTGTCCGGGCGCAGCACCACCCACCGGGACGGGTTCAAGGAGCTGGTCGCCCGCGTGTGCCTGGGCGAGGTCGGGGCGGTGTTCGGGCTCGAGGTGTCCCGTCTTGCCCGCTCCAACGCCGACCTGGCCCGCCTGCTGGAGCTGGCCCGCCTCACTGGCACCCTGGTCATCGACAACGATGGCGTCTATGACCTGTCCGACATCAACGACCGGCTGGTCCTGGGGTTATCAGCCCCCGCCTGACGGCCGTCGTCAACGTCATCAACGGGGCGCCCATGCCCCCGTATCTCTCGTTGATGATTCTTTATCTGCCCCTCGCCGGCAACGTCGGCAACGAGGGCGCAGGAGGGTCTGTGTCACCGGCCCTGGCGGGGCCACCCGCGTGACTAGCCTGCTCGTCCGCCCCGTCCGCAACGACATCACGTCAAAGACGCGTCATTAACGTCGTGACCTGGCCATCCTCTCCCCAGAAGTTGATCAAGGTCAGATAACTGGGCCTCAAAAGCCAGATGAGCGAAGCAGAATTGCACTGGCTGACCAGCCGGATGAACGAGTCCAAGCGGGCCGCCGCCCGGCGCGGCGAGCTGCGCGTCCCGCTGCCCGTGGGGCTCGTCTGCGATGACGACGGCGCCGTGGTCATCGACCCGGACCAGGAGGTCGCCGCTGCGGTCGGCGACGTGTTCGCCGCGTTCACCGCCACCGGATCGGCTTACGGGGTGGCCGGGGCGTTCGCCGGGCGGCGGTTCCCCCGCCGCGCCTACGGCGGGGCCTGGGCCGGGCAGGTCCGGTGGGGCCGGCTCACCCACGCCCGCGCCGCCGGGATCTTGCGCAACCCCGCCTACGCCGGGGCGTACGTGTATGGCCGGCGACGCACCCGCCAGGTCGTCCGCCCGGACGGCTCAGTGCATTCATCGGTCACCGAGCTGCCCCGCGGCCAGTGGGAAGTCCTGATCCCCGGCCATCATGAGGGTTACATCACCTGGGAGGCCTACCTGGCGAACGAGGCGAAGCTGGCCGCCAACCGCACCAACGCCGGGGCCCGCCCGCCCCGCGAGGGCACCGCGCTATGCCAGGGCATCGTGTTCTGCGGCGCCTGCGGCCGCTCCATGCAGGTCCGCTACCAGGACCGGCGCCCGCGCTACGAGTGCTCCCATTCGCGCGCCGACCACGTCGCCATGCCGCTATGCGGGTCGGTCCGCGCCGACACCATCGATGCGGCCGTCGCTGAGGCGCTGCTGGCCGCGGTCGAGCCCAGCCAGGTCGCCCTGGCACTGGCCGCCGCCGAGGAGGTCACCGCCAGGCGCCAGCGGTCGGCGCGGGCAGCTGAGCTGGCCGTCGAGCGCGCCCGATACGACGCCGACCGGGCCGAGCGCGCGTTCCTGGCCTGCGAGCCGGAGAACCGCCTGGTGGCCCGCAGCCTGGAGGCCCGCTGGGAAACCAGGCTCACCGACCTCGCCGAAGCCGAGGCCGCACTCGCCGCCCAGCTGTCCGCCCAGCCTGAGCTGCACGGCCCCGGGCAGCTGGCCGCCACCGTCGCCGGCCTGCCGGCACTGTGGTCAGCGCCGACCACCAGCGACAAGGACCGCAAACGCCTGCTGCGCACCCTGCTCGGCGACGTCACCATCACCCCCTCCGCCGCCGACCCCGCCCAGCTGACGGCCGGGCTGCGCTGGAAGTCCGGGGCCACCCAGCAGCTCCGGGTCACCCGGCGCAAGAACGCCATCCAGCTGCGCAGCACCGACCCGGCCGCGATCGAGCTCGCCCGCCGCACCGGCCCCGGCTGCGACAACAACGCCCTGGCCGCCGCGCTCAACGACGCCGGTCACCGCACCGGCACCGGGCAGCCCTTCGACGGCGTCGCCGCCGCCAACCTGCGGAACTACCATCACATCCCCTACCCCGGCCTGCTCGAACCCGGCGAGCTCACCCCCCGCCAGGTCGCCGAGCGGATCGGGGTGTCCACCGGCACCATCCACTACTGGATCAACGCCGGCAGCCTGCCCGCCCGCCGCGGCGCCGCCGGCCGGTGGGCCATTCCCTTCCCGCCCGAAACCGAGGCCGCCTGCCGCGGCCACGCCGCCGGGTCCGCCCACCAGCACCGCAACATCGACCCCGCCCCGCGGTCCGCCGATGAGCATGATGTCGCCGACGTGGCCCGCCGGCTCGGCGTCAAGCCCGACGTGATCTACGCGTGGGCCGAATGGGGTCACGTGCCCTCCCGCCGCGGCCCGGGCGGCCGCCTGTGGATCTGCTTCACCGCTGAGATCGAGACCGCGTGCCTGCGGCGGATCGCCAGCTCATACAAGCTCCCCGCCGCGATCAAAACCCAAGCCATACAACGCCTGGAAAGGAAAGCAGTATGAAGCACACGTCCCCACTGTCGCTGACCGCGTGGTCCAGGCTAGCCTGAAACTGGTGCTCGAGCCCATTTTCGAGGCGGATTTCAAGCCGTGCTCATATGGGTTCCGCCCCAGCCGGCGCGCGTATGACGCGATCGCCGAGATCCATCTTTTCGCCTCCGAGTCCATCAACTACAGGTGGGTACTGGAGTGCGACATCAAAGCCTGTTTCGACGAGATTTCGCATATGGCTCTGATGGACCGCCTCCGGGCGAGGATCAAGGATAAGCGCATCTGCAGGCTGGTGAAGGCGTTCCTGAAATCCGGGATCCTCAATGAGCTCGGGGACCGGGAAGAGACACTGACCGGAACACCGCAAGGCGGGATTCTATCCCCGCTGCTCGCTAACATCGCCCTGTCGGCGCTGGACGACCATTTCGACCGGCAATGGCATCAGGAGATGGGAACGGCCGCGCAGCGGGCCAAACGCAAAAGACACGGTCTCGGAAACTGGCGGCTCGTCCGCTATGCGGACGATTTCGTCCTGATGGTGTCGGGCGACCGGCATCATGCCGAGGCGCTGCGTGAGGAGGTCGCTGCCGTGCTCGCCCCGATGGGACTTCGGCTGGCGCCGGAAAAGACCCAGGTGGTCCACATCGACGAGGGCCTAGACTTCCTCGGCTACAACATCCGCAGGATGCGGAAGCGGGGAACGCAGAGGTATTACGTCTACACCAGGCCGTCCAGGAAAGCCATCCAGGCGATCAAGGACAAGGTGGCGGCCAGGACGTACAGGTCAACCCGCCACATGGCCCTTGACGAGCTGATCACCAGCCTGAACAGGTCCCTGCGCGGGTGGGCGAACTACTTCCGGCACGGGGTGTCCAAGGCAGTGTTCAATGCCGTCGACCACCACGCGTGGGGTCGGCTGATGCGCTGGATACGCGCCAAGTACAAGGGCAAAACCGGGCTGTCCATGAAGGAACTCCGCCGTCGCTTCTGCGACCAGGGGTGGAGGTTCGCCAGCAACGGGGTCGTGTTCACCGGCGCTTCCAGCGTCGCCGTGACCCGCTACCGCTACCGCGGCAGCAACATCGCGACCCCGTGGAACCCCCCGGCACCGGCAGCCGCCAGCACAGGCAGCTGACCAGTGGTCAAGGCACGTGGAGCGCCCGTTGCGGTGAGAGCCGCACGGCGGGTGCGGGAGGGGGCTCGCGGGAGACGACCGGCAGAAATACCGGCACCGCGCCTGCGAGCCTACCTCACCGGCTCCGGCTCGCGGTGGGCCGCGGAGCTGGCCGGCCACGCCTGGACCATCCTGGGCACCGCCCGGCTCGCCGGGCACAACCCCCGCGCCTACCTGAGCGCCTACCTGGCCGCCTGCGCCGCGAACGGCGGCAAGCCGCCCGCCGGCCAGGCGCTGGAGGCCCTGCTGCCCTGGAACATCACCATCCCCGGCCAGCCCGCCGGCGCCACCGGCAAGCCACCGTGACCGGGAACGCGGCCGGCCAGCACCCGGCCAGCGCCATCTACTGCGGCCGGCCCTTCACCCCCGCCGAGCTCGGCCTGATCCGCGGCCTCGCCGCGACGCTGCCGACCCGCGCCGCGATCGCCGGCGCGGTCTGCGACGCCCTCGGCTGGCACACCCCACACGGGCGGCGCAAGGACATGACCGCCCGCGTCGCCCTGGGCCGCATGGCGGCCGACGGGCTGATCACCCTGCCGCCGCCGCGTAACGGCAACGGCAACGGACGCCACCCCCGGCACGCAGAC
>WNGR01011411.1_pt1 | contig 12567 bp, 7 predicted proteins | sample 5407581 | NCBI WGS metagenome assembly WNGR01 (sample SAMN13153383, study PRJNA577476) | soil metagenome | isolation source: 80 cm soil or saprolite under Garry oak tree replicate 2 | place: USA:California | collected 2016-06-15
GAGGCCGACCTGTTGGTGACTGGCGCCAAGCTGGCCGCGACCTGCGATGCGGAGCGGCGGGAGCTGCCTGGGGGCTGGGTGGCCATCACCGGCGGTCTGGTCAGCGGGGTGGGCGCCTCATCCGACCCCGCCCCGGTGGCCCGGGAAACCCTGGATGCCGCCGGCTGCCTCATCACGCCGGGCCTGGTCAACACCCACCATCACATGTACCAGAACCTCACCCGGTCCTATGCGCCCGTCGTCAACGGCACCCTGTTCGAGTGGCTGGCCGGCCTGTATCCGCTGTGGGCGGGCCTGGACGAGGAGGGTGCCTACCTCTCGGCCTGGGTCGGCCTGGCCGAGCTGGCACTCGGCGGCTGCACCACCACCACCGACCATCTCTACGTCGCGCCAAAGACCGGTGGTGATCTGTGGTCGGCCGAGATCGCCGCCGCCCGCGAGGTTGGGCTGCGGTTCCACCCCACTCGGGGATCCATGACGCTGTCGGTCAAGGACGGCGGGCTCCCGCCGGATTCTGTGGTCCAGGACGACGATGAGGTGCTCGCCGACAGCGAGCGCCTGGTCAAGGCGCACCATGACCACGCCCGGGGGGCCATGGTGCGCATCGCGCTGGCGCCGTGCTCGCCGTTCAGCGTCAGCCCGGAATTGATGAGGCGCACCGCCGAACTGGCCGAAAGGCTGGAAGTGCGGCTGCACACGCACCTTGCCGAGGACCCCGACGAGGATTCCTACTGCCTGGAACGGTTCGGCCGCCGCCCGGTCGAGCAGTTCGAAGAGGTCGGCTGGATGACCGGGCGATCCTGGGTGGCGCATTGCATCTACCCCAGCACTGCCGAGGCCATCAGGCTCGGCGCGGCCGGCGTGGGGGTGGCCCACTGCCCGAGCTCGAACATGCTCCTGGGCGGCGGCGGGTTCGCGCCGGTCCGTGAGCTGCGCGCCGCTGGCAGCCCGGTCGGGCTCGGTTGTGACGGCTCCGCCTCGGCGGATAGTGCCTCGCTGTGGACCGAGGCCCGGGCGGCGCTGCTGCTCGGCCGCCAGCGGCGGGGGCCGGCCGGCATGACCGCGCGCGAGGTGCTCGACGTGGCCACCCGGGGCGGCGCCGGGTGCCTTGGCCGGGCGGGGGAAATCGGCGAGCTCGCCGTGGGTGCCGTGGGGGACCTGGTGTGCTGGCCGCAGGAGGGAATCGCGTTCGCGGGTGCGCTTACCGATCCTGTGGAGGCGTGGCTGCGATGCGGGCCCACGGTCGCGCGGCACACGGTTGTGGGCGGGCGGGTGATCGTCCGGGATGGTGCGCTGACCGTCCCTGGCACCGCTGACGTGCTGGCCCGGCACGCCGTGGCCGCTGCCCGGATGCAGCAGCTTGCCCGCTGAGTTCGGTGGCGCCAGCTCCCGCTGAGTTCGGTGGCGCCAGCTCCCGCTGAGCTCGGTGGCGCCAGCTCTCCAGCTCTCGCTGAGTTCGGTGGCGACGCCCGCCGTCATTCCGCCGGATCTCCCAGACCTGTAGGATCGGGGCGGTACCGGTCGCTCATGTCGATCAAACTACGGTGCCATTGCCCTGTTCAATAGCCCCCCAAGATTGCCATGCGGCCTGCTCGAAGTGGCATGGCCGGGCATGAGGTCGGCATGGGGTGCGCGGGGTGGCGCGCCGGTACGCCTGGCGGCCACGTCACCACGGGAGAACGGCGGCGGCGCCGCCCGCTGCCGCTGGCATGCTGCGTTCCGTGGCGGGACTAACCGTCCCAGCCGAGTCAAATCCACGCAATTGCGGAAATCAGATTTGATGCCTCCCGGGCTAGCTATGGCGATAGGTTGGCAGGGCGACTTTAACTCGCTGGGGGGTTAGATATGGGTGAACTGGGCGAAGGGCTTTCCCCGCCGCCTGACCAGCCCGGGGCAGGCGGCGCGGGCGAAGCCGAGGCGCAATCGATTGCCGATAGATTAATAGCGGAATCGGATGCCCTGCGGCGGACAATGCACGACCGCGGGATCATCGACCAGGCAACCGGGCTGCTCGCGGGCCGCTTGGCCTGTGGCATCAGCACCGCGTTCAAGCACCTGAACCAGTTGGCGCAAGATACCAACACACCCCTGCTGGAGACGGCGGGGCTGCTCATTGGCGAGGCCGTTCGGCCCGACGTCATGCGGGAAGGGCTCGCGCGAATTGACTTCGCAGTCGCCGGCCCGTACGCCCCCGTGAGAAAGAGTGAATCCGGTGCCGTTACGGTGCCGGTGCAGCGGCCGCCGGCCGGTGAAATCTCTTCCGCAAATCTCTTTGAAGTGCTGAATGGCGTTCCTGCGCCTGCCGTCGCACTGTCGCCGGTGCGAGCAGGGACGGGAGATATCGGGGGCTTCCGGATCGCACATTGCAACGCCGAGGCGATACGCCATGCCCGCGGCCCGGCCGATCAGATCATTGGGTCGGCCCTGTATGACGTCTACCCTGAAATCGCCTGTGACGGGCTGATCGGGGCATTTGCCGATACGCTCACGACCGGAGCCCCGCTGGAATTCGATGGGTTCGCCGTCGGGGAAGAGGCCGGTGAGGAGTCGGGTGCCGCGACCGTGGACGTCCGCGCCCGCCCGCTCGGAGACGGCCTGCTGGTGTCGTGGCGGGTGAACGACGCCACGGCTGAGCGGATGCGCCGTCTTGAGGAAGCCGAGCGCCTCGGGCACATGGGCTGGGCGGAGTGGAATCTCGTCACGGACCGGGTGGTCTGGTCGGAGCGCGTGTTCGAGTTGCACGGGCGGGACGCCGCCGAGGGCCCGATAACCCTGGCTGAGTACCCCCAGCACGTTCACCCGGACGACATGCCGGTCATTGACGGCCTGCTGCGCGGGCTGACCGAACGTGGTGAGGACACCGAGGTCGAGTTCCGGATCATCGCTGCCGGCAAGCCCCGCCACATCCGGGTCATCGCCCAGCCGATCGTGAGCGCCGCGGGCAAGCTGCTGGTGCTGCGTGGCGTGTTCCAGGACGTCACCGCACGCAGGGAGGCCGAGCAGGCACTAGCTGCCTCCCGTGACCAGATTGAGGATCAGCGCAGGGAGGCTACCCTCCGGGTGCAGCGCGCCATCTTGCCGACCGACCGCGAGCACCTGAGCCTGCCTGGGTACGAGGTGGCGGTGCGTTACGTTCCGGCGCATGTAGGCAGCAAGGTAGGCGGGGACTGGTACGAGGCGCGCGAACTCCCGGACGGCCATGGCCTGATCGCGGTTGGGGACGTCGGCGGGCATGGGCTGGACGCGGCGGCAAGCATGGCCCGCGTGGGCAACGCGCTCCGCGGCCTTTCCGTCACCGGGCAGCCCGCTGACCAGCTCCTTACGTGGCTGAACGCGGTCGTCTGGCAGGAGGCCGACCCGGAAACCATCGCGTCGGTGGTGATCGGTCGCCTGGACCCCAAGGCGCCGCAGTTGTTCTGGGCACAGGCCGGGCACCCGGCACCGGTCCTGATCCGGCAGGGTGCTGCCCGGCTGCTGTCGCCACCCCACGGCTCCTTGCTTGGGGTAAGCCTTGAGTCGGAATACGAGCAGGCAGCCGAGCCGCTCAAGGCGGAGGACTTGCTCATCTTCTACACGGACGGGCTCGTCGAGCGGCGCGATCAGCCGATCGACGAAGGAATCGCGGCCCTGCTGCAGGCGGCGCAGGCGTGGGCCAGCGCTGGTACCAGCGGTGACGTGCGGAACGACATCGACGCGCTGCTCACCCACCTTGCCCCGACCAATCCGGAAGACGATACGTGCGTGCTTGTGGTAAAAGTCACCTAAGGGTTAGGCGTCACCGTCTGGTAAGTGTGACCTTGCAGTAAGTGTCACCTTCCCTAAGGCCCGTTCGCTGACATTGCGGCTCTGGACAGCCACCGTGCGCCGATGTTCACTGTTGGTAGCCAGAAAATAACCGGACGGAAGGGGTGCGGGTGCGGGCATGCGTGGCTGGCCTTCGTGATGAGGAACCATTCGGCAATGTGAGAAAGGCCATTACCGGGGCCATGCGGGACAGCCTGGATTACGTGCCGGACTGTCCCTTCCGTGACTTTTGCGCCTGGGTTCTCAGCGAGCCGCGCTACCGGCAGCGGTGGCTCCAGTTACTCGGCATCGAAGGGCTGATCCGGCTGAGCGGGGCGCTGCTGAACGGCCTGCTGGATGACGATGAGTCGGCCCAGCTCACCGTCCATGGTGCACCGCTGCTCGTCTACCTCACCTACGAGGCGATCTCGGACAACCTGGCCATCGGCCTCGCGACCCCGCAGCCCGGCGACCCAGGGCGCACCGCGCGGGCGGGGCTGGTGCGGGCCTTCAACAATGCCATGCTCGCCCGGCTCGACGGCGCCACGGCGGCAAGCGTCCGGGGCCGCATGCTGGGCCTGGCGGCGGGCTCGGACGAGATCTCGATGTTCCGCCAAAGCCTGAGCGAAACCGAGCACCGTTCCCTGGTAGCTGCCTATGTGGCAGCACATCCCGACGGTGAATCCGAGGCGATCGAGTTCACGGCCGCCCCTGCGCTCATCGCGAATATCGAGTCCGCGGCCGCGGCGGCCGACGCCATACACGGGCTCCGGTCCGCGGCGCTTTTCCGGAAAGGGCTCGCCAGGCGATACACCGCGGTGACCGAACTGCTGGCCGGCCGCAGCCCAGCGGCGGAGGAACTGGTGAGCATCGGCACGGATGCGATCCTTGTCGTTCCCACGCTGGCCTACTACGCCGGCGTCCTCGCCGAGGTCGTCCGCCCACTGGCTGGGTACCACGACCTGGTCGACGATGGTCTGCTGCACGAGGCGCTGTCACAGGCCGCCTTACTCGTGCGGGTACTCAACGACTGCGGCACCAGGCTCGCTGAGCAGGATGATGGGCAGCGGCGGGAACTGATCAGCGACCTCCACGCCCTGGCGCGCTCGCGGCGGTGTGCCACCCTTTCTGACCTCCTCAGGCAGGCCGCATCACGGCACGGGAGGCTGCTGACGCGGATCAGTAAGGACCTTTCGTTTGGCGAATTCAATATCTGCCTGGATGGGATCCGTGACCTTCCGGTGTCGACCGAGACCCTGCATGCTTTCGAGTACCGGCTGCACCGTGTCTGCGCCATCTACGAAGGCGCCCAGCGCGGCCTGCATGGCGCCACGCAGCGCATGACAGGGCGGCTGCGAACCGACGTGATCAGCGCCGTCGTGGTGCGTTTTGTGGAGTTTCACCGCCGCATGTACGCCGATGCCTTCACCACCGAGTCCGGCGAGTACGCGATCGCGCCCGCCTGACGCCTGGTGCCTGGTGCTGGCTGCCCCACGGCGGCTGTTAGCGTCGCCCCTCATGAGGGACCAGGGGGCAGCCGGTTTCCTGAATCTTCCTGCCATACTTAGCGAGGATGGGTGGCGCGCGGTCGCGGCGCCGTGGCGTTGGCTGGGGGACCTCTTGAGCGTTATCGTTCGCGCTGTCGTCACAGCAGCAGCGGCAGGGCTGCTGATCGCTGGTTGCAGCAGTGGGACGGGAGCGCCGTCACCGACGGCCGCGCCCGCCCCCACCTCCAGCCCAAAGGTGCCGTCGCCGACCGCGCTGGCCACGTCTTCCCCGAGCGCCGCACCAGTGCAGTTCCGCTACCAGCCGTTGTTCCCCTTTGCCAGCCAGGCCGCTGCCCAGGCGTGGCAGGCCAGCTACGCATCGGGCGGCCACCAGCCGTGGCATCTCAGCGCCACCCGGACCGCACTGTCGTTCACTGAGGGATATCTCGGCTTCGGCGGCATCAGCCGGGTGGTGCGGCACTCGACGACGGGCCGGGACGCCAGGGTCACCGTCGGCTTCGCCCTTCCCAACGGGAGCCTGAGCAGTGCGGCAGTCATTCATCTGGTGAAGTACGGCGCTGGCAGTTACCCGCCGTGGGAGGTTGTCGGCACCGACGACACCACCCTGACCCTCGACCTGCCCGCCTACGGGTCGGCGGTCTCATCGCCCGTGCGGGTCGGCGGAAAGATCACCGGTGTGGACGAGAACCTCAGGGTGGAGGTTCACTCGCTGGGGTCTGGCTCATCGGTGGGGACGTTCTGCTGCAAACCAGCCGGCGGTCAGGCCAGCTCATGGTCGTTCCCGGTGACCTTCTCCGCCGCCGCCGGCCACGTGATCACGATCGTGGTGCACACCGGCGGCCACGTCGCGGGCGTCGAGAGGTTCGCGGTCACCGGCGTCCGCGTCCGGTAACCCCCCGGGGGTGTCAGGAGGCGGGGATCGTGCTGCCCGGCTCCAGGATGGGGGCCTCAGCGGCGACGGTGCCGGGGTATTTCAGGCCCGCGCCGGTGTTGAGAACAACGACTTCGTCGTCCGCGCCAAGCCAGCCCTCATCCCGGAGCTTGCGTGCCGCGCTCAGGCCGGCGGCCCCCTCCGGGCAGATGAAGGCGCCCTCCAAGCGGGCGCATTCGCGCTGCCCGCGCAGGAGTTCGGCATCGCTGACCGCGACCGCGGCGCCGTTGGTCTGGTAGATGGCATCGAGGATGAGGAAGTCACCCAGGGCTTTTGGGACGTTCAGCCCGAACGCCACGGTGTGGGCGCCCGCCCATTGGGTGCTTTCCCGGGCCTGCCGCTGGTAGGCGGCGACGATGGGCGCGCATCCAGCCGCCTGCACAGCGACCAGCCGCGGGGGCTTCCCGCTGACCCAGCCAAGCTCGCGCAGCTCACCAAGAGCCTTGTGGATGCCGATGATTCCGACCCCGCCGCCAGTGGGGCAGACGATGACATCGGGCCATCGCCAGCCGAGCTGCTCGGCGATCTCCAAACCCATTGTCTTCTTGCCCTCGATCCTGTACGGCTCACGCAGCGTGGACACGTCCTGGTAGCCCGCTGGTGGTTCGATGGCCCGGCGGATCAGCGCGGCCGCATCGCCGATCAGGCCGTCCACCAGGTACAGCGTGGCTCCGGCGGCCACGCACTCGGCCCGGCAGACCCGGGGCGCTTCCACCGGCATGGCGATGAGCGCCCGCAGCCCGGCCCGTGCCGCGTAGGCCGACCACGCCGCGCCGGCGTTGCCGTTGGTCGGCATCGCCACGCCGGTGACACCGAGTTCCGCCGCCCGCGAGACGCCCACCGCCGCGCCCCTGGCCTTGAACGACCCGGTTGGGATCAGCCCCTCATCCTTCATCAGCAGCCGGGGAAGACCAAGCTTCTCGCCGAGCCGGCGCAACGGCAGCAGCGGTGTCATGCCCTCGCCCAGCGAGATCACCCGGTCGGCCGAGCGCACGGGCAGCAGTTCGTGGTACCTCCAGAGATTCGGCTCGCGGCCGGACAGCTGTTCCGGCTTCACGGCCCGGCGGATCCGGCCGAGGTCGTACCTGGCCAGCAGAGGCGACCCGCACGGGCACGTCCCCTGCACGTGATCGGCTTCGAGGACCGAGCCGCAGCGCGGGCATGCCAGGCTGGTCAAGGCCGAGTAGTCCATGCGAGCACCTCCGTCATTCACCCGGCAATACTCCCCAGCTTGGCGCCCTGGCTGGGGACAATGCCGCTAGCGTGCCCAGAATGAGCTCCAGTCCTTCCACTGGTGACATTGCCAGGCACCTTCGCCGGCTTCGGCTCCGGGCGCTCCGCGAAAGGCTGCGGGAGAGCCTGCTGTTCCTGCCGGCGCTGATGCTGCTTGCCTCCGCTGCCGTGGCGCTTTGGCTCGCGCAGGTGGACAAGGCTCACCAGTCACGGCCGCTGCCGTGGGTGTTCACCTTCGCGCCGAACACGGCCAGCACACTGCTCGGCACCATCGCGGGTGCCACGATCACCACGGCGGGAGTGGTGTTCTCGCTGCTTGTCGTCTCGCTGCAGCTGGCCAGCGGCCAGTTCTCGCCCCGGGTGCTGCGGGGGTTCTGGCGGGACCAGTTCGGCCAGGTGCTGGTCGGGCTGCTGCTGTCCACCTTCGCATTCTGTGTGCTGGCGCTGGCCCGGCTGAACCCACACGCGAAACGCGCGCCCGGCCTCACGGTGATGTTCGCGTTGCTGCTCGCCCTGGCCTCGGTGGTGTTCATCGTCGTCTACCTGGACCGGATCAGCCGCCAGCAGTATGTGGGCCGGATCATGGCCCGGGTGGTGGGTGAGACGCTGCACCTGGTCGGCGAGCTGCCCTATGGCCCGCACGTGGGCATGCGGGTGGGCGAGCCGGTGCCCGCGCCCGACCTCGATGCCCTGGGCAGGCCGCTGGTCGTGCGGTCTCCCGGAGACGGGTGGGTGCAGCAGATCAGCCGGCGCGCGGTGATCGCCGCGGCGCCCCCGGGCAGTGTCGTGCGGCTGGAGACCCGCGTCGGTGCCTACCTCGTCCGCAACGCGCCGCTCGCGACGGTCTGGCCGCCACCCGACACCCCCGTGGCAACCGGGCTGGTGCGGGCGGCCGTGATCCTCGGCCCCGCCCGCACCATGCAGCAGGACATCTCGTTTGGCCTGCGCCAGCTCAACGACATCGCGCTCCGTGCCCTCTCCCCGGCGGTGAACGACCCGACCACGGCCATCGAGGTCATCCTCCGGGTCGGGTCCATCATGCGCCCGCTGGTCCTGGCCGAGCTTCCCGAACAGTCGGTGCACGACCAGGCGGGGCGCATCCTGCTGACACCGTTCGACCTTGACCACGCCGAGTACCTCCAGCACGCGTTCGACCAACTCAGGCTGTACGCTGCCGCGCATCCACAGGTGCTGGTGGCGCTGGCGCGCACCATGCGGATGCTGCGTGGGGCGTGCGTCCTCGCCGGGGACCGCGAGACGGTCATCGCGGCCCTGGACCGCCAGCTGGCGCTCACCGTGGCCGGCTGCGCCGCCGGCATCCTGCCTGAAGACCGGGCCCGGGTAGAAGCCGCCGCCAGCTCCTGATCCCCGCCGCACCACACACCCATAAAGCATCACAAAACGGACACACAAAAGGATTGGGGCGTGCGGAATGCGTTAATGATCATGAGCTGCGGCGGGGGCTGAGGCGGGGCGGGGGCACGGAAGGTGGCGGCCAGCGCTGGACGTTCAGTTCGATCCAGGTCAGGCCATTCTCCACGGCGGCGAGGTACGACGCGAGGGTGTTCTCCTGGTAGCCGCCCGGTGTCCCAGCACCGAATCCGCGGTGCCCGACGACTGTGGGCTTGGTTTCGAAGATCACTGGTCCGCTCCTCGGGTAACCGAACACTCACCAAGCGTTTTCGCTGCTCATGCGCCGATTAAGGGTACGCGGGAGATCCCGGGATGGGACGTGGGATGGCCCGGGGCGGCTGTTAGGCCCCGGGTGGCGCCAACCGCCTGGGTAACCGAACACTCACCAAGCGTTTTCGCTGCTCATGCGCCGATTAAGGGTACGCGGGAGATCCCGGGATGGGACGTGGGATGGCCCGGGGCGGCTGTTAGGCCCCGGGTGGCGCCAACCGCCTGGGCGGGGGGAGCGGTGTCAACTGCCTGGGCGGGGGGAGCGGTGCCAGGGTCCGGGTCCGGATCTGCGTCTGCGGACCGTTCCACCCGCTCGGCCAGTGCCTCGACCGCGTCTGCGAACCGGGTCTGCGCATCGGGGTTTTCCGGGCCCAGCAGGTACCTTCTCAGCTCTCGCCGTGCTTCCGCGAGCCGGTCATCACCGGACGCCGCAGCCTGGGCCAAGATTTCGGGAAGTCCTGCACAGTCCGGGCCGAGCAGGTAAGCGGCTGCGGTGGTCGGGAAGTTTTCGCGGAACTCGTCCTCGTCCAGGCCATCCGGATTGGTCACGACGTAAGGCTTCCCGGAGGCTATGAAGTCACTTACCACGCTCGAGATGTCGCTGATCAGCAGGTCCGCTCGGTTGAAGCATTCATAGAGGACAGGCAGCGGACCAGTTATCGCCCGATGCCGCCACCAGCCCTGCGAATTCCAGTACGCCGCATGCCAGGCGTCGTTCAGCCGCAGCCAGTCCGTGTCGTCCGCGGCGGCGGGCTTGCTGTTGCGTGACAGCGTCACCTCGTCCTTCCCTGGGCGAACCAACGAAACCCAGCCACCCGGGCCCGCGTCGCCCCCCTGAGTCAGCTCAGTCATGCGCGCCTCCACGCGGGACAGTTCGGCCGCAGCCTCCGGGCTGCCCGCCTCGCCAGGCGTGGCTTCCGCCGCCCGGCTGCCCACCTCCCGCTGCTGCTGGTTGGCGCGCTCGATGAGGGCCACGATCGCCTCGTGCACGGCCCTGGCGCTACGGTCGCGTGTCCCGGTGAGCGGGTGCGGCTTGTAAAGAACCCGGACCTGCGGCGCGTGATCCATGAGCGCCCGGATGATCCTCAATCCCATGACCTGGAGTGAGGTCTGGTTCTGGTCATCGATCCATCCTTCCCAGGTCGGTGCGTACAGCACCGTGAACATCCGGTCCGCGGCGCCTTCTTCGGCGGTCCGGATCCCAGTGAGCTGTGGCCTGCCGACCTCGATGATGTCCTCGTCCCGCACGCCGACCTGCGCGCGCAGGTACCGGTCACGCCCTGCCTTCCCGGCGACCCACACTTCGTCGTAGGCCTTGCTGAACGGGTTGACGCTCGCGGCCTTGTCGCTGTCGCCGTGGCCAATGAATACGTGGCCGACCCGGGGTATCCGGAGCTGGTGGAGGTTCTTGCCGGTATTGGCCGGGAACAGCGCCACCCGCACACCGGGCAGCTCGAAGTTCATCAGGTCGACCGTCCCGCCGACGCAGACCACGGGAAGGCTGGTCCGGCCGAGCAACGGCACCAGGGATCGCTCCCGCATGATGATCATCGCTGGCCGCTGCAGCCGCTCCAGGGTGGAGAGCCACATGTTGACCTGGTAAATCGAATCGCGGGGTCCGCTGAAGTACAGCACGATCTCCGGCCGGTGGGCCACGATCTGCTCACGCACGGCCGACAGAACCCGCGCCTTGTCATTAAGGTGCCGGTTGCGGCGAGCGTAACCGGCCATGATCACACACAGGATCGCGCTCACCGTGAGCGCCAGCGAGATGCCGGCGAACCCCCACGTGAAGTCAGCCGTCAGCGCTGCGGCCAGGCCACCGGCCACCGGAAACGTGTCCAGGTACAGCAGCTTCCGTGCGTAGTTCTGGACGAGCCACGATGGCGGTGCATCCGGAATCCGCAACGCAGCCAGGTCGACATTGCGGGTTACCACCGGCAGCGCACGGCGCCGCCTGACGTAGATCGCCAGTGCCGAATAGATGGCGCGGACCGCGTGCAGTGCCATCAGCCCGCCGGCGAAGGTGGCGAGCGCGGAACTCGGGGACAGCACCCGGGCCAGCAGGACGATCAGCGCGAGCTCGCGGAAGACCCAGCGCAGCGGCATCCCTACTTGCAGCCAATTGAGCGTGTTCACCAGGTAGGGCACGACGCGCGGGGCCCACACCTCAGCCAGGTAACTGACGATCGCCACCGTGGTAAAGAGCCACCACCCTGACAGCCGCCCCGCTGTCCCCGCCGGCAGCAAGGCAGCGACGAACAGCAACGGGTAGGAACCCAGCAAGACGGCTGCGCTCGCCAGGCGCACAAGCTGGTGGGCACCGAAAGACTGGAGGTATCGCTGCATCTGTCACCCTGTCATTTATCCGGGCCGGCCAATTCTGGAAGAAATCAGCTCTGCATGCTCGCCGCTCGGGCAAGCGCCGCTTCCGCACCAGCCGGGGAAAGCGCTGGTTCGGCAATCGCCGGAGCAATGGCCGGCTGGGAACCCGTGGCGGTAGGAGCCGGACACGCTACGGGGGCGCCGCCCTCCTGGCCGTGCAGCCTGGCGCCAGTGAGCGGGTCAACGAGCCGTACATCGATCACGTGCCCAGTCAGTTCCGAAACCAGAACGTCGACCGAGGTGAGGGCCACTGCCATGGGAGACAGGAGGGTGCCGGGCTGCTCGGCACCGAATGCGCGCAGCCGCATCGGTGTCTGAGTCCGTTCCGGGTTCACGCAGTTGACCTTGACGCCGATCTCTGACCATTCGTCGGCGAGCGCCTGCGTCAGATTCACGACTGCGGCTTTGGTCGAGGAGTACAGGCTGTACCCGGCCCTGCCACGGGTGTAGGAACTGGAGGTGTACAGCAGCAGGTGCCCACGCGTCGCGGCCAGGTAGCCGATCGCCGCCTGCGCGATCGTGACCGGGGCCAGGTAGTTCACCCTGATGGCTTCCTCAATCACCGTCTGGTCGGTGTCCGCGAGCTTGCCCATCGACAGCACGCCTGCGGTGTTGACCACGAAGTCGATCCGGCCGGTAGCGTCATGCGCCGCCCGCAGGGCTGCCGCAACGTCGGCGGCGCTTTCGACGTGGGTGCCGGTCTGCGAACGGCTGAACGAGAACACCCGTGTACCGAAGCTCTTGGCGACCTGGCAGATGCCGGCGCCGATGCCGTAGCTTCCCCCGAAGACGACCAGCGTCTTGCCAGCCAGCCCGGTGGTGTACACATCTGGTGGGACCTGGGGCGGCGCTTCATGCGAGGCGAGCTGGAAGAGCTTGTCAGCAATGTGCAAATCGACGGGGTGAGTGACCTTGATGTTGTGCTCGCTGCCGGTCACGACGTAGATCGGGGTGCCTGGCAGGTAGCGGAGCACAACCCCGCAGTCGTCGGTCGGAGGGCTGGCGGCGAAATCTGGGTCGTCGTGGGCGAACTCGTACGCGCGC
>WNGR01007291.1_pt1 | contig 12566 bp, 12 predicted proteins | sample 5407581 | NCBI WGS metagenome assembly WNGR01 (sample SAMN13153383, study PRJNA577476) | soil metagenome | isolation source: 80 cm soil or saprolite under Garry oak tree replicate 2 | place: USA:California | collected 2016-06-15
GTGGTCATCGGGGCAGCGGCGGTGCGGGCCGTGGGCTCCTCGCTGATCTGGCCGGCCGCGACGGCGTGGATCTCCGAAGCCTCACCCCGGCGACGGCATGCGCTCGTGATGGGACTCTTCGGCGAGTTCGAGAACCTTGGCGGATTTCTTGGACCGCTCATCGGCGGCATTGCGTGGTCCATCGCGGGCATCCAGGCCGCGTTCGTCGCCTACGCTGTGGCCGCGCTTCTGGCGGCGGGGGTGGCGGTGCTGGCGTGGCCCCTGACTCGGACGCGGAAGCGTGTGTCGGCGACCGTCAGGAACTGACGCGACAGTCGGCGCAGATGGGAACGAGCCGCACGATCACGTGGGCCGGCTTGTTGCCGGCCGCCCCGTTCCCGAACCGGAAAACGACGATCACCCGCTCGCCGGGGGGCAGCCGATCGCCGGGCGTGCTGTCACCGAACGAGACGTAGCCGCCGGCCCGGACTGAAACCACGTAGCCGCCCGGCTGCAGCCCGTGAAAGAAGGCATGACCGCCGCCGTTGCTCGACCTGTTGTAAATCACGCCTGTGACGATGGGCGTGTCCGGATCGCCCTCAAGGAAGTTGACGATAACCTCGGCGCCCGCGATGGGCATCCCTGTCGTTATATCGAGGACCCGCACGAAGATCGCGGGGGATTTCGTGTCGGCCACGTCCGAGCGCGCTGAGGCAGGCGTCGACACAAGGGTCAGGAGTGCTGCGAGGGCCAGAGGGGCAATGAGTGTCCGCGGACGCACGTGATGCTCGGTTAGATCTTGGCCGAGAAGATCGATTTGTCGCAGTAGAGCTGCGCCGTCGTCTGGCGGATCGTGTCGGTCCGCATCAGCGGGTCGGGGTCCAGCGCGAAGATGCCCAGCCCGCTGAAGTCCAGCCGGAAGAACTCCGTCTTCAGGTCGGTGGACAGGAACGAGAGGCTGCCGATCTTCTCGTTCTCCGTGCTGTTGTTGCCATTGATGACGAAATCTTCGTGCCAGGCAACGAAGTCCTGGGCGTGCGCCTCGGCGATCCTGATCTTCATGTTCGGGATGTTGATGCCCACGAGCTGGTCGAAGCGTGTTTGACAAGCCACTTCTCCTGCACGTGCGGCGCCGCACCGACCGTCCCCCCGACCTTCGTCATCCGGGTGAACTCCGGCTGGAACTTGAGCGTCATCTTGGCCGCGTCTTTGGAGGCCGCGTCCAGCGCCGGAAAGCCGATCTCGGTGATCAGCGCGTTGCGGAACTCCATCTTCTGGAACACCTTGAAGTTCATTTCGGCGGCCGCGATGGCCCCACTGTGCGGGGTGGCCTGGCCGCTCAAGGAAGACTTGATCCAGTCGTAGAACCCCTTGCTCATGCCGGTGCCGAAGTTGATCGTGATGTCCTCGTACTTGACGCCGGCGATGTGCTTGCGCGTGAACGGCGAGCCTTCGACCTTCTGCTCGATCACGTCGCTCGTGGCGTTGCCGCCGACCGCAAAGGAGAGGAAGCCTGCCGGGGCGCTGTCCAGCGTGAACGAGATCTGCCCGACCTTCTGCACCGCCGGCACCAGGTCGCGTACCACGCCGGCGGAGGCGGACTCCATGGCGAAGACAGGCTTCCAGGCGCCAACAGAAAGAGCCACACCGGTGAGACCCGCGGCGCCGGCCAGAAACCCGCGCCGATCCAGCTTGCCTTCCGACACGTTACCGCCCTCTAAAACGCGGTTGATTGGTGCGCGGAAATTAACACAGAACTTGCGTGTCTAACGCGCCAAATGAAGAAATCCCAGCTCGAACATCCGGCGGAGCGATCGCAACGCCGCGGACTCGACGTCGTCGCTCTCGACACCCGGCATGGCGACCGCGCGGACCGTCTCGGCGATGGCCTCCCGGAGGGTCCGCGAGCCGTCGAGCCGGGTCACCAGATAGGCGTTGAACGGGTCCACGTTGGCCCGGAACGTAAGGCCTTCGGTCAGGTGCAGGACGGCACGTTCGACCGAGTACGCGCCGTCCCTGCATACGAGCGACTGGTCGAGCCGGTGAGTCTTGACCAGCGCCAGCTTCTCGTCCAGCAGCGCGCGCCTGTCCTTCATGCCCACCAGCAGGTCCTGGGCCGCCGTCATGCGCTGGAGCTGCTCGCCCGCGGACTCGACCAGCATCTCCGGCAGCTCCTCAGAGCGCATCCAGCTCTTGCCCTCCCGGCGACGCAGGATCACGCCGCCGTAGGCGATGACGTCGAACCCGAGGCCCTGCAAGTACTGAGTCCACCGCGAGACGCCGCGGTCGTAGGCCGCAAGGTTGCCGCCCAGAAGCTGCTGGTGCCAGCTCGCCGAGTGCAGCAGGGCCGGCTGCGAGACCTGGTGCAGGATCCAGGCGTCGCAGCCGTTGCCCTCGAGCCACCGGCGCGGAACGGCGTCCCATTCATCACCTGCCTTACGCCCCCAGCTGATCAGCACTGTCGCGCTGCCGCCCTCGCGCAGCGCGCCCGCCACCTCGGCGAGGACCTTGCGGCTTACCCCATCGCCGGGAATGCCGCTGTCACGGAACAGCAGGGTCGAGTCGGGCGAGATCACGAACGGCGGGTTGGAGACGATGAGGTCGAACGATTCGCCGGCCACGGGCTCGAGGTAGCTGCCCTCACGGCACTCGATGTTGTCGACGCCGTTGAGCCTGGCGTTGAACTGCGCGAACCGGATCGCGAGCGGGTTGATGTCGGTGGCGATCACGCGGCTCGAGTGCCGCGATGCGAAGAGGCTCTGGAAGCCGCAGCCACAGCCAAGGTCGAGGGTGAGGTCGACCGGCCGCCTGAGCGTGAGGCCGGCGAGGTTGATGGACGAGCGCGTGACGCCCATCACATGGTCGCGCTCGACCGCCTCGAGGTCTGGCACGCGGCTGCAGGCGAAGAGGAAGTCGGAGTGAGGCGTGATCCTGATCGCACCTTCGACCTCTCCACCGTCCGTTTCGCGAATCACGCCAAGGTGCTCGGCGCTGTCGAGCGAGAGCGGCGCGAGGGCCCTCGCCGCCTCATCGCGCGACGACGAGAGCCCGAGGATGAAGAGCCGGATGAGTGTCGACAGGGGCTCGCCGGACGGCAGCTGGCGCTTGAGCAGGATCGCCTGCGCGGGGTCCGGCTGAAGGTGCTGGCGTTCGGCGCCCAGCACTTCGCTGACCCTTCCGGTCTGGTAGCCCGCCGACCACAGCGCTGAGCGGAGCTGAGCGATGTGAGTTGGATCGTCGCGGAGGCCGGTCCAGGTGGCGGTGGCCATCAGCCATCAGATTGTGACGGCTAAGATCGGATGCGGCCGTGTGATGGGTGACCAATCGCAGGAGCCGGCGACGGCGTGGCTGCTCTCCCAATACAGGACGGAGCGCGATCCGAGTGGCAGCCTGCTCATCTCTGTCGCCTCGCCGCTCGGCCCGATCCTCGGCTGCGCCGTGCCCGCGGCGTTCGGCGCGCTGGTCACGCTCATGTTTCGGGCGGCCGGCGCAAGCGCGCTGCTAGTGCTCTTCGCGGTGATTGTGATCGGCGTGCTCGCCTACAACGGCTCGCGCCTCTGGATCTGCGGCCCGGGCACAATTCAGCCGGCGCGCGCCTTCTGGGGCGCGCGGCTGCGTGCGGGCGCAACGCACACGGCGCGGTCAGTCGTACTGCGCCGCGATCTGTGGAGGGCCGACGCCGGCAGCACCGACACGGTCTACGTGGCCGACGACTCCTTGCACAGGCTTAAGGTCCTCAGCGTCCACAACTGGGCCGGCCGCGAGTCGCGCGTGGCGAGCGGCGGCATGGGGTCCCTGGCGCGCTCGGGACCGGTCGTCGTCAGCGCACCGTCACCGCTGCGCCCGTGGGCCAACGAGACGCTGATGCCCGCGGTCAGCGAGGCCGTGAGCGAGCTTGCGGAGATTCTTCAACGTGAGCTGGCCGTGCCGTTGATGTACGAGTGCGAGCAGATCGGAGCGAAGCCCCGCGGTCGCTGAAACCGGGAGCCGGAATGGCCCGCCTGGTGTACGAATAGCGCTGCGTTGCTCTGGATAAACCTCGGACTCATCTGCCTGATCGGGGCTCTCCTGGTCGGCCTGGCGTCGCTCCTGCAACCGCGCACGGCGGCCGTAGGCCGCGTGCTCGTGACTTTCGGCTTGCAGACCGCGGGGGTCCTCGTCGTGACCTGGCTCCTCGTGCAGCGCGGGCAGGCCATCTCGCGCCACCTGCCGCCGCCGCCGGGCGCCGAGACCGCGATCTTCGCCCAGATCGAGGCGCCGGCGGTGGCTTCGTTCCTCCTGATAATCGTGGCCCTTGTCTGGGGCACCGGACTCGGCACGGCCGCGGCGGCGTTCGCCGTTGGCGCCAAAAGGCCGAGGCTGGCGCTGCTGCTCGGGGTGGTGAGCCTGATATGGGTCATTCCCACCTTCATGCTGGCCATCCTCGCCCAGGACCTGCAGACGCAGATCTACAACCTGTGGCAGGTAAACGTCACCGGCGGCTACGCCACCTTCTCTGCCGGTCAGCTCGCTTGGAGCGCCGCGGTGCTGTCGATCCGCCCAGCTGCATACGCCTATCGACAGGGTTCGATCCTGATCGCTGACCAATCACGCGCGCTGTTTGTGCGCACGGCGCTGTCGAAGGGCCTGCCCTGGGGCGTGATAGTGCGCCGGCACATCGTCCGCCCAGCCGCGGCGGGCCTGCTCCAGACCGGGTCTTCGTCCATCCGTCTGATGTTCGGATCCTTGCCCCTGGTCGAGTTTTTCTTCGGCTACCCGGGACTCGGCAACCTCCTGTTGAACTCCCTTGGCGTGTCGTCCGGCACGTCGGCTCCATCACCTGACCCCGGCATCGCCATCGCGTCGGCAGTCGTGCTGGCGTCGATTCTCGCCGTGCTCGAAGCTCTGATCAGAGTGCTGACGCAGAAGGCCGACCCCAGAGTCGCCGAGGCTGCCGCAGAGGCCGCTGCCTGATATGAGACCGCGCTCGCGCATCCTGGCCATCCTGGGGGCTGTGATACTGGCCGGTCTGGCAGTCCTCGTCGTGATCGGAGCGCAAGTCTCCGATTTCTGGGCCACTCACATCTGGGCAGGCGGGTTCATCAACAACGTCGCCACGCTGACGCCGTTTCCCGCCTTCAGCAACGTGGAGGTCTTCTCGCTCGACGACCCGAACTTCCATCAGACGCACTACTACCTGCTGGGTTCCGATGCGGGAGGCCGTGACATGTTCGCCCTGGTGGCGAAAGGCGCTTTGCCGTCCCTCCTGCTGGTCGCACTGGCGCTCGGGGGGCGGATGCTGATCGGCGTGGTCGCAGGCTTCGGGATCGCGTCCGGGGCCACGCTGTTTCGGTCTGCGGCGAGGGCTGCCGGGGGCTGGATCGCCGGGTTTCCGTACCTGGCGCTGGCAGTCCTGGTCATCCAGGCTTTCACCGGCGGGCCGAGCACGATCGCGCAGCCGGGACCGGCGCGCACGCTCGCATTTGTCATCGCGATCAGCATCGTGGGTTGGCGCGATGTGGCTGAGGTGGTCGCGGGCCGAATCGAATGGGTGCAGGCACAGCCGTTCTCCATGGGCGCTCGCGCCGTCGGCTCCACAGGGCTCGACTTCTTCGGCCGCCACGTCTGGCCGTATCTACGCCCAGCGCTGATGGTCGAGCTCTCGTTCCAGGCCGCGGCCGTTCTGGTACTCCTCGCGGAGCTCGGCTTCCTGCAGTACTATCTCGGCGGCTTCACCAACTACAGCGAGGACACGCAGGGGGTACCCGGGTTCCACCTCGCCAACACGCCCGAGCTGGGCCAGCTGCTTTCCGACGTGCGCCTGTACGCGTTGCGCAACCAGTTCTTCCCGGTGCTCGTGCCGGCGGCTGCCCTCGCGCTGGCCGCCCTCGCGTTCGAGATCATCGGCCGCGCCTTCCGCGGCCGGACGGACCTGCCGGCATGAAGCGCGTCGCAGCCGGCCTGCTTGCGTTCGTCTCACTATGCGGCTGCCAACTGGCCTTTTCGACTGTCGGCAGCTGGACCAGGGAGAAAGGAATTCCCGCACCGATCTCGGGAAGCTTCGTGATCCCGCTGTCAGATGGACGTCTGGCCATCTTCGGGGGCTACTTGCAAGGGGGGCCGAACGAGACGGTGATCTATGACCCGGCGACAGGCGCGTGGACCAACGGCGCGCCAAGGCCTGGGCCCGCGTTCGCCGACGTCATCACGCTCCTTCGCGACGGCACAGTGCTGGTTGAAGGCGGCGGCGACCTCAACGGCAACTTGCAGGGCGCCACCTGGCTGTACGACCCGGCCCAGAACAAATGGAGCCAGGCCGGCAGGGTCATCGAGCCGCGCATCGGGCCCAGCTCTGCGCTCCTGAGCGACGGTCGCCTGTTGATCGCCGGCGGCGGCATCCCGCTCGACACTCCTGAACAGACGCCAAACGGAGAGGTCAGCGTCAAACCCACGCCGACCGCCGAGATCTACGATCCCGCAACCAGGAAGTGGTCCCGAGCGGGTCAGCTTCAGGCGGCGCGAGACGGCATCCGCCTCGTTGCCCTCGGCGGCGGTGGGGCAATCGCGGCCGGGGGCTGCCAGGGCGCCGCCGGCTGGTCGCCGCCGGTCGCCACTGCCGAGGTCTACGACGCCGCCAGCAACGCGTGGTCGATGACAACCCCGCTGCCGGTGGCGATGTGCGGCGCCGACGGGGTCGCTTTGCGCGATGGCCGCGCGCTGGTGGTCGACCAGTTCACGTTCCCAGGCGTAGAGCGGTACTTCTACAACTCTTCAGACGAGGCGTTCGTGTACGACCCAAAGACGCGTGCGTGGTCCGTGACGGGCGGCCTCGCGGGTGGCGGGACCGGCGCGTTGATGCTCAGCGACGGCCGCGTCATGGTGCCCGAGCTGCAGCAGGGCGCCACCCAGGGCCGGACATACAAGCAGCTCGTCGGCGGACAGATATTCGATCCCGAGACCGACCAGTGGACATACGCGAGCACAACATCGCTCATGATGCCCCTCGGGTACATGTTCTCGGGCGGTTTGCCGGTCGTGGTTTCCCTGCCAAACGGATCTGCCCTCGTCATCCTGCAGACGGACGTGCTGGCGTTCCACCCACGGGTGGCGCCACGATCGACGCAGCTCCTGGACAGCACCGGCCTCACCTTCGAGCTGGGTGCGGCGCTATTGGTGATCGCAATCCTGCTCGTGATCGCCTACCGGCGCGCGAGCCGGTCGGACCTCACCAAGCTGCAATGATCGGCGGGTGTATGCGCGGCTCTTAAGAGATCCTCGTTTCGCCAAACTGCTCGCCGGGCAGTCCATCAGCGAGCTTGGTTCGGCGGTCACACAGATCGCGCTGCCCACGATCGCGGTCCTTGTACTGCACGCGGGTCCCTTAGAGCTCGGGATTCTCATCGCGCTGCAGCGCATCCCGTTCCCGATCCTCGCGCTGTTCGTCGGTGTGTGGATCGACAGGCTGCCGCGCCGCCGCATGATGATCGTCGCCGACGTACTCCGCGCCGCGGTGCTGGCGTTGGTACCCATCAGCTTCGGAGCCGGATTCCTCGGCCTGCCTCTGCTGTACGCGGTCTCGCTCGCGACCGGCGTGCTCACCATCTTCTTCGACCTCGCGTATCTCTCCTACGTGCCCGAGCTTGTGGACCGCGACCGGCTCAGCGATGCCAACGCAACGCTGCAGATGAGTCTCTCCGTCGCCAACCTGGCGGGGCCGGGCCTTGGCGGATTGTTGATCCAGGCAGTGGGCGCCGCCCGGGCCGTGAGCATCGACGCCGCGTCGTTCATCGTCTCGTTCCTGAGCCTGCTGTGGATGGGGCCGGACAAGGTCAGGGCCGACAGGCGTCAGTCGCAGGGAATGTGGAGGGACCTGCGCGAAGGTTTCGCGCATGTGTTCGCGAATCCTGTGCTGCGCACGCTGATCCTGGTCTTCGGCGTCGTCATCCTTTGCGGGCACATGCTCGAGCCGAACCTGTTCCCGTTCGCCTACACGAACCTCCACTTCACGCCGGCCGTCCTCGGCTGGATCCTGAGCGTCGAGGGCGCGGGCGCGGTGGTCGGCGCGTTTTTCACGCCGCGGATCATCGGCCGGTTCCCAGCCGGCTGGATCCTGGCCGTCACCGGCGTGATCTCGGGCGCGGCGTTCGTCGTCGTGTCCTTCGCCGGCGCGGGCCCGAGCATCCTGATCGTCGGAGGTGCGTTGATCCTCAACGGGCTCATCGATCCGGTGAACAACGTGACGCAATGGTCGCTGCGCCAGCTGCTTACGCCTGATCACCTGCAGGGCCGGATGAACTCGATCTTCCGCACGGTCTACTGGGGCGCCTGGCCGGCCGGCAACCTGGTCGGCGGCTTGCTCGGAAGCTTGTTTGGCCCCGGCACGACGATCTTCCTGGCGGGCCTGCTGTTCGGCAGCCTCAGCCTGGTTTTTCTCCTTGGCCCCCTGCGCAAGGCGTCGCTCAACGTTCCCGCGGCAGAGGCGAAGATAGAGCCGGCGTGATCAACAACCTCATCGCCGGGGAGCATCAACCCGCCGCCGCCGGCACCGGCTCGCTGCCGGTCTTCAACCCCGCCACCGGCGAGGTCATCGACAGCGTGCCCCTCTCGGGCGCCGCCGAGGTGGACGCAGCCGTTCGCGCGGCATCGCACGCTTACGCGCACTGGTCGAAGACGCCGGTGATGGAGCGGGTGCGCCTGATGTTCCGCTTCAAGGCAATCCTCGAGGAACACTTCGAGGAGCTGGCCGCGCTAGTGACACGCCACCACGGCAAGACGCTCGACGAGGCGCGAGGCGAGGTCCGGCGCGGCATCGAGGTCGTCGATTTCGCATGCGGCGCGCCCACTCTGCTGCAGGGCCGCACCCTGCGTGACGTCTCGAGCGGCGTCGACCAGGACCTCTACCGCTACCCCCTCGGCGTGTGCGCCGGCATACCGCCTTTCAACTTCCCCGTGATGATCCCGCTCTGGATGTTCCCGCTCGCGGTGGTCGCGGGAAACACGTACGTGCTGAAGCCGTCCGAGCGCACGCCCCTTGGCGGCCTGCGCCTGGCCGAGCTGTTCCTCGAAGCAGGATTTCCGGAGGGCGTGCTCAACGTCGTGCATGGCGCTAAAGACGCGGTCGACGCGCTGATCGCGCACCCGGACGTGCGCGCCATCTCATTCGTCGGCTCCGCGCCGGTCGCGCGCGACGTGTATCGCACCGCGGCCGCGAACGGCAAGCGCGTGCAGGCGCTGGGCGGCGCGAAGAACCACATCGTCGTGATGCCCGACGCCGACGTTGACCTCGCGGTGGGATCGATCCTCAACTCTGCGTTCGGCAACGCCGGCGAGCGATGCCTGTCGGGATCAGTGGCGGTGGTCGTCGGCCGTGCTGCGGGCAACATGCTGGCGCCGCTGACAGACCGCGCGGCGGGCATGATCGTCGGACCGGGCGACGAGCCTGGCGTGCAGGTCGGACCGCTCATTCGCGCGGAGCACCGCGATCGGGTCGCGGGCTACATCGACAAGGGCGTGGGTGAGGGGGCGCGGCTGCTGGTCGACGGCCGCAAGCACATGTCGAGGCCAGGGTTCTTTCTCGGCCCGACGATCCTCGACCACGTGACCACGGACATGTCCGTCGGCCACGAGGAGATCTTCGGCCCGGTGCTGTCCATCGCCCGCGCCGGCAGCCTCGACGAGGCGATCGAGCAGGCGAATCGCATGGCGCTCGGCAACATGGCGACGATCTTCACGCAATCCGGTCGCTCCGGCCGCGAGTTTCGCGAGCGCGTCGAAGCCGGCATGACAGGAATCAACGTCCCCATCGCGCAGCCCTTCGCCTTCTTTCCATTCAGCGGGTGGAAAGGTTCGTTCTTCGGCGACCTGCACGTACACGGCACCGACGGCATCGATTTCTTCACTCGCAAGAAAGTCGTGGTCACCCGATGGTGAGCGGCAATGATGAGGTCGACGGCATGCGGCGGCGCGTCGTCGTTGCTCGGGCGAGGCTGAGGGCGCTGCTTCCGGCTGCCGCCGATCGCGAGCCGCCGGCCGATCCCAAGACTGGCGAGCGCTGGGACCGACTCAACATCCTCGGCCACATGAGCGAGTTCCCAACATTCTGGTCCACCGAGCTGGCGGCAGCGATCGAGTCGGGTGTGGAGTTCGGACGCCGGCCGGGCTCGACCAACAGGCAGGACGCCGTCGCCGGCGGCGCCAAGTCCGGCGAGGCGGCGCTCAAACGGCAGGTGGCCAGAGGCATCGAGAACGTCCTGGCGCTGCTCGTCAAGCTCCAACCCGCGGACCTTGACCGCACCGTCAACATGCGAGGTCGTGGCGAGGTGACGGTTCGGTGGGCGCTCGAGAGCCTTCTGGTCGGGCACCTCGAGGAGCACTGCAACCAGCTTTACGCGCTGACCACCAAGGCGTAGTGGGAGCGGGCGGGACAAAGCCCGCCCGCACAGAAACGACTAGCTGACGCCGACCGGGGTCTTGACCTCTTCCAGCTTGCCGCTTGTCACGTCGTAGACAAAGCCGCGCACGCTGGACTTGTCAGGGATGAACGGGCTCGCCTGGATGCGGGCGATGGATTGTCTTACGTCCTCGTCCAGGTCTGGAAACGCCTCGAGGGCGAACGGCGGCCGGATGCCGGTGTCGGACTCGATCTGCCGCTTCACATCGTCGTCCTTGAAGGTGAGCATGCCGCAGTCCGTGTGGTGGATCAGGATGATCTCGTTGGTCCCCAGCAGGCGCTGGGAGATGACCAGCGATCGAATGGCGTCGTCGGTGGCGACGCCGCCGGCGTTGCGGATGACGTGCGCGTCGCCCTCGTTGAGTCCGAGGATCTTGTGCACGTCGAGGCGGGCGTCCATGCAGGCCAGCACCGCCAGGTGCTTGGCCGGCGGCAGGGGAAGGCTCCCCTTGTCGAAAGATCTCGCGTACGCGTCGTTCTTTCGAAGCAGCTCGTCGGTAACGCTCATGTGGAAATGCACCTCCAAATTGATTGGCGCGCGACCGCGTCAACGGGATGACGAGCGCGCGAGAACGGAGGACGGGTCTGTTAGCTCAGCCCGTACAGAGCGCGGATGAGCACCGACCGTGGTCCACGGCCAGGCGGCGGGTCAGTCGGTCACGCATCTCGCAGCCATTGTGCCGGGCGACGGGTGCGCCGTGCAACTAACGGATGAGCGAGGTCGGCGCCCCCTCCTAACCTCCCCACCCGGTGGGGAGGGTCAGCGAGGTCGGCGCCCCCTCCTAACCTCCCCACCCGGTGGGGAGGGTCAGCGAGGTCGGCGCCCCCTCCCAACCTCCCCACCCGGTGGGGAGGGTCAGCCAGGCCGGCGCCCCCTCCCAACACCGCCGCTTTCAGTGGCGCCCCCACACGTGGGGAGGGGTGGTTAGCCCAGGTAGTTGCCGGCGACGAACCTGTGCCGCACAGTGTCTGCGCATTCGAAGCTGCAGTACGACACCGGCCCGTACAGAATGGCGCCACCGGCGAGCGTGCCTCCGCAAACCTCACACAACGACGCGAGTGCGCGAGCGAGTGTCGCGCGAGCTTTGTCCTTACGACGCCGGCGAGCAGACGCTGACGCGCCATCGACAACCAGGCTCACCATGACCCACCCCTTGACTCCCGACCCCCAACTGACAGATCCCCGGCGAAACTACGGTACATCCGATTGCCCCAAAGCTTAATGGTTCAAGCTTCATTTCAAGCCGCGCTGCCATCCAGATGGTGCTTGATTCGCCACACGACGTCGGCGGGCTTGACCCGAGGCTTCACGAGATAGTCAACCGCACCGAGGCTCATTGCGCGGCGAATCGTTGGTCCGTCATCGGTGACGCTCAGAAAGATTACGGGAGTGGTGAGGCCTTGTCCCCGCATCGCGTCATATACGGCGAAGCCGTCGAGGTCGGGCAGCTGCAGGTCCAGGACCATCATCTGCGGCCAGCCGGACTCGGCGATCGACACACCTTCGGCGCCCGTGCCCGCGATCTTGGTTTCGAACCCTGCGATCTCGAACGCAAGCTGGTACATGGCAGCGAGGTCGCTGCGATCTTCAACGAGCAGGACGCGCGGTCTTGACTGCATGTTGTCGGTGAGCATTCCCTTTATGCTCACCCCCCGAGCCGCTGGGCGAATAGTGCGACTGACTCCGCATCAAAGTCAGCAGCAGTTCAGGCTACCCGCAGCGCCTCGAGAGCGGCCACCGCCTCATCCAGCCGCGAGCGCGGCAGCTGTCCGCTCACCACCGCCGCCCTGATGGCGTCATAGGTGGCGTCCGCAATGTCGAGGTGGTGGGCGACCATCACCATGTCTCCCCCGGCGATCAGAAACTCGACCGCCGCCTCGGGCGTCGGAGTGCTGGCGGTGATCGCGCCCATCTCCATGTCGTCGGAGAGCACCGTGCCGTGGAACCCGAGCTCCGTTCGCAGCTTCTGAACCGTGACTGGAGACAGGTCGGCCGAGCGCTCAGGATCGAGCGCCGGGTAGAAGAGATGGCCCAGCAGCACGAAGTCGACGCTGTGGTTGACGGCTGCGGCAAAGGGCGGCCACTCGCGGGCGGCCAGCGTCTCGAGACTTTCATCGATGCGCGGCAGCTGCGTCTCCGAGCTCACCGACGTGTCGC
>WNGR01006410.1_pt1 | contig 12563 bp, 11 predicted proteins | sample 5407581 | NCBI WGS metagenome assembly WNGR01 (sample SAMN13153383, study PRJNA577476) | soil metagenome | isolation source: 80 cm soil or saprolite under Garry oak tree replicate 2 | place: USA:California | collected 2016-06-15
TGCGCCAGAAGAAAGGTGCCCCCGAGAAAGGTGCCCCCGAGAAAGGTGCCCCCGAGAAAGGTGCAGAGCAGCGTGTCTGACCCGCCGGTGCTAGAGGTCAGCGGCCTGTCCGTCGACTACGTCCTGGACCGGGGCGACGTCCGCGCGGTGGACGACGTGTCGTTCACGGTCAGCCGGGGCGAGTTCCTCGGCATCGTCGGCGAATCGGGCTGCGGGAAGTCCACGCTGCTGTTCGCCATCGCCCAGCTGCTCGCTCCCCCGGCGTCGGTGGTCGCCGGCCGCGTCACGTTCGACGGCACGAACCTGGTGGGCCTGACCGACGGGCAGCTGTCCGCGATCCGCTGGCGGGACATGTCGGTGGTCATGCAGAGCGCGATGAACGCGCTGAACCCGGTCAAGACCATCGGAGCCCAGTTCAAGGACGCCATGCGGGCGCACGGTAAGTTCACCGCCGAGGACATCGCCGCCCGGTCCGCCGAGGTGCTCAAGATGGTCGGCATCGACCCGGTGCACCTGGGCAGCTACCCGCACCAGCTGTCCGGCGGGATGCGCCAGCGGTCGATGATCGCGATGGCGATGCTATTCACCCCGGACCTGATCATCATGGACGAGCCCACCTCGGCGCTCGACGTGGTGGCGCAGCGCTCGCTGATGGTGCAGATCAAGGAACTGCAGCTGGCGTTCGGCTTCGCGGTCATCTTCGTCACCCATGACATGTCGCTGATCAGCCACTTCTCCGACCGGCTGATGGTGATGTACGCCGGCCAGGTCGACGAGCTCGGCGCGACCAAGAAGATCTTCGACCGGCCGCTGCACCCCTACACGGAGGGCCTGCTGGAGGCCTTCCCGTCCATCCGCGGCCCGCGCGTCCCGCTCAAGGGGATCCCGGGTAACCCGCCCGACCTGTCCCGGGTGCCGTCAGGCTGCCGGTTCCGGCCCCGCTGCCCCTACGCGATCGACAAGTGCGCCGAGGTCGCCCCGGACCTGTACGCGCTGGACGGCGCGCTGGTCCGGTGCCTGCGCCGCGAGGACGGGAGCCTGGCGTCATGACCGGTGAACTACTCAGGACCGAGCAGCTCGCCCGGCACTTCAGGATCGGCAGCGCGCTGTCCCGGCGAACCCTGCACGCCGTGGACGACGTCAGCTTCACGATCGGCGAGCGGGAGATCGTGGCGCTGGCCGGGGAGAGCGGCAGCGGCAAGTCCACCATCGCCCGCGTGCTGGCCCGGATCTACAAGCCCACCTCGGGCGAGGTGTTCTTCGAGGGCAAGCCGCTGTCCTCGATGACCTCGCGGCAGGAACGGCTGCGCTACAGCAGCCTGGTGCCGATGGTGTTCCAGGACCCGTTCAGCTCGATCAACCCGGTGTTCCGGGTCCAGCATGGCGTGCTGCGCAGCCTGAAGCTGCACCGCCCGTCGCTGTCACCGGCCGAACGGCTCGCCGAAGCGGCCCGGGTCTTCGAGGTCGTCGGGCTGAACTCCGACATGCTGCAGCGATTCCCCTACGAGCTCAGCGGCGGCCAGCGGCAGCGGGTCGGATTCGCCCAGGCGCTGGCCATGCGGCCGAAGCTGATCCTGGCCGACGAGCCGGTCTCGATGCTGGACGTGTCGATCCGGATCGGCCTGCTGAACCTGATGGCCAAGCTGCGCGACGAGGAGGGTGTGTCCGTTCTCTACATCACCCACGACATCGCCAGCGCGCGGTATGTCGCGGACCGGCTGATCGTGATGTACGCCGGCCAGATCGCCGAGACCGGGCCGATCGAGGACGTGCTCACCCACCCCAGGCACCCGTACACCCAGCTGCTGCTGTCCGCGGTGCCCGACCCGCGCGCGCCGCTGTCGGTGGCGGCGGAGACCGACCGCGGTGAGCCGCCCAAGGTGATCGACCCCACCCCCGGCTGCCGGTTCCGCTGGCGCTGCCCGCTGGCCATCGATAAATGCGCGCAGGTCACGCCGGAGCTCGCCGAGCTAAGACCCGGCCATGACGCCGCTTGCCACGTCGCCCAGACCAGCCCAGAAGAGGTGAAAGCGTTCTCATGAAGCTTGTGGTAATCGGCGGGGGATCCACGTACACGCCCGAGCTCGCGGACGGGATCGGCCGGCTGCTGCCCCAGGTGACCGACTTCGTGCTGGTCGACCCCGACCCGGACCGGCTGGCTGCGGTGGGGCCGGTATCGGCCCGGATCATGGCCGCGCACGATCATCCCGCCGAGGTGAGCTGGACGGGCAGCGTTGACGAGGGCACCGAGGGCGCGGACGCGATCTTGTTCCAGCTCCGGATCGGCGGCCAGGCCGCCCGCCGGCGGGACGAGACCTGGCCGCTGGACTGCGGCTGCGTCGGGCAGGAGACCACGGGGGCCGGCGGGCTGGCCAAGGCGCTGCGTACCGTGCCGGTCGTTCTCGATCTGGCCGAACGGGCCCGCCGACGGGCTTCGCCCTCCGCCTTCATCATCGACTTCACCAACCCGGTAGGCATCGTCACCCGCGCCCTGCTCACCGCAGGACACCGCGCGGTCGGCCTGTGCAACGTGGCCATCGGCTACCAGCGGGACTTCGCCGCGCTGCTCGGGGTGGCGCCGGGCCGGGTGTCGCTGGGACACGTCGGCCTGAACCATCTGACCTGGGAGCGTTCGGTCCTCCTCGACGGCGTGGACGTGCTACCCGAGTTGCTGGCCAAGCACGCGGACGAGATCGCGCCGCATACCGGGATGCCCGCCGACTTCATCCGGCACCTGGGCATGGTGCCGTCCTCCTACCTGCGCTACTACTACGCCCACGACGCGGTGGTCGAGTCGCTGCGCGGCGCGGAGACCCGCGCCGAGGCCGTCGCCCGGCTGGAGGCCGAACTGCTCGAGCTGTACGCCGACCCGGAGCTGGACACCAAGCCGCCGCAGCTGGCCGAGCGCGGCGGGGCGTGGTACTCCGAGGCAGCGGTGGACCTGCTCGTCTCGCTCACCGGCGACCGGCAGGACGTGCAGGTGGTGAATACGTTCAACCACGGGACGCTGCCGTTCCTGCCCGACGACGCGGTCATCGAGGTACCGGCCCTGATCGGGTCGGCCGGCGCCGACCCGGTGCTGATCGACCCCGTCGAACCCCTGCTGCGCGGGCTGATCGCGCACGTCTACGCATACGAGGAGCTCGCGCTAGACGCCGCCCTGCGCGGTGGCCGGGACCGGGTGTACGACGCGCTGCTCGCGCACCCGCTGGCGGGCCAGGCGGATAAGGCGCACTGCCTGACCGACCGGCTGCTCGCGGAAAACGCGGCCTTCCTTCCGTGGACCTAAGGACACCTCTCATGAGAGCTAATCGCCGGGCATGGTCGACTGTAGTCGTGGCGGTGGTCGCGGTGACGGGCGCGCTGCTTCAGCCGACCACCGCCGGGGCATCGCAGAGCCCTCCCCCGCAGGTCCGGGTCAACCAGGTCGGCTATCCTGCCAACGGCCCGAAGGTGGCGTATGCCATGCTCACGGCGAAGGTCGCGAGCGTGCGGTTCGAGGTCGACACGCCGTACGGCGTGGCCTACCGCGGTACCTCCACCGACGACCTCGGAGCATGGAATGCGAACTACAAGGCGGTGTACCGGCTCAGCTTCTCCGGGCTGAACCTGCCAGGGCAGTACCAGGTGAAGCTCCTGTCCCCGGCCCGGGCCGTCTCCCCCGGGTTCATCATCGGGGATGGCTCCCAGCTATACCAGCAGCTGGTGGACAACTCCGTTCGGTACTTCACTTCTGAGCGGGACGGGCCGGACGTCGATTCCTCGGTCATGGACCGGCAGCCCGCCAACCTGACCGATGAGAAGGCCTACGTCTACGCCGACCCGCGCTACGACAGCAACGACAACCTGCTCGGCACGCTGAAGAAGGCCGGCGGTCCGGTCGACGTCTCCGGCGGCTGGTTCGACGCGGGCGGCGGCTACGAGAAGTTCGGCTACACGGCCAGCTACGCCGACGCGCTCATGCTGCTCGCGGCGCGCGACTATCCCAACTCCTACAACATGCTCCAGCAGGAGGCCGCCTTCGGCCTGCAGTGGATCACCAAGCTGTGGAATCCCACCCGCAAGGTGCTCTACGCCCAGGTCGGCATCGGCACCGGCAACGCCAGCAACACGATCCAGGGCGACTACAACTTCTGGTTCCTGCCCCAGCAGGAGGACCGGATGAACGTCAAGCCCGGCGGGAACCCCGGCCCGACCGCCTACTACGTCAAGTACCGGCCGGTCTTCCCGGCCGCCCCGCCCGGCCAGAAGGTCAGCCCCAACCTGGCCGGCCGGTTCGCTGCCGACTTCGCCCTCGGCGCCCAGCTGGCCGCCGGGTCCGACGCGGCTTCAGCGGCACACCTGCTGAGCCTGGCCCGCAGCGTCTACGCGATGGCCAAGACCACCGACGTGGGCCAGCTGGTCACCGTGTTCCCGCACGACTTCTACCCGGCCACGCAGTGGAAGAGCGACATGCTGTGGGGTGCCGCGGAGATCGCGCTGGCCGACGAGGCGAGCGGGGCTCCGGCGGCGCGGGTGCGCGCGGACCTGGCCACCGCGGCCCGGTGGGCCCGGGCGTACATCGCCCAGGGACACGACGACACGTTCAACCTCTACGACACCGGTGCCGTCGCCGAGGCCGAACTGATCCAGGCCATGCGGCAAGCCGGCGCGTTCCCGATCTCGCCGGCGACGCTGCTGGCCGACATGGCCGCGCAACTGCGGGCGGGCCAGGCCCAGGCCAAGGGCGACCCGTTCGCGCTCGGCACCCAGCTGGGCGGTTCGGACGCCTCGCCGCACGCGTTCGGCCTGTTCATCACCGACGCGCTGTACCAGAAGTACGGCGGCTCGGACCCTTGGGGCCGCTACGCCTCGTTCGCGCAGCAGCAACTGAACTTCGCGCTCGGCGCCAACGGCTGGGGCACCTCCTTCGTGGTCGGCGCAGGCACGGTATACCCGCACTGCATGCAGAGCGAGATCGCCAACCTGGCGGGCTCGCTCACCGGCAGGGGCGACATCCAGCTGGGCGCGACCACCGACGGGCCAAGCAGCCCGGACAATTTCGTGGGCCTGGGCACAGTCGACGGGATGCGAGCCTGCAGCGCGGGTCATTTCGCGCCGTTCAACACCAAGACCGCCGCCTATGAGGACAACGTGGTCTCCTGGCCCTCGGTCGAGCCTGCCGACGACTACACCGCCAACTCCCTGATGGCGTTTGCCCTGGGCGCGGGTCAGGGCTCTGGCCTTGGCTGATACGGCTGCGCCCGGGCCGGCCGTGCTGGCCATCGACGGGGGCAACAGCAAGACGGACGTGGCCCTGGTCGCCGGGGACGGGACGCTGCTCGCCTCCGCCCGCGGCCCCGGCATCAACGCCCACGAGGTCGGCGTGGACCAGACCGTGCTGATCCTGGACGCGGTGGTCAAACAGGCCGCCGCGCAACTGGACGACCGTCCTTCCGGCGCGCTGGCCCGGCATACGGTGGCCTGCCTGGCCAACGCCGACCTGCCCGAAGAGGAGGTCGAGCACGCCACTGCGGTCCAGGCGCAGGGGTGGAGCGAGAGCGCCACCGTGGTCAACGACACCTTTGCCATCTTGCGTTCGGGCCTGCCGGACACCCCCGGCCCGCACTGGGGCGTCGCCGTGGTCTGCGGCGCGGGCATCAACGCCGTCGGCGTCGCGCCGGACGGCCGGGTCGCGAGGTTTCTGGCCCTCGGCACCATCTCGGGCGACTGGGGCGGCGGCTACGGCTTGGGCCTCGAGGTGCTCTGGCACGCGATACGCGCGGAGGACGGCCGCGGCCCGGATACGGCGCTGGCCGGCTACCTGACCCGGCACTTCGGTGTGGAGCGGGTCGAGGAGGTCACGATCGGCATCCATAAAGGCAAGATCCCCGACGACGACCTGATCAGCCTGGCGCCCATCTTGCTGCGCGCTTCCGATGAGGGTGACGCCGTGGCCCGCACGGTCGTAAACCGTCTCGCCGAGGAGATCTCGGTCATGGCCATCACCGCGATGCGCCGTCTCGACCTGACCGCCCTGGCCACGCCGGTGGTGCTCGGCGGCGGCGTCATGACCGCGCGGAACACGCCGCTGATGTCCGGCATCACCCGCCGGCTCACCGAGGCGGCCCCGGCCGCCGAGGTCCGCGTGATCGACGTCCCGCCGGTGGCGGGCGCGGCCCTGCTCGGCCTGGACCACGTGCACGCCCCGGTCGACGCCGCGGCCCGGCTACGCGCCGCCTACGGCATTGCCCGTCCCTGACCTGCCGCCGTGTTTCCGCCTGCGTGGCCCGGCCAGCACGCTTGCGGCCGAACTGGTCGCCGAGCTTGCCCCACACCTGGGTAGTCGCGGTGCTGGCCAGGATGTTGGCGGTGACCACCCAGGACAGATGGCTGAGCCCGCCGAGATCGCTGACGATGGTGGGCAGGGCGGTGGCGACGATGGTCTGGTCCAGCGCGGCCAGCAGCAGGGCCAGCATCAACGCGCTGTAAATGACCAGCAGCCCGCGCTGCGGCGCGGGCTGCTGGTCGCGGCCTGGCTGGTCACGAACGCGTGATACCCCCGCCTATAGGCGGGCAATCGCCAGGTGAGCTGGGGTGAGGCGGGGTCAGGTGCGGATGTCGCTGGCGGAGAGCGGGACCACGTGCCAGACGCCGCCCTGGCCGTTACCGGTCACCGCCAGCGGCTTCGCGTCCTTGAGCAGGTAGAGCGGGAGGCCGTCGTAGGTGATCTGCTTGACGCCGCCGGCCCCCGTGACCAAGCCGAACTGGCCGGGGAAGACGTCGGCGGGACCGGCCTGGGGAGTTCCCGTGGCCGGTATCCAGGTCGCGGCGCAGGCACCGGTGCAGGTGGGCTTGCCGTTCTTCTTGTCCTTCGAGTACGTGTAGACCACCTGGTGGTTGGCCTCGGCGAGCACGTAGCCGACGGCGGACTTCTGCACGATCATGACGGTCGTGCCGACCGCCGGAATGGACTGGTCGCCGCCGCTCGGGAGGGGGGCCACCGACTTGTGCGGCTTGGCCTTCTTGGTCGACGTCGCCCCGGCGCTCTTGGTGGCCGTAGCCGCGGCCGTCGCCGATGACGCAGGCGCCGATGACGGTGCGGTACCCGACGCGGCGCTGCTCGCCAGGGGCGCGCTCGACGCGGATCCCGCCGCCGAGTTCGAACCCGACGAACCCCCGCACGCGGCTAGTAGCAGCACCAGCGATCCGATCCCGGTAGCCGCGGCCCACCCGCTCTTACGCATAATCTCTCCAATTCGCAAGGATGACACTGAGCGTCCCGGGCCGTCACGACGCCCGGCCCGGGAACGCTGGAACCTCCGGGGCGGATGGTCAGCCAGCGCCGCCGACGATGTTGCTCTCGGACATCTTGACCACGTGCCACACGCCGCCGATACCGTTGCCCTTGATGGCCAGCGCCTTCGCGCCCTTGTAGGTGTACAGCGGGCTGCCGTTGTAGGTGATCTGCTTGGCGCCGTTCGAGGTCGCGACCGTGTCAAGCGTGCCCAGGCCGGTGTCGGCCGGGCTCACCACCGGGCTGCCCGTCACCGGCAGCCAGACCTGCGCGCATGAACCGGTGCAGGCCGGCGAGCCGTCCTTGGGGTCCTTGTCGTACGCGTAGACGACCTGCCCGTTGGACAGGGCCAGCACCCAGCCGACGGCGGACTTCTGGACGTGCAGCACGGTCGAGCCAGGGGCTATGCTGCCCAGCGCTGCGCTGCTCGGCTGGGCACCCGCCTTAGCAGTCGATGTCGTGGCCGGGTTCGAACTGCTCGATGTTCCCGACGATCCCCCGCACGCGGTTAGCAGCAGGGCTAGCGAACCGAGGCCGGCAGCAGCTGCAAACCCGCTCTTGCGCATAACGACTCTCCATTCAAGGTTCAGTGTTCTTTGGGGGGTGCACCGGGGTTCATCGGATCCTCCGGATGCGACCCCGTTCCCAATACGCCGGAAAGGTACCAGACTGCCGGGTCGGCCCGCGGCTTCTTAGCCGCTACTTAGTTATCTGGAGTCATCTGGCCGCAGAGCCAGGCGAGAGACACCGGGTAACGATAGTCGATGCCCATGTGCCCGGCTTCGAAAAGCTCGAAATGCACACGGTCATCGGCGACTCCGATGTCCCTGAGCGCGGCACGGAACGCCTGGGCACCGAGGTCAAGGTGGTACTCGTCCCTCGTGCCCGCGTCGATCCAGATGGCCCGCAGCCCCCGCAGCGCGTCCGCGTGGGATGGCACCATCCGTACCGGATCCCAGTCCAGCCACCGCTGCCACACGGCTGGCCGGAGCGCTCCGGTCGCCGGGTCGAACGGCAGGTCCACGCTACCGTCCGTGTTGGCGGAGAAGCACGCCGCCACGCCGAGCACCGACAGCAGTGACATGTCCTCATCCCTGGTGAAGGACACCCGGGACCCGAAGTCCCGCCACCAGCGCCAGATGTCGCCGTCGTACCGGCGCAGGTGCCGGACGGCGGTAGCGAAATCGGGGATGTAGCAGTACTCGTACAGGGAGTCACCCGCGTGCGTGGCCAGGGCACCGAACAAGTCCGGCCGCAGCATCGGCGTGATCATCGCGCCGAACCCGCCGCTGGACTTGCCCATGATGGCCCGGTGCCCGGCACCGGGCTGGGTGCGGTACCGCGCGTCCACCCACGGCACCACCTCATCGCATAGATAGGAGTGGTACCGCCCGGTGCCTGGCGAGTCGACGAACTGGCTGCCGCCGTAGCTGGTCCACGCGTCGACGTACACCACGATGGCCGGCGGCACCTCGCCGCGGGCGAACACCGCGTCGGCGGTCTCGGGGAACGGCTGCCGGAAGGCGGACCGGTTCCGCCACATGGCCACGTGCCCGGTGTAGCCCTGGATGACGTATACCGACGGGTACCTGCGGTCCGGGTCGTCGTCGTACCCCGGCGGCAGGTACACGAGGAGCGGCCGCTCGTGCGGGTCACCGAGCGGGTTACCGCGCAGCAGTTCGCTGCGGATGACGTGCTCGTCGATGCGGCCGGCAAGATCCGCGGACCAGGGCAGCACGGCTCCTCCTTAGCGGAGCTTTTCAGGGACCCCCAGGTGACCGAGGATAGCCGCGGTGACGGGACCGGGTGTCTGGTACGGAGCCAGGTGTGAGGTGCCGCGGACGACCCGGAGCCGGGAGTCGGTGATACCGGCCGCGGTCATCGCACCGTGCCAGGGCGGTGCCGCCTGGTCCTCGGCGCCCGCGATGACCAGCGTGGGCGCCTTGATCGCGCCGAGCGCGGGACGGAGGTCCATGGCCGCGATGGCCTCGGCGCAGCCCGCGTAACCCGCCGGGTCGGTGCCATGCAGCATGTCCATGACGAAGGCGACCGCCGCGGGCTGCCGGGCGATGAAATCCGGGGTGAACCAGCGCGGCGGGACCATCTCGCCGATCGCCGCCATCCCCTCGGAGCGCACCAGCGCGGCCCGGTCCAGCCATGACTGCCGCGACGGCATCGGGGTGATCGCCGCGCAGCACACCACGAGGGAGGAGATCCGGTCCGGCGCGTTGGCGGCGAGCCACAACCCGGTCATACCGCCGATGGAGATGCCGCAGTAAGCGGCCGCGGCGACGCCGTGCTCGCGCATGAGGCTGAGCACGTCGGTGCCGAGTTCGGCGATGGAGTAGGGGCCGGGCGGGGCGTCGGACTGCGCCCCAGGCGCCCCGTGGCCGCGCAGCTCGAACCTGAGCAGCCGGTAATCTTCGCGCAGGACCCGGGCCTGGGCGTCCCAGATCGCCCTGGTGGTCCCGATCGGGTTGGCTAGGATCAGCACGGGTGCGTCGTCCGGCCCCTCCATGGAGGAGACCAGGCGGACTTCAGACATCGAAGAAGACTGTCTCGCGCTCACCCTGGAGGAAGATGTCGAACCTGAGCTGGCCCTCCGGCTCGGGCACCGCGATGAGCGTGGCCCGCCGTCTGGGCGCGCCGATGGAGCACAGCACCGGGTCCGCGGCGTTGGCGGCGGGCTCGTCCGGGAAATACATGCGGGTGACCACGCGGTCGAGCAGGCCGCGCGCGAATACTGACACGTCTAGGTGCGGCGCCTCGATGCTGCCGTCGGAGGCGGGCAGCGGGCCCGGCTTGAGCGTGACGATCCGGTACGAGCCGTCTGGCGCGGTCGGGCACCGGCCGAAGCCGCGGAAACTCTGGTACCCGCCAGGGGTGGCGCCGCGCGGGTCGTCGGGGTGGGCGAAGCGCCCGTCCGGTCCGGCCTGCCACGTCTCGATCAGCCCGTCCGGGATGATGTTCCCGGCGCCGTCGTAGAGCCGCCCGATGAGCGTGATCGCGTCTGGGGTCCCTTCGGGCACGACGAACGGGCCGTCGGGCCACGGCAGCCGCATCGAGAAGTAGGGGCCCACGGTCTGGGAGGGCGTCAACCCTGGCACTTGTCGTCCTTCACTCGAAGACGGTCGCGTCGCGGCCGCGCAGCACGATGTCCCAGTGGTAGCCGAGGGCCCACTCGGGCTGGGTCAGCTCGATATCGAAGTTGGCGATCAGCCGCTGCCTGGCCTTCTCGTCGGGCACCGAGTTGAAGATCGGGTCGAGCGGCAGCAGCGGATCGCCCGGGAAGTACATCTGGGTGACCAGCCGCTGGGTGAACGCCCGGCCGAACAGCGAGAAGTGGATGTGTGCCGGGCGCCAGGCGTTGTAGTGGTTTCCCCACGGATAGGCGCCCGGCGCGATGGTGACGAACCGGTACCGGCCGCCCGCGTCGGTGATGGCGCGCCCGATCCCGTCGAAGTTCGGGTCGAGGGGCGCGGGATGGTGCTCGCGCGAGTGCCGGTAGCGGCCGCCCGCGTTCGTCTGCCAGATCTCGATCAGCGTGTCGGGCACCGGCCGCCCGGCCGAGTCGAGCACCTGGCCGGTCACGATGATCCGCTGTCCCTGCGGCTCGCCGTCGTGCTGCGTGGTCAGGTCGGAGTCGGTGGCCGTGATCAGGCTGTCGCCGAGCAGCGGCCCGGTCACCTCGGTGAGCCGGTGCGGCAGCAGGACCAGCGGCTGCTTCGGGTGGCGCAGCGCGGTCGAGCGGTACCCCTCGAAGTCCAGCGGCGGGTGCAGGCCCGGCGCCGGACGCTCGTACGACGGCAGGACCAGCCGGCCGTCCTCAGCGGCCCGTGACGCCGATACGTCAGCGGTGGTCATTACTGGTGACTCCTTGCTCGCGTGCCCTGGAAGCGCCGCAGCGCGTCCAGTTCGGCCGGGGTGGGTGCGGCGATGATCTCCGGGTCCGTCGCGATGGCCAGGTCCCAGCCGGTGCGCTCCTTCGCTACCGAGACGGACACGCCCGGGTACAGCCCGGTCAGAGTGAACTCCAGCGTCTCCGGGTCGGGCTCCAGGACACCCAGATCGGTGATGATCTTCTTGGGCCCGGCGCCGGTGAGCCCGAGCCGCTCACGGTCTGTTCGGCCCGACCCGTATCCGACCGAGGTGACGAAGTCGACTCGCTCGACGAACGAGCGATGATTCTGCCTGACCACGACGATCACCTCACGGCACGAGGCGGCGATCTCCGGCGCGCCGCCCGCCCCGGGCAGCCGCACCTTGGGGTTACCGTAATCCCCGCCGATTACGGTGGTGTTGATGTTGCCGAACTTGTCGATCTGAGCGGCGCCGAGGAAGCCGACGTCGATGCGGCCGGGCTGCAGCCAGTAGTTGAAGATCTCCGGGACGCTGACCACCGCATCCGCCGTCTCGGCCAGCATGCCGTCGCCGATGGACAGCGGCAGCCGGTCGGGCTTGGCGCCGATCGTGCCCGATTCGTAGATCAGCACCAGCGACGGCGCGTGGGTGGCCCGGGCCAGGTTCGCGGCCGAGCTAGGCAGCCCGATCCCGACGAAACAGGTCATGCCGTCCCGCAGCGCCCGGGCGGCGGACACCGTCATCATCTCGTCCGCGGTGTACGTCATCTCGCCCCCCGAAGGGGGGCCAAGGGGGGTCTGGGGGGATGGGTCCCCCCAGTCGCGGGGGGGTCTGGGGGGGTCGTCCCCCCGGGGGAACAGAGCTCGTCCAGCCACCGGGTGAAGGTCTCGCGGTCCCGGGCGATGGCGTCCCAGGCCACGTAGTAGTCGTTGTCGCGGACCGAGTAGCCGAGCGCGTAGGAGGGATGAGCACCCCCCCGTGCCTGGGCCACGAAGGTCACCGTCCAGCCGGGCAGCACCACCGCGCCGGGCTTGGGGTCGAGCTCGTCGACGATCTCCTCCACCGTGACCACGGAACGGGCGGACGCGAGCACCGCCTCCTTCTGCACGCCGGTGATCCCCCACAACTGGACGTTCCCGGTCCGGTCGGCCCGCTGGGCATGGATGACCGCGACATCGGGCCGCAGGGCAGACACCGCGGTCAGCGTCTCACCGGTGAACGGGCAGCTGATCGGCTTGATGGTGGGTCCGGCTCCATGGCCGCCGTTGAGCGTCTCCAATCCGGTCCCGTTGTAGCCGCGCAGCACGGCGAACGGCAGCCCGGAGGCACCGGCCACGTAGCGGTTGGCCATCCCGGCGTGGCTGTGCTCCTCTATCTCCAGCGGGACCGGCCAGGAGTTCTCGACCGCGTCACGGAACCGGTGCAG
>WNGR01018178.1_pt1 | contig 12562 bp, 13 predicted proteins | sample 5407581 | NCBI WGS metagenome assembly WNGR01 (sample SAMN13153383, study PRJNA577476) | soil metagenome | isolation source: 80 cm soil or saprolite under Garry oak tree replicate 2 | place: USA:California | collected 2016-06-15
AGGCGGAGGTCGACGACGCGGTCGACGCGCTCACCAGTCTGATGGAACCGATGATCATGGTGGTGCTCGGCGTGCTGATCGGCGGCATGGTGATCGCGATGTACCTGCCGATCTTCAAGCTCGGCCAAGCGGTCTAGCAATTATCTCCATCACGCACCTGGTCGGAAGGGTTACGGCCCGGCCGTAACCCTTTTTATCTGATCCGATGAGCGACATTCTCAAGACGGCCGCCCATCCGATGGTGTTCCCGTGGCTGTGCCTGGTGCTCGGGCTCGCGGTCGGGTCGTTCCTGAACGTGGTCATTCATCGCTTGCCGAAGATGATGGAGCGCGGTTGGCAGGAGGAATGCGCGGACCTGCGCGGCGAGGCCGTCGCTCCGGCGGAAAGGTTCAACCTTTTCGTTCCGCGCTCGCGCTGCCCCGCATGCGGACACACCATCAGCGCGGCCGAAAACATTCCGCTTGTTTCCTGGGCGATGCTGCGCGGACGCTGCTCGGCGTGCAAGGCGCGCGTCAGCCCGCGCTATCCGCTCGTCGAGCTGCTCGGAGGCGCTGCCGCGGTCTGGTCGGCGGTGCACTTCGGCTTCGGCGCCGCGGCGTTCGCGGCGATGGTGTTCGTGTGGTGCATCATCGCCGCGAGCTTCATCGATCTGGATACGCAGCTGCTGCCCGATTCGATCACGCTGCCGCTCTTGTGGCTGGGGTTGCTCGCTAATGCGGGCGGCGTGTTCACCGACCTGCGTTCCGCGGTGATCGGAGCGGCCGCAGGATATCTCGCCCTTTGGAGCGTGTACTGGCTGTTCAAGCTCGTAACAGGCAAGGAGGGAATGGGATTCGGCGATTTCAAGCTGCTCGCCGCAATCGGCGCGTGGTGCGGGTGGCAGGCCTTGCCGCTCACGATCCTGCTGTCGTCCTTCATCGGGGCCGCCGTGGGAATCGCCCTCATGGTTTTTCTCCGGCACGGCCGCAGCGTGCCGATTCCCTTCGGGCCGTATTTGGGCGCCGCCGGGATCGTCGCCCTGTTCTGGGGGCCCCAGATCACCCGCCAATACTTCAACCAGTTCATGTGAAGCCGTACACGGTCGGACTTACGGGCGGCATCGGCAGCGGCAAGAGCGTGGTCGCCGGCCTGTTCGCCAAACGCGGGATTGCCGTGATCGACACCGACGAGATCGCCCACGAGCTCACGCGCCCGGGAGGCGAGGCGATCGGGGCGATACGCTCTGCGTTCGGCGCAAGCTTGATCGGCGCGGACGGCGCCCTCGATCGTGACGGGATGCGCAAGCTCGTGTTCGGCGATGCCGCGGCGAGAAAGAGGCTCGAGGCGATCCTGCACCCGCTCATACGCAAGGAAAGCGCTCGCCAGGGCGATCGCGCGCCGAGCCCCTACGCGATTCTGGTGGTCCCGCTCCTGGTGGAGAGCGGTGTCGACCGATCGCGCTACGCGCGGGTGCTCGTGGTCGATTGTCCCGAGGTGCAGCAGGTCGAGCGGGCCATGCGGCGAAGCAGCCTCTCGGAGACCGAAGTGCGCGCCATCCTCGCCGCGCAGGCCACGCGCGAACAGCGCCTCGCACAAGCCGACGACGTGATCGACAACAGCGGAACACCCGAGGCCCTTGAGCGCCAGGTGTCGAATCTGAATGAGAAATATCTCAAGATTGCCGCGCGATCCAAGACAGCGTCATAGCGCACGCCCGTTGTCAATTCGCGGCGGATCGGGGAGAATCCGCCGAGGCTCCCCCGGGATCAATCGCCTACCCTCCCGGCCGCGGGTGTCAAGGTGATCACCTACGAGTATCCGCTCAACGAACGAATCCGGACCCTGCTGCGTCTGGAAGACCTGTTCGAGCGCGCCAATCACTTTGTAGCCGAGGAAGATTCGCGCGCGCACCATGCCGCCTTGATGACGCTGTTTGAAATCCTGGAAGTCGCCGGTCGCGCGGAACTCAAGTCGGATCTGCTGCAGGAGCTCGAGCGACAGAAGCAGATCCTGCTCGGGTTTCGCAACAACCCCCAAATTGCGGAAGGCGTGCTCCAACAGGTCATCTCCGACATCGAGCACTCGAGCGCGGCACTTTTCGCGATGACCGGCAAGATCGGCCAGTACCTTCGCGAGAACGATTGGCTGATGTCGATCAAGCAGCGCAGCGGGATCCCAGGCGGGGTCTGCGAATTCGACCTTCCCTCCTACCATTTCTGGCTGCACCGCGAAGGCGCCAGGCGCGGAACCGACCTCGGCACCTGGATCTCCCCGTTGCTGCCGATCCGGGACGCGTCGTCCATCGTGCTGAAACTACTGCGCGAAGGCGGCAAGCCCGTGAAGCACGTTGCCCACCGTGCCGCTTTCTCGCAAATGCTCGGCGGCAAGATGTCGCAGATGGTGCGCATCGGGCTGCCGCGCGAGTCGCAGTTCATCCCCGAGATCAGCGCAAACCGTTACGCGCTGAACGTCCGCTTCAGCACTTTCGGCACCCGGGTGTGCGAGGCGGACGTCGAGTTCGAGCTGACTTTCTGCAATCTGTGAGACCGTGGCCAAGGCGCGCTTTGTGAGCTGCCCGCGCTGTGGCGCACAGGTGGCGTGGTCCCCCGACAACCCTTACCGGCCGTTTTGTTCGGAGCGTTGCAAGCTCATCGATCTCGGCGACTGGGCGATGGAAAGGTACCGGGTTCCGGTAGAGGGAGGCAAGGATGCGCCGGATGCGGAAGAGCAGGATGAAGGATCAGGGATCAGGGATTGAACCTACCTCGTATCCTACGCCCCCCCGGTCACGCTTTCGAGCTCCGGCTGAGAAGCGAGTGAATTTTCTTGACCAGTTTCTCAAAATTAACCGGTTTCATTTCGTAGTCGTCACAACCGGCGGCGAACGCCTTCTCACGGCTTTTCTCTGACGTATCGGCGGTGACGACGATGATCGGGATGTGTTTCGTTTCCGGCTGGCCTTTCAGACGGCGCGTCGCCTCCCAGCCGTCGAGCCCCGGAAGTCTCAGGTCCATCACGATTAGATCGGGCAGGAGCGTTTTCGCCCAATCGACGCCCTCCGTGCCATTCGTTGCGACCTTGACTTCGAATCCGGCGAAGGTCAAGCGCTTGTGCAGCGTGAACAGGCTGTCCTCGCTGTCCTCAACGCAGAGAATCTTGGTCATCGCGGCCTTTTCTTTCCGGAAGGTGCTCCGCGCATGACGGATGCCCCAAACAAAGCGCGGCAACTCGGTAGAGTATCTTTACGTTTGAAGGAAGACAAGGACGCCCGATCCGGATCAGACGGAAGAATCCTGGGGTTTTTCGCCATTTCCCCAACTGCCCCGCACCATGGCAATGCCGTGCGCGCCGCAGCTCATGCCTTGTTCGAGATCGGAAGGAAAGATCCCACCGAGCGCGTAGACCGGCATGGCGGCGCCTGCAGCAATCTCCCGGAATCGTTCCCAGCCGAGCGGGACTGCATTCGGGTGCGACGGTGTCGCGCGCACCGGTCCCAGCACGACGAAGTCGACTCCTAGCGCCTCCGCGCGGCGCAGCTCCTCGATCGAATGGCACGAAGCGCCGCACCACGGAAAATCGGGGCGGGCGGAGGCACTGCGCAATTGCTCCGCGGTGAGGTGGACGCCGGCGGCGCCGACCTCGCGCGCGAGCGCGGCATCCGCGTTGACAAGGACCTTTGCACCATGCGCGTGGGCGAGTGCAGTCACGCGTCGCGCAAATTCTTCGGCGGCCTGATGCCCCAGCGTTTTTTCCCGCACCTGGATTAGCTTCAAGCCGCCTCGCAGCCTCGCCTCGAGCCGCGAAAGGAACGGCTCGATACCGAGCTCGCCGGCCCGCGTGATGGCGTACTCGGGGGGCAGCATCAGGCTGCGAATCACCGGACCGTTGGCCGGCAGGAGCGGATCGAGCTCGATCGCATCCGGGCGCTGCCAGGCGATGGCTTGGTGCTCGAGTGCGCGCGGCTCTCCTCGCCAGGCATAGACCCGATAAAAATGCAGGCGCACTTTGGCGTGCGGATAGACGAAGACCCGGGTGATCCAGGGATAGGCGCGTTCGATCTCGATGTCGAGCTCCTCGCGGATCTCGCGCCTGAGCGCCTCGGGGACCGGCTCGCCCGACTCGATTTTGCCTCCGGGAAACTCCCAGTAGCCCGAGTAGACCTTGCTCGCGGGACGTTGCGCAAGGAGCGCGGCGCCGTCGGAACGGATCAGCACCGCCACGGCGACGTCCACCGGGGCCGACATCGTGGACACCTGCTAGCGTTTTGCCTTCGCGTCGCCCGCGTTGCGCCCGGCGTAGTCGCGCGCGAACTGCCACGCCACGCGGCCGCTGCGCGATCCGCGCAGCAGCGCCCACTGCAGTGCCTCCTGCCGGGCCTTGGGGATCTCCGCCTCGCTGCAGCCGAGCTCGCGCAGCCAATGTCCGGCGATGTCCAGGTAGGCGTCCTGGTCGAACGGGTAGAAGGAGACCCACAACCCGAAGCGCTCGGAGAGCGAGATTTTCTCCTCCACCGTTTCGCCGGGGTGAATTTCCTCGCCGAGATGCTTGGTCTCGAGATTCTCCTGCATGTACTCGGGCATGAGATGCCGCCGGTTGGACGTCGCGTAGATGAGGAGATTCTCGGAAGTCGCGGCGAGAGAGCCGTCGAGCACGACCTTGAGTGCCTTGTAGCCCGCTGCCTCCGAGAGCTCGAACGACAAGTCGTCGCAAAACAGAATGAACCGCTCGGGCCGCCCAGCCACCTGATCGACAATATCGGGGAGATCGATGAGATCGTGCTTTTCCACTTCGATCAGGCGCAGGCTCTGGCGGTGGAATTTGTCGAGCACGGCCTTGACGAGCGAGGACTTCCCCGTGCCGCGCGCACCGGTCAGGAGCGCGTTGTTGGCCGTTCGGCCTTCGACGAACTGGCGCGTGTTCTGCTCGATCAGCGCCTTCTGACTGTCGACGCCGTGGAGGTCGGACAGGCGGATGCGGTGCAGATTCGCAACCGGCTGGATGAAGCCGCTACGCGAGGTCTTGCGCCAGCGGAACGCGACGCTCTTGTCCCAGTCCACAGGGCGCGATGCGGGCGGGAGCAGCGCTTCCACGCGCTCGAGCAACGCTTCGCCGCGCTTGATCAGTCGTTCGAGCTCGGACATGGCTCGTCCTAGGTCCTGTATTGGGCATTGATGGTAACGTAATCGTGCGATAGGTCGCAGGTCCACACCGTGGTGGCTGCAAGCCCGCGGTTGAGCACGACGCGAACCGTGATCTCGCTTTTTGCCATAACGCGCTTTCCGTCCTCCTCGCGGTAAGCCGGGGCGCGGCCTCCATCTTTCGACACCAGCACCTCGTCGAGGTACAACTCGACGCGGCCGACCTCGAGATCGCGCACTCCCGCGTTGCCGATCGCGGCGAGCAGCCGCCCCAGATTCGGGTCGGATGCGGAGAACGCGGTCTTCACCAGCGGCGAGTGCGCGATCGAGTAGGCGACGCTCGCGCATTCGGTTTCGTCCACGCCTTTTTCCACGCGGACGGTGATGAACTTGGTCGCACCCTCGCCGTCGCGCACGATCGCCTGCGCGAGCCCCTGCGATACCTCGAGCACCGCTTCCCGCAACGCCGCGAATCCGGGATGGCCCGGGTTGTCGATCATCGTCCCCCCGCTCGCGCCGGTTGCAATGAGGACAAAGGAATCGTTCGTGGACGTATCGCCGTCCACGCTGATGCGGTTGAATGAGCGCGCCGCGGCATCGGCAAGGAGCTGGCGCAGCGCACCTTGAGCGACCGGAGCGTCCGTCGCGACGAACGCGAGCAACGTCGCCATGTCGGGGCGGATCATGCCCGCGCCTTTCGCGATCCCGGTGACGGTCGCCACGCCCCCCGCGAGCTGCGCGCGCCGCGACCGGGCTTTGGGCACCGAATCGGTCGTCAGGATCGCCTCGGATGCCCGCGCCCAGTTGTCCTCGCGCAGGTCGGCGACGCACGCCGGCAGGCCCGCGACGATGCGCTCCACGGGCAGGAGCTCCATGATCACGCCCGTCGAAAACGGTAAAACCCGGCGGGATTCGCAGCCGACGAGCCGGGCGGCCGCGTCGCAGCTCGCCCTTGCGCCGGCGATCCCGGCCTCCCCGGTCCCGGCGTTGGCGTTGCCGGTATTGACGAGCAGCGCCCGGGGAAACCCGGAAGCCAGGTGCTCCTTCGCCACTTGGACCGGTGCCGCGCAAAAACGATTCTGCGTGAACACGCCCGAGACCGACGCGCCCTCCGCAAGCGTCATGAGAAGCAGGTCCTTGCGCCCGGCCTTGCGGATCCCGGCCTCGGCGACGCCGAGCTTGACGCCCTTTACGGGCAACAGATCCTCCGGCCGCGGAGGGCTCAAATTGACAGCCATATTCTTCCGGCCATTCTTTGAAGCGGGCCGCCCGCCAGGCCGCCCCGGCTCAAGCCAGTTTGCCGTGGCAGTGCTTGTATTTCTTTCCCGACCCGCAGGGGCAAGGATCGTTGCGGCCGATCTTGCCTATCTGCCTGACGAAGGGCGCCGGCTTCGGCGCCGGAGCGGCATCCGCCCCCGCTCCGGCGAGGGCTTCTTCGTATCCGGCGTGCTGGTATTGCACGTTCTCGAGCGCCGGCGCCTGCGCCTTCTCCACCTGCTCGACCTGCTCGGGATTTCGAAGTTCAGCTGTCATGAGCGTGCGCGTCACTTCCAGTTTGACCGATTCCACGAGGTTGCCGAACAGCTCGAATGCTTCGCGCTTGTATTCCTGCTTCGGGTTTTTCTGAGCGTAACCGCGCAGATGGATTCCCTGGCGCAGGTGGTCGAGCGCGGCGAGGTGCTCGAGCCAGTGGTTGTCCAGCGTCGAGAGCAGTATGAGCCGCTCGACTTGATGGACGACGTCCGGAGAATTGCCCGCCATCTTGCGGGCGTAGGCTGCGTGGGCCTCGTCGATCGCGCGCTTGAGCAGCGCGTCGTCGTCGATACCCGGGTCGCTCTCGAGCCACTTCGACAGAGGCAGTTCGAGCCGGAGCTCTGCAGCGTACCCTTTTTCAAGGCCCGGAATGTCCCATTGCTCTTCCATGCTCTCTTCGGGGACATGGGCGCGGAAGAAATCGGTCACGACGCCCTCGCGCAGCGCAGCGATCTGGTCGGAGACATCCTGCGATTCGAGGATGGAATTCCTTAACTGGTAGATTTTCGACCTTGCGCTGCGCGCTCTCGATCGATCGGGTGACGAGGCTATGCTCGATCGGTTCGCCCTCGGGCATCCCCAGACGCTGCATGATGGCGTTGACCCGCTCTCCGGCGAAGATCCGCAGCAGGGGGTCCTCGAGCGAGAGGTAAAAGCGCGAGGAGCCCGGATCGCCCTGGCGGCCGGAGCGGCCGCGCAACTGGTTGTCGATGCGCCGGGCCTCGTGCCTCTCGGTCCCGATGATGTGCAGGCCGCCCGCGGCGATGACCCGGTTGTGGAGGTCCTGCCACTCATGACGCAGCTCCCTGATACGGTGCTCTTTCTCAGCGGCGTCGAGATCGTCCTTGTCCCGCACGAGATCGATCTGCTTCTCGACGTTGCCGCCCAGCACGATGTCCGTGCCCCGGCCCGCCATGTTGGTCGCGATGGTGATCACCTTGGGACGCCCGGCCTGCGCGACGATCTCCGCCTCGCGCGCGTGCTGCTTCGCGTTCAGGACCTGGTGCGCCAACTTGTCCTTCTCCAGCATTCCCGAGATGAGCTCGGAATTCTCGATCGAGGTCGTGCCGACCAGCACAGGCTGGCCGCGTTCGTGGCAGTCCTTGATGTCGCTGATGATCGCCTTGTACTTTTCCGCTGCGGTGCGAAAGACCTGGTCGTTGCGGTCGGCGCGGATCATCGGCATGTGCGTCGGGACGACGACGACCTCCAGCCCGTAGATTTCCTGGAATTCGTAGGCCTCGGTATCGGCCGTTCCCGTCATCCCCGCGAGCTTGCGGTACATGCGGAAGTAATTCTGGAACGTGATCGATGCGAGCGTCTGGTTCTCGCTCTGGATCGACACGTTTTCCTTGGCCTCGATCGCCTGGTGCAGGCCGTCGGACCAGCGCCGTCCCGGCATCAGCCGGCCGGTAAACTCGTCGACGATGATCACCTCGCCGTCCTGGACCACGTAGTGCCGGTCGCGAAAGAAAAGGTTGTGCGCCCTGAGCGCCGCGTTCAAGTGGTGCATCAGGTTGACGTACGCCGGTTCGTAGAGGCTGCGCCCTTCGGGCAGCAGCCCCGCGCGGCCGAGGAGTTTCTCGGCGTGCTCGTGCCCGTCCTCCGAGAGCAGTACCGTGTGGTTTTTTTCGTCGACGTAGAAGTCGCCCGGTGCGGCTTCTTTTTCCTGGCGCTTGAGCATCGGCGCCACTTTGTCCATGCGCTGATAGATCTCGGTGCGGTCCTCGGCCCGCCCGGAAATAATGAGCGGCGTGCGGGCCTCGTCGATCAGGATCGAGTCGACCTCGTCGACGATCGCGTAGTTCAGCTTGCGCTGGAAGCGGTCGCCCATCTGCATCGCCATGTTGTCGCGCAGATAGTCGAAGCCGAATTCGTTGTTGGTGCCATAGGTGATGTCGGCCGCGTAGGCCGATTGTTTCTCGGCGTGCGGCATCTGGGTCAGAATCACTCCCACCGACAGCCCGAGGAACTTATAGACCTTCCCCATCCACTCCGCGTCCCGGCTCGCGAGGTAGTCGTTGACCGTGACGATGTGCACGCCGCGGCCGGAGAGAGCGTTGAGGTACGCGGGCAAGGTCGCAACCAGCGTCTTGCCCTCGCCGGTGCGCATCTCCGAGATCTTGCCGTCGTGCAGGACCATGCCGCCGATCAGCTGCACGTCGAAATGGCGCATGTTGAGCACGCGCTTCGCCGCCTCGCGAACCACCGCGAAGGACTCCGGGAGGAGCTCGACGAGCGCCGCTTTTTCCGCCGCGTCACGTTCCTCTTCGGGAGCGCCCTGGACGCGCTTTGCGAAACGCTCTCTCAGCTCGAGCGTTTTGGCTCCGAGGCCGTGATCCGGGAGCGCCGCCATCGCCGGCTCGAGAGCGTTGATCGACCGCACCGACCTGCCGTAGTGCTTGAGCAGCCGATCATTGCGGCTGCCGAACACCGCCTTCAGTACGCGGGAAATCATCGAGGAATGACTGCCGTGGAGCGCAAAGGTTCGAAGTTTATCACGCCGGAGCGGCTGCTCCCCGCGACTCGAGCGAAACGGGAGCGCGCGGGAAGCCGCGCGATGGGGACTTCCGGTGCTTGGGCGCGACGGAAATGCCGGCTAGCGCGCTGTGGCCTGAAGGAATCGAATCGGGTTCTGCGCCACGCTGCGGTAGCGGACTTCAAAGTGAAGGTGCGGGCCGGTGGCGCGGCCGGTGGACCCCGATTCGGCGATCTTGCTTCCGCGCTGAACCACCTCGCCTTCCCTGACCAGGACTCTCGAGCAATGAGCGTAGCGGGTCGTGAAATCGTTGCCGTGGTCGATCTCCACCAGGAAGCCGTACTGTGGATGCGGTCCCGAGTAGATCACCACACCGCCCGCCGCAGCGAAAACGGGGGTCCCGATATCCACGGGAAAATCCACGCCCTCGTGCATGGCGAGCATGCCGTTGAACGGATCGATGCGCCAGCCGTAGCTGGATGCACTGTAGGCCGCGTCCACCGGTGGGATCGTCGGCATGAGCTTCTTCTTCACCTTGGCGTCGAACAACTGCGACTCGAGGATCCCGAGGGAGTCGCTGCGGTTTTCCATCTGTCTGGAAAGCTGGTCGAGCTGCCGGTTGAACTCCGCCATCGAGAGATCCTTGGGAGGAATGCTCGACACCGCGCCTCCTCGGCCGGGCGTCTCGTTGAAGCGGAATTCCCCGGGCTTGAGTCCGGCAAGGGTCGACAAGCGCTCGCCGAGCGCGTCAAGGCGCATGAGCTGGGCCTGCATCTGGCCGAGCTTCACCGCCATTGCGTTTAGGTTTTCCCGCAGGAATTCCTCCGTCTTGCGCCGCTGGGCTTCCTGCGCCGACAAGACCAGCGAATCGAGCAGCGGAAGCTTGAATTCGGTGGCATGGCGTACCGTGATCCAGAAGAGCGCGAGCGTGAGGCTGAATAGGAGGAGCGCCATGAACATGGCGCCGGCAATCAGGTGCCGGTTGGTCAGGGTCCAGGACCGCGACTTGGCCAGCTTGCTCGAGACAAGAATAATATGCATGCTGCCCCCTCCTGGGGCCGCACTCTATACGTCGTACGCGTACGCCTATGAAGAACCCTTACGCCTTCTTGAATCAGCCCGACGGCATCGCTCCCCTCATGCCGCAGGCGCGGCGCTTGATCGAGTTGCGCGAGATTCTCGCAGCCGTGCTGCCGGAATCCCTCGCGCGATGCTGCTCGATCGCAAACTTCAAGCAGGGAAAAGTCGTTATTTTTGCTGCCAACGGCGCGATCGCTGAGGTTACCGGATTGGAGGTGTGCGTGCAACCCCTGGCTTCGGACCCTCAAGTTGTTGAAAAATCGGCGAAAATGAGCGCGGAAGCCGCCTCGGGACTGGCCCGGCTCAGCGAGCAACTCCCTGATTCAGAATTGAAAACTACTCTCGTTAAGTTTGCAGCCCGGCACCGCAAGTAAGTCCCTGCCTAGACGAGCACAATTGCACGCTCAAGCATGAGAAGGCCGAAGACCAGAAGGGCGAAGATCAGGGCGTACTTGAATACCTGAAAGGCGAAGCCCAGATAGTTCCGGTCGCGGGTCAGCAGATACAGGAGTATTCCAGCCGCGGTGGCGAGCACCGCTAGAATTGCAGCGATGCGCAGAGCGAGCATCAGGCCCGCGACAATCGCTCAACCGGCAGGCAGTGCAAACAACCGGGACAGGGCAGCCGGCGCGTCCTCCTCGCGCTCGAAGGTCACGCACTCCAAGGCATCGTTGGAAGCAAGCGTCGCCCGCAGCAAACGGTTGTTCAGGGCATGGCCGGATTTATGGGCCGAAAAATAACCGATCAGCGGATGCCCGATCAGGTATAGGTCGCCGATTGCGTCGAGCAGCTTGTGCTTGACGAACTCGTCGCTGTAGCGCAGTCCCTCGGCGTTCAGCACGCGGTACTCGTCCACCACGACGGCGTTTTCGAGGCTCCCGCCGAGAGCGAGGCCTGAATCGCGCAATGCCTCCACGTCCTGAATGAAACCGAAGGTGCGCGCTCGGGCGACTTCCTTGACGTAGGAGGTATCGGCAAAGTCGACGTGGGCCGCTTGTGCCGAGCGCTCGAACGCGGGGTGGTCGAACTCGATCGAAAACGAAAGTTTGAATCCCTCGAACGGCTCGAAGCGCGCCCACTTGTCGCCGTCTGTCACCTCGACCGTGTTCTTGATTCTGAAAAAGCGCTTGGGCGCGGGCTGCTGCTCGATTCCCGCGGACTGAATGAGAAACACGAAAGGCGCGGCGCTCCCGTCCATGATCGGAACCTCCGACCCGGTGAGATCAACGTAGGCGTTGTCGATCCCGAGCCCCGCGAATGCCGACATGAGATGCTCGACGGTGGCCACTTTCGTCCCGCTTGCCTCCAACGCGCTGCAAAGCCGAGTGTCGGTGACCTTGAAGGCGTCGGCCACGATGTCGATCGGTACGGGCAAATCGATGCGCCGAAACACAATACCCACGTCGGGCGAAGCGGGTCGCAGTGTCACGGCCACTTTCTCGCCGGTATGCAGACCGACGCCGGTGGCACGAATCACGGATTTGAGAGTGCGCTGCTTGAACATTTGCGTCGCCGCAGCAATTACCGTAGCCAATTGAAAGCATGAGATTTTAGCATAGCGCGCGGGTTCACCGGCCCGGAATTCCGGTGAGTCAGCGCCGTTTGCCCGCTCAATGCGGCCGTTTGCGCAGGTATGCGGGGACGAAGGCGACGGTGCGGATCAGCACTGGCGCCGTCCGAATGGGCAGTCGCACGCTCGTTTTGACGATCAAGGGCTTGCGCAGATAGCGAGGCATGCCCGGTCTCTTGGCTGTGCTCATGTAATTTCTCCCTAGTCGGCTTGCTTGCGCAGGAACGCGGGGATGTCGTACTTGTCGACCCCGCTGTTCTGCAGCGCTTCTATCGTCGAGGCGCGGTTCTTGCGGATCACCGCCGGCATCTCGTCGAGCACGCGGTAATCCACACCCGCAATAGGCCGGTTGTCGGTACCGGTCTTTTGCACCAGCTTCGGCCTGGACTGACGCGCGACCTGCGGCTGGCCCAGACCCGTCGCAATCACGGTGACGCGCAGGTCCTCGCCCATGGGATCGTCGTAGACGGCGCCGAAGATGATGGTCGCGTCGTCTGCAGCGAAGCCGCGGATGGTGTTCATCACCTCCTTGGTCTCGCGCAGCTTCAGGCTCGATTTGTTGGCCGTGATGTTCACCACCGCACCGCGCGCGCCGGACAGATTGACGCCTTCGAGCAAGGGGCAGGCCACCGCCTGCTCGGCGGCGATGCGCGCGCGATCGACGCCGGAAGCGGCCGCAGAACCCATCATCGCCATTCCCTGTTCCGCCATCACGGTGCGAACGTCCTGAAAGTCGACGTTGATGAGGCCCGGCACGTTGATGATCTCGGAGATTCCGGCGAC
>WNGR01007329.1_pt1 | contig 12560 bp, 16 predicted proteins | sample 5407581 | NCBI WGS metagenome assembly WNGR01 (sample SAMN13153383, study PRJNA577476) | soil metagenome | isolation source: 80 cm soil or saprolite under Garry oak tree replicate 2 | place: USA:California | collected 2016-06-15
GTCTGCGCGCCTCCGGCACGACTTGTCTTCGCGCCTCCGGCACGACTTGTCTGCGCGCCTCCGGCACGACCGCTCACGAGCGCGCCGTTTCCGGCACCGCCACGCGGACGCCGTGGCTGTCGGTCAGCAGCGGCAGCGGATCGAGGTGCAGAGCCGGATCATCGAGGCCCTGGCCAGCGAGACGCACATCGTAGCGAGCCCCGCAGCCGCTGCAGGTCAGCTTTTCGCGGTCGAGGATCCCGTCGGCCAGCGAGCGCCCGCAGGCCGCGCACGCGTCCCGGTAGGCGTAGAGGGTGCCGCGTACCGAGCAGACCAGCACAGTGATGTCGCCCGCGGCTGCCGTAACCGGCCGCGAGCTCGGCGGCCCGATACTGGGCAGGGTCACCCAGCCGGCGTCGCCGGCCCGGGCTGGATTCCCGGTGCCCGCCAGGGCATTGTCCTCCGGGCGGCGGCCGATCTGCAGCAGCGCCGGAGTGGGCGGCGCGGTCATGCCCTCCACGACGACTTCGGCCACCTCAGGCGCGGCATCCTGGACCGCACCCTCAATGGCCAGCTGGACGGTGACCGTCGACGACGGGCAGCCATGGCAGCTGCCCTCAAGCCGCAGCCGCGCCACTCCGTCGCTGACGCCGAGGTACTCCACTCCCCCCGCGTGCGAGCCGAGGTAGGGGCGTACCCGGTCGAGGGCGCGCTGGATCCGTGCGTCCACGTCCAGCGGGTGCAGGTCATGCAGCAACAGCAGGCTCTCGATCAGCGGATCTTCGGCCAGCCGGTCCAGCATCGCGGCGCCAGCGGGTCCTTCCTCCCGCAGCGCGGCCACGATGTGCTCAAGCGCGTCGCCGTACATCCCGACCAGCAGCCGGACCAGTTCCTCGGCCACCGGGGCCGCGCTCTCGGCGCGGCCGGTCCCGCACGCCGCTCATGCGCCCAACCTCCGTCTGCCGGTCACTGGATCACCGGTATATGGGCCTTCCCCGTGCCGCCGGCCGGGCCAGGCTGGATCTGGACCGGCCCGGGCGCGGGCCCGGGCCGGCCCAGGGTCTTCATGTCGACAACGTCACCGTCATCGGGGAATGCACCTTGTCCAGCATCTTGCCGTTGCCGAGGTACATGTGCACGCCGCAGGGGAGGCAGGGGTCGAAGCTGCGCACGGCGCGCATGATGTCGATGCCCTTGAACGACTCCGGCGGGTTCTCCTCGAAGATCGGCGTGTTCTGCACCGCGTCCTCGTAGGGCCCTGGCGTGCCGAAGCTGTCGCGCACGCTGGCGTTCCAGGGGGTCGGCGGGTACGGGTGGTAGTTCGCGATCTTCCCGCCGCGGATCACCATGTGGTGCGACAGCACGCCGCGGACCGCCTCGGTGAACCCGCAGCTGTTCGCCTCGTCCGGAACGGTGAACGGCTCCCAGGTCTTCGTCCGCCCGGCCCTGATCTCGGCGAGCGCCTGCTCGGTGAAGTACAGCGCGCACGCGGCCGCGTAGGCCTGGAAGTAGGTCCGGGCGCGGTCGCGCTCGATGGCGTTGGACAGGGGCAGGCCCGCAGCGTCCCTGGGGATCTTCCACTCGAAGGTGGCCTCGGGCTTGCTTACCGTCCGGGGCAGGTTGATCAGCACGCTCTCGCCGGTCGACTTGACGTAGCCGAAGTCCACCAGGCCGCCGAGCGCTGTGGCCCAGAGCCTGGCGATCGGCCCGCCGCCGGTGTCGGCGGCGAGGTGGTCGGTGCCGTCGAACCAGCGCGGCGACATGACCCAGCTGTACTTGCTGTCGAAGTCCCGTTTGGCCGGGCGCGGGATCGTGTGCTGGTTCCACGGGTGCCTTCGGTCCACCAGGTTGCCCAGGGGGTCGCGGGTCACGAACATCTCCTGGTCTTCCCAGTCCTCGTAGTACGAGCTGCCGAGCAGGATACGGATCCCGAGGTTGATGTCGACCAGGTCGTTGGTGAGCAGCTCCCCGTTCCTGATGACGCCGGGGCTGACGAACATCTTGCGGCCCCAGCTGGTCATGTTCTCGTACCGGAAGTCGCAGTGCTCGGGGTCGTTGAGGCTGCCCCAGCAGACCAGGTCGGCGCGGCGGCGGCCGACCTCCTCATAGCCGGGCATGGCCTCGTAGAAGAAGTCGAAGAGGTCGTCGTGCATGGGCACGACGCGCTTCATGAACTCCACGTAGCGCATGAGCCGCGTGAGGTAGTCGGTGAACAGCTGCACCGTCGCCGTGGTGCCCACGCCACCGGGGTAGAGCGTCGAGGGATGCACATGGCGCCCCTCCATCAGGCAGAACATCTCCCGGGTGGAGCGGCTCACCTGGAGTGCCTCGCGGTAGAACTCGCCCTCGAGCGGGTTCAGCGAGCGCATGATGTCCCCGATAAACCGGTAACCGTGGTCGGCCGCGTGCGGCGCCTCGGTCCGGTTGGCCAGCTCCAGCACGCCGGGGTTGGTCTCGGCCACCATCCTCTCGCAGAAGTCCACCCCGACCAGGTTCTCCTGGAAGATGTTGTGGTCGAACATGTACTCCGCGGACTCGCCCAGGTTGATGATCCACTCGCCGAGGTGCGGCGGGCGCACGCCATAGGCCATGTTCTGGTTGTAGACCGAGCAGGTGGCGTGGTTGTCGCCGCAGATCCCGCAGATGCGGCTGGTGATGAAGTGCGCGTCCCTCGGGTCCTTGCCCTTCATGAAGATGCTGTACCCGCGGAAGATCGACGAGGTGCTGTGGCACTCCACGACCTTCTTCTGCTTGAAGTCGATCTTGGTGTAGATTCCCAGGCTGCCCACGATCCGGGTGATCGGATCCCAGGCCATCTCCACGAGGCCGGTGTCATCGACCGTTGTCATAGCCTTGCCCCTCTCCCTGAGACGGCCGGTGTCACCAGCTCTTCTGGTAACCGGTAAGGAGCTCGTCGCCCTTCTTGCGCCACTTCGGCTCCTCGTCGGCGGCCCTTGCCGTGAAGCCGCGGAGCGTGCGGATGACTGTCCCGTAGAGCGTGCTCGCGGTGGCCGACACCTTCGAGCCCGGAGGCTCGTCCATGAACGGCATGAACTTGTCCGGGAAGCCGGGCATCGTGCACGCGATGCAGATCCCGCCGACGTTGGGGCACCCGCCGACGCCGTTGATCCAGCCGCGCTTGGGCACGTTGCACTTCACCACCGGCCCCCAGCAGCCCAGCTTGACCAGGCACTTGGGCGAGCCGTACTCGGAAGCGAATTCGCCCTGCTCGTAGTAGCCGGCCCGGTCGCACCCCTCGTGCACGGTGGCCCCGAACAGCCATGTCGGGCGCAGGGCCTCGTCCAGCGGGATCATCGGCGCCTGGCCCGCGACCTGGTACAGCAGGTAGAGGATGGTCTCGGACAGGTTGTCCGGGTGGATCGGGCAGCCCGGCACGCACACGATCGGCAGGCCTGCCTTCGACCGCCAGTCCCAGCCGAGGTAGTCGGGCACCCCCATCGCGCCGGTCGGGTTGCCCGCCATCGCGTGGATGCCGCCGTACGTGGCGCAGGTGCCCACCGCGAGAATGACGGTGGCCTTGGGCGCGAGCCGGTCGAGCCACTCGCTGGTGGTCATCGGCTGGCCGGTGGCCGGGTTGTTGCCGAAACCGCACCAGTAGCCCTCGTCCTTGATCGCCTCGTTCGGGATCGACCCCTCCACCACGAGCACGAACGGGTCGAGCTCGCCGCGGTCGGCCTTGTGCCACCACTCGATGAAGTTGTCCGCGCCGGTCTCCGGGCCGCACTCGAAATCGATCAGCGGCCAGTGCACCGCGATCTTCGGCAGCCCGGGCAGGGCGCCAAGCACGATCTCCTCGATGCTGGGCTGGGTGGCAGCGGTCAGCGCCACCGAGTCCCCGTCGCAGCCCAGGCCCCCGTTCATCCAGAGGATATGCACCAAGGGCTCAGCCCCGGTATCGGCCTGTGACGCGGCGTTAGTCTCTGTCCCAGTGGCCATCGCGCGGCCACCTCCTCGCTCCTGGATCGGCTGGATACCTAGGGTGCGTTGAGCGGGCCGTCCCGACCGGGCCGGCCCCGACCCTGTTTCGCCCGGCAGCACCGGAGCGGATGGCCAAGCCCGCACCTCGCCTTCATGATGCGTGGACGCCGCCATGCTAGACCCGCGATGGCCCTGCTACAAGACGTAACGGTCTTTTAGCAGGACAGAAATGTCTATGCTTGAGGTATCATGTGCGCACCGTCCGTGATGATTGGCCCCATCTCTGACTGCAATTGCACCTGCACGGGATTCCGAATCCCGCTCAGTTCGCGTAGCCTGTCGTCCACTCGCCACCGCGACCCTGGCGGCCTAGGGGATAGCGTGCCGGTGAGGGGGAGAACGGTGGCTGAGCAGACACGGGCGGCTGAGGGAGAGACCGATGGCTGAACCCGTCCGGGGACCCGGCAGCGACCCGATCGAGGTCGTGCCCGTCGTGGTGCTCTCCCAGGTTTTCCCCGCCCGGCCGTCATCGATCCCCGACATCCGCGACTTCGTCCGCCGCTGCCTGGCCGAGTCACCGCTCACCGACGAAGGCAACCGCGAGGTCGGCGAGACGGTGTTCCGCGCGCTGCTCGATGCGGCCGGGCCGACCGGCTCGATCCAGGTGGCGTTCCGCATCTTTCCCGAGCATGTCGAGGTGGACGTGCTCCACTCGAATAGCCAGATCCAGGCTCCGGGTGTGCCCGCGGCCCCGGCCAACGGGGCCCATCCCGCTGCGCCGGTCACGCCGGTGCGGGCCGCGCCCGGAGCCCCGGCCCCCACCGCGCCGGTCATGCTCGGCCAGCCCGGTCATCCCGCCACCTTTGCGGAGTGGATGTCCACGGCGCTGCGCCGGGAGGGCCTGACCCAGGAGGCGGCCGCCCGCCAGCTGGGCGTGTCCGTGAAGACCGTCAGCCGCTGGGTCGGCGGCGCGACCGAGCCCCGGATGCGGGACCTCCGGCGGATCCAGGAGGTCTTCGGCGAGGTGCCCCTCCCGTAGCGCTCCCCGGTGCCGGTTCCGTGGACCACCGGTGACCTCCCCTAAGACCCCGGGGGGTATACCGAGCGTCATTCGGTCAAGTCTGTCTGGTTGGACTACTGGACGTACCCCCACATGTGTCCTACCGTGCTCCCATGACGGTTCGCGCTGGACGTCACCAGCTCGGCACGGATCGTGGCCGAATCATCCTCCACACGTTCCGTGACGGACTGGCCGCACAGGCCGGCCACGACCTGACCATCGAGATAGGCCGGTGGTCGGGCGAGCTGACGGTGAACGACGATCTGAGCCCCGCCGATCTCGCGGTGCGGATCGACATGGGCTCGCTGATCGTGCGCGAAGGCCGTGGCGGGCTCAAGCCGCTCACGGACAAGGACCGCCGCGAGATCGCGGTGACCGCCCGCAAGACGCTCGCCGCCGACCGTCATCCCGAAGCGAGCTTCGCCGCCACGAAGTTCGAGCCTGCCGCCGACGGCGGCCTGATCACCGGCACGCTCACGCTGGCGGGCCAGGTCAGGCCGCTTCGGCTGCAGGTCAGTAAGACCGGGCCTGACCAGTACCGCGCCACCGCCTCGGTGGTGCAGTCTGAGCATGGGATCAAGCCCTACACCGGGTTCCTTGGCGCCCTCCGGGTGCGCGATGCCGTTGACGTCGAGGTCGATGTCGACCTCTCGGAGCCAGCCGGGCCGGCAGGAGCGGACGCGTGACGGGCCAGCTTAAGGACGTGGCGCCCGGCGAGGCGGCCGGGCGGCTGTTCGAGCTGCGGTCCGCGCCCGTCCGTGATCTTGCCGAGCAGGCCGATGCGGTGGCCGGCGCCTGCCACGCCATGGCCATGCGCTTCCACCTGGGCGGCAAGCTGGTGGTGTTCGGTACCGGCGGCGCGAGCACAGATGCGCAGCACGTCGCCGTGGAGTTCGTGCACCCGGTGATCGTCGGCAAGCGCGCGCTCCCGGCGATCTCGCTGACCACCGACGTCGCCACCTTGACCGGGGTGGCCGTGCGCGAAGGCATGGCCGGCATCTTCGCGCACCAGATTCGCTTCCTGGCCGAGCCCGCGGACATCGCGCTCGGCATCTCCGCCGACGGGAACTGCCCCAGCGTCATCGCTGGCCTGCAGGCCGCCCGCGTGCGCGGGATGCTGACCATCGCCCTCGCGGGCGGGGACGGCGGTGCGGTCGCGGCCAGCCCGGCCGTCGACCATCTGCTCCTGGCCAGGTCCGCGGATCCGCGGATCGTCAAGGAGGTGCAGGTGACCACCTACCACGTGCTGTGGGAACTCGTGCATGTGTTCTTCGAGCAGCCGGGCCTGCTCGATCCCGGGGTGGTCGCATGAGTCAGGCGTGCCACGACGGCGTGTGCATCACCTGCTCGGACACGGCCGTGACCGTAAGGATCGTGCGGCTGCTCGAGGATGACCTGGCCATCGTCGACACCGGCCAAGGCGAGGAAGAGGTCAGCGTCGCGCTCGTCACCGCGGGCATCGGGGACAAGATCCTGGTGCACGCGAGTGAAGCGATCGCGGTCGTGGGGGACTGATGGCGCGGCAGAGTGAGCCGGGAGTGGGCGAGCCAGGCGTGGGCGCGATGGAGTCGCTGTACCCGTTCCTGTACCGCGACACCAGGAACACTGGCAGCACCGGTTTGCCGGCCGTCCTGGAGGAAGTGCGCCGGTCCACGGTGGCCAAGGCCGAGGAGATCATTGAGCTGCGCCGCGTGGTCGCCACGCGCGACGGCGCCAGGCTGGTCTCCTGCGCCAGGGACGCCGCCGCCAGGTTCGCCGCGGGCGGGCGCCTGCTGGCCTTCGGCAACGGCGGCAGAGCCACCGACGCCCAGCAGCTGACCGCCCTGTTCATGAACCCCGGCGGGGACGCCAGGCCGCTGCCCGCGCTCGGCCTGGCCAACGACACCTCCGTGGTCACGGCCCTGGCCAATGACATCGGCGTTGAGGTGGTGTTCGCGCGGCAGGTCGCCGCTTTCGGCCGCCGCAGCGACATCGCGATCGGGCTGTCCACCAGCGGCAATTCCGACAACCTGCTGCGCGCCTTTGACGAGGCGAGCCGCCGCGGGATGCTCACCATAGGGATCGCCGGGTACGAGGGCGGGAAGATGGCCGAGCTGGACAGCATCGACTATCTGTTTGTCGCGCCCTCGTCATCGGTGCACCGTATCCAGGAAGCGCAAACCACCGTCTATCACGTTCTCTGGGAACTGACCCTCGCCGAGCTTGGCCGGTCGGAGGTGGGGTAATGGGCCGCATGCTGATCGCCGGCGTCGGCAACATCTTCCTCGGCGATGACGGTTTCGGAGTCGAGGTCGCCAGCCGGCTGGCCACGGCTGACCTGCCCGACTGGGTCCGGGTCGCCGACTACGGGATCAGCGGCATGCACCTGGCCTATGACCTGGCCGAAGGGTACGAGACCACGATCCTGATTGACGCCTCGCCGCGCGGCGGCGCGGCGGGCACGGTGTATGTCATCGAGCCGGAAATCGGCCGCCCGCCCGCGCAGGCGGATAGGGGAACCCCTCTACTTGACGGGCACGGGATGCAACCTGACGTCGTGTTCGGCATGCTGGAATTGCTCGGCGCCGATGCCGGGCGGGTGCTCGTGGTCGGCTGCGAGCCCGCCAGCGTCGAAGAAGGGATCGGGCTGAGCAAGCCGGTCGCGGCGGCGGTCGACGAGGCTGTGCGCATCATTCTCGACCTTGTGCGCGCCGCCGGAACCGCGGGAACCGCCGGAGCCGACACCGGCGCCATCTCTGAGGACAGACATCAAGCCGACGGGGACGGGGCGCCCGCGGGCGCGCCGCCAGGTGATCAGCCAGCCGCCGCAGAGCAGCAGGCCGTCGGCAACGGCCGCCGATAACCAACGGAGGAGTCCCGATGTGCCTTGGCATACCCGGTGAGGTGATCGAGTTCCTCCCGGATCAGCCCGACCTGGCCCGGGTCAGCGTGAGCGGCGTCCGGCGCGTGATCAACATCGGCCTGCTCTGCGACGATCCGCCCGAGCCCGGTGAGTGGGTGCTGATCCACGTCGGCTTCGCGCTGTCGAAGATCGACGAGAAGGAGGCCGCCGCGGCCATGGAGTTCCTCGAGGGGATCGGCCAGGCCTACGAGGACGAGCTCGCGGCGCTGGCCGAGTCAAAGATCGAGTAAAGGGGCGGTTATGCGGTTCGTAGACGAATTCCGTGACGCCGACAAGGCGCACGCCCTTTCCGCGAAGATCACGGCGCTGTGCGAGCCCGGCCGCCAGTACAAGCTGATGGAGGTGTGCGGGGGGCACACCCACACGATTTACAAGCACGGTCTCGAGGACTATCTTCCTGAGGCCATTACGCTAGTCCACGGCCCAGGTTGTCCGGTATGCGTAATCCCGATGGGCCGGGTCGACGACGCGATGGCGCTGGCCGCCGAGCCCGACGTCATCATGACCTCGTTCGGCGACATGATGCGGGTGCCCGGCAGCAAGGGGTCGTTCTTCGACGCCAAGGCCCAGGGCACCGACATCCGCATGGTGTACTCGCCGCTCGACTCGCTGAAGATCGCGAGGAAGAACCCGGACAAGCGGGTCGTGTTCATGGCCATCGGGTTCGAGACCACCGCCCCTTCGACCGCCATGACGGTGCTGCGCGCCGCGGCCGAGGGCCTGACGAACTTCTCGATCTTCTGCAACCACGTCACGATCATCCCCGCCATCAAGGCCATCCTCGACTCCCCCGACCTGCGCCTCGACGGCTTCATCGGGCCCGGGCACGTGTCCACGGTGATCGGCTGCCGGCCGTATGAGTTCATCGCGCGCGACTACGGCAAGCCCGTCGTGGTGGCCGGGTTCGAGCCGCTCGACATCCTGCAGTCGATTTACATGCTGATGCTGCAGCTGTCCCAGGGCCGGTCGGAGGTGGAGAACCAGTACTCGCGCGTGGTCCCGTGGGACGGCAACCTGGTCGCGCTCAACGCCATCGCCGAGACGATGGAGCTCCGCCCGTACTTCGAGTGGCGCGGCCTGGGCTTCATCTCGCATTCCGCGCTCAAGGTCAAGGAGAAGTACGCCAGCTTCGACGCCGAACTGCTCTTCTCCGTGCCCGGTGTCCGGGTGGCGGACCCGAAGGCCTGCCAGTGCGGAGAGGTCCTGAAAGGCGTGCTCAAGCCCTGGGAGTGCAAGGTCTTCGGCACCGCGTGCACGCCCGAGACACCGATCGGCACCTGCATGGTGTCGCCCGAGGGGGCCTGCGCCGCCTACTACAACTACGGCCGCCTGACCCGGCAGCGGGTCAAGGAGGCGAGCCGGTCATGACGGGCGACCAGCAGAGCGTGGGCTGGGTGGCCGAAGCACTCCGGGTCCACGAGCAGCAGACGGCGGAAGAGGAGGCCGGGCACTCCCACCGGGGTTCGCCCCAGCCGATGCCCGGCACCGTGCGCGAGGAACTGGTGCTCGAGCGCATCGACCGCGCCCGCCGCAGCCGGCCGCGGGTCAAGGAAGAGCGGATCACGATGGCGCACGGGGCGGGCGGCAAGGCCACCCAGACCCTGATCGAGGCCATCTTCCTGGACGAGTTCCGCAACCCGCTGCTCGAGCCCCTTGAGGATGCGGCCCGGCTGCAGATCAGCGGTGCGCGGCTGGCACTGACCACGGACAGTTACGTAGTGTCCCCGCTGTTCTTTCCCGGCGGTGATATCGGCGACCTGGCCGTCAACGGCACGGTCAACGACCTGGCCACGTCCGGGGCGGTCCCGCTGTTCCTGTCGGCCGGCTTCATCCTGGAGGAGGGATTCGGTGTCGCCGACCTGACCCGGATCGTCAGGTCCATGCGCGCCGCGGCCGAGGCCGCGGGCGTCCGCGTGGTCACCGGCGACACCAAGGTCGTGGAGAGGGGCAAGGCTGACGGCTGCTACATCAACACCGCGGGAGTCGGCGCGATCGAGCATGACCTGGACCTCGGCGTGGCGAACGCGAGGCCGGGCGATGCGATCATTGTGTCCGGCCCGATCGGCGACCACGGGGTCACGATCATGCTGGCCCGCGGCGAGCTGGACATCGAGGCCGACGTGGTCTCCGATACCGCGCCGCTCAGCGGGCTGGTCGCCAGCCTGCTGGCCGCGGCGCCCGGGGTCCGCGCGCTGCGGGATGCCACCCGCGGCGGCGTGGCCACCATCCTGAACGAGATCGCCAAGTCCGCTGACGTCGGCGTGCAAGTCAGCGAGAACGAGATTCCGGTACGGGACGAGGTCCGCGGGGCCGCGGAACTACTCGGGATCGACCCCATGTACGTGGCCTGCGAGGGCCGCCTGGTCGCCGTCGTTGACGGCGATTCCGCCGACCGCGCGCTCGCGGCGTTGCGCGCGCATCCGCTCGGCGGGCAGGCGGCCATCATCGGCCACGTCACCGCGGACCCACCGGGCATCGTCCAGCTCAAGACCGCCTTCGGCGGCAGCCGGATCGTGGACCTGCTGGTGGGCGACCCGCTGCCCCGGATCTGCTGACCGGGGCGAGCACGCGAATACGAAAGCGAGACCGAAAGTGCACGAGCTGGCGATTACCGAGGGCGTTGTGGAAGCTGTGACCGAACGTCTGCCCGACGCCCGGGTCACCTGCGTACGCCTGGAAATCGGCGCGCTGTCCGGCGTCGTGGCTGACTCGGTCCGATTCTGCTTCGATCTGGTCGCCGAAGGAACGAACCTGGAAGGGGCGCGCCTGGAGATCACCCAGACGGCCGGGCGGTGTCACTGCAAGGTGTGCGGCAGCGAGTTCGAGCCGGACGACCCGATCGCGATCTGCCCGTGCGGGAGCATCGAGGTCAAGGTGCTCGCCGGGCAGGAACTCAAGATCGCTTCCGTTCAGGTGGCCTGAGCATGTGCGCGACATGCGGCTGCTCGGGCAGCGCGGTGATCCGGCTCTATACCGACGAGCCAGAACGCGCTGACCCTGACAGCCTGCATCACCGGCCCCATCAGCACCATGAGATCGAGGGCCACGAGCACCAGCACCACGGCCACCTCGATCGCGGTGATCTTCACCCCGGGCATCGGGGCCACTCCGGTGACGGCGCCGGCGACATTCACGGCTTCCTCGCGGCACCGGTAGAAGGCGGCGACGAGCGGACCGTGCATCTGCAGCAGAAGGTGCTAGCCAAGAACGACCGGCTGGCGCAGGAAAACCGGAACTGGCTGCGGCAGCGGAGCGTTCTCGCGATCAACCTGATGAGCTCGCCGGGCGCGGGCAAGACCACGCTGCTCGAGCGCACCGCCCGGGAATTGGCCGGCAAGGTGGGCATCTCTGTCATCGAGGGTGACCAGGCGGCGGCGCTGGACGCCCGGCGCATCCGCGCCGCCGGCTGCAAGGTGGTGCAGATCAATACCGGGGCGGGCTGCCACCTCGATGCCGGGATGGTGGCCGAGGGGCTGCGCCTGCTCGACCCGCCCGGCGGATCCCTGGTCGTGATCGAGAACGTCGGCAACCTGGTCTGCCCGGCCCTGTTCGACCTGGGCGAGGAAGCCAGGGTGGTGCTGGCTTCGGTCACCGAGGGCGACGACAAGCCGGTGAAGTACCCGCACATGTTCCGCCGGGCCGATCTGGTCCTGGTCAGCAAGACCGACCTGCTGCCCTACGTGGACTTCGACGGCAAGCGTCACGCCACCGATGTCAGGCAGGTCAGCCCGGACGCGCTGATGCTGCAGCTGTCGGCCACGACCGGGGCCGGCATGCAGGAGTGGTACGACTGGCTGCGCCGCCGCACGCCCGCGCCGCCGCAGGAGTAGCACACAGTGCAGCTCAGCACGGGGCGGCTCAGTGCATGGGGGTGAGCACCTTGTTGATCACGTAAACGGTCGCGTTGGCGGTCCGGACGTTGCCGCAGATCACGTCCGCGTTGTTCACCTCATAGACCGAGCCCATCTTCGACGCCTTGAGCGTGTCGCCTTCCAGGGTGGTCAGCGTCTTGCCCCCGGCCAGCTCCGCGGGCGTGACCCGGCCGCTGACCACGTGATACTTCAGGATCTTGGCCAGCTCCGCGGTGCTGTGCATCATGCTCATTTCTGACCCGGACAGCTTCTTGAATGCGCTGTTGGCCGGGACGAAAACGGTGACGGAGTGCATCGAGTCGAGATCGCTGGTGAGGCCCGCCGTCTTGACGTCGGCGGCGAACGTGGTCAGCAGCGGGTTATGCGAGGCAGCGGTGATCACCGGGTCCATGGCCATGCCGTGGAAGCTGCCCATACCGGTGGCCGGGATCATCCCGCAATCGGGCCCGAACCGCGCTGACTCTGCCATCGGGCGGTGTGTGGGGCTGGCTCCTGCGGCCGCGGGCTGCGAGGAGGAGGTTCCGGAGCTTCCGCATCCGGCGGCGGTCAGCACCAGGGCGGCGGCGATCGCGCCAGGTGCGATGGCACGTGCCCGGCGTCTCGGGCTCAGGCGGTCGGCTGGCATGGCTTCTCCTGTTCCGTGGATTCTCACGCCCTTGTATTCGGCACCCGCCCCGCCGGTTATTGGCCCCCAGCCCAATCTGCGCCCGGCATCCGCGCTGCCGCGCCTGCCGCCACCCCGGGCCACCAAGACACAACCGGGGCGGCGACGAATGATGAGCGTGGAGACAGGATCGGGGCGTTTCCC
>WNGR01020316.1_pt1 | contig 12553 bp, 11 predicted proteins | sample 5407581 | NCBI WGS metagenome assembly WNGR01 (sample SAMN13153383, study PRJNA577476) | soil metagenome | isolation source: 80 cm soil or saprolite under Garry oak tree replicate 2 | place: USA:California | collected 2016-06-15
CCCGGCCAGATCGGTACTCTACCGCGCGACGGCACGCTGGTCGTCCTCTGCCACCACGGTATGCGCAGCGAGCAGGCGGTACATTGGTTGCGCGCGAACGGTGTCGCAAACGCGGTCAATCTGACCGGCGGAATTGACGCTTGGGCGCGACTGATTGATCCCTCGATGAGGATTTATTGATGCGGCACTCCACCAAGATACGGTTTGGCGGCGCCGGCGAAGCTCGCTTGCGTCGCGTTTTGCTCGCCTGCAGCGCGCTCTCGCTTGTCGTGTTTGCCTCGGCGAGCGAGGTAACCGCCATGTCGCTGACGGAAGCGCTCGCCGCTACCTACAACAACAACCCGACGCTGCTTGCCCAGCGCGCGCGGCTTCGGGAGAGCGATGAAGGCGTGCCGCAGGCGCTGTCGGGCTGGCGTCCGACCGTGCAGTTCACCGGATCCTCCGGCGTGGCACGCAATGAGGTCACCGGCACGAACCAGCGTACCCTAACGCCGCGCACCCTCGATCTCAACGTAACGCAGCCGATCTATAGTGGCGGCCGCACCGCAGCGGCGACGAGCCAGGCCGAGAATACAGTGCGGGCGACCCGGGCGCAGACATTGGTGACGGAACAACAGGTGTTGCTTAGTGCTGTCACTGCCTATCTTGACGTCGTGCAGAACCAGGCGGTGCTCGAGCTCAGTATCAATAATGAACAGGTCCTGCGCCGCCAGCTCGAAGCAACCCAGGACCGCTTCCGTGTTGGTGAGGTGACACGCACCGACGTGTCACAGGCCGAGGCGACACTGGCAACGGCGACGGCGACGCGCGTCCAGTCTGAAGGCACGCTCGAGAATGTCCGGGCAAATTTCGAGCGCTTCGTCGGTGAGCCGCCGGGTTTGCTCGAGCCGCCGACGGAGCGTCCGATTCTGCCGACCAGCCGAGCAGAGGCGGCAACGCTCGCGGGCAACAACAATCCGAACGTCATCTCGGCGCAATTCAACGAGGCGGCGGCGCGCGACGCGGTGCGCGTCGTCCGCGGTCAGCTGCTGCCGCAGGTCAGTATCGTCGGCGATCTGAACAAATCGCAAGAGACGCAGGAGCAGCTGCAGAACCGCACGGCGAATTCGGCCTCGATCATCGCCCGCATGACCGTGCCGCTCTATGAAGGCGGTCAGATCTATTCGCAGACCCGTCAGGCCAATGAGACGGTCGGCGAGCGCCGCAGCCAGATCGACGATACGCGTCGGCAGATAGTTCAAACGGCACAAAGCGACTGGGAGACGCTGCAGGCGAACCGCGCGCAAGTCAAGTCGCTGGTCGCCTCGGTCAAAGCCAACGAAGTCGCCTATGAAGGCGTTCAGCAGGAGGCCCTCGTGGGCGCTCGCACGGTACTTGACGTCTTGACTGCCGAGCAGACGCTGTTCACCAGCCGGGTGGGTCTCGTGCAGGCACAGCACAACGAGGCGGTCGCCGAATTTTCGGTCGCGGCCGATATTGGTCGCTTAACCGCGCTCGATCTCAATCTACCGGTGAAAATCTACGATTTCGACAAGCATTATCGCGCAGTACGAAACAAGTGGATCGGCTTTGGTTCGTCAGAATAGCCGCGCTGTCGCGATGTCGCGCGCTTCTGGCAATTACCCATTCTTTGCCGTAGTGTTACGCCATCATTCTAAGAACGGTTGACTTGATGTCGGACGCCAAGGGGCAACAGCACGAACCGTCGATGGAGGAGATCCTGGCCTCCATCAGGCGCATCATCGCCGAGGACGGCGACGCTGGGGCACCCGCCACGGCGCCGGGAGCGGATCTGCTCGACCCGCCGCCCGCGCCCGCCCCATCGGTTGCCGCCGCGCCTGCGCCATCGATGGCGGCGCCTGCACCGGAATCCATCGCGCTGTCCGCCCCGGCGGACGATATCCTTGAACTTACGGAGGCGGTGGAGCCGGACGGTTCGGTTGTCAGCCTTGGCACGGCGACGCCGCCGAAGGCGGAACCCGCGCGGGAGTCGCCGCCTCGAGCGCCGGAGCCAGCCCCGGCCGACCGGCCGGTCGACGAGCGCATCGTCTCGCCTGCGACGGCCGCTGCGTCGGTCGCCGCTTTGTCGCAGATCGCCTCGATGTCCTCGCGCCATGAGCGGCGCGAGCGCGATATCGGGCTCGGTGCCGGTCATCTGACGCTCGAAATGCTGGTGCGCGAGGAGCTGCGGCCGATCCTCAAGGACTGGCTCGACCAATATCTTTCCGACATGGTCGAGCGCTTGGTGCAGGAAGAGATCACACGCCTGGTACGCGACGTCCAAAGGCGTTGATCCGACCGGCGTTGCGCGGGACCCGGTCGGTGGTCGAACCGGCGCCGGCCGGAACCCGCGTGGCGGTGCGAAGCTGCCGCCAACTATCCCATCGATCTAACTTGTAAGAGCCGCAAGATGCTCGACAAAACCTATCGACCGGCCGAGGTCGAAGAGAAATTCTACGCCATCTGGGAAGAAAGCGGCGCCTTCGCCTGCGATCCCGGCTCGGCGGCGACGCCCTTCACCATCGTGATGCCGCCGCCCAACGTCACCGGCAGCCTGCATATCGGCCACGCGCTGAACACCACCGTGCAGGACATCCTCATCCGCTATTGGCGGATGCGCGGGCGCGACGCGCTGTGGCAGCCCGGTACCGATCACGCCGGGATCGCAACGCAGATGGTCGTCGAGCGTCAGCTCGCCCTCGAGCAGGTGAACCGCCATCAGCTCGGCCGCGCCAAATTCATCGAGCGGGTGTGGAGCTGGAAGGCCGAATCGGGCGGCACGATCACCCGCCAGCTGCGTCGCCTCGGCGCCTCGTGCGACTGGGCACGCGAGCGCTTTACCATGGATGAGGGGCTCTCGGCCGCGGTCCGCAAGGTTTTCGTGGCGCTCTACAGGGAAGGACTGATCTACAAGGACAAGCGGCTGGTCAATTGGGACCCGAAGCTGCTCACCGCGATCTCTGACCTCGAGGTCGAGAGCCACGAGACCAAGGGCTCGCTCTGGCATTTCAAATATCCGATCGAAGGGGTCGACGGCCAGTTCATCTCTGTGGCGACGACGCGGCCGGAGACGATGCTCGGCGATAGCGGCATCGCCGTTCATCCAGAGGACGAGCGCTACCGCCATCTCATCGGCAAGCATGCCGTCCTGCCGCTGGTCGGCAGGCGGATTCCGATCGTGGCCGACGAGCATGCCGATCCGACGACAGGCTCCGGCGCGGTCAAGATCACACCAGCGCACGACTTCAACGATTTCGAGGTCGGCAAGCGCCATGGACTCGCCCTCATCAACATCTTCGACCGCAACGCGCATCTCAACGACAACGTGCCGGAGCCCTATCGCGGGCTCGAGCGTTTCGCCGCGCGCAACCGGGTCATCGCCGATCTCGAGGCCGCGGGCCTCGTCGAGAAGATCGAGCCGCATACCTATACCGTGCCCTATGGCGACCGATCGCAGGTCGTCATCGAGCCGTGGCTGACCGACCAATGGTATTGCGACGCCAAGACGCTGGCGGCGGCGCCGATCGCGGCGGTCGAGAGCGGCAAGACCGTCTTCGTGCCGAAGAGCTGGGAGAACACCTTCTTCGAATGGATGCGCAACATCCAGCCCTGGTGCATCTCGCGCCAGCTCTGGTGGGGCCATCAGATCCCGGCCTGGTACGGGCCGGACGGCACGATCTTCGTCGAGGAGACGGAAGCCGAGGCGACCGCCGCGGCGACGGCGCATTACGGCAAGGCTGTCGCGCTCGATCGCGACGAGGATGTGCTCGACACCTGGTTCTCCTCGGCGCTCTGGCCGTTCTCGACATTGGGCTGGCCGGAGGAGACGCCGGAGCTCAAGCGCTATTTCCCGACCGACGTGCTCGTCACCAGCTTCGACATCATCTTCTTCTGGGTCGCCCGCATGATGATGATGGGCCATCACTTCAAGAGCGAGGTGCCGTTCCGGACGGTTTACATCCACGCTTTGGTGCGCGACGAGCGCGGCCAGAAGATGTCGAAGTCGAAGGGCAACGTCATCGACCCCTTGGAGCTCATCGACGAGTTCGGTTGCGACGCGCTGCGCTTCACCCTGGCGGCGCTAGCGGCGCAGGGGCGCGACATCAAGCTCGCCAAGGCACGCGTCGAGGGCTATCGCAACTTCGCCACCAAGCTGTGGAATGCGGCGCGCTACGGCGAGATGAACGAATGTGCCTACCACGCCGGCTTCGATCCGGCGCAATGCCGGCTCACCGTCAATCGCTGGATCCTCGGTGAATTGGCGGCGGCGTCGCGCCAGACCGGCGAGGCGATCGAGGCCTTCAAGTTCAATGAGGCGGCGAGCGCGCTCTACCAATTCGCCTGGGGCAGCTTCTGCGACTGGTATATCGAGTTCACGAAGCCGATTCTCACAGGCCCAATCGTCACCGACGACGACGCGGCGGCGAAGGCTGAGACAAGGGCGACGATGGCCTGGGTGCTCGGCGAATTGCTGCACCTCCTCCATCCGATCATGCCGTTCATCAGCGAGGAGATCTGGGAGCAGCTCGCCGGCGCCGATTCCGGTCGCCTGATCACCGCGCGCTGGCCGGTTTATCCGTCAGCGCTGAGCGATGCTGCTGCCAGCGCCGAGATGGGTTGGGTGGTGCGGCTGATCTCGTCGGTGCGCGCCATGCGTTCGGAGATGAACGTGCCGGCAGGCGCGAAAATCGTGCTCCTGCTCAAGGACGCCGCGCCGTCCAGTCTCGTGCGGCTCGAAACTCATCGTGATCTCATCCTGCGTCTGGCGCGGCTGGAGCGCGCCGAGGCGCTCATTGGTGAGGCGCCGAAGGGCGCCGTGCAGAGCGTGCTCGACGAGGCGACGATCCTCTTGCCGCTCGGCGACATCCTGGATCTCGCTCAGGAGCGCGCCCGCCTAGCCAAGGAAATCGCGCGGCTCGACGGCGAGATCGATAAGACCGCGAAGAAACTCGGCAACGGGCAGTTCCTCGCCAAGGCCAAGCCGGAGGTGATCGAGGAACAGCGCGAGCGCCAGGCCGAAGCCGAGCGGGCACGTGACAAGCTCAAGGCGGCACTTGCTCGCCTCTCGGCGACCTGAGGCGGGAGGACAAGCAGCCACGGAGACGGCGAATTCCGTTAGACTAGCGCCTGATCGAGCTCGGCCTGAGCCACGGCTGGCGAAATCGACATCAGCTGCGCCGGCGTCACAGCCGCTTCGCGATAAAATCCGGCCAGATGCCGCTCTCGCGACAGAGCGCCGGCGCGTCGCGGCCACGGCAGAATCCGTCTTCGATCAAGAGCGTGCGATGGCCGGCGGCTCGCCCGCCGAGGATGTCGGTCTGCGGCGTGTCGCCGACGCAAAGTACCCGCTCGGGCGCGATCTCGGGATGGCATGCGGCGAGGCGGCGGTAGATTGCGGGGTAGGGCTTGCCGAGGAAGATCGGCGCTAGGACGAACTCCGCGGCGAGACGATGCGCGTAGAAGCCGGGCTCGGCATAGATCCCCTCGACACCGGGCGAGACGATGTCGGGATTGCCGACGATGAGCGGGCGCGGATGGCGTTGGAGGCTGGCGCGGAGGAGCGCTTGGCGCCGCTCGCTCCAGCTATCGCTGGAGAGGAAGACGAATCCGTCAACTTCGTCGTAGGGAGCGGTGCTGTAGCCGAGGCGCCGCATGCGGCTGGTAAGATCGGAGAAGGGCAGGGGATCGTCAGCGATCAGACCGAGCCTTTCCGGTGCCGGCTGCTCGCTCAGCGCATCCGGCAGGAGGTCGACGCCGGCGATGATCTCGTCGGAGCGAAAATCGAAGCCGCGCCGCCGGTGCTTCGCTACCGCCATCGCCTTGTCGGCGCTGCCGTCATTGCTGAGCACAGCGAGGCGTTTGCCGCACCGGCGCAGCTCGGCGACGGCCTCGAGCGCACTCGGAATGACCACCTCGCCGAGATTGAGGACTCCCCAGGCATCGAGCACGATGAGGTCGAATTCGTCGGTAATCTCGGCAACTGAGCCGATCCGTCGCGGCGCTACCTTCGGCGGCAGCGGCGGCAGGCGCGGCGCGGCCTCGAGATAGGCACGCCAAGCTTGGGCGAAATCGAGCAGCGGCAAGGGAGAGGACTCCAGGTTGCTGACGCCTTCTAGCGACTGCGGCTGCGCCTGCCAAGCAGGCGCCGCTGAAGTATCACCACGGCGAGACGGGTTAGAGGGAGAGCAGAGCGTAGGCGGGTTTGAAAAAATCCGCCCTTCGGGCTAGACTTCGGTAGAGCCATAGGATTGCAGAAATGAGCGTCAACATTCGACAGATCCATCCCATTTTTGTTGGCGAGGTCGAGGGCGTCGATCTGCGCCGGCCGATCACCGCCGACGACGCGGCAGCGATCGAGGCGGGGATGGACCGTTACGCCGTGCTGGTGTTCCACGACCAGATGATCAGCGACGAGCAGCAGCTCGTCTTCAGCCGCAATTTCGGGGAGATTGAGCGCGTCACCGGCGGCCATATCATGAAGGATAGCGAACGTCGGCTGTCGATCGACATGGCGGATATCTCGAATCTCGACAAGGACGGCAAGCTGCTGGCGCGCGACGATCGCCGGCGGATGTTCAATCTCGGCAACGAGCTCTGGCATTCCGACAGCTCGTACCGCGTGGTCCCTGCCAAATTCTCGCTGCTGTCGGCGCGGGCGATTCCGTCGGGCGGCGGCAACACCGAGTTTGCCGATATGCGGGCTGCCTACGACGCGCCCGTGGAAGAGCGCGAAACCTTCAAGCCTGTTCGCCAGCGCCTCGTCCGTACCCATCCGGCGAGCGGGCGAAAGTCGCTGTTCCTCGCTTCCCATGCCGGCGCCATCGTCGGCTGGCCGATCCCCGAGGCTCGCGCTTTCCTCCGCGACCTCACGGAACACGCGACGCAGCGGCAATTCGTCCACGCGCATCGATGGCGCCAACATGATCTCGTCATCTGGGACAATCGTGCGACAATGCACCGCGCCCGCCGCTACGACTACACCCAGGTCCGCGACATGCGACGCACGACGATCGCCGGCAGCGCGCCGACGGCGGAGCAGGTGCGGGCAGCATAGACGGCGATCACGGCGGAGCCGATTGCCGCCTTTCCGCTCGACCGGTCCCGCCGGACCCGTCGGGATCGATCCCTCCCGTGCGTATTGTCTCATTGAGGGTGTATCGACGAGCTCGACTTCGGCGGAGGGCGATCACGCGCCGCAGGTCAAACTCGTTCCGGGCTCAGCGGCGGGCGTCGCCGGATGAGATCGGCCGCCTTCTCGGCGATCATCACCACTGCCGCATTGATGTTGCCGCCGACGAGGTCGGGCATGACCGAGGCGTCGACCACGCGCAACCCTTCGGTGCCGTGCACGCGGAGCTCGGGATCGACCACGGCCAAAGCGTCCGACGCGGGCGCCATGCGGCAGGTTCCGAGCGGGTGGTGCACGGTGATCGCGGTACGCCGGATATACGCATCGAGATCGGCGTCGGCCGTGATGTCGGGGCCGGGGGCGATCTCGTGTGCGATAAAGCGGCGGAGCGGGGCGGCGCGCGCCACCTCGCGGAAGAGGCGGGTGCCGTCGCGCAGCGTGCGGCGGTCGCGCTCGCTGGCGAGGAAGTCCGGCGCGATGAGTGGCGGCGCGTGGGGATCGGCCGAGGCAAGGCGGATTTGCCCGCGACTCTCCGGCCGCAACAACACGATCCGGCAGGCAAAGCCATCCTGGAACGGTTTTGTGAAGGGTTGCAGATAGGGGCCCGCGCCGAATGGCGCTGCCGTCATCAGCAGCTGGATGTCGGGCAGCCGCGCCGTCGGGCCGCTCTTGAGAAAGGCGGTGACGCCGCCCGGTAGATCGGTCGCGAAGCCGGTGCCGAACAGATAGGCCTTCGCGAGCTCGCGGGCGATGCGGTCAACCCGCATCGCGCGATGAAACGGGCCGGGCTCGCGGCGGCTGTAGCTGATCAGCGCCGAGATGTGGTCCTGCAGATTGTCGCCGACGCCGGCCAGCGCGACGCGGACCGCGATACCGTGGGCGCGCAGCTGCCGCGGATCGCCGACGCCCGACAGCATGAGCAGCTGCGGGGAGTTGATCACCCCGCCGGCGAGCAGCACTTCGCGGCGCGCGCGGACGGCCGTGGTTCGCCCGGCGCTGCGGTATTCGACACCGCTCGCCCGCACTCCGTCGAAGAGGATGCGCGTCACATGCGCCCCGGTTGCGACGGCGACGTTGCCGCGCGTCATGGCCGGCCGCAGATAGGCGACCGCGCCGCTGCAGCGGCGGCCGTCGCGGATGGTGTATTGCAGCCGGGCGAAGCCCTCCTGCTCGATGCCGTTATAGTCGTCGATGGTTGGATGGCCCACGGCACGGCCGGCCTCGCCATAGGCCTCGACCAGCGGGTCCTCGTAGCCGGCGAAGCGCGTCGATAGCGGCCCGTCGCCGCCGCGATAGAGACTGGCGCCACCCGCCCAGGATTCCTGGCGGCGGAAATAGGGCAACACATGGGCATAGGACCAGTCGGCGAGGCCGGCGGCGGCCCAGCGGTTATAATCGGCGCGATGGCCGCGGACATAGGCCATGGCGTTGGTCGAGGACGAGCCGCCGACCACCTTGCCGCGGGCGCACTCGATGGGCCGCCCGTCGACTGCCGGCGAGGGCTCGCTGAAATACTGCCAATCGTGCCGGCGCTTGTTCAGCATGCGGACCCAGCCGACCGGGATATGGATCCACGGATCGCGGTCCCAGCCGCCGGCCTCGAGCACTAGAACCGAGTCGTCTTTGTCCTCGCTCAGCCGGTTCGCCAGCACGCAGCCGGCCGAGCCGGCGCCGACGATGATGTAGTCGTACTCGCCGCCCTGCTTCATGCGCCGGATGCCCCTGCCGCGCGACCGCGCCGAAGGGCGGCGCGGCCGTTCCGTGCGTTTATTGCAGGAACTTGTCGGTGAACACGGTATCGGCGGCGACCTCGCCCTTCAGCGCACCCTGGCTCGACAGCACGTCGATCGTCTTTGCCCAGCCCGCCTTCGTCATCCAGCCGAGACCGTGCGCCTTGGTGTCGTCGCTGGTGATCGTCGACGCGATGTCGGCCTTCAGTTGCTCGAGCAGGACGGTCTGCTTGTCGGCATAGCCCGGTACCGCCTTGGCAGTAATCATCGCCGCCTCGTCCGGATGCGCGGCGACCAGCGCAAACGCCTTTTGATAAGCGGCGACGAACCGCTTCCCCAGGTCGGGATTGTCCTGGACCAGCTTGTCCGAGGTGAGGAGGCCCGAGCCGTAGACCTGATAGCCGTAATCGGCTCCCAGCATGATGCTAAGCGATCCCGGGCCGCCCGCTTTCGCCTCGAGCTCGGGCACCTCGGCGTCGATATAGCCGGGAACGGCATCGACCCGTTTCAGCAGGAGGTAGCTTTCATAGGGCGGCGATACGGTGCTGATCTTCATGTCCGCCTCACGCATGCCGTTCGCCGCGAGAAAGGCCTTGAAGAAGATATAGGTCGAGCCGGCCGGATGGATACCGATGTTGAGGCCCTTGAGGTCGGCGGGGCTCTTCAGCTGCTTGACCTCGGCCAGCGAGATGATGCCGAGCGGGCTGCGCTGATTGACGGCGACGAGGGCGACCACCGGCACGCCCTGCGAGCGGGCGACGGCAAGCGTCGGCAGGTCGCCGAAACCGAACTGGGCGTTGCCGTTGGCGACTAGGCGCATCGTGTCTGGCGAGCCGCTGCCCTTGCGGATTTCGGCGATTTCAATGCCGCTCTCGGCGAAATAGCCCTTGTCGCGCGCGACAAAGAACATCGCATGATTGCCGCGAACGATCCAGTCGAGCTGGATTTCGACCTTGTCGGCGGCGCGCACCGTCGGCGCGGCGAGCATGACGGCCATGCCGATTGTCGCGGTGGCCCGACCTAGAGAGAATTTCAGCATGGGATCTCCTTCTCGACGATGGTTCGCGGTTGCTAGCTTCGGTCGGTCCCGTCGAATTCCGGGGCCCACGGCACAATTAGTCGTTCAAGCAGCTCGCTGACATAGTAGAAGCCGACCCCGACCAGCGAGACGACGATGAGGGCGGCAAAGACGAGCGGCGTCTCGAGCTGCGTCGAGGCGAATTGGATGACGTAGCCGAGCCCGGCCGAGGCGCCGGCGAACTCGCCGACGATCGCGCCGATGACGCAGAAGGTGATGGCGATCTTCACCCCGGCCATCAGCTGCGGCAGGGCGTGCGGCAGGCGAACCCGGAAGAGGATCTCGTTCTCCGTCGCACCGACCGAGCGCATCAGCGCGACGAAGCCGCGCTCGACCGCCTCGAGCCCGGCGAGCATGTTGAGGGTGATGGGAAAAAAGGCGATGACGAGGATGAGCAGCACTTTGGGCGCGAGATCGTAGCCGAACCACAGGATGAAGATCGGTGCCAACGCGACCTTGGGCACCGTCTGAAAGAATACGATCAGCGGATAGACGGCGCGACCGAACCAGCGGAAACGGACGATGACGAGGGCGAGCGCGACGCCAACGACGAGCGACAGGACGAAACCGATGAAGACCTCGCGCGCGGTGACGAACGCCGCATGCCAGAGATCGTCCGCATTGGCGGCAAGTGCCTGGGCGATCGCCGTCGGCGCCGGCACGATGTAGGTCGAGACGTGGCCGAGGCGGATGATCAGCTCCCAGGCGACGAGGGCGAAGACGGTCACAAGGAGGGTCGGCAGGCTGTGGCGGAGCCACGAGGCAGCGCGGGCGGTCGCTCCTTGCGGGCCGACCGTCGTCCATTCGCCGCCCGATGGCGCGACGCTCATCGGGCGATCCTCCGATGGGCGTGGCTTTCGAGCAGGAGATGGCGAAGCTGTGCTTCGAGCGCGCCGAACCGCGGATCACGGAAGCTCTCGGCACCGCGCGGCTGCGGCAGCTCGACCCTTAGTGTCTCGACGATGCGCGCCGGACGCAGACCCATGACATGCACCTCGGTGCTGAGGAGCACCGCCTCGTTGATCGAATGGGTGACCAGCACGATCGTCTTCTTGGTGCGCTCCCAGATCTCGAGGAGAGAGTGGCTCATCTCCTCGCGCGTGATCGCATCGAGCGCGCCGAACGGCTCGTCCATCAGAAGGATTTCCGGATCGAGCGTCAGGGCACGCGCGATCGCCACGCGTTGCTGCATGCCGCCGGAGAGCTGGCGAGGCAGCTTGTCGGCAGCGCCCCGCAGTCCGACCAGCTCGAGCATCTCCGCGGCGCGTTCGCGCACCGCCTTGCGGCCGAGCGACTTGTCGGCGATTTCGAGCAGGAACGCGGCATTGCCGAGCGCCGTCTTCCAGGGCAGCAGATTGGCATCCTGGAAGACCAGCCCGACGAGCCGCTTGCGCACCGCTTCCTGCGGTGAGACGCCGGCAACCTCGACTGTGCCGGCGGTCGGCTGAATGAGGCCGGCGAAGACCTTGAGCAGCGTGCTCTTGCCGCAGCCGGAGGCACCGATCAGCGAGACGAAGGCACCGCGGGCGATGTCGAGGTCGACGCCTTGCAGAACCGTCTGTTGGCGGCCGCGCACCGTGTAGGCGATCGCCAGATCGCGCGTGCCGAGATGTGCGGCTGCGTGGCGCACCGGCAGCGTGGCGGCCAATGCGGACAAGACCGCTCTATGCCGCCGTCGCCGCGCGAAAGGCCGGCCGGGCGTCGATGCGTGCTTGCCAGGCACGCAGATTCGACAAAGCCGGCAGATCGATCGGGAAGCCGAGGCAGCGCTTGACGATGGGGGCCACGGCGATGTCGGCGAGGCTGAGATCGTCGCCGGCAAACCAGTGGCGACCGGCGAGGGCGCCATCGAGGATCGTCAGCTGCGCCGCGATCTCCTTCTCCTGCACCGCGAAATCGGCGGGGCGTTCGGCGGCCGGCTTCTTCGCTTCCCTGAACATGTAGAGATAGAGCGGGTTGAGCGTCGCGAGCAGCCAATCCATCCAGCGCTCGACCTCCGTCCGCTTGGCCGGCTCGAGCGGGTAAAAGCGCTGATCGGCACGGGCCGCGTTGGCACCTTGCCGTTCGGATTGAGCGCGAGATATTCCGGCGTCGTCGTATTGCCGAACTGGCGTCCGTAATCCTCGCGCTCGTATTTTTCGCCCAGCTCCTCCAGCAGGAAGAGAACCTTCTGCACATTGCCCGATGTCTTGCGCCCCAGCAGCTTGATCATGCCGTTTCTCTCCTGATGTAGATTCTGCCTCGCGACCGCCGCGGCGGTCATTTGGACGGCGGCTTATAGGCGACGGCACTCATCTCGATCTTGCAGTCGATGACGGCGCGCGCCTCGACCGTCGTGCGGGCCAGCGTCGCATCCTTGAAATATTCGCCGAAGACCTTGTTGTACCGGCCGAAATTACGCGTGTCGTCGAGATATGTCGTGACCTGCACGACATCGGAGAGATCGGCGTCGCCGTCCTTGAGAATCCGCTGGATACACTCGATCGTCCAGCGCGTTTCATCCTCGATGTTGCCGACGCACATATTGCCGTCGGCATCCTTGGCGACCTGACCCGATACGAAGATGAAGTCGCCGGCGCGCACCGCCGGATGGAACGGCAGATTGGGGTTCTTCTT
>WNGR01007132.1_pt1 | contig 12552 bp, 10 predicted proteins | sample 5407581 | NCBI WGS metagenome assembly WNGR01 (sample SAMN13153383, study PRJNA577476) | soil metagenome | isolation source: 80 cm soil or saprolite under Garry oak tree replicate 2 | place: USA:California | collected 2016-06-15
CGCGCCACCACCCGGCACCAGCCCAACCGGATCGCCGCCGCCGACGCCCACCTCGGGCCCGCCCAACTCCGCACCGCCCACAGACACCCAGCCGCCGCCGACCGACACCCAGCCACCCCCCACGGCCACCTCAGAGCCGCCCACCTCAAACCCAGCGACGACGGCCTGAGCCGGACGGACTGCTTACGACTCGATGTTCGACATGACGTGCTTGATGCGCGTGTAGTCCTCGAAGCCGTAGAGGGACAGGTCCTTGCCGTAGCCGGAGTGCTTGAAGCCGCCGTGGGGCATCTCGGCGACGATCGGGATGTGGGTGTTGATCCAGACGGCGCCGAAGTCCAGGCGCCTGGCCATGCGCATGGCGCGGCCGTGGTCCTTGGTCCAGACGCTGGCGGCGAGGCCGTACTCGACCTCGTTGGCCCAGGCGAGCGCCTTATCCTCGTCGTCGAACTGCTGCACGGTGATGACCGGGCCGAAGACCTCCTGCTGGATCATCTCGTCGGACTGCCGCAGGCCGCTGACGACGGTCGGCTCGTGGAAGAAGCCCCGCTCGCCGATGCGGTGGCCCCCGGTCTGCACCTGGGCGTGGTCGGGGGCTCGCTTCAGGAAGCCCTGCACCCTCGCCAGCTGGTTCGGGTTGTTGAGCGGCCCGTACAGCACGTCCTCGTCGTCTGGAGCTCCGGTCTTGGTGGCCTTGGCCTGCTCGACCAGTGCGGACAGGAAGTCGTCGTGGATCCCTGGCCCGGCCAGGACCCGGGTCGCCGCAGTGCAGTCCTGACCGGCGTTGAAGTAGCCGGCGATCGCGATCGCCTCGGCGGCCGCGGCTACGTCAGCGTCGTCGAAGATGATCACCGGGGCCTTGCCGCCAAGCTCCAGGTGGACCCGCTTGAGGTCGTCGGCCGCGGACTTGGCCACCTGCATGCCCGCGCGCACGCTGCCGGTGATCGAGACCATCGCCGGGGTCCTGTGCCGGACCAGTGCGGCGCCGGTGTCGCGGTCGCCACAGATGACGTTGACCACGCCGGGCGGCAGGAACTCGTTCAGCAGCTCGGCCATCCACACGGTGGTCACCGGGGTAGTGTCGGAGGGCTTGAGCACCACCGCGTTGCCGGCGGCGATCGCCGGGGCCCACTTCCAGACCGCCATCATGAAGGGGTAGTTCCAGGGGGTGACCTGGGCGCAGACGCCGATCGGCTCACGCCGGATCATCGACGTGTGGCCCGTCATGTACTCCCCCGCCGACAGCCCGTGCAGCATCCGCGCCGCGCCGGCGAAGAAGCGGATCTGGTCGAGGGCGGGCGGCAGCTCCTCGTCCAGGGTGAGCTGATACGGCTTGCCGGTGTTCTCACACTCCAGGCGGATCAGCTCCTCACCGCGCGCCTCCATGGCGTCGGCGATCTTGAGCAGCGCCCGGCTGCGCTCCGACGGAGTCGCGTCCCGCCAGGTCTCGAAGCCCCGCGCCGCCGCCTGGCAGGCCGCCTCGACGTCGGCCTCGCCGGACAGCGGGGCCTCGGCGAACGCCTCAGCGGTGGTGGGGTTGATCAGGGTCGTGGTGCGCCCGTCGGCCGCGTCCCGGTACTTGCCGTCGATGAAGTTCTGCAGCTTGCGCATGGAGGCCCCTCTCGTCGATGTGTGCGGGGATGATCGGGTGAGGTGTCGCTATTGCATCGCTATTGCAGCGAGCGGCGGCGGGCGTAGACGGCGTTCATGACCGCCAGCAGGATCCCGCCGACGAAGATCAGCGTCCCCATGACGTTCACCTGGGGCGGCACGCCGATACGGGTGGCGCCGAAGACCCACAGCGGGAAGGTGATCGTCTGGCCGGCTACGAAGCTGGTGATGATGTAGTCGTCGATCGACAGCGCGAAGGCCAGCAGCGCCCCGGCCAGGACCCCCGGGAAGATCAGCGGGAAGGTCACCTTCCAGAAGGTCACCTGCGGGTTGGCACCGAGGTCCTGCGCAGCCTCCTCCAGGGTCAGGTCGAACCCGGCCATGCGCGCCCGCACGGTCACCGCCACGAAGGGGATGTTGAACATCACGTGTGCGATCAGGATCGTCAGGTAGCCGCGCGGGATCTGCGCGGTCACCAGCATGCCGAGCAGGGCGGCGCCGAGCACCAGCTCGGGCGCGGCGATGTTGGCGAACAGGATCAGGTCGGTCACGCCCCGGCCCCGGTAGCGCCAGCGGCCCAGCGCGATCCCCATCATGGTGCCGAACACGGTGGCGAGCAGCGTGGAGAACAGCGCGATGGTGAGCGAGTTCTGCAGCGCGGTGGTCAGCTCCGGGATCGCCAGCAGGTTCTTGTACCAGGTGAGGGTGAACCCCTGAAAGCGGACGTTCAGCTTCCCCTTGGTGTTGTTGAAGCCGAACAGGATCATGATCAGGATCGGCGCCATCAGGTAGAAGATCAGCACCCAGGTATAGACGTGCAGCAGGCGCCCACGGCCACGGCCACGCCGCGCCGCTTGCGGCAGCGGCGCGCCGACCTCCCGCTCCAGGACCGGCGCTGGCGCCACCGTGCTCATGCCGCCGCCATCTCCATCGCCTCTTCGGTGCCGAGCGCCTTGGCGTAGGCGAACACGCCGATCAGCAGGGCGGCCATCACCACGAAGGACAGCGCCGATGCCAGCGGGTAGTCGTTGGCGTTGAGGTACTCGAACTGGATGACGTTGCCGATCATGGTGGTGTCGGTGCCGCCGAGGATGGTCGCGTTGACGAAGTCGGCGGCGGCGGGCACGAAGGTCAGCAGGATGCCGGCGAACACTCCCGGGATCGACAGCGGCAGGATCACCCGCCGGAACACCTGCCGGCCGTTGGAGTACAGGTCGGCGGCCGCCTCCAGCAGGTCGGGGTCGATGCGCTCCAGCGCGACGTACAGGGGCAGCACCATGAACGGCAGGAAGTTGTAGGTGAGCCCGCCGATCACCGCGTACTGCGTGGCCAGGATGTGGAAGCTCTGCGGCAGCAGGTGCGCGGTCTTGAGCGGTCCTAACACAATGCCGTTGTCGGTGAGGATGAACTTCCAGGCGGCGGTACGAATCACGAACGACACGAAGAACGGCAGCAGGATCAGGAACAGGTAGGTGGTCTTGTGGTGGCCGCCATGGAAGGCGATCCAGTACGCCACCGGGTAGGCCAGCACCAGACACAGCGCCGTCACCACCAGCCCGTAGACGATCGAGCGGATCAGCTGCGTGTGGTAGAAGCTGAAGGCGTCGGTGTAGTTGGCCCAGTGCCAGGTGAAGCGGAAGCCCTGCTCGTAGTTGCCGCTCTGCAGCGACAGCGACAGGATCAGCAACCCTGGGATCACGAAGAACAGCGCCAGCCACACGACCCCGGGCAGCACCATCAGGTACGGAGCGGCCCCTATGCGTTTACGCACCGTGGTCGCTCCGCCTCAGCCCTGGATGATCGGCTGGAAGATGCGGTCCCAGGTGACCTGCTCGGTTGGGGTGAGCACGCGGTAGCGGAAGGTCTTGCTCAGGTCGGCGTCGGTCGGGAACACCAGCGGGCTGGACGCCAAGCCTTCCAGGCCGCTCTTGTCCGCACCCTTGGCCTTGCTGGCGTCGTCGAGGACCACCTGCTTGGCGCCGGGGACCGGGGTGATGTAGTCGACGTACTCCGCCAGGGTCGCGGCCACCCTCGGCTGGTAGACGTAGTCCATGTAGGTGATCGCGTCGACCGGGTGCGCGGGGTTCAGGGGGATGCACATGTTGTCGGTCCAGAGGGTGACGCCCTCCTTGGGGACCACGAACTTGATGTCGGGCGAGCCGGAGTTGTTCAGCTGGAAGATGTCGCCCGAGTAGGCCATCGAGATCGCGACCTCGCCGGAGCTGAGCACGTCGGCCTCGCCGGAGTTGTCGATGTACTTGCGCAGCAGCGGCTTCTGCTCCTTGAGCTTGGAGGCAGCGCGCTGCCAGTCGGCCACGGTCGACTTCACCGGGTCGATGCCGAGCATGATCATGATCATGGTCGGCGTGTCGATGGTGTCGCCGAACATCGCGATGCGGCCCTTGAAGGCCGGGTCGAAGAGGTCCTGGATACTGGTGATCGGCCGCTTGGTCAGCTTGGGATTGTAAGCGATCCCGGTGAACCCCGACTGCCATGCGACGCTGAACTTGTTGCCGGGGTCGTAGCTGGGGTTCTTGAAGTTGGCCGCGGCGTTGGCGGTGAAGTTCGGCAGCTTGGAGTGGTCCAGCGGGGTGAGGAAGTTCTGGCGGATCAGCTTCTCGATGGAACCGCCGTTGGTGATCACCATCAGGTCCCAGCCGGTGTCCTGGCCGGCCTTGAGGGACGGGCTGATTTTCCCGATAAACGAGTCGTTGTCGTTGATGGCCTCTTTGTAATTGACCTTGATGCCGGTGGCCTTGGTGAAGTCCTCCAGGGAGGGGTGAACAGTCTTGCCGCCGACCTTGGCGACGTCGATGTACAGCGGCCAGTTGGCGAAGTTGAGGATGCCCGCCTTGGTCTTGTTCGCCCAGAACTGGGCGACCGCGTCCGGTGCCTGGGCGGCCGGCTTGTTGGACCCGGACACGCCGCAGGCGGACAGCAGGGCCGCAGCCCCGGCGGTGCCGGCGCCTCCGAGGAAGGCGCGGCGGCTCCAGCGCGGCTGGGTCAGCCCGCGCAGCAGCGACGGGTCGATCGGGGACATCTGCTGGCGCTCTCGGTCTCGATCCATCGGCTTGGTCATGATTCCGCTTCCTCCTTGGCCTCGGCTGCCGGGCCGGGGCCGAGCACGTAGGAGTGCTCGGGAAGCCACGACAGCCATCCCACCTGGCCGGCGGTCACCTCGGAGCCCGGGGTGCTCGCCGTGTTCTGCTGGTAGACGGAGACCTCGATGCCGCCGTCGGTCTTGACGTTGTAACTGGTCGAGGTCCCGAGGTAGACCACGTCGATGACGGTGCCGCGCAGGGCGCAGCAGCTGGGGGGCGGCGGGTCGTCGAGCTGGCGCAGGGTGATCTTCTCCGGCCGCACCGCGATCTCGACCTGCTCGCCAGAAAGGACGGTGGAGCTGTCGCGGGTCAGCACCCGCTCCTGTGGCCCGAGCCCGGTGAGCGCCAGCAGCTCGCCGTTGCGCTCGATGCGGCCGCCGATGATGTTGGAGGTGCCGAGGAAGTTGGCCACAAACCGGGTGGCGGGCCGCTCGTACAGCTCCCGGGGGGTGCCGAGCTGCTGGATCCGGCCGCCGTCCATCACTACCAGACGGTCGGACATGGTCAGGGCCTCTTCCTGGTCGTGAGTCACGTAGACGAAGGTGATCCCCACCTCCCGCTGGATAAACTTCAGCTCCAGCTGCATGGCCCGGCGCAGCTTCAGGTCCAGGGCGCCGAGAGGCTCGTCCAGCAGCAGCGCCCGCGGCCGGTTGACGAGCGCCCGGGCCAGGGCAACCCGCTGCTGCTGGCCGCCGGAGAGCTGGCGTGGCCGGCGCCGCTCGCGGCCCTGCAGCTCGACCAGGCGCAGCGCGTCGCCGACGCGCCGCTCGACCTCGTCCTTGGGGACCTTCTTGCGGCGCAGGCCGAAGGCGACGTTGTCGAATACGTCCATGTGGGGGAAGAGAGCGTACTGCTGGAAGACCATGTTGACGTCGCGCCGGTAGGGCGCGACGCCGACCATGTCCTTGCCGTGCAGCAGGATGCGCCCGCTGGTCGGCTCCTCGAAGCCGGCCACCATGCGCAGCGTGGTGGTCTTGCCGCAACCCGAGGGCCCGAGCAGCGAGAAGAACTCGCCCTCGTTGATCCGCAGGCTCACGTCATCGACGGCGTGGACGGTCTCCCCCGCGGAGGGGAACTCCTTGTTCACGCCGAGCAACTCGATTGCGGGCAGCTCGCTGGCCGTGGCCGCGCCGGCGCGGACGGTCGCTACCTCGGTCTCAGCCATATGGGGCATCCCTCGTCTCGCGCCGGGCTGGGGCTGGAGAGGCCATTCGACCATAGGATTTGGCGCGGACGCTATCACTGGTCCTGATCCGCCGATATAGCCAGACCGGCAGGGTGACCCGGCTGCTTTTGCCGGATCGTCAAACAGCTGAAATGGTGGTGCACCGGTTCGTCACCTCTCGCCCCTTATCGTTTCGCCGTGTGACGGCCGTGGAGGACCTCCTCGGCCTGCAGGGCGAGCCAGAACTCGACGCGGTCGGCGGCCAGGTCGAGGTCTCGCCCGGTCAGCTCGGCGATGCGGCGGATGCGGTACCGGAGGGTGTGGCGGTGGACGCTCAGCGCGCGCGCCGCCGACTCCCAGTTCCCATTGTGCTCCAGGAAGGTGCGCAGGCTGTCGACCAGGGCGCCGTGCTGGCGCTGGTCGTAGGCGCGCAGGGGACCGACCAGGCCCCGCGAGAACGCCTCCAGCGCGGCGTCCTCCTGCAGGGCCAGCAGCAGGCGGTGGCTGCCGAGGTCGTCGACGCTGGCGACCCGGCCCGCCCCCGCCCCGGTCCCGGTCGCACCCGCGCCGGCGGCGCCGAGGGCGAAGCGGGCCTCCTGGTAGGCGCGGCGCAGCGCGCTCGGGTCCGCCTCGGGGGCGCCCAGACCGAAGCGGCCCGGAGCGCCTCTGGCGAGCGCCCCGGCGGCCACGTCCTCGGCGGCCGCCCGCGCCTCGGGCAGGTCAGCCGCCTCGAACAGGGCGGCCACCACCCCGTCGTGGAGGTTGCACACATAGCGCGCGGAGCGGCACGAGAGGCGGTCCTCGACCTGGCGCCGCAGCGCCTCCAGCGCATGCTCGCCTTCGGCCTTGGGCCCCGCTTCGGCGGTGACCACCTGCGGTGGGGGCGGATCGGGGTGGCCGACCAGGACCGCCAGCGCCGCTGCCTCGCCGAGGCCGAGGAAGCGCAGCCGCCGCCTGGTCTCTTCAGCGGACAGCTCTCCCTCAAGCAGCGCGTCGAGGAAGTCGCCGACCAGGCGCCGCTCAGTGCGCGCGACCGCCTGGGCCTTGGAGAGGTCAAGCGCGATCGCGGTCGCCAGGTGGTGCACGACCACCTGGTGGAGAGGCTCGCCGCGGTCCGCCCTCGCCAGCACCAGGAAGCCCGCCGGGCTGCCGCCGACCAGGATCGGCAGCAGGAAGCGGTGGCCGTCAGGATCGGAGAGCGTCAGCGAGAACTCGTTGCCCTCAGGCCGCAGGCGCTGCACCTCGGCCCAGGCGGAGCGCGGGTCGATCACGCGGGTGGCGTGGGGGGCAGCGGCCATCACCTCGCCGTGCAGGTCGAACAGGAGGGCCTGCGTGCCGGTCATGCGCGCGTAGGCGCCGAGCAGCGCGTCCAGGCCGGCGCCTTCCAGCAGCAGCCTCGACAAGGTCTGCTGCACCGTCCCGGCGCGCTGCAGCATCACGTACTGCTCGTTGACCAGCCGCGAGAACAGCGCCTCGGTGATGGCGATGAACGGCACCTCGAAGGGCACCTCGAAGAGCGGGAAACCAGCCGCGTCGGCCGCGTCGGCCATGGCCTGCGGGGTGGCGTCGAAGCCGAAGCCGAGCCCGAGGCCGAGGCCAGCCAGCTTGGCCTCGGCGAGCTGGGCGATGAAGCCTGCCTGGCCGCGGGCGCCCCCGCGCAGGCCGAGCCCGGTGGTGAGCAGCACCTCGCCGCCACGCAGGAACCGGGTCGGATCGCGCAACTCGGACACATGCGCCCAGCGGATCGGCCGGCGTAACCCAGCCTCCCCAGCGACCAGCTTGAGCTGCAGGTCGCTGATGGCAAGCAGGTCCGCAACCGTGATGGGCACATCCTAACTGTACACAGCGACCCCCTGAAAGCCAGCCCGCTTTGCCGTTTCGTCCAATAGATGCGAAGGGTGCTTGGACGGCCGGGCACTTCCCCCACAGCGGCGCCGGTGGCGATGATCAGGATTCCAGGAGCCACCAGGGAGGACGCCCGATGACCATGCCTCAAGAACGCAAGCTGGCCGGGGCCGTGCCGGGACCAGGGAGCCAGGCATTAGAGAAGCGGCGGCGGCGCGCGGTCGCGCGGGGCGTCAGCACCATGACCCCGGTGTACGCGGCCGCGGCGCACGGTGCGGTCATCGAGGACGTTGACGGCAACCGCTTCATCGACTTCACCGGCGGGCTCGGCGTGCTGAACGCCGGCCACACGCCGCCGGGTGTGGTCGAGGCGGTCAAAGCGCAGGTCGAGCGTTACCTGCACACCTGCGCCCATGCGCTGATGAACGAGCCCTACGTGGCCGTGGCCGAGGCGCTGAACAGGATCACCCCCGGCGACTACGACAAGCGCACCATGCTGGTGAACTCCGGCGCCGAGGCGACCGAGAACGCCGTCAAGATCGCCCGCGCCGCCACCGGCCGCCCCGGTGTGGTGGTGTTCGACAATGCCTTCCACGGCCGCACCCTGCTGGCGCTGGCCATGACCGGCAAGGTCGCACCCTACAAGCAGGGCTACCACCCGTTCCCGAGCGAGGTCTACCGGGTCCCGTACGCCTACTGCTACCGCTGCCCGTTCCACCTCACCTACCCGTCGTGCGGCATCGCCTGCGCCGACTACGTGGAAGAGGAACTGAAGGTCCACGTCGGCGCGAGCAATGTGGCCGCCCTGATCGTCGAGCCAGTGCAGGGCGAGGGCGGCTTCATCGCCCCGCCGCCGGGGTGGCTCGAGCGGATCGCGGAGCTCTGCAGCTCCTTAGACATCCCGCTGGTCGCCGACGAGGTGCAGAGCGGCTTCGGCCGCACCGGCACCCTCTACGCCATCGAGCAGCACCCGGACATCACCCCCGACTTCACGCTGAGCGCGAAGTCATTGGCGGCAGGGCTGCCGCTGGCCGCTGTCACCGGCCGCCAGGAGCTGATGGACGCGCCCGGCCCGGGCGGCCTCGGCGGCACCTTTGGCGGCAACCCGCTGGCCTGCACCGCAGCGCTCGCCACCATCGAGCTGTTCGAGCAGAGCGACCTGCTCGACCGCGCCAAGCGCATGGGTGTGGTGCTGGCGGAGCGCCTCGGCGCCATGGGCGAGCGCTACCGCATCGTCGGCGAGGTCCGCGGCCTCGGCGCCATGATGGCGCTGGAGCTGGTCACCGACCGGGCCACCAAGGAGCCCGCCAAGGCCGCCACCAACCAGGTCCTGGCCGAGGCTGCCCGGAACGGCCTGTTGACCCTCAAAGCTGGCATCCATGACAATGTAGTGCGGATCCTGGCGCCGCTGGTGATGGAAGAGGCGCTGCTCCACGAGGGTCTGGACATCCTCGACCGTGCGCTCGCGTCGGCCGAGTCTGTTAACGGCTAGCAGAGGGGGGCCGCAGCACAGGTACGTGTTCCATCCCGGCGAGTCTGGGTCATTCTTCGAGGTTGCCCGCGAGGTCTTCACCAGGAGTGCGTTACGCTTGTGCCTGGCGGCGTCGCCGTCCCCAGCAGGTCAAGCACTGACCGCGTGCCGCCGATGGAGGATCCATGACCACCACCGCAGGCGCGCTGCGAGCGGCAAACGATGACGGCGGTGCGTGAATGAGCACCACCGTCCGGCCGCCGTTCACGGACAACACCGGCAAGGTGGTGCCGAGCCGTGTGCAGCGCTACCACGGGCAGCACCAGCGCCGCAGATCGCGGCGGTTCTCGGCCGAGCTGCCGCTGCTGGTGCTCACCGCGATGGTGCTCGCGGTCCTGGTCAAGGGCTTCCTGATTCAGGCGTTCTTCATCCCCTCCCGGTCGATGGTGCCGACCCTGGAGGTCGGTGACCGGGTGGTGGTCAACCGGCTTGCCTACCGCATCGGCGACCCGCAGTACGGCCAGGTGGTGGTCTTCCTCAAGAGTTCGGACGACCCGGCCTCGGCGGCGCCCGACACTAACGCGCTCACCTGGGTGCGGCGCGCGCTCGCCCAGGGCCTCGGCGGCGCACCGCCCGGCGCTGAGGACCTGATCAAGCGGGTCGTCGGCCTCCCTGGCGACAAGGTCGAGGGCAAGAACGGCAGGCTCTACCGCAACGACAAGCCGGTGTCCGAGCCGTATCTGCCCAAAGGCACCTTCACCTCCGACTTCCCCCCGGTGACGATCCGTCCTGGCTACTACTGGGTGATGGGCGACAACCGCACCGACTCCGCCGACTCCCGGGTCTTCGGCCAGGTGCCGCGCTCGGCGCTGGTCGGCCGCGCCGTCCTCAAGGTGTGGCCGATGCGCCACACCGGGGGCCTCTAGCGGCCTCAGGAGATAACGTTATCTCCGACCGGCCGAGCGATCTCCGGCGCAATCCTGGCCCAAGATGTGGATTACATGTGGTAAGGGCAAAGGGGAAAGACACTGCCGAAATGCGCAGGCTCGCGGCACTCATAAAGTTGACTTGACGTGCGGCATCACCTTGGTGAACACTTGTTTGGTCGAACATTTGTTCGATCCATATAGGTTCACGTGAAGGGGAAGCCGTGAACAGTACCGCCCAGCGCGGCCGGGTTTGGGCTCCGGTCGCCTTCACCAAGGCCCTCCCTGGACCGGCGCGCAACCGTGGCGTCGCTGCCCAGGTGCGAGCGGCCCTGGTGCGCTATTTCGCGGTCGGCTTCATGCTGCTCAGCCTGGTAGCGATCGCCAACCCGCACCGGCCGGACTCCCCTGGCCTGGCCAGCAAACCCTGGGACTACCAGCGCGACACCATCGCCGTGCAGGGCCACGGACTGCTGAACGGCTACGCCCGCACGACGGCGCACGTGACCGCCTGGCTCGCCAAATCGTCGATCGAGCGGCAGCGGGACGTCTATCGCCTCAACCTGTTCGACTTCCTGGTGGGTGGCCGGACCGCCGGCGGCCTGGTGCACTTCCGCCTCGACCACCGCGCCTTCCTGCAGGGCGGCACCGAGCTGGCCATGCTGGCGCTGGTCGGGTACGGGGTGATGCGCCGGCCTTCGCGCCGGACCTGGGCGCTCGCCGTGCTGCTGCTGCTCTCCACCACGCTCCTGGTCACCAAGCCAGAGGCCACCCTGCGGTTCGCGGGTGGGATCGGGGTGAATATCCCGGACGCCATGCTCGCCGCGGTTCACCCCGGGCACGGCGGCAGCAGCGCCACGCCCGGGTCCAGCAGCGGCGAGCAGGGGATGGAGCAGCTCGCCGGCAGCTACTGGAACGGGTTCGTGGGCGAGCCGCTGTCGCGCCTGCAGACCGGCACGCCGGTGCTGGCGGGCGCCACCCCGGCGCACAAGGCAGGTGTGCTGACAGCACTGCGGCGCAACGTCAGCGGGGTCAACGACTGGGCGATCGGCCACCACGGGCCGGAGCGCGCTTTCATCGCCACCGCCGCGCTCGGCTACGTCGTGCCGGTCTCGGTCGCGCTGGGCGTCCTGGCGATGGTCGCCGCCTGCGCCCAGACGGTCCTGTTCCTGCTGGTCCTGGCGGGGCTGTTCGTGCTGCCGCTGGCGGTCGAAGGGCCTCGCCGCCGGGGCGCGGTCATCTGCTACTGGCTGCTCCCGCTGCTGGCGTGCGTGGCGCTGCTCACGGCCGCGTCGCTGGGCTCGTTCGCGGTCATGCGGGTGGCCGAGGCGGTGCACGCCTCCGACGAGTACGTCGGCGTGCTGCTGGCCGGGTCCACCTGGCCACTGCTCACCGCCGCCTGGTTCATCCGCCGCACCATCCGCCGTCGCCGAGCCCGCCCGGCGCTGAACGAACCCGACGACGACCTTGACATGACTGACAGCGACGACCTCCACGAGGCCTCGACCAGGACGACAACCAGAACAAGAACCAGAAGGAGCCACGCATCATGAACGCAGAAGCAACCGTCCTCCGCGAGCGCACCCACACCCGCACCCGGACCGGCGGCGCCTCCGCCCGGTCCGCCAAGACCCAGCCAGGGAGCGGCGGGGTGGCCTTCGCCACTCAGGTCATGACCGTGCCGCTGCGTGCTGTGACCAGGCCCGCCGGCCGCCGCCTCGCCATGGCGACGGGGCTGTCTCTCCTGCTGACGCGCTCGCCTCCACCGCCGCAGCGAGTAGCGCCAGCGGCAGCGCCGGCGCCGCCGGCATCAAGGCAGCCGAGGCCGCCGCCGTAGCCTGGTATGCGGTACAGCGCCACGTCCCGGTCGAGCGGGTCCAGGCGCTGCAGCACCGCCAGGTGAACGCGGCTCAGGTCCAGGTGCTGGTGATGGCCGACACCGGCACCTCCGGCCTCTACTCCGACCTGGTCACCGTCAGGCGTGCCGGGTCGGGCTGGAAGGTGCCGTGACCCCTGCCGCAAAGCAGAAGGCACTCGGTGCGATCGTCGCCCTGGTGGTCCTCGCCGGGATCTCCGGGCGCGCCTCCCCCGGCTTCGCGGTCGGGAGGGTGACCGGGGCGGTCACCCGTACCGTCCGTCATGCCCTGACGGGCGGTGCGAAGTCCGCCCCGGTCATCAAGGTGCCGGCAGGGCGTGCCATTGGCGCGAGCCAGTACGCCCTGGCGGATATCCCGGCGGCCTACCTGGCGCTGTACGTCAAGGCCGCCCCCACCTGCCCCAAGCTCAACTGGCAGCTGCTGGCCGGCATCGGCAAGGTCGAGACCAACCACGGCCGCTCCACCCTCCCCGGCGTCCACACCGGCATCAACCAAGCCCACTGCTGCGCCGGCCCCATGCAGTTCAACCTCACCAACGGCCCCCCCTCCACCTGGC
>WNGR01007573.1_pt1 | contig 12552 bp, 16 predicted proteins | sample 5407581 | NCBI WGS metagenome assembly WNGR01 (sample SAMN13153383, study PRJNA577476) | soil metagenome | isolation source: 80 cm soil or saprolite under Garry oak tree replicate 2 | place: USA:California | collected 2016-06-15
CTTAGCTCACTCCCTTCTGCAGTGCGCTCTTGTCTAGGTGTGTAGTATAGCAATATAGAGTTCTTCTACCTCTGAAGTTGCGCTCTTGTCTAGCTATCTTGCTAACCCTCACACGCTGTCAGTTGTCTGCGTCAACACGGGGCTCATGAAGCAGTCGGTAGCTCCTGAGTCTACAAGTCCTTTGATGTCGGCCATTGCGTTACTAGTTCTGATAGAGATGGGAATGCACATAGATTGGAATCGTGTAGTCACTATTACAGAATTAAAATTGTGGACCGCCCTCACCCAGGCCAATGGGTTCAGGCATTTTGAAAACCCTCTCTTCCAACGAGGTCTCTCATCACGAGTTCTTGTACCTCCTCTCCAGCACTAGCCATTCCTCTAAGCCAGGTATTGGCTTGCTGTTGGGGCATTTGAGTGCGTGCTACAAGCACTTGGTCCTCTTCGATGATGCTTCTGTCATCTACCACAGCTTCGCATCCTTGACTTCATTGGTTCCACGTGTGCTGGGGGCAATTGCGACTAAGGTGTCCCTTTTTGTGACAGGTATAACACTCAACTTCACTGAGGTTGCTCATCCTCCTTTGCCCTTGTATGAATCCTCCTTGCGGTGTGTACCTTCCTCTGGGAATAAATCCTCCTCGCATTGTGTGGGGATCTACTTCTTCACTTCCTGCAATTCGTCCATGAGTTCTTCTGGCTGACATGTCCATGGCATTGGGATCGGTGAGTTGTCCTCTTGGTGCCCATCCACTTCTGTTTTGTCTGGGAGTGGTATTCCCTTGGTGTGCTTGTAGCCTTGCTTTCATGTGGATGTACGTTTGTTGTTGATCAATGGCCACTTGCTTCCACTGTTCATACGTATGTGGTCGATTGAATTTGAGTACCTTTTGGTATAATCCCGTAGGTAGTCCTTCTGTAAAGGTTTCAATTGTCTGAGGTATGTCAAACCTATACCCAGCCATCCTGACAAGTTCTTCAAACTCAGCTATGTAGTTGTTGATGTCTTCACCTTTCATTTTGAGGCCTTCTCTGAGGGTTGACTGGGCGTTTTCTTTTGCTAAGCTGTCTTCAAATCATTGTTGGAAAGATGCGGCTACTTCCATCCAGAGCCTTTCATCCATGTTTGCTATTCCTCCTTGCAGTTGCCTTGTCAACCAACGATTTACTGTGACGACCCATTCGTTAACACGAGTTCCTTTGATATAGGTAAGGAAAAACATAGCTCGTCAGTAGGGATTGATCATGAGGGGGTTGTCATTGTTCACTCCCCAATACAACTCCCATTGGTTGATGAAGAGTTGTGTATTCTTCCTGTCCCTGTCGTAGATTGAGGGTGTTTCTCCTACCAGCTTTCCTGGTTGTGGTTGTGGTATTTGAATGGGTGGAGGTCCCCATCCTCCTCTGGGTGGTCCCGCTCTGGGTGGGCCTCCTCCTCCTCCAGGGTATCCTCCACCTCCTCCAGGTACTCCTCCTCCTGGGAACCCTCTTGCAGGTATGTCATCTTGGGGTAGTCGAATTGGTGGTAGTTCAGGGAGTCGTTCTGGTCCTCCACTAGGTGGATCGGCTCTGTCCAGTCCAATGGCGCATTGGAGGGCCGCTTCATCATCTACTATATTGGCTATTCTTCTGGCTCGATGGCCCATATGTGGGTTGATCTCTTTGGTTATTTCCCTTTGGAGGTAATGTTCCTCTTGTGGTCCTTCTACTTCGGTCATTGTAGCCATGAGCGGTGGGTTGATATGAATGGACTCAGCTAAATCAGCCAGTCTTTCTTCTTCCATAGTGTTTCCTGGTGCTCTGGATTCAATGGTGTTTTCCAAGTGTTCGCTTCCTTTGTCTTCGTCTTTGGTAGATGGTGCTGGAGTTCTCGGGATTTGTGGTGGTTGTCCGTCTATAGGTCCCACTTGTCCTGCAGTTTGTACTTTGTCTTCAAATATGTCACAGCGATAGTCAGGTCCTGTTGGTCTTTCAACGTTCCACCTATTGAGAGGGGTGTTTCAAGTGATCTCGGTCCAACACACAAAGTTATGATTGAACTCAATGGGGTAAAACCGCAATGGCCTTGTTGGAATATTGATGAAGTATCCAGTGCTCCCTCGGACAGTTCTCCACCTTGCTTCTTTAAGATATATCAGAGGTACATCTTGTTCTCCTTGTTGTTCAATGGAGTAGGGGGCAAAGACCCAACGATCTTTGGTTGTAAGGTGCACCACAATGATAGCTTGGTCTTAATGTTATGTTGTCACCAACATGAGCCTTGACTTAGGCTTGAAGATGATGCGTGATACACGACTTAGCTTGAACGGTATACACGGACTTGGATAGTCATGTGATATGAGGGTCACAAGGTCTGATGACACCTGGACACAAGACAATGGTTGAGTTCTTGAACACAAGTAGAGAAAGGGAGAGAGCCCTTATATCTCGCAAGATAGAGGAGAAGACAAGTGACGATTCAAGAAGACCAAGCTGGGGAGCTAGGTCTTCTGTGACCACATCTTAAGTACTACAAGAAGAGGGCTTTAAAGCACCTCTCGAACTCTGAACCCTACTACACTGATCCTAGTATCAAGTCATCATATCATACATGTGATACTAGGGCTGACTGATCAATAAGTCCATGACTAATTACCACTTACATCGTAGTCATCACCATATTGTAAGTGTCTTTGATTGCGAACATAACAGTGGGCCACAGCTGAGACATAAAGACAAGAGGCCATAGTAAGGTAACAAAGTGTAAGATGGAAAAGCATTTAGGTCTGTGGTCACAAGCTATGCAACAATGCATGTCTCAGTGTGCGCTTGGACCCGCGCACCTGGCACTTGCTCTAATAATAGTAAGTACAAAGGCTATTCATAAATTGTCAGCGCAAACTCAGAAACATCTCAGACACAGAAGGAAACAATAATATCACAAGTTGTTACGTAGTCACTGTACGTCCACCTGACTTAGGTGAATAGATTGGCAGCTTCACTACTGGGGCTACTCAGTGATATGGCAATCACAGATGGGTGATATGCAGATGCTTTAGCAAGGCAACTTCTTGAGTAGTACACGCGATGGCCCCTCTTCCTATTCCCACGGGTTTAGCTAACCAGGAACGCAGGATACTCATTGTAGAGTCTTCTCCTTTGAGGTACGTTCTATCTGACAGACACTGCTTTGGACAAGGTAGAGAGAGAGAGAGAGAGAGAGAGAGAGAGAGAGCTGGTGATAGAACTGAGTGACGATTCAGAAAGACCAAGCTGAAGAGCCTTGGTCTACTACTAGTGGTTTATATACAAGTGAAGAGGGCTTTGAAGCGCCTCCTAGATCGGTTATCATACAAGTATCTCATGTGCTACTCACATTCCACGACCTTTGATGACCTTCCACTGCTGACTGATGTAAGTGTCCATGACTAAGTACCTCTTATGCCATAGTCATAACTGGTGAGTAAGAGTCTCAGTTCGATCCATAACATCACCCCCTTTTCAGGTGGGACGCCCACGTCTCACATCCTGCCACAACTCCTTGTAGTCCAACATACCTTCTCGGCGCTCCTCCAGTCGGGCCATCACATCTGCCATCTCCATGCATCGTATACTTCCTAGCTTGAGCCTGTACTTCTCCAAAAGCCTTCTCCAGCTCTATGATTCATGCTTCGATACAATCGCCTTCTTGCATAAGGGTTCGGAAGCGGTGAATTTCTGCTATCACCAATTCATCACCTAGATCCCTAGCACATCTATCAACTATGGCATGGTTGGTATGCTTGGCCATAAGGACATCTAAGTCCTCTTGAGGGTAGATGGGGTGATGTGCAAAGGTGAGGAATGGGGTCATGTAGAGTGGTTGTGGGTAGACAAGATCGGACTTGTCTACAACGCCTAATACCATGGGGTTTGGTCCCATGATGACTTGAATATATTTTGCTTGTCGCATCACCCCTCTGATCCTGATGGGGCAGGGAATGTATCACAGACCCATATTGAGATGGAATCCTGGAGGCGCATTCAGGCGCCAGTTGACTGGGGGTCCGTGAATTCTTCCGACTTGCACTGTGGCTTGGTACATGTTGCTGCCTTCAGTGGTTTGTGCATGGGGTGTGTCATTAGCGATTTGTCCATAGGAGATGTGGGTGTGCTCAGCTGGGTAGTAATCCCAGTGTTCATTGTCCTCGTCCACCAGTCCCGGATCACCTGTCTGAGTTGTTCCCTCACTCATCATCTCTCCCACCATTCCTTGGCTACCCATGCGAACTGTTCATCCCTCCAAGATGTCCATGTCTTGCATGTTCTCATTTCTGTCTGCAACCTGTAGCCTCGGAGGCACAGGCAGGATGGGGCTGGTGTCTTGACCACTTGGGAGAACATCAAGAAGTCGATTAACTTCTGCTCTGCTGATGGGTCGTCCAGTGTATAAAATTCTGGTATCAGGGTCTTGCAAGTTGTACATAGTGGGTGATAGTGCACAAGGGGGCACTGCATCCTCCGTTGGGTCTGGGAATCTTCCCACCAGGGCAACCCTTTCGTCCTTGGTGATGGGTCCTCCAGCTGCTCGTGCTGCGCATATGGCCCTAGCCTGTTTAGGAGTGATGAGGCCTTCTTCGATTTCCACAGCAAGGATTCTGGTGGGGGAGCCATGGTAGTAGCTGGACATGTGAATGGACGAGGGAGTATGAGTAAAGGACAACTTAGCAGAAGATTGGGGAATGTTGTTTCGGGGCTGTTGTCCCTTCCTTTTATGTGGGATTGTGGCAGAGTTGTTTTTTCTTTCAAACTCCCTTATCGCCTCTTCTGCAAATACGTCTTCTTTGTTAATCCATTGGTTATCTGAGTCCGGATACCCTTTCCACTTGACCAGGTATTGTAGTTTGCGTCTTCTGCCATAGTGCCAGACATCCAGAATCTTCTCGACCTTGTATTCTTCCATTCCATCTACCAAATCTGGTGGCAGGTGCTCATAGTTTGGGCCATGTGTCGGGGTCTTGCAATAAGGTGTGAGAAGGTCAGTATAGAAGACTGTGTGTATGCTCCACTGTGTGGGAAGTTCAAGACGATAGTTGACAGCAGACATCACCTGAGTGATCTTAAAGGGACCATGTCTCCTAGGGGCTAATTTGGCCATGGGTTGATTGGTCCTCAAGTGGCGTCCTTTTAGCCACATGAGGTCCCCTATCTGATATCTGGGCATATCTTTGTGCTTGATCCATAGGTTCTGGGCCTTAACCATCATTTCTTGAGCTTGTGCTCTGGCTTCTTTGAATTGTTGAAGCCTCAAGGCCACCTGTGGTATCGGTGACAGTCTATTGATCCAATCAGCATGTGGGTTATACCCCATGAGTAATTCAGAGGGGGACTTCCTTGTGATTTCGTGGGGCCATGAGTTGTGCACGAATTCCACCATTGGTAGATAAGCACACCAGTTATCTTGCCACTTGTTGACGTAAAATTGGAGATATTGTTCTACCCACTGATTGGAGCATTCCAATTGTCCATCCGTTCTTGGGTGATAAGCAGTTAATATGTTTTGTTTTACTCCCATGATGTCGCACATTTCGTGCATGAGTTTGGAGGCGAACTGGGTATCTCAGTCGCTTATCATCTTGCTTGGTAGTCCAAACCTGACAAAGAGGTGTTTGATTAGCAGTCTGGCTACTCCTTCTGCCATAATCTCTTCACAACATGGGATAAGGATGACTGCTTTGGAACAGTCATGATCCATTATCATGAGAATTGAGTCATATCCCTGGGATATGGGTAGTTTAGTAATGAAGTCTAGGGCAATAGTCGTGAAGGGCATAGCTTCCGGCGTGGGGAATATGGGTTGAAGAGGTGCTTTTGTAGGTCAGGTGTTGACTTTGTGTCATTGGCATTCTGCACATCCTTTGATGTAGTCCATAACATCTCTGGTCATCTCTGGCCACCAATACTGTCAGGCCACCAGTTGCACTGTTCTTTTGATCCCTGGGTGTCTGTACACTGGGGAATTGTGGTGAGCTTCAATAATGGTGCATTTATCGTGTAGTCCTCCTGTGACCACCCATCTTCCCTCCCTGTACCAGGTTCCTTCTAGCTTTTTGAGCCTATGCGTGTCTATCCAGGGGTTTAGAATGCTTTCATTTTGCTTGTAGATGGGGTCTTCAGGATTTGTGTCTTCATCCGTGAGTAATTGTATGAGTTGGGGAGCTTTTTCTATACTGTTAGCTCTGATGAATAGTTGATCCGGGAGCACCACTATGTCACAATTATCGTCTTCTCCCTGGTCATAGTCTGGTCTTCTTGATAGCACATCGGCTCGACCATTCATTTTTCCTGTGATGTGGCGGATTTCAAAGTCATATTCAGATAGTTCAAGCACTTCCCTTGCAACTCTACAGGATATCTTTTGTGGCGATCTCCAGTACTGTAGGTTGAGGTGGTCGGAGTATACAATTACTTTGTGTGGGGATCCTGCTAGTAGGGGTTGCCAGTTTCTGAAGGCATGTACTATAGCCAATAGTTCAAGGTCATAGATATCATAATTCCTCTGCGCCTCATTGAGGGTGGCTGAAAAGTATCTGATGGGGTGTTTCTTCCCGTCTTCTTTTCGTTGTAGTAGTGTGGCCCCTACAGCATATCCTGATGCGTCAACTTCTACTTTGAATTGCTGAGTGAGGTCTGGGTGTGCGAGGATGGGTTCTTCCATGACAAGTTTCTTGAGCTTATCAAATGCTTCCTGTTCCTCTTGTCCCCAGTGCCATTCTTGTGTTTTCTTTGTGAGTCGATTCAGTGGTTGTGCAATCTGTGCAAAGCCTTTGATAAAGGGTCAGTAGAAATTGAAAAATCCAAGGCCTGAATGTAGCTGGGTGAGGTTCTTCGGTGTTGGCCAATTGTTTATGCTGGCAATTTTTACTGGGTCCATGTGTGTCACCCCCTTTTCAAGGATTACCCCCAGGTAATCCATGGAGGGCACATGGAAAGTACATTTCTCAGGTTTGAAGTACAAGTTGTGGTCATGTGCTACCTGCAACACATCACAGACTGCTGCTATGTGGCCCTTCATATCTGTTCTTGTTGCAATGCCAATGTCATCCATGTAAACACGAATTGTAGTGCCGCAGAGTTCATGTTTCAAGATAACATCTCGGAAGATATAGTTCATCATAGTTTGGAAAGTTGCTGGTGAGTTGGTGAGACCAAAATACATAACCATGGGTTCAAAGAGTCCATACCACATTTTGAAGCCACTTTTCCTTCATCACCTTCTCTTATATATACATTGTTATATCCCCACCAGATGTCTAGTTTAGTATAGATGTGGGCATTGCTAAGGTCATGTATGAGGTTGGAGATGAGGGGTAGTGGGTATTGGTTACGTATCATTATGGCATTGATTTTCCAGTAGTCCTGTACCAGCCTGAGCTTTCCATCTTTCTTTTTGATGTAGAAGAAGGGGGAGGCATAAGGAGACTTGGATGGTTGTATGTATCCCTTTTCGACTTCTTCAGTAAGGAACTTTTGCAATACTTTGTCTTCTTCTTGCGTCTGGGGATACACTTTACAATCGATTGTGTCCGGCGTGTCCTTTTTAAATTCAATTGCGTGATCCCATGCTCTCTTTGGGGGTATCTCCTCAATTCCTCTTTGCTGAATACTTTGGTGAAGTCCATATATTCTTTCGGTACTTCTGTCTTGGTGGTGTACTGTTGCGCTTGTATTGCAAGTTCGGTGGCTGTAGTTCGTATAGTGCACTCCAATTCAAGGGTTCATACTATTTCCTTCTTTTCCTTATTGGTGTGCATGATAATTGATTCATGAGGTATTTGGGGATTTACGGACCTTAGAACTATTGGTAGTACTGTTTCGTCAATGGTGGCGTACTTCCAGTTGAACTTTGGTTTGTATAAGGCCAGCCAGGGGTATCCCAACACTACGTCTTCATTTCCAATGTTCGTTATAAGGAATCTCATATTTCTGTGGACTCCACACGTCTGTACTTGTAGATCAACGTAATGAGTGATTGACCCATCTTTGTTTTCTGTGTTATCAATATTCCATATTTTTTGGGGTTTTTCTAGGGGTCTTTTCCCCAGTCCCATTCTCTTGATGATTGCGGGGTTTACGAAGCAGTCGGTAGCTCCCAAGTCTACCAATCCTTTGATGTTGGCCTTTGCTGAGCTAGTTCTGATGGAAATAGGAATGCGCATGGATCGGAATCATGTAGTTACTATTACAGAATTTCACTGATGAATTGCCCTTACCCAGGCCACTGGGTTTAGGCATTTTGAAAATCCTCTCTTCCCAGTAGGTCTCGCAATACTAGGTCCTTCACATCTTTGCCTTCTTCCACTACACTTCATAACCAGTGTTGGGCACAAGCTTGCAGGTTTTCTCTGGGGGGCGGGCTTTTGTCAGCCTCGCTTCTGTCATCTACGATGGCTTCTTGTCCTTGGCTCCTGGGTTGATTCCAGGTGTGCTGCAAACAGTTGCAACTGAAGTGTCCCTTTTTGTGACATGTGTAACATTCTACTTCCCTTATGTCCCGTCAAGGGCCTCCTCCTCCTCTTCCTCTTTGCAGGGCTCCTCCCCTTGGTGCATATGGGGGTGCGTGATAGTTGATTTCTTCCGATCCCGCAAGTCTTCCTCTTGTTCTTCCTGCAGATGTGTCCATAGCATCTAGATGAGATAGTTGTCCTCTTGGAGCCCATCCTCCGATTTGTGGTCTTGGGTTGGTGTTTTTATGAGTGTCCATTCGGGCCTTGGCATGAACATATTGTTGTTGCCATTTTACTACTGCTTCTCTCCATTGCTGGTAGGTTCTTGGCTGGTTGAGTTCAAAGGTTTTTAGGTACAAGTTGAGGGGTAGTCCAGCTGTGAATGTGTCAATGGTTTGTGGTTCATCTAGGCGATAGCCAGCCATGTGTGTGAGTTCTTCAAATTGAGCTACATACACGTCAATATCTCCTTCTTTCATTTTTATTCCCCTCCTTAATTGGGCCTGTGCATCCTCTTTTTCCATGTTGTTGGCAAATCTTTGTGTAAAGGATCAGACTACCTCACCCCATAGTCTCTCATCAGTGGTGGGTATACCTCCTTGTATTTGACGATTGAGCCATCTGCTGATGGTTACTACCCATTCATTGACTAGTGATCCTTTGATGTAAGTGAGGAAGAACATAGCTCTGTGATAGGGGTTTGCTAGTAGGGGATTATCATTGTTGATGCCCCAATATAAGTCCCATTGGTTGGTGAACATCTGAGTGTTTTTTCTCGTTCCGTCAAACACCATTGGTGGGTCTCCTATGAATTTTCCTACGTGTTGCGGTCCCAGGGCTCCTAGCAGTTGTAGGGGTTGTCCTCCTTCTCCTCCAGAAGGTCCTCCTCCAGGGAATCCCTCTCCTCCAGGGAATCCTCCTCCTCCAGGGAATCCTCCTCCTCCAGGGTTTCCTGGTGGTAGATCCTGGTGTAGGTATCCTTCCACCCCACTAGGTGGGTCGGGTTGGTCTGGTCCTATCGCTTGGCATAGGGCTGCTTCATCTTCGAAGTTTACCTGTGCCATTCCTCGTACATGTCCGGTGTGTGGGTTGATGATTGGGTTTTCTATGTGTGCAACTCGTTTGCGAACAGGTTCTGTCGTTGTTATGGTAGTCATTTCTGCAGGTGGATTGATGTGAATAGACTCAGCTAATGCCACTAATTGGCTTTCTTCTGTTGTGTTTCCTGGTTCTCCCATTATTGCCAATCCTTGTTCAGATGTATCTTGTTCACTTCCGTCCATTGTTGATGGTGCTGGGGTTCTGGGGTTTTGAAGGATGTTGTCAGGGTCTTTGTCTTCTTGTCCATCAATGGGCCCTTGGTCTCTGTCATTGATTACTTCGTCTTCAAATATGTTGCACCAATATTCATCTCCAGTTGGTCTTGTAACATTCCAACGCTGATGGAGCACACTCCAAGTAACTTCACACCAGCAGAAGTGGGGGAAGTTGAACTCAACTGGATAATGCCTTGATGGTCTTGTGGGAATGTCTATGTAGTATCCTGTACTTCCTCTGATGGTTCTCCACCAGGCCCCTTTCAAATATCTTGTTGGGACATTGCAATGTCCTTGGCTTTTGATTGAATAGGGTTGAAACACCCAATGATCTCTGGTGGTGAGGCGCGCCACAATGGGAGCTTGGTCTTAATGTTACGTAGTCACTGTATGTCCACCTGACTTAGGTGAATAGATTGGTGGCTTCACTATTGGGGCTACTCAGTGATATGGCAATCACGGATGGGTGATATGCAGATGCTTTAGCGAGGTGACTTCTTGAGTAGTATGTGCAATGGCCCCTCTTCCTATTCCCGTGGGTTTAGCTAACCAGGAACGTGGGATACTCATTGTAGAGTCTTCTCCTTTGAGGTACATTCTATCTGACAGATGCTGCTTTGGATGAGGTAGAGAGAGAGAGAGAGAGAGAGAGAGAGAGAGAGAGAGAGGTGGTGATAGAACTGAGTGACGATTCAGAAAGACCAAGCTGAAGAGCCTTGGTCTACTACTAGTGGTTTATATACAAGTGAAGAGGGCTTTGAAGCGCCTCCTAGATCAGTTATCGTACAGTACAAGTATCTCATGTGCTACTCACATTCAACAACCTTCGATGACCTTCCACTGCTGACTGATGTAAGTGTCCATGACTAAGTACCTCTTATGCCATAGTCATAACTGGTGAGTAAGAGTCTTGGTTCAATCCATAACACAAGTGCATACAAGGTGGGGGCTTGAATGGCATGCACATGGAAACAGGGTGTGCATGTGCCCCCATTCTGTGAACATGTGGAAAGGGGGGGATACAAGGACAACGGGAGGGGGGCATACCTTTGGGAGGGGGCATGGCAATGAGGGGGTGGTGATTGTGCATCCCTGTTCACATGCCCCATTTGTGCACAAAGGGGGGTGCAGATGGCACATGTGGAAATGAGGGGAGGAGACTGGGAGGGAAGGGGGTGGGGTGTAGGAAGAGGGGTGTGGTTTGTCCCTTCTCCCATGCACCTTACCCAATACATGATAGGTGTGTTGTTTACATGTTATTTTTATTTATTTGTATTGTAGTATTTACCCTGTGAAAATAAAAGATATGAAAGACAAAAAAAAAGCGGACTTTGAATTTGAGTACCAGAGAAACGGCGAAAACGGACTGGACCATGGAAAGTGTGTGGAAAGTCAAGACTTGTGGGAAGTCCGTCGATTATGTCGATAAGTTCGGATTAAGGTGAATTAAATATATTGTTGATTACATACGATTCTCCTCAAATCGAATACAACGTTAATCGATAAATCACTCGACACAATAGACGTGCAAATGGTAGCTATAGCACGCCTACATCAATGTTATGTGTTTTGGACCCCATTCCGAGGCTCGGGCACCTTGAATACAAGTTGATCTTCATGCCACCTCGGACAAAGCCCAAGACCAGTCGCAGGTCCGTCGTTCGCCGTGCGTGGGGACTCTTCCGCATCGTAGTCAGAGATCACCTCATCAAGTTGTTGTTTACTCTACACCGTGGGATGACGACAATGATAGCCTAGAGATTGCCGCTGAAGGTGCCCGCATGAATACGACGCATACACAATCTGACCGACGCATGTAGTACGTCTTTTCTCCCCTCCTTTCATCCCTTGATCCCTTCCTCACAACTGGCCCCGAACTCCATGCTTCCACCACCACCGAGCCATACCTCTTCCCACCTCTGCCCCACCTCCATCATGTGTTGCGCTCCGCGCGCTGCGGAAAACCAGGGCACTCTGCGCGATGCTTCCCCGACCCCTGGGGTCCTCCATCCCCCTCGGCAACAGCGCCATCAGTGCCGCCCCTCATGCGCTAGCCATCCATCCGGTGTGTCCCAGCCCGCTCCCCAACCGTCAACTTTACCGATTTCACCTCGCGGCAATGCTCATCTGGATGCGAAGGCAACAACAGCGCGATTGCAGGTGACGCCGAGGAGGACGACTCTGCGGCGCAGACAAAGGCAACGTCCGCGTCGCCGTTCCCACCCTTAAACATAGGGAGAGTTACGCCTCCAAGCCGCGTCAGTCAGCCCTCTTTCTTGGCTTTTCGTTCGTTACTCAGGCCTAGTACTCAGGTCTCAGGTCCGTCAAATGTCTCTTCTTCATCATGGGCTGCGTCTGCACATATCACCTGTATCATCTCGCCTGCCCCCCTCAGTTACAGTGACGAAGCTCGTCCAGCGCGCGTACGCCTCCAAAAAAGCAAAACACGGAAGCAATGTGGGATAGTGCCGTGCAGGTTCTCCCCGTCCTGCTGCCCTGAGCTGCCGTGGAGCCCAGAGAGCACAAACCCGAGCCCCAGCACTGGAACGCGGCTGGTGACAGGTACGGGTACGGGTACAGCTGTGGGCGCAAGCGCGGTACCGAGAACGCAGTCGAGCCCACACCCGTACTGGTCCCACCGAAGACTGTCTTGGGGGCATGCGTTTACTTGGTCGCGCGTTGTTTGGATTCAGGTGTTGCTATTACATAGTTCGATAGGAGGTTAATAAAATGAGGATTAGAACATAAGACGAAAAAAGGGAAAATAAGAT
>WNGR01007621.1_pt1 | contig 12551 bp, 11 predicted proteins | sample 5407581 | NCBI WGS metagenome assembly WNGR01 (sample SAMN13153383, study PRJNA577476) | soil metagenome | isolation source: 80 cm soil or saprolite under Garry oak tree replicate 2 | place: USA:California | collected 2016-06-15
CGGCGCGGCCCGCAGGTTCCTGTCCTACCTCCCGGCCAGCTGGCAGGGGGTGCCGCCCGCGGACCGCGCTCGCGACCCTGTCCCGACCGACCTGCGCGGGCTGGTCCCGGCCAGCGAGCGCCAGGCGTTCGACATGCGCAGGTACGTGCGCGGGCTGGTCGACGAGGACTCGCTGTTCGAGATCCACGGGCTGTGGGCCCGCGAGGTGACCATCGGCTTCGCCCGGCTGGCCGGCCAGGTCATCGGCGTGGTCGCGAATAACCCCATGTTCAAGGGCGGCGTGCTGTTCGTCGACTCGGCGGACAAGGCCACGCGATTCATCCAGCTCTGCGATGCGTTCAATGTGCCGCTGCTGTTCCTGGCCGACGTGCCCGGCTTCATGGTCGGCACCGCGGTCGAGAAGCAGGGGATCATCCGGCACGGCGCCAAGATGATCAGCGCTGTGGCCGAGGCCACCGTGCCGAAGATCTGCGTCGTGGTCCGCAAGGCCTACGGGGCGGGCCTGTACGCCATGGCCGGCCCGGGGTTCGAGCCGGATGCCACGTTGGCGCTGCCGACCGCGAAGATCGCCGTCATGGGCGCCGAGGCTGCTGTCAACGCCGTGTATTACAACAAGCTGGCTACGATCGCCGACCCGGCCGACCGGGAAAAGGAGACCGAGCGGCTCCGGGCGGATTACGACGCCGACATCGACATACTGAGACTCGCCGGGGAACTGGTCGTGGATGATGTCGTCCAGCCGGAGGACCTGAGGGCGCAACTGATCAGGAGACTCGACGCGGCGCGCGGCAAGGACCGGTCGTTCTCGCGACGCCGTCATGGTGTCACCCCGGTGTGACGACGTACCGCATCGCAGGACATAGTGCCGGTAACCGCGGTGGCACGGAATGCTATCTGGGCAGTTCCTGGGCGTGGAAGGCAGGAAATACTCGCCAGCCGCCTTACGATCTGAGCATGACCAGCGTTTTGCTTGCCGAGGATGACCTCTCTATCTCGGAGCCCCTGGCACGCGCTCTGCGCCGCGAGGGCTATGAGGTTGGCGTCTCCGCAGACGGGCCAGCCACGCTCGAAGCCGCCTCCGCGGGCGGGATCGACCTGATCCTGCTCGACATCGGCCTGCCCAAGCTCGACGGGCTCGAGGTATGCCGCCAGATCCGGTCGGCGGGCCACGCCATCCCGGTGCTCATCCTCACCGCTCGCGCGGATGAGGTGGATACGGTGATCGGGCTGGACGCCGGTGCTGACGACTATGTCACGAAGCCGTTCCGGCTCGCCGAGCTGCTGGCCAGGGTCCGGGCCCTGCTGCGCCGGGGAGCCACGGAGAGCCGGGTGGTGCAAGGAGTGCGGGTTGACGCCGATGCCCGCCGCGCCTGGCTGGGCGACGAGGAGATCGACCTCACCTCCAAGGAGTTCGACCTGCTCGCCTTGCTGGTGACCGAGGCCGGGAAGGTGGTCACCCGCGAGCAGATCATGCGCCAGGTCTGGGACAGCAAATGGTGGGGATCCACCAAAACTCTGGACATGCACGTCTCCTGGCTGCGCCGTAAGCTCGGGGACGACGCGCATAGGCCGCGATTTATCACCACGGTCCGGGGCGTCGGCTTCAGGTTCGAGCGCGGCGACTGACTGCCGGGGATGGTGGCTGACAGTGTGCAGGCAGATAGCGAGCGCCGGGCAAGCCGGCGCAGGAACCGGGGCTGAGACCGGCGCGACCCATGGCGGGCGCGGAGGCTGAGCCGTGCAGCGCCGTCTGCTCGTCTCTACGCTTGCGGTTGCCGTGGCGGCGGTGCTGCTGCTCGGCCTGCCGCTGGCCGTCGTGCTCAGCCGGCTCCGGCTCAGCGAGGCCTCCCAGCAGCTGAGGCGTGACGCCACGACGCTCGCCACCGGGCTGCAGGAACGGGTGGATGCCGGTCTGCCCGCGGATGCGGGCGGAGTCGCCAGGTCACTGTCCGACCGCCATGTGATCATCACTCAGCGGGGCGGGGCCAGGATCGTGGCCGGCATCATCCCCCCGCGGCGTGACACCATCTCGGGGCAGGACTCCACCAGGGACTTCACGGTCACCGTGGCCGCCGATGACTCGTTCGTCAATGGCGAGGTGACCGACGGGATCGTGATCATCAGCTCCCTGGCGTTGCTGGCGGTGGCGGTGGCCGTGGGGCTTGCCCTGCTGCAGGCGCGCCGGCTGTCCCGGCCGCTGCGCGAGCTGGCCAGCGCGGCGGACCGGCTCGGCTCCGGCGATGCCCGGCCTCTGGGGCGCAGATACGGGGTTCCCGAACTCGACCGGGTGGCCGAAGGGCTGGACGGGTCCGCGCAGCGGATCAACACCCTGCTGACCGCCGAGCGCGACTTCGCCGTTGACGCGTCACATCAGCTGCGGACCCCGCTGACCGCGCTGTCGATGCGGCTGGAGGAGATGATCGAGGCCGCGAGCTACCCGGACGTCGTGCGCGAGGAGGGGGCGGCCGCCCTGGCTCAGACTGAGCGGCTCGCCGAGGTGGTCGGCCAGCTGCTGGGCCGGGCCAGCAGGTCGGTGTCTGGCGCGCCCGCGCTGGCCAGCGTCGACGACATCGTCGCGCAGCAGGTCGTCGAGTGGGAGCCTGCGTTCCGGCGGGTGAGCAGAAAGCTGGAAGTGACGGGGGAGAAGGGCCTGTACGCCTACGCCACGCCGGGCAGCGCGGCGCAGGTGATCGCGACGCTGCTTGACAACGCCCTCGGGCACGGCGCCGGAGCGGTCACGATCAGGACGTCGCAGACGCCGAGGTCGGTGGTCATCGAGGTCAGGGACGAGGGGAAGGGCGTGCCACAGGAACTGGTGCCGCGGATCTTCGAGCGCAGCGTCAGCGGGGCACCGGGCGGAACCGGGCTCGGGCTCTCGCTGGCCCGCACGGTGGCGGCAGCGGACGGCGGCCAGGTGGTGCTGGTGCGCCCGCGCCCAGCGGTGTTCGCGCTGTTCCTCCCGCACGGTATCCCCGGAGCAACAGACGAGCCCGTGGTGAGCGGCCCGGCCTGACGGCCCGGGCCGGAAACGGCCTGGCCGGAAGCAGTGCCGGACCGGGGGAGCGCCCCAGGGCAACCCCGCTCGGCCGCGCCCGGCGTCACCTCGGCCGTACCCGGCGTCACCTCGGCCGTACCCGGCGTCACCTCGGCCGTACCCGGCGTCACCTCGTCCGGCGCCCAAGGCCCATCTCGCCCGGCCGGCCCTCGCCCCTCCGGGGCAATTTCAACCGGACGTGTGATTAACTCCCCCCTCCGGATGGGTTCGGTAGGATGACTCCCGTGACGGCAGGGACGGATCGGCCCGCGCGCAGCGGCACGACAGCCGCGCGGCCGCGGCGGGCGCCGGCGCCGGAGGACCGGCAGCGCGACGCCGAGCGGTCCAGGCGCTGCCTGCTGGCCGCGGCCCTGGACGAGTTCGCGGCCAAGGGATTCGCCGGCGCCCGGGTCCAGGACATCGCCCGGCGTGCCGGTGTCAACAAGCAGCTGATCAGCTACTACTTCGGCGGCAAGGAAGGGCTCTACCGCGAGCTGCAGCGCAGCCGGGAGGAGGCCGAGGCGGGGTTCGCCGGGCCCGGCACGCCCATCGAGGAACTCGCCCTCCGTTACCTTCGCGAAGGCCTGGCCGACCCGCGACCCATCCGGCTCATGCTGTGGCGTGGCCTCGATACCGGTGCCGACCGGCCCCCCGATGAGACCTCGGCGCTCGAGGACCTCACCAGCATGCGGCAGCGCCAGGCCCGGGGGGAGCTGGCCGACGACCTGGACGCCGGGTTCCTCCGGCTGGCGCTGATGGCCGTGGTGATGGCCCCTATGATGATGCCGCATATGGCCGAGAAGATCTTTGGGCTGGCGCCCGATGCGCCGGAGTTCGAGGAGCGCTACGGCGAGCAGCTCTGCCTCATGCTCCGCCACCTCGGCGGGCCCGGTGCGCAGCCCCGCCCTTCGCCATGACGGCGTCACGAGATTGCCCGCGAGCTGGTGACTGACGCCGCGCCGCCGCGCTCGCGTGTTCCGGTGGTGGGCATGGTGGGAGGCGGGCAGCTCGCCCGCATGACCGCCCAGGCCGCGGTGGGCCTGGGCATCGGATTCCGGGTGCTGGCCACCGCGCCCGACGAGAGCGCCGCGCTGGCCTGTGCGGGCACGCAGATCGGCGACCACCGGTCCTTTGCCGACCTCACCGCCTTCGCCAGCGGCTGTGACGTGGTGACATTCGACCATGAGCACGTGCCGGGGCCGCATCTGAGCGCCCTGGAGCAAGCAGGCGTGAAGGTCCGGCCCGGCCCGGACGCGCTTCGCTATGCCCAGGACAAGCGCGGCATGCGGGAGCGGCTGGCCGGGCTGGGTGTGGCCTGCCCGCGATTCACCACGGCGGCCTGCCTCGATGACGTGACCAGCTTCGCGGAAGGCTTCGGATGGCCGGTCGTGCTCAAGGCGGTCAGCGGCGGGTACGACGGGAAGGGCATCTGGGTCTGCGGCACGCCGGACCAGGCCGCCGAGGTGCTCGCGCACGGGCTCGGCCTGATCGTCGAGGAGCATGTGGCCTTCGACCGCGAGCTTGCCGTGCTTGTCGCCCGCTCGCCCAGCGGCCAGGCGGCCGCGTACCCGGTGGTGCAGACCATCCAGCGGGACGGCATCTGCCGCGAGGTGCTGGCGCCCGCGCCGGGGCTGGGCGAGGCCACAGCCGTCGCGGCGCAGCGGCTGGGGCTGGCCATCGCCGCCGGGATCGGGGTCACCGGGATGCTCGCGGTGGAGCTGTTCCAGACCCCCGGCGGGCTGCTCGTGAACGAGCTGGCCATGCGGCCGCACAACAGCGGTCACTGGACCATTGAGGGCGCCAGGACATCTCAGTTCGAGCAGCACCTGCGGGCCGTGCTCGACCTGCCGCTCGGGGCGCCCATGCTCGCGGCACGGCACGCGGTCATGGTCAACATCCTCGGCGGCGACGATCCCGACCTGCACTCGCGGCTGCTGCACGTGATGGCCGCCGATCCCGGCGTGAAGGTTCACCTCTACGGCAAGGCGGTCCGGCCGGGACGGAAAGTGGGCCATGTCACCGCGCTTGGCGACGACATCGAGGTCCTCCGTGCCCGCGCCAGGCGCGCGGCCAGCTACCTCAGCTGCGGCACGGAACAGCAGTAGGCGGGCGGGGGAAGGAGCGGCACATGGACAGTCGGCCAGTGGTTGGCGTGGTGATGGGCAGCGATTCCGACTGGCCGGTGATGGAGGCTGCGGTCACGGCGCTGAAGGAGTTTGACGTCCCGTGGGAGGCCGATGTCGTGTCGGCGCACCGGATGCCCCGGGAAATGATCAGCTATGGCTCCGAGGCGGCGGGCCGCGGGCTCCGGGTGATCATCGCAGGCGCGGGCGGCGCGGCGCACCTGCCTGGCATGCTCGCGGCCGTCACGCCGCTGCCGGTGATCGGAGTCCCGGTTCCGCTGGCGCACCTGGACGGGATGGACTCGCTGCTGTCGGTCGTGCAAATGCCGGCCGGGGTCCCCGTGGCCACGGTCGCGGTGGGCGGGGCCAGGAACGCCGGGCTGCTCGCGGTCCGCATCCTGGCCGCAGCGGACGAGGACTTGCGGCATCGGATGGCCGAGTTCCAGGACAAGCTCAGGGTGACGGCCCAGGCCAAGGGCGCCGCGCTGCGCGGCAAGCTCGGCCACGGCAGCGCCTGACCGGCCCTCACCCACCCCTGACGCCCATGGACGGAAGTTTGCTGTTGCTGTTTGCGCAGTTAAGTGCCGTTGACACTAATCGGCGAGATGCGAAAGGGACACCGGCAGGGAGGTGCGGCGGGGCGGGCCCGCGTGGCCGGGCCCGCGCGAGGGCCGGTGCAGGGCGGAGATACGGCGGGGTCCGCGCGAGTGCGGTGCGGGGCGGGACGTTCAAGGCCTGTCGGGGACGTCGGTGCAGATCAGGCCCCAGGGGCGGCCGCCGGCCCGGGTGATGACCACCGTGGCGCGGCCCGGGCCGCGCAGGGCCAGGCGGCGGTGGATCTGCCCTACGTCCCCGGCTAGGCCGCGGCGCCTGATGTCGGCGGCTCCGATGCCCAGATCACGCAGTTTGCGGGCGAAATGCCGCTCGTGCCACGGCGCCGACTCCAGGACCCGCAGCGTGCGCGCGAACGGGGTGTGGTCCTGGCGGTCGGCGGACAGGAACGCGATCGCCGGGTCGATCTTCCAGGCGCCGAGCTGGCGGGCGAGTTCCTCGACCAGCCCGGCCCGGGTCACCGCGGGGCTGGGATCGAACAAGAACGCGCCCGGCTCCGCGACGGGGACATCGGCACCTGGACTACCTGGCGGAGCGGTCAGGGTGTCGCCGGACGGGAGCACCGTGGCCCGGCGCCGGGTGCTCGCCAGCGCCGGAGACCACAGCATGGCCTCCTTCAGGTCACGGCCGACCGCGACGAACTCCGCCTCCCAGCCCGCGGGGACAAGCTCGCGCGGCAGGCCCGGGGCGGCCTTGATCCCGACCGCGGGAACCAGCTTGGCCAGGCGCAGGCACCAGGCCAGCGGCGGCTCGCTGCGCCCGGCGGCCAGGCGGCGCCCTCCGGCCCGCCGGGCAGGGTCGATGAAAACGGCGTCCATGCCTGCCAGGACGATGTCGGCGACGTCAGCGCACACGGCGGCCAGCCCGCCGGCCGCGTCGTAGACCGCGGCGTTGTGCCGCGCGAACTCCAGGCTTACCGGATCAAAATCCACGGCCAGAACGCGATGGCCCCGGCCCAGTGCCGTCAGGTTCCCGCCGATGCCGCAGCACAGATCGGCCACCAGGCCGCCCGGCGGGTAGCGGCCGGCGCTGTGGGTGGCTGTGATCTCGGAGGACGCCTGCTCCAGCCCGTCCCGGGTGAACAGCATCGCGTCCGCGCGGCTGAACTTGGCCCGGGCGGCGGTGCGCAGCGCCTGCTGGGTCAGGGCCGCGGCAACCAGTTCGGGCGGATAGCGCCCGCGCAGCGACCGGGCCAGCTCCAGGGCCCGGTCCGGGCCGACCTGCTCGCCAGATATCCGGTTCAGCAGCTCGCGGCCGTCCGGGGATAGCAGGGCACTGATCACGCCTGCTCACCTCCGGCCTGCTCCGGGGAGCCGGCAGTGACGTCCGTTCTGAACCAAGTTAGTTGGACGGCCTACTATCGGGAGTCATGAGCCTCGACTTTCCCGCTTTCGCCCTGTCGCCTGAACATGACGCGCTCCGTGAGTCGGTACGGGCCCTGGCCGACGAGAAGATCGCCCCGCACGCCGCGAAAGTTGACCAGGCCGCCGAGTTCCCGCAGGAGGCTCACGACGCCCTGGTCAAGGCCGACCTGCATGCCGTGCACATCCCCGAGGCCTACGGCGGCGCAGGCGCGGATGCGATCGCGACCGTGATCGTGATCGAGGAGGTGGCGCGGGCCTGCGCGTCGTCCTCGCTGATCCCGGCGGTCAACAAGCTCGGCACCGTGCCGCTGCTGCTCGCGGCCTCGGACGAGGTCAAGCGGCGTTACCTGGCCCCGGTCGCCAGCGGCGAGGCGATGTTCTCCTATGCGCTGTCCGAGCCAGAGGCGGGCTCCGACGCGGCGGCGATGAAGACGCGCGCCGTCCGCGATGGCGACCACTACGTCCTGAACGGGGTCAAGCGGTGGATCACCAACGCAGGGGTCTCCCGCTTCTATACGGTCATGGCGGTGACCGACCCGGCCGCCGGGTCAGGCGGGATCTCGGCGTTCGTGGTGGAGTCCGGCGACGAGGGGTTCTCGTTCGGAGCGCCGGAGCACAAGCTGGGCATCAGGGGCTCCCCGACCCGGGAGCTCTACTTTGACAACTGCGTGATCCCGGCCGGCCGGCTGGTCGGCGAGGAGGGCAGCGGCTTCCGCACCGCGCTGGCCACGCTGGACCACACCAGGATCACGATCGCCGCCCAGGCCCTGGGCATCGCCCAGGGGGCGCTGGATTACGCCGCCGGGTACGTGCAGGAGCGGCGCCAGTTCGGCCAGGCGATCGCCGAGTTCCAGGGCGTGCAGTTCATGCTGGCCGACATGGCGATGAAGGTCGAGGCGGCCAGGCAGCTGACGTACGCGGCCGCGGCCAGGTCGGAGCGGGCCATGTCCGGCGAGCCAGTCCCTGACCTGACGTTCATGTCCTCAGCCTGCAAGTGCTTCGCCTCAGACGTGGCCATGGAGGTGACCACAGACGCGGTTCAGCTGCTCGGCGGCTACGGGTACGTCAGCGACTACCCGGTGGAGCGGATGATGCGGGACGCCAAGATCACGCAGATCTACGAGGGCACCAACCAGATCCAGCGCGTGGTCATGGCCCGCCAGCTGCTGAAGTAGCGCGACGGCCGGTGTTTTCGCTGGTCAGCGGCCATCTCTCAGGCGGGCCTCGACCGTGTAGGTCGGTCTGCGGGTCGGCCGGGGCAGGCCGGATGGCGCGGCGCTATGCCCGTTGTTCCCGGTTGGTTCCCGTCGTTTCCCGACGCGGTGCTGGATCCGTGCTGACCCCTGGGGCCGCCGAACGGGGCGGGTACCGGCCAGCGGCCGGGCTGTTCGGTCACGGCAGATTGGCTCCGGCGATCGCGTCTACGATGTGGCGCGGCATGGCCCTGCTGACGCCGTCCTGTTGACGCTACGGATTGGCGAATTTATCGAGCGGGCCCATATCGGTCAGCTTCGCGACCACACCCACCGTATGGGTCTGCTCCTCGCTTCCCGAGGTTCCGAGTACGCCCTGTAACCGGAGAATAGGAATCATGGAGCACGAGTACGAGGCCAAATTCCTGTCCGTCGATGTGGCCGGTCTGCAGGCGAAGCTGACCGCCCTGGGCGCCGTCCGGGCCTTCCCCCGTACCCTCCTCACCCGGAAGATCTTCGAGAACGACGCGCTGGAAGGCGGTGCCTGGCTTCGCCTTCGCGACGAGGGCACCCGTTGCACCCTCACGCTCAAGCAGGTCACCGACTCCACCACGATCGACGGCACCACCGAGATCGAGACCGAAGTCACCGACCTGCCAGCCATGAGCAAGATCCTCCACCGCTTGGGCCTGCGCGAGGTGCGCTACCAGGAGAACTACCGCGAAGAGTGGCGCCTGGGAGAGGTCGCCTTCGACTTCGACACCTGGCCTGGCCTCCCGACCTTCGTCGAGGTCGAAGGGCCCGATGAAGCCTCGGTCCGGCAGGCCGCCGCTGCTGTCGGACTCGACTACACCGCGGCCCGGTTCGGCAGCGTCGACGAGATCTACCAGAGCGAGATGGGGCGCGACATCCTCGCCGAGCCCACCCTTCCCTTCGCCAGTGCAGAGAACGGCGCGGCACCAGGTGCCGCTCAAGTGAAGGACGCGCCGTAAGGATCCGGCGAGCCCGCTGTACCTGGCGTCAGCCCCAGACCTTGGCGGCGGTGTCGGCGACGAGCGCGAGCTTGCGGCGTTCCTGGTCGATCGTCAGCAGGTTGCCCTTGGAGGTGGAGGCGAAGCCACACTGCGGGCTCAGGGCCAGATCCTCCAGGGGGACGTAGGCCGATGCCTCGTCGATCCGGCGGCGCAGCCCGTCGGGGGACTCCAGCTGCGGGACCTTCGATGAGATCAGGCCGAGCACGACGGTCGTGCCGGGCCGGATGAAGCGCAGCGGCTCGAAGCCGCCCGCGCGTTCGGTGTCGTACTCGAGCAGGAAGCGGTCCACGCCGACCTCGCCGAAGAGCCGCTCGGCGATCGGCTCGTAGCTGCCCTCGGCCATCCAGGCGCTGCGGTTGTTGCCGCGGCAGATGTGCATGCCCACGGTGACGCCGGGATCCTTCTGCTTCGCGGCCTGCACCAGTTCGGTATCGGCCATGACCAGCGCCGCCAGGATGTCCTCGGGGGACAGTTCCGGTACGCCGGTCTGGGACCGGAAATGTGCATCGAAGACCTGGTTGTAGCTCAGCGAGTCGAGCTGGATCCAGGTGACGCCCTGATCGATGAGCCCTTCGATCTCCTCGACCTGGAGTGCGACAAGATCGCGCACCAGGTCGGCCGGGGTCGGGTAGACGGCGGCGCTCAGCTCCGGGTTCCACATCAGCCCGCCCATGGACGAGCTGATCATCGTGATCTTGAATGGGCCGGGGGCGTGCTGGGCCAGGAACGCGGCCTCGGCGCTGGTGTGATGGGCCTTCTGCGTCACCCGAGCGTTCGCGGCGACGGTGTCGAAGTCGGTTTCCTCGGTCGGCGGCGTGCCGCCATCGCGGTGCCAGTCCACGCTGGGCCGCTCTACCGGGACCACCCCGCCGATCGACGCCAGCAGGCCGTCCATCCAGTTTTCCCTTCGTACCTCACCGTCGGTGAACACCGGCATGCCCGCCTGGCGCTGCAGCTCGATCGCCTCCAGGGCGGCCCGGTCCTCGGCGTCCCGCAGCTCGGTGACGCTCAGTTCCCCCCGCTGGTGTGCCGCCCGCGCCGTCAGCAGCCAGGGCGGGCGCAGCAGACTGCCGACATGCTCGGCGTGGTACTCGGTGGTCATCGCTTGCTCTCCTTGCCAGGCGGGGACTTGGTCTCACTAGCTTTGTCCCGATTGCACGGCAAAGTCCATATCGGCTGCCGCAGCACAGAAGACGTCCGTCCGGGCAGCCGTGGCCCGGAGGGCAGCGGGGCGGCAAGGGACAGGAAGTGCGCCCATCCTTTCTGTGCCGATGATCTGCCGCCGTCGGGCAAAGGTGATCCGGCTGACGGCAAGGGGGCTTGTGTGCCGCGGGGCGGCCTACCAGTCTCGGAACGTGATGTGATCCTCCGAGTAAGGGGCAGCCATGCCAGAGAGCGCGACGGCGCGGGTCATCGAGGTTCCCGCCCCCGAGCCCGACCTGACACCGAACGAGATCATCGCGCGGGCGCAGGCGCTGATCCCGCAGATCCGCGACCAGCAGGAGGAGGCCGAGAAGCTCGGCCATCACACCGGTGCGCTGGACCGCGAGTTCGTCAAGGCGGGGTTCTACCGGATGCTCCAGCCCCGGCGGTTCGGCGGCTACGAGTTCGACATGCCGACGTTCTGGAAGGCGATGCTCGCGGTTTCCGCCGGCGATCCCGGCACCGGATGGGGACTGACCCTCGGCACCCACCACGCCCTGGTCGTCGCGGCCTACTTCGCAGAGGACGGCCAGCGTGACATCTTCGGGCCGACCGGGGAGTTCCGGTGCCCGGCCCGGGCGGCGCCCATGGGCACGGCCGAGCCGGCCGACGGCGGCTTCGTGGTCAGCGGCACGTGGGACTACTGCTCCGGTATCTCTCATGCCACCCACTTCATGGGCAACGCGCTGATCCCAGCCCGCGATGGCCAGGACGGGCCGGTCAACATCGTGGTGGTCATCCCGCGGGACCAGGTCACGGTCCTGGACGACTGGGGTGACGGTGTCACGCTGGGAATGAACTCCAGCGGATCCAACGGGGTGCGCGTGGACGGCGTGTTCGTCCCGGCCCCGTGCACCTCGGTCAGCAACTGGACGCGGATGACCGAGCCTGCCCCGGGCATGGGGTGGCACGGATGGGGTGGCACGGCAACCCGCTGTACTGCGGCCGGATCTACGCCGTCTATCACGCCGGGCTGGTGATCCCGGTGATCGGCGCGGCCCGGGCCGCGCTGGATGAGTACGAGCACATCATCACCACGAAGATGACCTACTTCCCGCCGCAGGTCCCCCGGTACACCCACCCCGACCACCAGCGGCCGTACGGCTACGCCCTGGCGCTCACCGACACGGCCGAGGGGATCATCATGAACGTCGGGGAGCAGTACATGGAGCTCAGCCGGCGCTGGGCTCAGACTGGTGAGCCGTTCACCCGCGAGGCGGACGTGCGCCTCTACGCGATGGTCCAGCAGGCGGGACAGCTAGCCGTGCAAGCCGTGCAGGTGATCTTCGCGGCGGCCAGCTCGTCGGCGGCCAAGCGCGGCCAGCGGATGCAACGCTATTACCGCGACATCTCCATGTACCACGGCCACATCTCTGCCCAGTACCTGACCACGGCGGCCGAACTGGCCCGGGTGCACTTCGGCCTGCCGGACAGTTTGTTCTAGTGACGGAGATGCCGGAACGCTTCCGGGGCCGCCAGGGTCAGCACGCTCGCCGACGCGTGGGTCCCCGGCGGGACGCCAGCTACCTGCGGCTCTGCCCGGGGGTAAGGATGACCACCCGGTCCCCCACGTACACGCTCTCGTCAATGTCGTGGGTGACCAGGAGGATGGTCATGTCGCGCTGCCGGCGCACGGCGAGGACCAGGTCCTCCAGGTCCTCGCGGGTCTGCGCGTCCACCGACCCGAACGGCTCGTCCATCAGCAGCAGCCCACAGCCGCTGTGCCCGCCAGTGGTGCTGGCGCAGGTCCGGGAACTCCTGCCGGGGGCGCCGGGAGGACACTCCCATGAGGCTGTTAACCGGCCGGGAGATGGCCGCGGTGGGTGGGAGTCCGATGTCACTACCGTCGGTGATACTAAGTGGGTGCAGCTCCGGTACAACTTCCGCCTCTACCCGGCGCCCGGCCAGCGTCAGGCCCTGGCACGGGCGTTCGGCTGTGCGCGTGTTGTGTTCAACGATGCGCTGCGGGTACGGCAGGAAGCGCACGA
>WNGR01010943.1_pt1 | contig 12551 bp, 9 predicted proteins | sample 5407581 | NCBI WGS metagenome assembly WNGR01 (sample SAMN13153383, study PRJNA577476) | soil metagenome | isolation source: 80 cm soil or saprolite under Garry oak tree replicate 2 | place: USA:California | collected 2016-06-15
GCTTGCGGATCTCGGCCAATGTCGCCGCGCGCGAAGCCTCGACGATGTGGCTGCCGAGCGTCTCGAGATGGCTGATCTCGAACTCGCTCATCATCTCGACGAGCCGGCGGCTGCCTTCGTCATTGCAAACGGCGAGCGCGTAGATGTCGCCCTCGACCTGGAGCGGCTCGCGAACATTGGCGCGCACGATGCGCAGGAGGTCCTCATTCATCGTGCCGGCACGGGCGAGCGGCATGATCGGCAGGGCCAGCCCCTCCTCGAAGACCTGCCGCCCGTCCGGGCCCATGCCGAGCCCGCCGATATCGACGACATGGACGGTCGCGGCGAAAAGCCCGACCGGTTTGCCCTGGTGGAAGGTCGGGCTGACCACCGTCAGATCATGCAGATGGCCGCAGGTCAGCCAGGGATCGTTGGTGACGTAGTGGTCGCCTTCCTTCATGCCAGCGAGCGGATAGGCGGCGAGGAAGTGCTTGACCGCGTTCGCCATCGAGTTGACGTGGCCGGGCGTGCCGGTGACCGCCTGGGCCAGCATGCGACCCTCGGCGTCGAAGACGCCAGCCGAGAGATCGCCGGCCTCGCGCACCGAGGTCGAGAAGGCGGTGCGCACGAGCGTCTGCGCCTGCTCTTCGACGACGGCGATGAGGCGAGACCACATGATCTGCATGTGGATCTGCGCGAGAGCGGAATTCGCCTTGTTGATCACGGTCATGCGCGAGGCTAACCCGCGCGGCGGCGGAGAGCAACACGGCCGGGTGACACATGGGCGACATCGCGCAGCCGCTGTCGCCCGCCACAGAACCCGACACCGTGCGATTGCCCCACCAGCTGTAGCGCCAGGCCCGAAAAATGCAGGCTCTTTGCAGGACGAGCGACTACCGATAGTTGGTCAGGTGAGCAAGGATCTCTGGGCTCGCCGACGGCAAATGGTACGCCTGATTTGCAGGCGGAATGCAGGCGATTGGCGAGTTTCCGAAATTTACGCATGCGGGGGGTCACGTGATCGAGCTATAGCGAACAAAACATGAACATATATGGTGGCACCGGAGCAATCGGCAAGCGCGAATTTTGAGGACAAACGGGCTCTCGGGGAGATCGCAGTCGCGCTGCGGTCCTCTATTGATATGCGTCACAGCGCCCGGCTCTGTCGCAGCCGATGATTGCCCATAAAGCTCGGAATTGGATTACCGTAGCAATCATGGCGTGGGAAATCGGTCCCCCGTCCGGCCGCATCAGGGCGACGAAAGGTCGGGTATGGACTCACGGAAGACGAATAGGGACGCGGCCGAAGGCATGTTCGAGAAGCGGAGGAACGCCGCGGACAGGCTTAGTGCCGAGATCGCCGATGACCGGCAGAAGAAGTTCCTAGCCGACGCCGCAAAAACGGCACGACTGCGAGAACAGCGACTGGCAAGGGAAGCGGCGGACGCCAGCGCGGCCAGTGAAGCGGCGGCATCGAAAGCTAAAGCGAAAACGAAACAGAAAAAGTAGCTGGCTGCCAAAGTCGACAGCGACCAGCGCGCTCACCGCCAGTACGCAGCTCAACACCTTGACATCGACGCCGCGGATGGAGCGGCGGTAGAGCGCGCGATGGGCGTTCTTGAACGCGTCGAGGAGCCGCGCGCCGTCTTCCGACATGTAGGTCTGCGACGGCAGCGTCACGGCGATCTCGTACCAGTCCGTGCCAACCGTTCAACACAACGCCGCGATGCATTCCACGAACCGTCCCGCCCTTTCGACGGCAGCCGCAGCACGTTCCAGCGGCACCACTGCATCCGGCCCCATCTCATAGTCGGCCACGGCCTTCAGATTATAGGCCTGCGGCAGGAAGCGTCGGACATCACGATCGATCCTCTTCTCTTCCTTCGCCAAGCGATTGAACTCCGTATGAACGCCCTGATGGCTTTTGGCGGCTTTTCCCGTGCGGTCGAAAATCAACGCTTGGGCGGCGTGGAATGCTGCCAGATATGCATTGCGGCCGGCATCATTTCCTAGCTTCACTTCGAGGTTCACGAGCGCATAGCTCAGGCATTGACGCGCCTTGTCGAGATAACCGGACACTTCCGGCGTCAAAAATCTCGCCCCTCTCGCCGGACTTCGTGCATCAGCGGGGTGCGATCGAAGTAAGTTCCCGCCCTATACGGCATGGCATGAACGAAAGCCCCGGTTTCATCCATAATGTCAGTAGCAATGTCCGCTATCCTGTTCACTTCATCCCATCGGTCTGCAAAGTCCTTCAGGAAGACGGCCACGTCGTAATCAGAATCGGGACGCGCATCGCGACGGGCGCGCGATCCGAAGAGTACGACACGCTCGACGCGGTCACCGTAAACTCGATCCAGCGCGGCGCGAAAACGGATCAAAACGGGATCGACGATTGCCATGGAGCAAACGTAGCATAAAACGGTCGCGGGGCGATGGATCGTCCGGCGAGGCCCGGGCCACTTTTGATCCTGATCCCGACGCCGTCCGGATTTGGTTTTACTCTGCCTCGGTTTCTCCTATGTTAACCCGAGATAGCGTTCTTGGGCAAAAGCGCAACCGAAGATAGGTCGATGTGGCCAATTGGCGGAGACAAATCGGAGGTCAACGAGCCATGCCGGAAAGACAACTCCAGTGGAGAATTCTTCCCGCCGTTATCATAGCGGCCGTCGTGGCAGGCATTGGGTCTACGATCAGCGTAGAGCGTGGGAATGCTCAACCGATCGCAAATCCCGATGGCGAGGCCACCCACAATTATCTAGAAAGTGCCGAGAAATCCTTCTACCCGGCTATGCGAGATAACTGCGTGGAATCTGCGAATGATTCCCTGCGCTCGCAAGGCTTAAATCCTGGCAAGCCGCGCATGGCCCAAGCAGTAACCACGGCTTGTGATTGTATAGTAAACCAAACGAAGACGAAGCTCACCAAATCCGAATTCGCAGCAATACTGAAAGATCAGACTGCTCAGCCAGCGGCGACGAAGATCGCAGAATCAACGGCATCGTGTCTTAAGGCGTTGTATGAACGCCCCCTCTGAGCCTCAATCGAACTTTCAGATTGCATGCCAGATCGCGGCGCTCCGTCGATTTTGAGACAGCGAGGCTGGGTTAACCCACCCTCCGCCTCATCTCGATATAGCCGAATCCGTTTATCGTCGCGTCGAAGCGCGGGCTCACCACCGTCGAGGTCTCGTCCTCGACGATGACTGCCGGCCCGGTGATCGCCGCACCCGGCGCCAGGTCCTTGCGGTAATAGATCGGCACCTCGCGGAACTCGCCATCGAGCGGATCGAAGATGCGGCGATGCTTGGCCGGCACCGGGCGCGACGGAACCATCGCGGCTTCTCTCTCCTCGGCCGCAGCGACCGGCGCGCTCACCGTCAGGACCCAGCTCAACACCTCGACATCGACGCCGGGAATGGTGCGGCGGTAGAGCGCGCGATAGGCATTCTCGAACGCGTCGAGGAGCCGCGCGCCATCTTCCGACGTGTAGCTCCGCGGCGGCAGCGGAACGGCAATCTCGTGCCCCTGACCTTTGTAGCGCATGAAGGCGGAGCGCTGCTCGGTAAGCGGGGCGTCGCCGGCGCCCTGCCGGACGATCGCCTCGGCGGCCTGGCGCATCTCGCCAAGGATACGGTTGGCGGTGGCCGCGTCGAAGGCGGCCAGGCGCTGCAGATTGGTGCGCACGATCTCGTAGGCGACGGGCGCACGCAGGAAGCCGACTGCCGAGCCGACCCCGGCATTGGCCGGGATCAGCACGCGATCGACGCCGAGCTTCTCGGCGACGCGCGCGGCATGCAGCGGCGCGGCGCCGCCGAAGGCGACAAGAGTGCGGGCACGGACATCCTTGCCGCTTTCGATGGCGTGGACGCGCGCGGCGTTCGACATGTTCTCGTCGACCATTTCGCTGATGCCGGTGGCGGCGAGCTCGACGGCGAGATCGAGTTTCTCGCCGATCGTCGCCGCGATCGCCGACGCGGCAGCTGGCGCGTCGAGCGGCAGCTTGCCGCCGGAAAACTCGGCGGCGTCGATGCGGCCAAGCGCGAGGTCGGCATCGGTGACCGTCGGCGCGGTGCCGCCGCGCCCGTAGGAGACCGGGCCGGGCTCGGAGCCGGCGCTGTCGGGTCCGACGCCGATGCGGCCCATCGCATCGACGCGGGCGATCGAGCCGCCGCCCGCACCGATCTCGACCATCTCGATGACCGGGATGCGCAGCGGCAAGCCGCTGCCCTTCTTGAAGCGGTAGATGCGCGCCACCTCGAAGACGCGGTTGGTCTGCGGCTTGGCCGCATCGATGAGGCAGATCTTCGCCGTCGTTCCGCCCATGTCGAAGGACAGCACCTGATCGAGCCGGCATTGCCGGGCGATGTGGCTGGCAAAGATGGCGCCGCCGGCCGGACCGGATTCGACGAGGCGGACAGGAAAGCGAATCGCCGTCTCGATCGTCGTGACGCCGCCGCCCGACAGCATGAGAAAGAGCGGGCAGCGGAAGCCGCCCTGGCGCAGGTCGCGCTCGAGATACTTCAGATACCGCCCCATCAGTGGCTGGATGTAAGCGTTGGCGCAGGCGGTCGAGAAGCGCTCGTACTCGCGCATCTCGGGCGAGACCTCGGAGGACAAGGTCACCGGCAGATGCGACAGGCGCGCCGCGATCATCTCGGCGATGCGCTGCTCGTGCGCCGGATTGGTAAAGCTGTGTAGGAGCCCGACGGCGACCGCCTCGATCGATTGTTTCTCGATCTCGTCGAGAATTCGCGCGACATCGGCCTCGTCGAGCGGCGTCACCACCGCGCCTTGCGCATCGAGACGCTCGCGCGCGCCCCAGCGCCAGCGCCGCGGCACCAGAGCCGGCGGCAGGTCGATGTTGACGTCGTACTGCTCGAAGCGGTTCTCGTGGCGGATCTCGATCGTGTCACGAAACCCCTCGGTGGTGATCAGCGCGGTGCGCGCGCCCTTGCGCTCGATCAGCGCGTTGGTCGCCAAGGTCGTGCCGTGGATGATGATGCCGACATCGCCGGGGGTCAGCTTGGCCTCTCCCAGCACAACGGCGATGCCCTCGACGACGCCGCGCTCGGGTGCGCTCGCGGTGGTCAGTACCTTGGCGCTGAAGCGGCGCCCGCCATGCTCCCGCGGGAGCTCGAGTGCGACATCCGTAAAAGTGCCGCCGATATCGACGCCGAGACGCGCTGTATTATTCGTCTGCACGGTATTTCCTGTTGTTGGAGAGTGGTTCGGTGCGATGCCGGTCGAGCAGGGATTTAGCTTAGCCCTAGGGGCTGGGCTTGTCCCCCGCCCTTACAGGCGCCAGAAGACGACATAGACGATGGCGGCGGGGATCAGCCAGCCGATACCCGCAATCGCCAGGAGAGCGAAGAAGCGCCAGCGTCGTGACCACCGTGGCGGTGGCGCACCAGGATCCATCTCGGGACTGAGCAGGCTGTGCGGCAATCGAGATCCCTGGTTCAGGTCCGGCCGCCGTCCTTGCGGGTGAAGACGCCATCCTGGTGCAGGAATTGCAGATCGGCGTCGGGATAGAAACAGTCATCCTCCTGGTCGCGCCGGTCGCCAACCTCGAGATAGACCGCCGGCTTGTCCGAGCGGTTGACGAGATGGTGGCCATCCGGCACCCCAGCGGGAAAGCCGGCGGCCATGCCGGCGCGCATCACCTGCTCGCCGGCATCGGTGATCAGTATCAGCTCGCCCTCGACGATATAGACGAACTCGTCCTCGTGCGTGTGCCAGTGGCGCAAGGCCGACCACGTGCCGGGCGGCAGCTCGGTCAGGTTGACGCCGAAATTCTTCAGCCCGAGCGCGTTGCCGAGAGCCCGTTTGACACGCCCGGCGCAGGATTCGGCGAGATCGGCCGGATAGCTCGTTCCCCGACGCGCCGCGACGGTCGCCGGGTCGAGCGCGGGCAGCTTCACCGGTGTCGAAGGCTTGGTCATGGTGCAAATCTTTCAGTCCAATTCTCGTCGGAAGATGATAGCGGCGTCGCACGGTCCGGTCGATCTCGACGGCATCCCTCTTCTCAGGCATCTTGCCGGTTCAGGGGAGATCTCATGGACGACGCCGGCGACAAGAATATCGGTTGTTTTGACTACGTCATCGTCGGCGCCGGGCCGGCGGGCTGCGTCCTCGCCAATCGGCTGAGCGCCGATCCGTCGGTACGTGTCCTGCTGCTCGAGGCGGGCGGGCGCGACAACTACCTCTGGATCCACATTCCGGTCGGCTATCTCTATTGCATGGGCAACACGCGGACCGATTGGTGCTTCAAGACCGAGGCGGAAGCAGGGCTCAACGGTCGCGCCCTCGCCTATCCGCGCGGCAGGGTGCTCGGCGGCTGCTCGTCGATCAACGGCATGATCTACATGCGCGGCCAGGCGCGCGACTACGATCTCTGGCGCCAGCTCGGCAATGCCGGCTGGTCGTGGGACGACGTCCTGCCGTATTTCAAGCGCTCCGAGGATCAGGCGCGCGGCGCCGACGATATGCATGGCGTCGGCGGCGAGGTGCGCGTCGAGGAGCAGCGCCTGTCCTGGGAGATCCTCGACGCCTTCCGCGACGCCGCCGCCGAAATCGGCATCCCGAAGACCGACGATTTCAACCGCGGCAACAACGAGGGCTGCGGCTATTTCCAGGTGACGCAGCGCCGCGGCTTAAGGCGCAGCGCGGCGCGCGCCTTCCTCCATCCGGTAATGAAGCGGCCCAATCTCACGGTATCGACGCACGCCCAGGCGCGCCGCATCCGCACTAACGGCAGACGGGCGACGGGGATCGAATTCTGGCGCGACGGCGAGGCGTGCTTCGCTGCGGCGTCTCGCGAGGTCATCCTCGCCACCGGCGCCGTCGGCTCGCCGCAGCTTCTGCAGGTCTCGGGCATCGGTCCCGGCGAGCTCCTGCAGCAACACGGCATCGAAACGCGCTGCGCGCTCCCCGGCGTGGGCGAGAATCTGCAGGACCATCTGCAGCTGCGCATGGCCTACAAGGTCAGGAACACGCGCACCCTCAACGAGCGGGCCAATCGTCTCCTTGGTCGGGTCGGCATCGGCCTCCAATACGCGTTCTTCCGGCGCGGCCCGATGACGATGGCGCCAAGCCAGCTTGGCGCCTTCGCCAGGAGCGACAATTCGCGCGACACCCCCGATCTCCAATATCACGTCCAGCCGCTCACCCTCGACCGCTTCGGCGAACCGCTGCATTCGTTTCCCGCCTTCACCGCCTCGGTGTGCAATCTGCGGCCGACCAGCCGCGGCAGCATCCGCATCGTCAGCCCGGATAGCCGCGAGCCGCCGGCGATCAAGCCGAATTATCTGGCGACCGAGGAGGATCGCCGCGTCGCCGTCGCCGCGATCCAGCTGACCAGGCGGATCTGTGCCGCACCGGCGCTGGCCCGCTTCGCCCCCGAAGAGTTCAAACCGGGCATCGAGGCCCAATCCGATGCCGAGCTGAGGCAGGCCGCCGGCGATATCGCGACGACGATCTTCCATCCGGTCGGCACCTGCCGCATGGGTGCCGACGCGCTCGCGGTGGTCGACGCCCGGCTGCGCGTTCACGGCATCGCCGGATTGCGCGTCGTCGATGCTTCGATCATGCCGACCATCACCTCGGGCAATACCAACGCGCCGACGGTGATGATCGGTGAGAAGGCGGCCGAGATGATCCGCGAGGATGCGCGCGCCGCACGCGCGGCATAGCACCGTCGTACCGGTGGCCTCTCGTTACGTCCGGGCGTAGACGTTGCGGTCGACGCGCTCGAGAAAGCTGTAGCTGCCCGGCGGCGTCTCGAACCCGCAGCGCTGATAGAGGTTCTGCGCATCGCGGGTGACGAGGAGCCAGCGGCGCAGCCCTTGCAGCTCGGAATGGGCCAGGATGCTCTCGACGAGATGCCGGCCGAGCCCCTTGCCGCGTTCGGCCTCGACGACGAAGACATCGGCGAGATAGGCGAAGGTCGCATGATCGGTGACGATGCGGGCGAAGCCGATCTGACGGGCGCCCCGATAAAGCCCGAAGGTGAGCGAATTGTCGATCGCCCGCTTCACGACGGCGAAAGGGATCCCCGCCGCCCAATGCGAACAGGCGAGGAATCCGTGGATCAATGTGAGATCGAGTCGCGCCTTGTCGGTATCGATCTCGCATGACTCGACGTCGCAGGCGTCGGGCGGCGTGGGCGCAGGGGCGATGTTGCTTGTGGACATGACCGGCTCCGCAGTGCTGCGGGTGGACTGGATGGCGCGTTGCACGGCGATGCCGAATTCCGGCAGTCGCCGAGAACGGCCCGGGGAAAGTCCCGGCGGGCCGTCAGCCGATTCGTCGTCGCGCTATCCTGGTCCCAGTCATGACAGCGGGAAAATAAGCATGGCTGCTCGCCTGTCAATCGGCGATTTCGCGGACCCGGCGTTTTCTAGCCCCTCCCGTGATCTTGATCATCGACAATCAATGGGATCGTCCTAGACTGTGGAGTAGTGGAATAAGCGCCGCTGACGGCCGTTAGAAAGTGAGCGCGGCTCGGCACAAGTTCCGCGAGAAAGTGGTCGCGAGAAAAGTTCAGCCGGGCGGAGGCCTGCCGGGGGCGATGGAACAGATCAGCGAGGCGGCGGCGATCGATTCGAAGATCGCCGGCGTGCGCCCGTGTGATCGCCGCCGCTTCTTGTCCTACCCGCTCGCCGCCCTCGCCGCGAGGTTGATGCCAGGCGGCTCGATCGCCCGGGCCGACGAGCCGCGGTTCTTTCGCATCGGCACCGCCGGCACCACTGGCACCTATTTCCAGATCGGCGGCATCTTGGCGAGCGCGATCTCGAGCCCGCCAGGGTCTCCCAACTGCCAGCGCGGCGGCAATTGCGGCGTTCCCGGCCTCATCGCCGTGGCGCAGGCGACCCAGGGCTCGGTGGAGAACGTCGATCTGATTGGCCGCAACCAGCTCGAGTCGGCGCTCAGCCAGGCCGACGTCGCCTCTTGGGCCTATCATGGAACCGGCGTCTACAAGAGCAAGGGAGCCGTCGGCAATCTGCGGGCAATCGCCGCCCTCTTCCCCGAGAGCGTTCATATGGTGGTTGTGCAGGACAGCCCGATCAAGAGCCTGCGCGATCTCAAGGGCAAGCGGGTGGGGCTTGGCGAGAAGGAATCGGGCACGCTGGCCGATGCGCGGATCGTTCTCGATGCCGCCGGGCTCGCCGAGCGCGACCTCAAGCCGGACTATTCGCGGCTCAGCGATGCCGCCGCCGGGATTCGCGACAACACGCTCGACGCTTTTTTTCTGGTCGGCGGCTATCCCATCCCGGCGATCGCCGAGCTGGCGGCGGCGACACCGATTCGTCTCGTGCCGATCGCCGACGAGACGTTCGACAAGCTCAAGAAGCGCTATCCGTTCTTCACCCGCACGGCAATTCCCGCAAACGCCTATACCGGACTCGATGGTGAAACCCCAACGGTGGGGTTGAACGCGCTCTGGGTGGTCTCCGCCGACGTCGCCGCGTCGCCCTCGAGCGCGCGCTCGACGGGCTCGACGTTCCGCTTCATCCCGGCGCCGAGCGCTTCTATCGCGAGATCGGCCTCACCCCTGACGTGGCGAAGTAGTCAGCTCGCGGATTTGCGGATGAGGAAGCGCAAGACGCCGTGGGCTTCCGACGATTCGACGAGAACATGGCCGGTGGTACGGCAGAACGCCGCGAAATCCTCAACGGCGCCAGGGTCGGTGGCGAGCACCTCGAGGACCGCGCCTTCCGGCATGGTCTTGAGTACCTTGCGCGCCTTGAGCACCGGCAGCGGGCAGAGGAGCCCTTGGGTATCGAGTTTGGTCTGGTCCATCGGTCGCCTTTCCGCTGCGATTTCGCTTCCTGCCGAGCGCGGCGTGGTACATTCCTTGCGCCCGTCCGAACCTGCCATATAATGACGCCGCCGACGATCCGACAGATGACGGCATGGGGCTGAAGACGCGCCGCAGTCGCGTTGGGCCGTAATCAGCGACGAGGGAGGATTCATGAAACGGCGTAAATTCATTACCACGGCCGCGATTGGCGGTGTATCCGCGGCGACGGTGGCCGCAGCAAGCTTTCCCAAGCCGGCTATCGCACAGTCACAACCCGAGATCAAATGGCGTCTCGCCTCGAGCTTTCCGAAGAGTCTCGATACGCTTTATGGCGCGTCAGAGCAGATCGCTAAGCGCGTCGCTGAGGCGACCGACAACAAGTTCCAGATTCGCGCCTTCGCCGGCGGCGAGATCGTCCCCGCCCTGCAAGTCCTCGACGCGGTCCAGAACAACACCGTCGAGCTCGGCCACACGGCGAGCTATTACTATGTCGGCAAGGATCCGACCTTTACGTTTGACACCACCATTCCGTTCGGCATGAACACGCGTCAGCAGAATGCCTGGATGTACGGCGGCGGGCTGCAGCTCTTGCGCGATTTCTTCAAGGACTACAACGTCTACAACATCCCGGCGGGCAATACCGGCTCGCAGATGGGCGGCTGGTACCGCAAGGAGATCAAGACCGTCGACGATCTCAAGGGATTGAAGTTCCGCATCGGCGGCTGGGCCGGCTCGGTACTGACGAAGCTCGGCGTCGTGCCACAGCAGATCGCCGGCGGCGACATCTACCCGGCGCTGGAAAAGGGCACGATCGACGCCGCCGAATGGGTCGGGCCCTATGACGACGAGAAACTCGGCTTCTACAAGGTCGCCAAATACTACTATTACCCGGGCTGGTGGGAGGGCAACGCGCAGCTCTCGACCTATGTCAATCTCGGCCAGTGGCAGCAACTGCCGAAATCCTACCAGGCGATCTTCGAGGACGCCTGCGCCGCCACCGATTTGTGGATGACCTCGAAATACGATTCCGAGAATCCGGCGGCGCTGCGTCGTCTGGTCGCCAACGGCACGCTGCTGCGGCCGTTCTCGCGCGAGATCCTCGATGCCTGCTACAAAGCTGCATACGAGCTCTATGGCGAGGAATCGGCGCGCAACCCGAAGTTCAAGAAGGTTTTCGAGCCGTGGAAGGCCTTCCTCGACGAGGAGCATCTCTGGTTTCGCGTCCAGGAGCAGCAATTCGACAATTACATGTTGGGCAAAACGGCCGCCAAGAAGGCCTAAGCCGCTCGATCATTCGGCGACAAAGCCCCGCGCGAGCGGGGCTTTTTCCGTCTCCGCCGATGGTGTCCGAAAACCGCGAGCGTCGACATCGAATCGGTGGCATCGTTGCGCCATGGAAGAGCTCGACCCACCAGCCTGCTACCGGGCACTTCAAACACGCGATCCGCGCTTCGACGGCCGCCTCTTCGTCGGCGTGACCTCGACCGGCATCTACTGCCGGCCGGTCTGCCCGGCGCGCACCGCCAAGTTCGAGAATTGCCGTTTTTACCCATCGGCAGCGGCGGCACAGGAGGCGGGTTTCCGTCCCTGCCTGCGTTGCCGGCCGGAGACGGCGCCAGAGCTCGGCGCCTGGCGCGGCACCTCGAACACGGTGTCGCGCGGCCTCGCCCTGATCGCCGAGGGTGCGCTCGACGGCGATGATGCGAGCGTCGAAAAACTGGCCGAGCGGCTCGGCGTCGGCGGACGACAACTGCGCCGACTCTTCGTGGAGCATCTCGGTGCGTCGCCGATCACGGTGGCGCAAACCCGCCGCGTGCTGTTCGCCAAACAGCTGATCCATGACACGCGTCTGCCGATGGCGGAGATCGCCCTTGCCGCCGGCTTCGGCAGCATCCGCCGCTTCAACGAGACCTTTCGCCAGCTCTTCCATCGTCCGCCGAGCGCGCTCCGGCGCAAGCTGGTGGTGACGCTCCCCGAGGGCTCGGTCGGCGCGACCGGCGTGACCGTCCGGCTGCGCTACCGCCCGCCCTATGACTGGCCGGCGATGCTGTCCTATCTGACGGCGCGCGCCGTCGCCGGCGTCGAGCGGGTCGATGGCGAGGTCTATTACCGAACCATGTTGCTCGACGGCGAGATCGGCACGGTCGAGATCGGCCATCTCGCCGAGCGCCAGAGTCTTGCCGCAACGATCCGCTTCCCCAATGTGCGCGCCCTGCCGGCGATCATCGCGCGTATCCGTCGCGTCTTCGATCTCGCCGCCGACGTCGCGACCATCGGCGCGCATCTCGCGCAGGACCCGCTGCTGGCGCCGCTCGTCGCCGAGCGGCCCGGCTTGCGCGCGCCCGGCGGCTGGGACGGTTTCGAGCTCGCAATACGCGCGGTGCTCGGTCAGCAGGTTTCGGTCGAAGCCGGGCGCCGGCTCGCCGAGCAGCTGGTACGGCTCTGCGGCACGGCGGTGCCGATCGGACAGCGCAGTCACCCCGCGCTTGGCCTGACCTTTCCGAGCGCGGCGCAGGTCGCGGCGGCCGATCTCGCCTCCCTCGGCATGCCGGGCGCGCGCAAGGCCGCGCTCACCGCACTCGCCGAGGCGGCCCTGGCCGATCCTCACCTCTTTCAGCCGCTCGGTACTGTCGAGGACACGGTGGCGCGGCTGCGTGGCATCCGCGGCGTCGGCGAATGGACGGCGCAATACATCGCCCTGCGCGCGGTGCGCGCAACCGACGCCTTTCCCGCTAGCGACATCGGCCTCTTGCGCGGCGCGGCCGGCC